>Ga0210386_10005184_pt1 | contig 10619 bp, 9 predicted proteins | sample IncBWH32OmetaG_FD_160091 | JGI IMG/M metagenome (GOLD analysis project Ga0210386, IMG submission 160091) | Forest soil microbial communities from Barre Woods Harvard Forest LTER site, Petersham, Massachusetts, United States - Inc-BW-H-32-O ... | reverse complement strand
CCCTCGGGGTCCACCGCAGAACGCTCCTGCCCGGTGGGCTGCTCGGCTGGCACGATGCGCGGGAATGTCCGTTCTGTCCGCGGCACCCAGCCGCGGCGTCTTTGCGTGCTCAACGCGTGAAGTCCAAGGAGAAGTCGAGGATGTGGCGGCGCCCCCAGAAGACGATTCCGAGAAAGACCCCCGGGGCGATTTCACGGATCTCGTCCCGGATACGGCGGGCAGCAAACGACGTCTTCGAGTAGTCGAGGACGATGCATGGGGCACCGTCATACCAGCTGTCCTGTTTGTAGATCTCAGCTTCTATCGCCTCGATCTGCAGTGGCGTCAGGATGTTCAGCAGGCGTGCCGTGCGTGCGCTCACCACCTTTCCCCGCCAGGCGAGAGCGTAGGCCAGGCCGGCGGTCGCCCGGGCCGCCAGGCCGCCCGTGCCAAGCAGAACCGTCCCGCGGCCGCGGCCGTCAGGGATCGCGCCGGCCCTCCCCGAGCTGAACAGCTTGGCCAGCTCCGGCCTGGTCGTCGTGATCAACGTGGCCGGATCGGTCGTATTCATCGTGTGCATGTTTCCCCCAGATGATCGGATTGGCGCAGCTGCGCCAGGTAGCGCAGAGCCGAGATGCCGGGAAGGAAGAAGTAGGCGCCTCCTCGGGTCCGCACGAACTGGGGTACGCCGCGGTAACGACGGCGCACCGGGCGCTGCGGAACGGTAAAGGTCGCGCCTGCGGGCTGGCGGATGCCGGTGAGCGGGTCAGTGTCGTCGTAGAGTCCGCCGAACGTGGTGTTGTTCAGCCAGGTGTGCTGGACGAATTCGAATTGCCTGGACAGGTTGGCCGCCAGGCACAGGAAATAAAGCCCGGTTTCGGGACGCCCGTTCCCGGCCGCCTCGTAGCTGCGCCCACGGCGCAGGAGGCGGTGCAGATCGCTGGTGTGAAGCGAGCTGGCGGGGTTCGGGGCCAGCGAGTCGCGCGGGTTCGCCCGGCGGATGTGCGCGCCGATGGGGCAGACGAGCCCGAGCGGGTCGGCCTGAAAGCCAAAGCCGTTATCGTCGCCGAGCGCCGGTACGTCCTGGTCCGGTGCGTCGATCAGGGGTGCGCCGCTTGGCCAGCGGCCTACCATCTTCGCGGCCAGCGCGACCCGCCGGTCTGGATCTTGAGTTCCGTCGGGCTGCCTGGTGACCTGGTCAAGGAACCGCCAGAACCCGTCGACGTCCTGTTCAAGCTGACGAAGGACCAGATAGGTACCGTTTCGCCCGAGGTCAGCCGTGCCGCTACCGGCAGGGTCGGGAAGCAGCAGGCGCCCGGGGTCGTCGGACGCCGGCAGGAGCGGCCGGTCGGTCAGCTGACCACGGGCGTTCGGGTAACCGAGGACGAACTCGCCCGCGGGCACTGATCGCTGAGCGCCGGCCGCCTTCGGCAGCCCGGCGATGACGGGCTGGGAGATGCCGTCGTGGAAGCCGAACGGCTCCTGGCTGGCCAGTTCACGGGTGTACAGCTCGGTAACGTCCTTGATGCCTAGCTCGGCGAGCCGCTGCAGCAGGACCGATTGTCGCTCCGCGAGGATGTCTGGCGTGGTGGCGTAGGCCAGGATGAGCCCGTCAACCGGCGGTCGTTGCGGTCCGCCCCACGCCCAGGAGCGCGGGTCAGATTCCCCGACGTCCCCGAGGAACCGGCTCCGATTGGTCTGCGTCATGCCCTCGATGAACTCGGCGGAGAATCCGGCCATGACGCTGTCCGGCAGACCGAGCTGGCGCAGGCCAGCAGGTGTGAATGCGATGTGCAGGGCGGTGTCCCCGGAGAACGGTGCCGCGTTCGTGACCTGCGGAAGCAGCCACTTCAGCAGGGCCCGGCTCGCGGCCGGCTCGCGGGCCGCGAAGATGGTGAACCGCGCGTACCGGTGCCCCTTGTACCCGCGGGCGAACAAGCCCTGGATGTCGGTTAGGTCAAGGTGCACGGCCATGAGGTGCCTCACAAGAGCGAGAGCCAGCGCTGCGCTGCGGCGGGGCTCATCTCGCCGGCCAGGCCGGCCCGGATCTGGGCGTTCTTCTCGATATTGACCGCGCTGAGCCATGGGTAAGCGCTGTACCACAACGGCACGGGCACCTGATGAATGCGCAAGGTATTTTTAAACTGCTCCTCGTACTTGGCGCCGCCCCAGAACAGCCAGCGGGTCGGCGGATAGCCGACAGCGTTGCCGAACGCGGCGTTCAGACCCCACCAGACCTCGTCAATGAAATCGTCGTTATAGGCCTCGACGGCGCCGTCGTAATTGCTCGCGAAGGTCATCCTCCGCCAGCCATCAAGGGGTACCCACCGGGCAAAATGGATCGTCGTTATCCCGGCCAGGCTCCCATCGTTGTACACGTGCCGGACCGCATAGTTCAGGGCGAACATCACCCCGCGGATGGTCGCGAGCCGCAGCGGCCCGGGTTGGATGAAGCCCACGACAGCGAAAGGATTCTGGGCCGTGTAATCCTCGTAGCTCGCGAGCGTCTCGAGGTGCTGCAGCGTCGGCCGTTCGGTGACCGGGCTGTCGCGTCGCTCGGCCAAGCGCAACAGCACCGCCCAGGCCGGCAGGGCGAACGCGAGCGCCGGAAGCAACGGCACGAGGGCCAGCGGCACCGCGACCTCGTTCACCGCCTCGCGCAGCCGGAAGGTCAGGGAGGGCGGCGCCGCCGGCTTCATCGCCCACGCCAGATCCGCCCGCCCCGCCACATGCGCCTGCAGGTCCCGCCGCACCGCGGCGGGCGCCCGGCCGGTCCAGTCGGCGCGGTCGAGGTAGGCCTCCAGCGCATCGCGCAAGTACGCTTCCTGGCGGATCTGGCGCAGCCCGCGCCCGACCGTGTTGACGTAGACGGCGCTGGCCTGAACCAGGTGCTCGCGAAGCCAGCCGATCCGGGCCCGGCGACGGGCAGCCGGGCCCGGATAGCCCGTGCAGTACCCGAACGCCTGGTTGATCCCGTCTCCCGCCACGTCGATGAGCTCATCCAGGTGCCGGTACAGCGGCGCGTCCACCTCCGTCATGAGAACCAGGCTGGCTGGGATGGGCCGGCCCTTCAGGTCGTCGGTCTGCTCGATCAGGAAGAGCTTGGCGAAGTGCAGCCCGCGCATGAGACGGAACTGGAACGGGGCGTCCGCCAGCCCCTGCGGCGCGCTCGCGGTAAGCCATTTGCGGAGATCGGCTACCTGCTCCGCCGCGACCATCGCCCGGATCGTCACGCCAATTTGATGTGGCATGGCAGCGCCCCCCGGCCCGGACCGAATATGATCACCGCACGCTCACCCGGTTCCACGGCTGGAACCCGTTCTGGACCCCGCGCAGCGCCGGGCGGAGCTGCGGATAATGGCGCAACACGATGTCAATCATGGACGTCCCCTCCAGCCACGCCATGCCGGTCGGCGTATAGACCTCCGGCGTAAAGTCGGTGGTGAAGAAGCGGTCACTGTTCAGCCTGCGGGACGCCATGAGGATGAAAATACGGAAGGCGGTGTCGCTGAAGCCGAAACCAGCAGGCTTTTTCTCGGCCAGCATTCCGACTATCGTATCGACGGATTCGATGTCGCGGTAGATCCGGCGGAGTGCGGCGAGCTGGTCCGGATCATCGGTGAGTTCCTCGAAACTGCCGGCCGGCCGCACGTGAAGGAGCCGGCGGAACTGGTTATAGCGTGGTACGCCCAGCTCCCTGGTGCGCAGAATGTCGGTGGCCGCCAGGTCCATCAGCCGGTCATTATCTGGCCGCTGGAACTGCTGCAGGAAGCGCGGGTAATTGTTCAGTACGAGCGCGCCGGGATGAGCGGTGGCGAAGCTGTAGATGATATCGCCCATGTCGATGCGCGCGGCCACCTCTTGCGCGTTGGGGCCGGCGATCTCCGGGAACGTATGCTCAGAAATCGCCTGATCGTTTGCGCAGCGGCGGAAGGTGTAGTCATCGGGGATGAGGGGATGCATCCGGTAAATGATCGAGAATTCCTCGGTGAGCGAGTACGGGACGCCGAAATGGTCCTGCGCCGAGCCGGGGATTCCGCTGAGTACCTCACTGCCGCTGATCCGGCCGAAGATCTGGTGAATCCGCTCCCCGGTGACGCCCCACCAGTTCGCGCTCATGCCCGTCACAGTGGTCGGGTGGGCGATGATGGCCGGTGTCCACTCGGTGGTGTGAATCTTCGCGATGAGCCCCGCGGTGATCAGCCGGGCCCGTTGGTAGAGCTCCTCGTCGGCCCATTGCGGGTACGCCGACTTGAGCGCGTCGGCGATCGCGTTGTGTTCCCGGATGAACAGGGTGCTCATCATGTTCAGTCCCAGCCACCAGCCCGGGACGAATGCCGGGCTCAGGGCCGGATCGTCGGGCAGGACGAGCCGGTTGTCGGCGCCGATGAGGAGCTTGCCGTCCGCCCCGCTGCGCCGCGGCACCTGGTCTCCGGCGGTGGTGCCGCCGCCGTACAGCTGTGATGAGTCCCACCACGGTGTCTCGGTGTTGAGGAAAGTCTGCGGCCCGTCCTGGCCGGCCGTGCGGGTGGGATCGGGCAGCGTCTTCATCACCGTCAACGGCGGCTGCGGCCACGGGTCATCCGCGGCCAGGGGCAGCTCGAAAACGTGCTGCGGATCGCCGGCGCCGTGACTCAACCAGTCTTTCACCATGAACTGGATCCAGGCGGCCGCCAGCAGGTTCAGGCTCGTCGCCGGGATGAAGTCATGGCGGGTCAGCAGTTCCCGGCTGACCACACGCGGGTTCGGGTCCAGGATTTCGTCCGGCGTTTCCTGATATCCGTACTCCAGGGGCACGTTACGGCCGAAACGGGTGCCCGCCACGCCCATCGCCGGGCTGCGAAGGTCGTTGTAGGCGCCGTCGGGTGTCCGCGCGGTGAGGCTCTCGGGGGTCGGCGCGGGGAGCTTGGGCGTGACCGCCATCGGCAGGCCGCTTGTGTCATAGAGGTTGTGCTGCCGCAAGATGTTCCGCAAGCCGATGAGCACGAGCAAGCCGACGGGCTTCGGCAGCTTGTCCCAGCCGAATTTCCGGTCGGCCGTTTGCGCGGCCTGGTCATACAGGCGCCACCAGAAGGTGTTCCGGTAGCCAGTGCTGGAATGGGCGGGCCCGGTCATGATGTCACCCTTCGTTTCGCTCCGCGAGATACGCCGTGATCGCGAGGCCGGTATTTGCCGCAGAGATCAATGTGATCGCGACCGCCCAGGGGCGCCGCACCCGGCCGCTGAGCCCCAAGGCCGCGGCGGTGGCCGTGTCGCTGGCGTGGATGATGATGGCCTGCCCGAGCGCGCGGCGAAGCGGGGCGCCGGATAGGGCCAGGAGATCGACACCAAGGACGACGGTCCGGATCCCGAACATCCGCAGACCGTAGATCGCTGCATTGTCGCTGGCGGGCGACTCCCCGAACCTGCGGATGATGACCGACGGCGCGGTCAGCGCCACGGAACCGTTGACGATCCGAATGCCCGCCAGTGCGTACCGGGCGACCCGTCCGACGCGGGCGGCTTGGTCTTCGGCGCGCTGCGCCGGCGTTGGATCCACGGCCATCACGTTCCCGGTGCGTTGCCGAGCTGGGCTGGTATGGGCGGGCTGCCCTGGCCGACGGGGACAGGGCGCGTGAGGGGCGGCGTGCACCCCTTCGCGGCCGCCAGGACGGCGGCCCCGCCGAGCTCGTGGTAGGCCTCGAACTCGGCGGCGTCGTACAGCTGTTCCAGGGTGCTGTCACACGGGTAGGTCGAGTGTTCCTGGGCGTAGGCGAGGACGTCCCAGGGTGCTTCGGTCCACCACCCGAGCTTGCACACCCAGATGTCACCCTCGTCGGGCAGCCCGGGGCTCCCGGGCGCCCTGCTGAACGTGCCGTAGGCGAACGGGTGGACCACCTGGCCTGGTTTCAGCCCCGTGCCGCCCTTGGTCATCGCGGTGGGATCGAGAGTGACGCTCACTCCGGCGTCGCTCCTGGCCAAGGCGATGGAGCCGCCGAGGGTGAACCACGTGCCGGCCTGGTCGCCGGAAGCGTCCAGCACCACGATGTGCCGTGCGCCGCGGCGCAGCGCCTCGACCAGGCCGAGGTTGTCGTAGTGGCCGCCGTCGGTCATGTACATCCACGTCTCGCGGTAGCTCAGGTGGCCGGCGGCCTCGGACCACAGCAGACCGACGGTGGGCTGCATCAGCCGGTACCAGAGCTCCCCGGTGAGCTTGCCGTGGAGCCTGAGGTCGAGGATGTGGGCCCAGAGCCTGGCTTCCCGGTCGGCGTTCAGATCCTCGTTGCGGCCCCAGAGCGGGTGCGGCGACAGATACCACAGCAGCAACAGCAGCGGCCGCCGCGTCCACGCCCGGTCGGGTGGCCCGGGGATGTCTTTTGCCTGGTCATCGATCCGCTTCCGCGCTTCACGGACCAGTGCGGGGTGCGGCAGCCACACGCCGAGGCGGATGTTCGTCGCGGTGAGCAGAATCCGGTAAGCCTGCCGCGTCGCGGAACCCATCAGGGGTGAGACGGCCGCCCCGCTGATCGCCGAGATGTCGAACAGGGTGCTCCGGCGCTGGCCGACGAGAGCCTCGTAGTCGGACGTCAGGGCCTGGGCGTCAGCCTCCCCTTCGGCGCAGGTTTCGCGGCGCAACGTGACGTGCTCCGGGTCGAAGCTGACGCAGAAACCGCCGCTGCCGGGCGGCACCTCGCGGTCCGCGTTGATGTTGGCGGTTCCGCAGATCACCAGGCCGGGTTCTTCGGGGGCGCCCCTGTCGTCCCCAAGCTCGGACAGGCGGGTCGCGGCGGCCTCGGCGAACAGGCGGCGCGCGCGTACCGGGTTCCGCTCCTGCGCCGCCCGCCGCGTGACGGCGAACGCGTTGGCCAGCCGCCACCGGTAGACATCGTGCAGCGACATACGGTTGACGTTCACGGCGACCCGGCCGAAGATCATCACGGCCAGCGCGGCGATCACCTGCAGGAGCTGGTTCGCGGTGAATCCGGACCGGGCGCCGTCGCTGATCCACAGCAGGGCGAGCACCGCGCCGCCCAGGACGATCACGGCGCTGGCCAGCCACGGCAGGAGCTTCTGGCGCAGCCAGCCGGCCACTTGGGTGAGCAGGCTCGCCTGCCCGGCCGCCGCCGAGTTCGCCGGGCCGCTCAGCGCGTTCCACTTGGCGATCCCGGTCTGGCAGAACTTGGCGATCGCCGCGACCGCGGCGACCAGGCCGGTCACCGCCGCGGCCGACCAGGCCGGCCTCACGCCGAACCCGAAGGCGCGCGCCACCGTGCCGAACGATCCGGTGCTGCGGGTCAGCCACGAGATCAGCGGCGGGGCCGCGAGCATGGCCAGGGCCAGACCCGCCGTCACGAGAGCAGCCCAGCTCACCACCGTCGCGCGGTTGGCGCTGCGGTCCGGGTCGTCCGGCTTCAGCCAGGTCCACCACCGCGAGCCGGTGGTCGGCCGCAGCGGCGGCTCAAGCGTCAACCACCAGAACGCGAACAGCACCAGCGTGATCCCGGCCGCGATCACCGTGGGCAACCACCACGCGGTGCCGGTCGCCGCCGCCGTCATCGCGCGCGACCCGGACGGGACCAGCACGCCCTGCCAGCGCAGCAGCCAGCCCCAGACGTGCGTGAACGCGTAGAGCGGTGCGGCCACGATGATGAACGTGACGATCGCGCCGAGCAGCAATGACAGGACGCCGACCAGGACCGTCGCGCCGTTGGGCGCGATGTAGCGGGTGTTGTCGCGGAAGTTCCGCTCTTCGGCGGTACCGGGAGCGTAGGCGTGAGGCACCGTGCCGCGCGGCAGGTCGTGCGCAACGAGTGCGCGGGAGGAGGCGATGTAGCTTCCGCCGGATACGCCGACGATCCACTTGGCGGTCTCGAGAAGACCGCCGCTGTCGAGACTCTGCAGTGCCCCCAGGCAGTAGGCGGCGGACCGGATACCACCCCCCGAGCAGCAAATGGCCCAGTCGTCGCCGCCCGTCGCGCCCGCCTTGGCGGCGGGCACCGCCCCGTCCGGCGCGGGCCGCGCCGCGTCAATCCCGGCTGCCTGTGGACTTGACGTCAATGACCTCATGCCGCCCTCCTCGGACCAAACACCAGGCGTATCGCACCCGGGCATGCGTATCGCACCGGGCATTCAGCGGTACGGAGGTAGCGGAATCCTCCCTGATACGTGCTAGCGGTGCGAAACACGGAATCGCGTGCCTCCCGGGACGGCAGTAGGGTCCCCGTGTGGACACCATGGTGATCGGCGACCGCCTGCTCGAGCTGGCCTCCGGTGGTGGTCGGTGGGAGCGAGATACCCGGGAGGAGCCTCATGCGCAAGATCGTTCTGTACGAACTTCTGTCCGTTGATGGCGTGGCCGAGGGCCCGGACAACTTCGTCCTCGATTTTGACGAGGTAATGCGAGAGAACCTCCGGCGTGTCATAGCCGATCAGGACGCCGTGATACTCGGCCGCCGCACCTACGAGGAGTGGGCGGTGTACTGGCCGGGTAACGACAACGAGCCATTCGCAAGCTTCATCAACGGCGTCCGCAAGTACGTCGTCACCTCGACGGAACCCGGCCGCCTCTGGGCGAATACGACCGTCGTCCACGACCCACTCGACGATTTCCTCATGGATTTGAAAAGCCAGCCCGGCGGTGACATCGGCGTCCACGCGAGCGTAACCCTGGCCCAATCGCTACTCGAGCGTGGTCTTGTCGATGAGCTTCGGCTGGTAATTGCGCCTGCTCTGGCCGCTACTGGTCGCAAGCTGTTCGTCAACCCGGCACCGCATCGACTCGAACTGACCCGAAACGTCGCCTCTCCGGCCGGCTACCTGCTCGTCGATTTCCGAGTGGGAAAACCGTGACGCGACCACACCACCCCAGCCGAAACCCCGCCTTCGCGGGCTTGATTAAGACAGATGCGGACATTCACGGAACACGCCGGAGCCCTGGGCACCGGGCCTGACGGAATGCCCGCCGAGATCGCCTTCTGGGGCCATTCCGGGGACTCAAAACCCGGGCTTCCGCCGAGTCACGCTGTCAACGTGGCTAGCTGTAGCTCGAAGACCGTGGGTCAGCGGCATCCACGCCATCCTTCCCGACCTCGCCTTCGTCATCGAGGTCGGGCCGATTACCGACGAGGAGCACATGGTCGTGCGGTGGAAGGCGCACGGAACCTACCGCGGCGGCTTCCCCGGCGCGTCGCCCGAGGCAGTCGGTCGGGAGGTCACGTTCACCGGCACCGACACCCTGCGCATCGCCGACGGCATGCTCGCCGAGTACTGGGCCAACGCGGACAGCCTCCTGTTCTTCCAGCAACTGGGCGTCCGCGAGGTGCCCGGCCAGGGGTAAACGCGCCGGCCACACCGCAGAAGCAGGCAACGGCGCCCTACCGGGCGCTCTGGCAAGAGGGTGAAGATCATGACAAAACCAGCTAGCCCCGTCCTGGTGACCGGTGCTACCGGCAACACCGGCCGGGCCGTGGCAGAGGCCCTGGCCCGTCGCGGAACACCGGTGCGGGGCATGGTACGGGCGGAGGCCGACCGCGACAGGCTGCCGGCCGGCGTCCAGCCGGTCGTCGCCGATTTCGACGATCCAGCATCCGTCGCTGCGGCACTGCACGGCGCCAGGCAGGCCTACCTGGTCACGCCCTCATCGGAGCGTGCCGAGGCGCAGCAGCGGCGCTTCGCAGACCTGGCCGTTCAGGCTGGTATCGGTCACCTGGTCGTACTGTCCCAGCTGGGAGCCGACGAGCAGTCACCGGTACAGTTCCTGCGCTATCACGCCGCGGTCGAGCGGCACATCCGGGACCTGGGCATCGCCTATACCTTCCTGCGGCCCAACCTGTTCTTCCAGGGACTGCCGGAGTTCGCCGCAACGATCGCCGCGGACGGCCGGTTCTACGCTCCCATCGGCGACGCCGCGATCAGCGCCGTGGACGTCCGTGACATCGCCGCGGTGGCCCCCGCCGCGCTCACCGAACCGGGCCATGACGGCGCGGCCTACACCCTGACGGGCCCCGCGCCCATTAGCCACGCGGAAATCGCCCCCGCGTTCGCCGCCTAGTTTGTTCGCCAGGGCTGGGATCTGGCCCCATTTTCGTGATCGTGAGCCTGCTCGCGGGTAGTTGGCGTCGTGATCATTGACGGGCTTCAGGTGGCTGTAACTGTGATTTCTGGCTGGTGATGGTGGGTGCCGCGGTGAGGAACTGGCCGGGGCTTGTCAGGTGAGCGTTTCCAGGCGTGCGGAGACTTCCCGGTAGCGGTTGACGGGAATGAGGTGGACGCCGTCGAAGGCGCCGCTGTCGCGGAGCCGGACGATCTGCTGGCAGGCAGCCTCGACGCCGGCCATCTTGTCGCTTGCGACCTTGTCGGCGAGCCAGCCGGGGATCTCGATATCGGGGATGGTGGCGGCCAGGCGGCGGGCCATCGCAGCACTGGCCAGGACCATGACGCCGGCGTAGACGGAAACGTCGGCAGGGTTGGCATCACGCCAGCGCAGCTGGGCGTCGGCCGAGTAGCTGACCTGGCTGAAGATGAAGTCGGCGGCGTGCTTCCACCGGGGCAGGGGCCGCAGCGCCGCGGCGACGCCGATCCGCCAGGCCGGGACCCCGGCGAAGGCCGGGTCGGCGGCCGTGCAGGAGCGTGCCTCCTCGATCATGGAGCGGACCGTCAGG
>Ga0210386_10005182_pt1 | contig 10622 bp, 11 predicted proteins | sample IncBWH32OmetaG_FD_160091 | JGI IMG/M metagenome (GOLD analysis project Ga0210386, IMG submission 160091) | Forest soil microbial communities from Barre Woods Harvard Forest LTER site, Petersham, Massachusetts, United States - Inc-BW-H-32-O ... | reverse complement strand
ACCTGGCCAGGCTCATGACGGAGCTGGGCGGACGGGACACCAGCGTCACCGTCGACGCCGTCGGGCCGCAGTCGGTCACGTTCCGGGAGATGGTCCTGGCGATCCGCGCCGCGACCGGCAGCCGCGCGGTCATCGTGCCCGCGCCCGGCTGGCTGCTGCCGCCGGTGGCCCAGGCGCTCGGCGTCGTGCTGCGCGACAGGCTGCTGACCGGCGAGGAGTACCGCGCCATGGCTGACGGCCTCGCCGACTCCGGTGAGCCGCCGACCGGGCAGGTCAAGCTCACCGACTGGATCGCGGACAACGGCGACACCCTCGGCCGCCGCTACGCGAACGAGATCGACCGCCACTACCGGTAGCCCCGGGCCGGCGTCGCGAAAACGCCCGTGCTTACCATGGGTCTCGCCGGACCCTAGTCCGCGATCAGGCACATCCACGAGGGGAGAACCAGATGGGCACGATCACGACCACTGACGGCACGGAGATCTTCTACAAGGACTGGGGAACCGGTCAGCCCATCGTGTTCAGCCACGGCTGGCCGCTGTCGGCCGATGACTGGGACACCCAGATGATGTTCTTCCTCCTGCACGGCTACCGCGTCGTCGCCGCCGACCGGCGCGGCCACGGTCGGTCCACCCAGACCAGCGATGGCCACGACATGGACCACTACGCCGACGACCTCGCCGCGGTGACGGCGCATCTCGATCTGCAGAACGCGATCCACGTCGGCCACTCGACCGGCGGCGGCGAAGTCGCGCACTACATCGCCCGGCACGGCGAAAGCCGGGTCGCCAGGGCCGTCCTGATCAGCTCCGTGCCGCCGCTGATGCTCAAGACCGACGCCAACCCCGGCGGCCTGCCCAAGGAAGTCTTCGACGGATTGCAGGACCAAGTCGCCACCAACCGCACGCGGTTCTACCGCGACTTCGCGTCGGGACCGTTCTACGGTTACAACCGCCCAGGCGCTCAGCCATCGGAGGCCATCATCGATAACTGGTGGCGGCAGGGCATGATGGGCGGCGCGAAGGCGCACTACGACGGAATCGTCGCCTTCTCGCAGACCGACTTCACCGAAGACCTGAAGAAGATCAACGTGCCAGTGCTCGTCATGCACGGCGACGACGACCAGGTCGTTCCCTACGCCGACTCCGGGCCCCTGACCGCCAAGCTGGTCAAGAACGGGACGCTGAAGACCTACCACGGCTACCCGCACGGCATGCCGACCACGCACGCCGACGTCATCAACGCCGACCTCCTGGCCTGGCTCCAATCCTGAGTTGGGGCAACCATGACTGAGCCGACGCCTTACATCGACTACGCCAACCTTCCCAATCCCACCGAGGGCTTCCTGGCCACGTTGTTCATCACCGTCCGCAAGGTCGCCAAGTCCCGGGACTTCTACTCGCGCGTCCTCGGCGGCACCGTGGTCCTCGAGGAAAACCCGTGCATAGTCAAGCTGTCCAACTCGTGGATCATCATGAATCCCGGCGGCCCGCCGACCCCCGACAAGCCGGGCATCACGGTGGCCGACTACGAGCCAGGCAACACCACGTCCATCTTCCTGAACCTGCGAGTCGCTGATATCCAGGCCTGCTACGAGGAATGGAAGGCGAAGGGGGCGGAGTTCGTGACGCCGCCCATCGACCGCGGAGCGGAAACCCGCTGCTACATGCGGGACCCGGACGGCTACCTGATCGAGGTCGGCCAGTCCACCGGCCTGCTGCACGGCCACCTCGCCGCCAAGCGGCCGGAGGACCTCCCGGGCTAAATGGGTGCCCCTGTACTGAAAATGGGCCAGCAGATCTCGGTCCGCCACGCGGCCGCGTCGGCCGTGTCGTGACGGCCAACGAGGTAGTACTCCCTGATGGGCCCGTCGACCTGGAGGGCGTGGCTGCTCACATAAGCGGCCAGCGCGCCGTAGGCGCGGTCCACGTCGGCGTGCGAGCCGGCGTGCGTGATGACCGCGAGTTCGGCGGCCGGGACGGTGAACGGGGCGACGCGCCCCAGGCCCTGAACCCCCGCCGCGGTAGGCACGAAGACGGTCGCTTCGCCGCGTTCCTCGGCGAACAGCGCCGTGGCGTAGATGCCCCCGGCGGGTCCCGACGCGGCGACGCCGCGCGCGTCCAGGGTGGCGTACAGCTCCCCCAGCGCCCCCAGGAACCACGGCAGCAGGTCGCCGACGCCGACGGTTGCGCTGACAGCCGCGGCCATCGTCGCGTCGACCCGCCGGTGGCTGACCGGCGCGGCGGCGGACGGGTCGGCGAGCAGGTCCCGCAGCGACGCCACCGCCTGCTGTGTCTTGGCCAGGCCCTGCTCCAGGCGCGACAGGTGGTCGGCGATGAGCCGGTTGCGGACTGTCAGGTCCGGGGCGCCAAGCACCGCCTGGATCTGCTCGATCGGCATCTCGAGGTCGCGGAACCGGCGGATGACCTGCGCCACCGGGATCTGGTCCGTGGTGTAGTGCCGGTACCCGGTGTCCTGGTCGACTTGAGCCGGTTCCAGCAGCTGGACCCTGTGGTAGTAGCGCAGCGTCTTAATGCTCAGGTGGGTGGCGCGGGAGAAGTCGCCGATGGTGAGGGAGCTCAAGGAGCCGGGCACCTGGCCAGTGTGGGCCCTCCACTAGGGGGAGAGTCAAGGCGCCGAATGGCTGTTGACCCTCCCGCCAGGGCATCGCCGAGGGTGGATCTCAGCGGCCGGAACGAGCCGGCCACCGAGATCCTGAGGAGGATCCAGCCGTGAGCACCCAACTGCCCGCCATCGTCGCCGAGTACATCGCCGCCGTGAACGCGCTTGACACCGACCGGATCGTCGCCACCTTCGCCCCGGACGCCTACGTCAACGACAACCGCAGGGAGATATGGGGCACCGAGGCGATGAGGGCCTTCTTCGCCAAGGAGTTCGTCGGCGACCACGTGACGATGGAGGTCCGCGAGGTCATCGACCACCACGGCGACATCCTCGTGCGGGCCGCCTTCGACGGCACCTACGACAAGACGAACCTGCCCGACGACTTCGTCATGACCAGCTACTTCAGCATCCGCGACGGCAAGATCTCCAGCTTGGCGGTGATCTTCAACCAGCCGTCCCCGTACTGAGCGGCGGCCTTAGACTGAGCGGCCTTAGACGGCCACCAGCAGCATGCGGCTGGCCAGCGTCGTTGAGGCGGCGAGTGCGTCGAGGAAGAGCCCGCGCGCGATCGGGTCGTCGCGCACCGCCCACAGCAGCAGGCAGTTGGTCCAGGCCAGGTCGCGGGCGTCGTTGATCGTCCAGTTGCCGATGAGGTCGGCTACCGCGGCCAGGTGGCGGTCGACGGCCAGCTCAGCGGCGGTTTCGAACGACTCCCTGACGGACTGCTCGGCCGCGTCGAGCAACTCGTCGACCTTCTGATAATCGGCGAAATGCGGGTCGGCGTCGGGTGAGGTGGCCAGCGCCGCGCACGTGCTGACCACCGCCAGCGGCAGGTCATGGTTGATATGGGCGTTCATTCCGGCCAGCGCGAACTGGATCGGCTCGATGCCCGGCATGTCCCGGCGCTCCGCAAGCGGCAGCCACGCCAGAGGCACGGCCGCCAGGTCGCCCAGGGTGCCGGCCGCGGCGAAATACAGGTTCGCGAACGTGACATCCAGCTGGGCCATAAATACCGGGTCAGCGAAAAAGCCCGCGCTGATCCGGCTGTTCACCTCCTGGGTCACCGCCAGGTACATGCGGTTGAAACACGCCACCCCGTCCGCCGCGGGAAGCGCCGTGTCAATTGCCTCCATCCGGGCTATAGCGTCAGCAACCGAGGCCACCGGCGCGTCCGGCACAGGCGCAGTGATCGACATGGCAGTCACTATAGGGCGACCGTCAGAATTCTGGTGGCGCCGGGTCGTCCCAGCTCGCTGAATGCGCGAAGCCAAATGCCTTCCACCATGATCACGAAGAAAAAGCTTCCTATAGCGGCAACGGATGAGTTTCTACGCCCCAAGGCCACGCGCCAGTTCACCATTGAGGTCACGGTAGACCTCTGACTACGGAAGAAGGTTGGGAGTGCGCATCGGCCTATAGCGCAAGGTGTACTTACGCGTCGCTGCCGAGGGGACGTGCGGCGGCAGCGCTGTAGCTCCATATGCGCGGCGGCTCATCCTTTGGCCGCTCGTCACGGCCAGTTCGGATAAGCAGGTCCGTCAATGCCGTCGATCCGGCCCGGTGCCCAGCGTCCGGGAACACTGTGCTGAGCACCTGCCCGCACACCTGCGGGCTGGGGGACCAGGCCAGGCCGAGCCCAGTAGCGATGTCGTGGCCATGGACCAGGCCCTCGGCCGCACCGATGGCGGCCGCCCGATGATCTGCGCGGCGTAGTGCGCGAAGTCCCCGGAAACGTGGTCGGCCGTCCGCCAGCAACTCCAGCCCACGTTCGCGGCGGGTGACTCCCATTCGCGCTCCGGCACGGCTGCGAACAGAGCGTCGAGCTCGGCAACCAGGTCAGTTATCACCGTGGCCCAGACTTCGGTCTCGACTGCCATGTCCACACCATAATCGCGAACACGACTTTCACCGGGCGGACTTCAGCGGTCACCCCACAAGGTAAGGCAACAAGAAGTCGCGCCGTCGGGGCATGTTCACGTACCCATGACCCCACCGCTGAGAAGTGCCCGGCGGGCGTCTTCGAGGCCCTTGTCGTTCTCTTCCGGGCCGGTGATGCCGGTCAGGTCGTTAGCGGTGATGCGCCAGGCGAAGTAGTCGGCCTGGACGGCCCACCGGAAGCGGAGCATGACGGGCAGCCCGTCGGCGAGCTCCCGTGGGGTGAGCAGGCCCGCGGATTGGTAGGCGTCGGCCATCGCGGCGGCGCGGTCCGGTCCGCCCAGGTACATGACGGCAGATGCCAGGTCGTACAGCAGCGGGCCGTAGTGGGCCGAGCTCCAGTCGATGATGCCGCAGACTCCGTTGGCCGCGTCATACCGGAAGGCTTCAGGGGCAGGGTCGGCGTGCAGCAGGCCCTGCACCCAGGTCAGTTCGCGGCGCTGGAGTGCGGCCAGTTCATCAACCGCAGCGGTGACGGCGGGCCGGATCCACGGGCGAAGGCCCAGGTGTGCTGCCGCCGGGTCAACCCAGTGGAAGCGCTGCGCGCCTGGGACCTCGCGGTCGCGCAGGACGCAGTGCACCCGCGCCAGGGTGTCCCCGATCAGTCGCTGTTCCGTCTCGTCGGTGCCAGTGAGAGGGCCGCCGGGCACCCAGGTCAGCAAAGCGATCCGGTCGCCGGAGGCGGTGTCTACGGTTATCGTGCCGGACAGGGCGGGCGCGGGCGCGCCTGCGCGGATACCCGCAGTGTCAAGCAGACGCGCTACCTCGAGCCCGCGCGCGAAGGGTTCGGCCAGGTGCGCCGCGACAGACTTGGCCACCCAGCGGCGATTGCCTTGGGCAACGATCCAGGTCTGCGACCCCATACCGCCATAATGCCGGGAGACTTGCGTGTCATCGACTAGGCCCCAGCAGCGGCGAAGCAGTTCCAGGATGGCCTCGTCGCTGATCACGAGTCGACCCTTCCACTTTATCGGTCTTTGCCCAACTCGTTTTCGCGGGGGATTCGAGAGTGTCACCTAGCAAGTGAAGCCACGGTGTCACCTGACAAGCGGAGCCTGAAACAGAGGCCTTAATTTCCCTGACGCTCTTATCTCTCTCTGCCAACCCTTCGCAAGTTGGAGCTGGGATCTGGCTCGTTTCACGAGATGGGGGCCGCCTCGCCACCGGAGGCGTCGCGTGTGTACCGGATCATTTCGGTTCCGTCGTCGTCGGTGAAGGTGCTCGCCTGGGTGAAGCCAGCGGCTTGGGCGACGCGCCTTGAGGCGTGGTTGTCCAGGGCGACGTGCGCTTCCAGGCGAGTGATGCCGATCGAGGCTGCATAGCGGACAAGCAGAGCCAGGGCGTTGCGCGCATACCCACGGCCTCGCTTGCCGGCGTGGGTCCAGTAAGACACTTCCCCTGTACCGTCGGGGCCGATACGCAGCTCGCAGCCGCCGACGAGGGCACCCGATCCCAGGTCACGGGCCGCGAACGCCCTCACCGGGCCGTCGTCCTGCCAGTTTCTTGCCCAGTTCGCGTAGGCGGCCCGGACTGTCTTCTCCGTCGAGCGCGCCGGCCACCAGCCGAAGCGGCGCGCGGTTTCCTCGTCCTCGCCGGCGGCATGCGCCACGGCTTCGTCCTCGGTGTGCGCGTTGAGGACGATGCGGTCACCGCGCAGTTCGGGAACTGCCGCCACCTGGCTATCGTGCATCGATCGCCTGCCGTCCGCACGGGATTTTTCGGGCCGCTGGCTGGCTTCGGGCGGTGAGCAGACGCGCTTGCGGAGCAGAGGCAGGCTGGCCCGGCGAATATCCGGGAGATTGCCTCACATCGACGAGGAATCGACCAGGGTCTGCCTCAGCTCACAGATGTGCGACAGATTGGCTTGCCGTCCTGGATGTCGACGACAGTTCCCAGGGGGACCTCGCCCGGGCCATCAGGAGCCGGCTGTGACCGCGTGCTCGTGCCGGAGTATGAAGGCCCCGATCAATCCCCGCGAAGTGCGCGGAGATCTCGCCCGTCGTCAGGCCCTTGGTATACAGCGACAGCACGATCTCACCGGCCCTGGTTAGCCGCCGCTGCCGCTTCTTGACGATCCAGTCAGCTCCTGGTCCAGTGCGGTCTCCAGGACCATCTTTGTCAGCTGCTTCAAAAGCCCGCCCGGCCCGGTCAGGGATAGGCCCTGCTCCCGGGCCCGCCGCACCAGCTCCTCCGCCGCCCGCTCCTCAGCAGTCGGCTCCGGCCTGCTCTTCTTCAACGCCACGGCGTCCAGTGTCTCGGTCATCACGGCACCTTTCCGCCGAACACAGCAAGGGCTCAGCGATCAGGGCCGGAACCGCCGTTCTGTGGAAAGTCCCTGACAGAATGGCCCTTTACGTCCGGACGGTGAGGAGGGTGGCGGTGACGGTTATTGACGACCTTGTCGCGGAAGCGGTGCGGCTGGACAGCATCCTCGGCCTGCTGACCGAGGCGCAGTGGCTGGCGGACTCGGCCGCCGACGGCTGGTCAGTGGCCGACGTGGTGCTGCACCTGGCGCAAGGAGACGAAGGCGTGGCGGCCAGCGCGGGCGGCAGGGCTCCGAGGGCCGGCGCCGCCGCGGGCGTCACGGTCGACGAGTGGGCGGCCCGGATGGTCGAAGCGGAGCGAGCCGCGCCGTCGGAGGTCTTCCTCCGGTGGCGGCAGAGCCGCGACGCCGCGGTGGCGGCCCTGCGCGCCGCCGACCCGCAGACGCCGCTGCAGTGGGTAGCCGGGCCGGTGAAGCCCGCGACCCTGGCGACGACCCGGCTGGCGGAGTACTGGGCACACGGACTAGACATCACGGGCCCGTTCGGAATCGACTTTCCCGACACCAGCCGGCTGCGGCACATCGCGTGGCTAGCGCACCGGACGCTGCCGTACGCGCTGTCGCTGGCCGGCGAGGCGCCGGCCGCCGTGCGCTGCTCGCTGACGGCGCCGGACGGGACGACCACCTGGACCTTCGGGCCGGACGACGCCGAGTCAGAGATCAGCGGGCCGGCGGGGGCCTTCTGCCGGGTGGCCGCCCAGCGCCTTGACCCCGCGGCGTCGGGACTGCGCGCCACCGGTCCGTCCGGCGCCGCGGCGCTTCGCGTCGTCAGGACCTACGCGTAGCGGGAGTTCACCTGAGCAGCTTCTGCACGTCGCGGAACCTCGGGTTGCGCGAGTCGCCAAGCCATTCGAAGAGCACCATCTCCGAGGTGACGATGTCGACGCCGTGCTGCCGGGCACGGGCTATCCCGGCCGCCGCGTCAGCCGGGTCGCGCGAGCTGGCCGCGTCGGCGGCCACGGCCACGCGGTACCCGGAATCGGCCAGGTCGAGCGCGGTCTGCAGCACGCAGACGTGAGCCTCGCACCCGGCGATCACGACCTGCCGCGTGCCGGCCGGCAGCAGCGCGTCGAACCCGGGATCCCCGGCCGCGGAGAACGTGGTCTTGGCCAGCGTCTCCTGCGGGTAGGCCGCCAGCGCCGCGACGGTCGGGCCCAGCCCCGCCGGGTACTGCTCGGTAGCGCGCACCGGCACGCCGAGGAGCTGCGCCGCCTCGGCCAGCCGCACGGACCTGGCGACCATCGCGTCCCCATCGGCGATGACGGGTACGAGCTTCTGCTGCAGGTCGATGAGGAGCAGCACCGCGTTGTCGGTGGTAAGAGTCACCCCTCGACGCTACGCCAGCCCGGGGCCACGGGTCGAGGTCGGCGCGTCCCGCGCTTCTTGCTGTTATCAGCGCGGTCGGCTAGACGATCGGAGACTGGTGACCGGCCCAGTAGGCGTCGCGCAGCATGCGCTTGTACAGCTTGCCCGTGTCGGACCGGGGCAGCTCGGGCACGAAGTCGACGGTCCGCGGGCACTTGAAGTGGGCGAGCCTGTCCCTGCAGTAGGCGATCAGCTCCTGCGCGAGGGCGGGACTGGCGGCGGCCTGGTCGGCGAGCTGCACCACTGCCTTGACCTCCTCGCCGAGGTCGTCGTTCGGTACGCCGATGACCGCCACGTCCAGGACCGCTGGATGAGCCGCCAGGACGTTCTCTGTCTCCTGCGGATAGATGTTGACCCCGCCGGAGATGATCATGTAGCTCTGCCGGTCGGTCAGGTACAGGAACCCGTCCGCGTCGACGTGGCCGATATCCCCCACCGTGCTGGCCGCGCCGTCGCCAGACCGGCTCTCGGCGGTCTTCGCGGGATCCCGGAAGTACTCGAACGCGGTGGCGCCGCGGAACCAGACGGTCCCGTCCGTCCCGGCCGGGCACTGGTTGCCCTCGGGGTCGAGGATGAGCAGTTCCCCGAGGACAGCACGGCCGACCGTGCCGGGATGCGCGAGCCATTCGGCGCTGGTGCAGAACGTGAAGCCGTTGGCCTCCGTGGCCCCGTAGTACTCGGTGATGATCGGGCCGAGCCAGTCGATCATCGCCCGCTTGACATGGGCGGGGCACGGTGCGGCCGCGTGGACGATGCACTCGAGCGATGAGGTGTCGTACCGTGCCCGCACGTCGTCAGGCAGGCGCACCAGCCGGTTGAACATCACCGGCACCATCTGGCAGTGGGTCACCCGGTAGCGCTCGACAAGAGCCAGCCACTGCTCGGCGTCGAAATGCTCCATCACGATGGTGGTGCACCCCATGCGCAGTGCCGCCGCCACGCTCGCGCCGGGCGCCGAGTGATACAGCGGCGCCGGGTTGAGGTAGGTCATGCCCGCGCGGAACCCGAACAGCCCCTGCACGAACGCCATCACCGGCAACGGCTGGTCGGGGCCGCCCTCCGGCAGCGCGCGCAGGACGCCCTTGGGATGGCCGGTCGTGCCCGACGAGTACAGCATGGCCGCGCCGAGCGCCTCGTCGGGAACCGGGACGTCGGGGTACCTGGCGACCACCGCGTCGTAGGGTTCCCAGCCGGCCGGCAGCGGGCCAGGGCCGGTCATCAGCATGCGGTCAAGCCCCGGGCACTTCGCGGCCGCGGCCTCCGCCACCTCTCGCCTGGCGGCCGAGCTGAACAGCACTTTCGCCTGCGAGTTGGCCACCACGTAGGCCACCTCGTCGACGCCGAGGTAGGTGTTGATCAGGGAGTAGTACAGGCCGGTCCGTTCGGCGGCACCCGCGATCTCAAGCAGCTGCGGGCTGTTCTCCATCAAGACCGCGATGTGGTCTCCCCGCCGCAGTCCGGCATCCCGCAGCAGGTGCGCTATCTGGTTGCTGCGGGCCTCGAACTCGCCGAAGGTGACGGTGTCGCCTGTCGATGCCATGATGATGGCCGGCTTGTCGGGGTGATCCATGGCCTGCTGGCGTGCGAACACGCTTCTTACAATAGATCGCTGGCGTGATCTGCGGCGGTGCCGGAACGGAGTCGTGATGTGGGAAGCAACCGTGCGGGTGACCCGCGAGCAGGAGGTTGACGCCGATCCCGAGCGGGTGTGGGCGCTGGCGGCGTCGCCCGCGGCGCTGGCCGCCATGCCCGGCCACCGGTTCGCGTTCGCGGTCCCCGCGGCGGTTCCCGGAACGGACCGGCTGTGCTGCATGATCGTCTCCGGCAAGCACGACGTGCACTGCGCCGTGGTTGACGTGCGGGAGGAAGTTCCCGGCCAGCTGGTCCGCTGGCAGGTACGGTCGGCGCCGTCCAGGAAGGAGGCGCTGACGCTGTCGGTGCGGCCCCGGACGGGTGGCTGCACGCTTGGCGTGGCGGTCAGCGAGGTCGTTCCGAGGATCGACAAGGGCAGCTATCAGAAGTACTGGCACCGCACCGTCACGGACTGGGCAGATCGCCTCCAGGCGATCGCCGAAGGCCGGATGCCCTGGCCGCCGGACGCCATGTCCGCGGAGATGCGGGACGTGTGCGCCGGCTTCGAGCTGCCGGAGAAGACCGGGCAAGCCTCTGCCAGCGCGGTGATCAGCGCCGAGCCAGGCGCCGTCTGGGAAACGGTGTGGGCGCCGGATTCCAGCCGCCTCATCGACCCGGAGACGGTCGTCTGGGCGGGGACCGTGCCGGGCACGCCGACGCGGTCGGTCGGGGAATTGCAGTACACCGTGCACCGCCACGATGATGACCGTTTCACCGCGATCGTCGACGTGGACAGGGAACT
>Ga0210386_10005180_pt1 | contig 10626 bp, 10 predicted proteins | sample IncBWH32OmetaG_FD_160091 | JGI IMG/M metagenome (GOLD analysis project Ga0210386, IMG submission 160091) | Forest soil microbial communities from Barre Woods Harvard Forest LTER site, Petersham, Massachusetts, United States - Inc-BW-H-32-O ... | reverse complement strand
CGTCCTTGGGGTCGTGCTGGCCAGCGGCGCGGTCCTCCTCCCCGGCATCCTGCTCCTGCTGTTCGCCCTGCTGCACGGAATAGGATCCAGCGGCTGCACGTCCGCGGACCTGCTGGCCGGGTGGCCCCAGCACAGGTAAGACCGCGTCCATGTGGCAAGACTCGCCGGGCCGGTGCCTGTGCGGCCCATGCCAGGACCCGGGCGCGCATCGAACGCCCTAGCCGGTCTTGCAGGCAAGTCGGCTCGCCGCTGCTCCGGTGAACTCTCACAGGCAAACCGGTCGCGATGACGCCGGTCGGCGCTACACCCGGACATGCTCACATCCGCCACATTCGCCGGGGGTGTCCCAATGAGCTAATGACTCAGGTAGACAACCGGCGAGACGATCACTCACGGTGACGGTTCCTCGGTGGCACGCGCGCGCCCGCGTCTCCGGCGGCCGGGTGGCCGAGGGTTCCGCAAGCCCCTGGATGGCCGATCGCTGGATCGGCTATCCCTCCTCGTCAACGGGCTGGAAGTAGTGATCAAGCGTCCAGCCGGCGAGTTGCCCGGCCAGGTCCCTGGATGCGATGTCCGCGGAGCGGAAGTGGAACCCATTCCACACCCTGGCGTTGACGACATCCTGCAGCAGGGCGCGGCCGGAGTCGTAGTGACGCACGACGCCAGGCGCCGTCGTGGAGATGAGCGTCAGCTGCAGGTGCCCGGTCTGGAACAGGTTCTCCAGGCCATGGACCACGGTCGAGTTGAACGCGTTGTACCCGCTGGGGTACTCCGGGTAGTTGGGTGTATTGAACAACGGCACCCAGCTGGGATCGGGGGCCGTGTCCGGGTTGCCGTCGGTGTCGGCCAGGTTGATCGCGGTAATCGGCCGCCAGAACCCGTAGACGTACTTCGCGCGCCACACGGTGATTTCCGCGTCCGCGACACTCATATCGATCGCGGCGAACATCCGCGCGGCATCGACGATGTCCAGGTGCCGCACGGTTACCTGGTCCCGCAGCGCGGCGTTGTACTGCACCAGCGCGCTGCCGGAGAAGAACGTCGCGGTGCTCGTCTGCGCCGCCGTCCGCTCGGTCGAGGTCAGCGAACCCAGGGCCTTGGTCTCGTTGAAGTCGCGGGTGTAACGGGCGGAGGTGAGTGCGGGCGGGGCCGGCGGGGCGAACTGGGTGGCGCTGTGCACCAGCAGCGGCGTCACGAAGCCGAGCCACGGTGCCGACATCGGCAGGAACGCAGGCGGCGTGGGCCGCCAGACACCCGGCGCCGGCGGCTGGGTGAACAGGATGGGGGCGTTGCGGCCGTCGCCGGCACGCAGCCGGATCAGGCTGTCGGCGGCGCGGATGCCGAACGCGATGCCGCGGGTCTTCGCCGTGCCATCGGGAATCTGCGCCAGCGACGCGGCATAGTCGGCGTCCAGGGCGGCCTGCGCGGACGGCACGTAGGTCACCAGGATCGTGCGGGCGGCGGCCACCGCGGCCGCCTGGGCCGAGGTGCCGCGGGGCGCGTGGGCGTGGAACCGGTAAGGCGCGTACCGTCCCTCGACGCCCACCACGGCGTTGTAGACGGCCGCCTGGACAAACGCCGTGTACAGGATGTCCTCGACCGGCTGCTTCGTCGTGTCGGCCGACAAGGCCGACACGGCGATCGCGTTCCAGTCGGCGATGACGGCCGGGTTGCCGTCCGACGCCGGCGGCGTCGCCGCCGCCGCGGTCGCGGTCCCCGCGGAGAGGGCCGCCAGGAGCGGCACGGCCGCGCAGAAGGCGAGCCACCCGCGGACGCGGGCGGGCCGACTCCAAGAAGAGAGGAGATGGTTGAACGTGTGCATTTTTGCCCCCCGGGCTGGAGCCCTTGGTGGTGATACACGTCGCCCGGGAGGTCCCAGGCGACCTCGTGGCAAGAGCGTTATTCCCGCTGTGTGAAGACCACGTGAAGATCGTGTGGAGCTCGTGTTGAGGCCCATCCAGTCGCTCATGATGATCACGGGATACGGGCGCGCCGCACGCGCCATCCGCCGCGGCGCAGCCTGATCACGTCCGGAGAACAGCACAGGCAACACCTGGTGTAATCCGGAGGCACCTGCGCGTGGCGTGGGGATGGTGATGTTTGGCCGCGAGCGGGTGTGGTAGCTGGGGTCTGTGATCAAGGCGGGCCAGCAGCGGGAGATGACCGCTGTGGTGGCGGCGGCCCGGTCTCGTGGCGGATCTGGTCCGGGCGGGGATGTGCTGGTGTCGTGGGCCGAGACACTCAGCGGCCGTGCCGGTAACCCCGCACGGGGGGTGCTGCGGTTCGCGTCTTACGGCCGGGTGTCGACTGAGGACTGGCAGGATCCGGAGACGTCGCGGGCGCGGCAGCTGCAGCAGGCGATGATGCTAGTTGCCGGGGCCGGGGTGGTCATAGCTGAGTTCTTCGACACGGGGGAGTCCCGGACGCTGCCGTGGGCGCGGCGCCCGCAGGCCGCTGCCCTGGTGGCGCAGCTGGCGGATCCGGAGCGGGGGTGGGACGCGATCGTGATCGGGGAGTACGAGCGGGCGTTCTACGGCAGCCAGTACGCGTCGATGGCCCCTTTGTTCGAGCATTACGGCGTCTCGCTGTGGATGCCTGAAGTCGGCGGCCAGGTGGACTGGCACGCCGAGGACCATGAGCAGACCATGCTCGCGCTCGGGTTGTCGTCCAAGCGGGAGATCACCCGGACCCGGGTCCGGGGTGCGATCGGCGATGGCGGCGCAGACTCTGGAGCAGGGCCGGTATCTGGGCGGCCGCCCGCCGTACGGGTACCGGCTCGCTGATGCCGGGCCGCATCCGAACAAGGCGCATGCCGCGTGGGGCCGGCGGTCGCACCGGCTGGAGCCGGATCCGGCCACGGCGCCGGTCGTGACGTGGATGTTCAGCCAGCGGCTGGCCGGGCATAGCGCCGCCCGGATCACCCGGGCGCTGAATGATGCCGGGGTGCCGTGCCTGTCAGCTGCGGACCCAGGACGGAATCCGCACCGGACCGGGAGCGCGTGGACGCTGCGGACGGTCGCGGCGATCCTCGCTAATCCTCGTTACACCGGGCGGCAGGTGTGGAACCGGCAGCCGTCCGAGGCGATCCTGGTCGATCCGGCCAACACCGGGCTCGGGCACAAGCAGGTCCAGCGGTGGAACCTGCCCGAGGGCTGGGTCATCTCCAGGCATCCCGCGCACGCCGCGCTGGTCAGCGAGGCCGACTTCATCGCCGCCCAGGACGCCGCCGCGCAGCGCGGCCCGGCCGGGCCCGCGGTCCGCCGGTACCTGCTCGCCGGGCTTATCACGTGCGGGCGGTGCGGCCGCAGGCTGGAATCGGCCTGGTCCAACGGCAAGCCCGCCTACCGGTGCCGCCACGGCTACACCAGCGCCGCCGTCCCCGATACCACGCGGCCGAAGAACACCTACGTCCGCGAGGACCAGATCATGCCGCACCTGGCCGCTCTCGCCATCCTCGCGGGGAAACCCGCCTGCGGCAGCCGAGCGCGACTGACCGGCCCGGCCGGCACGGCAGCCCTGATCGACCAGCTACGTGCGGACCGCACCGTCCTCACCTACGACCCGGCCAGCCGGACCCTGAGCGCCGGCGGTCACGACGCGCCGTCCGTCGCTATCGGCAAGGACCACTGACACTCACACCGGACCAGCGGAAGGAGGACCGGCCGGGAAGAAGGACTAGGCAGCACCCGCCGCGGCCAGAGGCTAGGCGCGGGTGACGATCGAGCATGCCCGTGAACGGCCGCTCATGGGGATTTAACGTGTCCGAGGGGGGACTTGAACCCCCAAGGAGGGGAAATTTCCCCGAATCGGGAAAATTTCACGTAACCAGAATACCGGACCGGGGTCCTCGTGTTCAAGTATTCGCGGCATATCCGCCGCTTCCATTAAGGTCAGCCGCTGGCCGCGGCAGGATAAGTAAACTCCGACGGATAGCTCCAATAGCCTTTGGCAATGCGACGTCAATTCCCGCTGGCTGGCTCCTCGGCTTCTACTCGCTTCACGACTTTCGCTACTATGGCGCGGTGCACGCCAGACAGGCCTCGCGATACCCGCCAGGCAGCAAGCAGGTCGTCACGGTCGACAGGAACCAGCTCACCACGGCGCACCCAGACCTCGTGAGGCCGCAGTAGGTAGTTCGCGGTCAAGATAGGCACATCATGAGAGAGCAGGTACTCCATAGCCTGCATGAGCTTGCCTAGGTGCCGCGAGATGCGGCTGAGCGATGAAGTGAACAACACCGCGTCGCCATTCTCGGCCAGCTCGCCCATGCGTCGCACAAACAGCTGGTCAAACCGGGTGTCGATACCGCTGATGACAACCGCGTCCTCATGGTTTTCTGCTCTGGGCGCCTCGAACTCGGCAACGGGCAGCTCCGGGACCGGCGCGGCCGGAGGGCGGTACGGCCAACGGCCGCCGCCACTGCTATAGGCAAGGGCCACAGCGCCTAGGCATGCCCAGGCCCGCGGCCAGGCGTCCGCCAGATCCGCGAACGGATTGTCCTTCACCGTTATTAGATGTCGGCGGCGAGCGGCCAGGAGGTGCGACAGCGGTGCCGCCGCCATGCTGGTGATGCCCTTGATGCCGCCCGCCGCCACTGGCCCGCCGTGCGAGTGCGCCTCCTCCAGCAGGCTGCTGCGAACGACCACGGCGACCGCGCCCTTCAGCTCCAGCGGCGAGTCGGTCGGCTCGTATCTGACGACCTCCTCAGCAAATGGCGACATCAGCACGTCCCGTACTGTGTCATCAAGCGCCGCGTAGGATTCACCGCGGGCCAGGATGTCCTCGGCCACCCGCGTTGCCAGTGCCTGTTCGACGTGACACACGGTGGTCAAGATGTCCGGCACGATGACGCGGCAGAACCGCTCGAAATGCTCCGGGTCGGGCTCGCCCTGCTGGTCCCTGGACCTCGCCCTCACGCTCACTTGCTGCCAATCCACTTCTGAGTCATCCGCAAGACCGAGATCAGGAAGAACTCGTTCCTTGCGGGCCGCTTGGGTCTGAGGACCATGGGTAGGGTCGGCATCCGCCAAGGGAGCTTCGGCTTCGCCGAGGACATTGTCAAACCACCGGCCGTCGGAAGGTTGAAGGACGAACTTCGGTTCCCAGCTGCCTGGAAAGTGTAGTACTCAGCGAATATGGCCGACGCCTCCAGTGGCCAGCGACTGTTGATACTCAAGTGTCGATCTAGCAGAAAAGTACAGTAATCGCGTCCCACGGGTATCGGCTCCCCGCCTGTCTGCTGTTAAGCTTCTAGCCTGAAGTGACGACCATATTAGCTCATCTCGATACTAACTACCCACCACGGGGCTGAGCTGGCCGCCAACATAGGCGACTGTGTTCGGGTAATGTAGCGCACACGACTTTGAGGTGCCTGCAGTTCGCCGGGAATACAATGAAGATGGAAGAGCCAATATAAAATAAGTAACATCCAGGAATTTCGGCCAAGGGGAATTCTCTGTGAGACCTGAGAAGCTCTACGCGGTTGGACACTCAGCTAAGTGGCGAACAAGCCGCCCGGTGATTATTATCCAAAGACCTGACCCACCAAATGCCACAGTAGTACCCGAGCATACGACCTCATCTCCGGCTAATGCCATCACAGCACTGAATCGCCGGTCTCGGCTCTGGTCCATTGCTAAGGTCATCGGTCCCTCATCAGTTGCAGTAGCAGCGATAATTATCTCCCTTCTAACCTACGAAAACCAGCACCAAGCAAATCAAGAGACTGCGAGTTCTAGTTTGCGGCAACAAGCAGAGCGGGTGTCCTTCTTCCAGCAGCAAGGCAACGGACAATCTAACGGCATAATGGTTGACAATTATTCAGAAACTCCAGTTAGCGACGCGACGTTTCTCGGGAAGATAGTATTCAATGACGGACATTCATTTTCGGTGACTATCCCCCTTGGGTCGATACCGGCATGCTCCCTCGGCCGTATCACAAGCTCGATGATTGCAAACTACTTCAATGGTACTACATTCGTTCATTTCTCCTCTTCGGCAGCTGGTGCGGTCACAATTGATAGTCGCGATATTCCGGATAATAATTACCGGCTTACCGCAGAATCAATGTATTTTGCAGATAACAACGGAGTTGATTGGCAGTATCCGGCGGGCGGCCCATTGGAGACCGCCAAGCTTCCGCTAATCATCGCCTCTCTCAGTGATGCTATAACTGCTCTCGGTAACGCTATAACTGCCGAAATTCAAGGCGGTGTAGCTGCGGGCGAAAATAGTTCTAAATTGCTCACCCCTTCATATGTGCAATCGACGACTTGCAGTGATTGAACGGCCTGGTGTAGGTGATAAGAACCACCGAGCTCTCAGCCACAGGTCAAGACGCATTTGACTCTGCGTTTGCCATGGTCAAGAGCATGCCCGCACGAGACCGGCCTACAGGCCGAGTCACACCCTGCATACCGTCTCGGTCCAGGTGCCATAACTGCTGCGAGTAGTGCTCGATCGTCTCCTGAACAGCGGCGATGTGCCCTAGCAAATCAGCAGCAAAGAGCCGAGAGAATAGTCCTTTCCGCGTCGTCCGCAGCCGAGCTACCAGTGCGGGTCCGAGCTCTTGCCGTGGCTGCGGGGGCAGTTACCATACCCAGACTCAGACACGTGCCAGTGCTGGTAGCAGTAGGGCGCGTCGCAGTCCTGGCAGAATCCCGCGTCGTCGTAGAACCCGGCGATGTGGATCTGGGCGAAGGTCAGGAGAGGGCAGAACGCTTTGGCGATCCGCTCCGCCCTGCTGGCATCTATGAGGTTGCCGTAGCCGTTGTAGGTGGCGACGCCCTTGAAGATGAAATACCACTGTCCTGGCTCCCGATCCAGCAGGAAGGTGCCTTGCACCGTGCTGGGCCACTCCCATTCGGCGGGTACGTGTCCGGGGTTAAAGCAAGCTGGCGTGTCAAGGCAGTAGTTGGACCCACAAGCCAAACTGCGACGTAACCTAGCTTCCCTGCCTGTTCTCCGTAACTCGTCCGGAATTCCTCGATGACAGAGCTACGCAGGTAGCCCGGAGTGCGTATTGCGTCAAGGACTAGCATCAACTGGGCCCGCTGCCTTGGAGGAATTCTTCTAGATTTCTTAGTGACCGCATCCCAGATGGCGGTGGCTCGCCGCTCATCCGTTTCGACTGACTCGGCTCTCCCCATCCGAGCTACCTCTTTCCAGGCGGCACGTTCCACCCTCGTGACCTGGACCTGAAGACGGTTCCCATGGCTATCTTCTGCTATGGCATCGACGTCACTGATATCAGGCGGCACGCGGAAACGGTCCCAGTGATCGCCGACCGCATCTAGCGCCTCACGCAATATGCCGCAGACCTGTTGAACGTCCTGTTCATTCAGTGGAGATTCCCCATCAAAGACCTGACGGCCACCTCCAGGGTCGCCAGTGCTGGAGGAGCGATACGTGGGTCCGCCTACATCGATCCGCTCCCTGGCCTCGCCTGGGTACGAGTGACCTACGACAGTCCCCGGCGGGGCGGCCGCTTTTATCGTTGCGGCCTGAGCTGAGACAGTAGCCGACCTCCGGTTTCCGCCGCAGCTAGGACATGGGTCCGCCAAATCCACCTCGTCCAAGACCCCACCACATTCAGGACAAAACATCATTGGTCAGCACCTAACCGAAGGTCATTGTGCAGCAACAAAGGCAGCAACCGCAGCGAATCCCATTGACTCTATACGACCACCAAAGGTCTCTGACTAACGCTAACGACCTTCATCGACCATCATGCCGCTAGTTCACACCGAGGAGGTCACTGGTTCGATCCCAGTATCGCCCACCCAGCTCAGCGGCCAGTTGCGATCATGTGACTGGCCGTTTTTGATGCCCGTACAGCACTGAGGTACAGCAACGTCCCGAGCTGGCCAAGCCACTGGCCGAGCTTCTTGAGCGCATCTAGGAACTCTCGTCCTGCTCCCAGTGCGTAACGTCCAGCCGCTGTGCGTAAAGCCGCTCGTAGAACGGCCGGTGGTGGGCGGCGAACCGGGCCAGGTCGGGGGAGTTCTCGACGGTGTGGGGGTACGCGCGCTCGCGCCGCTCGAAGCCGGAGCTGACACTGACGTCCGCGTGCCAGCGTGCGGACCGGCGCCACTCGGACCGCTCACCGGGCTGCCAGGTGAGTGCCCGTGGGTTGAAGGGCAGCCCGACGGCCGCGCAATAGGCCGTCATCGTCGCTTCAGGTCGTGCCACGAGGTCATCGGAGTCGATGACAACCGAAGTGTTCCCGCCGGCATCGCGGACGGTGGCCTGCAACTCGCACAACCTCTCCAGCCCGATCGAGTTGATGGTCATGCCGGGCCACAGCGCGTAGTTGGACGCTGCGATCTCCTCGGGACGGCGGATGAGGAATGCATGCCGGGACTCAGCGAGGAAGCGCCGGTCGGCGAGCACCTCCCGGAAGTGCTCGCCGGCCGGTGGGGTGTCCTTCAAGAACACGCTCATGTCATGCGTCTCATCACGCAGCCAGGCGAGGAGCGACAGGGGCGAATCGAACGTCCGCGCTCCGGCATCAGTCTCGCCATTGTCCCTTAGGTTGCAGCACGGTTCGTGCAGTACGGTCATATCGCCGCGCTCGGCCATCGATCGGAAGAAGGCCGTTGATCGTGCTCGTGGTGCACTCCACAGTGCGAACACTGCCATGGGCGCAACGTACCCGCGAACGCAGCGCTTAGTGCCTCCGGTAGGGGTATCTCTGCTCCACCAGGTTCAGCTCCCGAAACACGAGCGGGAGTGTCGCGCATTAAGCGAAGCCCACGTGTAAAGCATCAAGCGGGACAGTTCAGGATCCTTCACGACTCCTTCACGACTTCTGAGTGGGCCGCCTGAGTGGGCCGCTTGTCTGAGTGGGCCGCTTGTGATCGGACGACTGATGTGCGACGCATGTCTGCCAGTTGTTGTGCGACACGTGGTCTAGGAAATGGGAGCAGCGGTCCGCGGCCGCTGGCCTTTGATGCTACGCGCCGGCTGGGTGGCGCTGCGGCGGATCACCTGGGTGTCGCCGTCGGTGGGATGGTCACCCTGCCCGGTAAACTGCCAACCACAAACCCCTGACCAAGGAGGGGGCGCATGGCCAAGTTCATGTTCGTCAAGTTCAGCCTCATGGCCGAGATCACCGACGCCGACGCGCTACGCGAAGCCGCACTCAAGAAATTCGACGTCGCCGACATGACAACGGATGACTACCCCGACACCGCTAACTGGCACGCATCGGAGGAAGGCCAGGAGGAGCGCCGCCAGGTCGCCACCCAGGACAGGGACGCCCTGAGCCAGTTCGTTGACCCGGCCAAGGCCTCCGGGCTGCTCGACGGCGTGCCCGGCGTCAAGGCCGTAATCCTGGGCTCGTCCGTGGGCGAGCTGGAGGGCACCACGCAGGACGAGGCGCGTGACGCCTTTGCGAACCGCGAGGGAATTACATGGTGGCCCGAGGCCCGCGACGCCGAACTGGCCCGCCAGCACCACGAGGGGATTACATAGTGGCCCGGCTCGGAGCCGACTGACTGACGCCAAGCACCCAGGGACCAAGACGGCACTATGTACAGCACCGCGACCCGCGACCCTGGCCCGTGTCCGAACCGAATAAGCCCGCCATGCCCGCCTGCGGCGGTCTTGCGTGGCTTCACTTGATCCTTGACGAATCAGCCTCAGTTGATCCTTTACGCGCCCTAGACATCCTCGCTCGACGTAGGCGGCGCAGCCTAGCTCGCAGCGGCAAGGCTCACGGGAATAGGCGCCGGAGCCGGAAGGGGAAGTCCGTCACCTACGAGAACAGCCTCGTACCGGCCTAGGGGCAGGGGCGGCATGATCTGACGGCCGTGAAGGCATGCAGGCATGCTGCTCGTCGCCTGACTTGCCACCTGCGCACACCTGTCGTAGGTGGTTATCACCGTGACGGCAAGCCGGTTCTCACCTGGCTTGATAACGAACGGCGCCGTCGAGCAATCCGCGGAGAAGGCGACATCCAGGGGGAACCGGTGATTCGTGACCACCACGGCGTATTGCGGTCGGCACCCGCGATTGAGGTTGATCGGCGCCCGGCCCCGGTACATCACGACCAGCGAACCCTTGATGGGAGTGCCCGCAGTGACGTGGGTCTGCTGCAAGACGAGCCGGTCTGTGAGCCCGCTCGGTGCACGGATCAGCCCGGTCGCCGTCGTCGGGGCCGGGCTCACGGTCAGCGCGCCGGAGGATGATGTCCCCGGGGATGCCGTCTGAGCGTGCGGGGAGCCGCAGGCAGCCAGCAAGCCAGCCGCCGCCACAAGAGCAGCGACGAGCAGGTAACGCGGATGCGAGTCCGTCATAATTCTGACGCGTCCTGACTAGCCGACGCATTCCACACCAAAGCGTAAAGCATCAAGCGAACCCCACCATGTTAAGCATCAAGCAGAACAGCACACGCCTGCGGCGGGCGGCACGGCGGGCGGCACTGTCCTCCGGCCCCTGTCCTCCGGCCCCTGTCCTCCGGCCCTGTCTCCGGCCCCTGCCTCCGGCCCTGTCTCCGGCCCCTGTCTCCGGCCCCTGCTCTCCGGCCTGCTCTCCGGCCCTGTCTAGTCCCACCTGATTCTTGACGAATCTGTCCCAGGACATGTTTTACAGATTGCCTAGGAAACATGGGCAGCCTTGCGGTGC
>Ga0210386_10005177_pt1 | contig 10629 bp, 10 predicted proteins | sample IncBWH32OmetaG_FD_160091 | JGI IMG/M metagenome (GOLD analysis project Ga0210386, IMG submission 160091) | Forest soil microbial communities from Barre Woods Harvard Forest LTER site, Petersham, Massachusetts, United States - Inc-BW-H-32-O ... | reverse complement strand
CGTCTATCCACAGGAATCGTTCGGGATGGCCGGTCTTGAGTGCTTCGACGGCTAGTTTGCCCGCCTCGGCGACGAACGGATGCTTCCCGTTCCTCGCAACCGCCAGCCAGTTTGCTACGGTCGCGTCGGGATTCGAGCCAGGCCGGTGGACCCCGCTTTCCGCCGCATTGTTGCCGTTGCTGCGACGGCCGGTTGTGTCTTCCCGGGACGCGCTCAGATCCGGCATCTCCCACAAGCAGAGCGCATGGATCAGCGTGAGCTGCGTGAACCAGAAGCGGGCCCTCTTGAGCATCTCCATGGCTTGTTCCGCCAAGTAGTCTCTTGTCGCCGGAAGGGCGTGCGGGTGGCGGAGCCGGCGATTGGCCGCGTACTTGAAACCCTGCGCAAGCGCCACCTCCAGCGAGAGGTGGAAATAATTCCCGCCACCTTCTTGATCTCGCCCGACGTGATCAAGCCAGCGTGCGAGCTCCTGCCGCGTTTCGTCCCTGAAGTCGTTCACCGAACCAACCAAGAGCGGTGTCAGCCAGGCACAGAAGGTGCGTCCCCGCGACGTGCGATTCTTGTCCGTGTTCCTTGATTGGCCGGTCCCGCCCGTCTTGTCATGTGCGGTCCTGTTCGGCCATGCGGCATTCGTCCACGTAATCCCGGGTTCGTTATAAGATGGCTGGCGGAGAATCCGGAAAGCTTCGTCGCCGCCCGCTCCTATTTCTTGCGCGATGGCGAGGCGGATAGGGTAAGATAGCTCGTCACGCGCCATTTCGAGTAGTTCCCTATAGGCTGGGTCAAGCTTGCTCAGTCCGCGGGCGGGACGGTCGGCGACCGTTCGCACCGCATCACCGAAGCGGAAAACCAGTCCCAGTTTGGCCTCGTCGATGGTCCGCTGGTCGCCGCCGCGGATACTTTCCCAGTCGTCTGCGACACTTCTCGCGATCTCCTCGTGCCGGGGCTTGTCCAGGAAGCTGTCGATTTCCAGCGCAGCCGCATACAGGTCGAGCTTCTTGACGTCGTCCTTAGCCTCAGCGGCGCAAGCGAAGAGAACCTCACGGATTGATGTGACGTCGCAGCCGAGCATCGGCCTGGATGAGGCCTGCGTTCTCCGGTGGAAGGGCTTGCGGTTGGGATCGGGCTGTCCGCCGAAGCCTGTCCCGGGCCCGGGCACAGAACGGGCGTACAGAACCAATGCGATGAGGAGTTCCCGCGCGGGACTCCTCAAGCTGACCATCGCGTCCTGCTGAAATTTCCTGTCCCGCAGAGCAGTGCTCATGAAACGGGAGGCGAGATACGCCTCCATGATGCTATGCCGGAAACGCAGGCCATCGCCGTGTGCCTCCACCAGGTTGAGCCGGTCTCCCCACGTGACGGCCAGGCGGATATCAAGGTGACGACGAGGAAGCTTGTCCTCCAGAAAGCCTTGGATCTCGCGGTCGATTTCCCGGTATTTCGGCTGCTGGGTCACTTCCGGCTGATTGGCTGACTCATCCTCATAGTAATGCTCGTACTTGACGTCGATAGTATCTCTCAGCAGTCCGATGCAGGCCAGCGCTGAAAGCCACTCCACGGTGGCTTCACGTTCGGCGCGGTTCAGCGGCACAGCGCCCAGCAGGTGGCCATCGAATAGCGCTTCCATCCACGTGGCGAGCAAGTGAAGCCGCAGTTTCGAGCGGTCCATGCTGCGCATATCCACCTGCGCAGACCGGTCGGCCGAGAGGTAATCAAGCCGGTCACGCCGAGACAATTGCCGGGTGATCTGGAGATACAGCGGCAACTCGGTCAGGGCTGCGGTTTCCACTATCCAGTCCAGCCAGCGTGCGTCGACGCTGTTTTGGCCTGGATCGATATATTCGAGAGCCGCCTCTTCACTCAGCGGTTCCAACTCCATGATCGTGGCGTCCGCGCCGCGCAGGGGGTCATGCGGGCGGGACGCGATGATCAGCGGCAAGCGGAGCTCGCGCGCGCGATGAATCGCGATCCTGATGAGGTTGTCACGGTCCTCGTGAACGCTGGCACTGCCCTCGGTGAGGGCCTCCTCCAGCCCGTCGGCGATGACGACGATCTTGTCGTCCTTGCTCAGCTGCCTCCAGACTTTCTCGGCATCGTCCGCGGACAGCATGCTGCTTTCCGCCATGGCCAGGAATCGGGTATGAGCCATTTCCCGGAAGTTCAGGTCGTCCGTGGCATCTCGCAACCGGATCGGCACCGGGACGGCGTGACGTTCGGCGAGGAGCCTCGTCAGCCGGACCAGGACCGCCGTCTTGCCCGCGCCCACGCCACCGACCAGCAAGTGCGGCCGACGAGTATCAGGGTCATGTATATCGTCCATGATCACCCGGCACAGCTCGTCGCGGCCGACGATCTCACTAATATCCGGCGCGGCGGTCTGGACCAGGCCCTGTGGGTTGTTCTTCGCTTTGCTGACCACCGGAGACGTCACGTGACGGAGCCGGTAGAAGAGGAATATCGCCGAGGCCAGGGCCACCAAAAGGAGCGGTATAAGGAACCCGACTTCGGCACCGCACGCCGCACTGTACCGGTCACAGCGATTATTGAGGTTGGTCAGGATCCCCGGGCCGAGGAGCATGACGACAAGGGACCACACCAGGACGACGGCAAGGGCTATCGCACCAAGGTAGGAAAGGACCTCCAGGGTCACCATGGATCCCCTGCGGCGCCATGGTCTCGACGTGTCGATACGTCCCCTGGCCGACTGACGCATCGTACGCCTGCGCACGACCCAGGTAAGCGGCCACTCGAGGACCGATAGCAACCTCCTCGCCCACGAGCGCACACGACTGGATGCACGATTTACTGCTCTCATAAGGCCCGCCCCCCTCGTGCTCCTCCTTGGATTATTCTGTTCCGCATTTCGCGCGAAGTCACTCGCTGCCGCCATGACCGGGCTACGATTTCTTGTAAATCTGGTGATACTCGCGTGAATGGTGCCTGTCAATCCCGGCGATCATCGGTACGCCGATCCGCTGGCTGGCCTCCCCGGCCGCTGACGGCATCACCGTGCCGACACCGGCTCACGGCGTATAAATCAAAGTCTTTATCTCCCGAACGGACCGTGGTGTCACGGTCAGCCCTAACCTGCATCACGGTGTGCCAGGCCTAGCCGGCCCCGCGGGCTCGCGCCCCCGCTTCGCGTAGTGGGATTCTGGAGCTGGTACCACGGTCCGTTCGGCATAAACCAGCGGAAATGGGCGCTGCGGCGCAGGCTGGCGGGCAGCCCCGCGAAGACGCGGCGCAGGGCGTCCGGCATACTGCCGGTCATGATGATTGGCGTTGGGCTCGATGCCCGGCTCGGCCTTCCGTTCGACCAGTTGCGAGCGGCCGCGCAGGAGGCGGCGCGGCTCGGATTCGAGAGCCTGTGGACCCCGGCCGGGGGAGTGCCGGACGCGTTCCACGTCTGCGCGGCTTGGTCGCAGGACACCTCGCTGCGCACCGGGATTTCCGTCGTGCCGGCGGCGCGGATGTGGACCCCGCTGAGCCTGGCGGCCCAGGCGGCCACGCTGGCTCAGCTGTCCTCGGGGCGGTTCGTCCTCGGCCTCGGCACGGGGGGTTACGGGCCGGGGTTCTGGGCCTCGGTGGGCCTGCCCGACCGCCCGATCGCGGTGATGCGCGAGTACGTCACCGAGGTCCGCGGGCTGCTGGCCGGACAGCGGGTCACGGCCGGGCCGATCGTCGCCAGGGCCGGCGCCGACCCGGGCGCCCCCGGGTGGCCGCGGTCCGCCTCGCTCGGGCTGGCGGGCCTGCCGCCGGCTCCGGTGTACCTGGCCGCGCTCGGCCCGCAGATGCTCCGGCTCGCCGGGGAGATCGCCGACGGAGCGCTGCTCAACTGGGCCACGCCAGAGCGCATCGCGGTCAGCCGGGAGCGGATCGATGCGGGCGCCGCGCGGGCCGGCCGTGACCCGGGCGCGGTCCCGATGACCATGTACATCCGGGTCTGCATCGACGACGACGTGGCCGCGGCACGGCAGGCGTTCGGCGCGCAGGTGCTCGGCTACGCCATGGGTTCGCCCGCCATGCCGCCGGGCGCAGGCTACCGGGGCCTGTTCGCCCAGATGGGGTTCGATGCGGAGCTGAGCGAGCTGGAGCGGCGGCGGGACCGGGGCGCGGCCATGCCCGAGCTGGTGGATGCCGCCTCAGACGAGCTGCTGCAGGCGGTCGGCTACTACGGCCCTGCGGCTCCGGCGCCGGCCGCGTTCGCCCGGCTGAGCGCCGGGCTGGACGAGGCCATCGTCCGGATCGTCACCGCCCGGCCCGGCCTGGAGCCGGTCAGCGCGGCCATGGCCGCCCTGACGCCGGCGCTCATCCGGGAAGCCGAGCGGAGCGCTCCAGAGCACCCCTAGGAGCCATGCCGGCCGGCCCGCGGTATCAAGGTCATTTGGCGAGGCTGGATTTCAGGGCCAGGACCCGCTGCAGCGCGGCCTGGAACGCGGCATGGCCCAAGGTTCCGTCTTGGTAGCCGTTCTCCAGCGCGATTTTCGCCTGGTCGCCCTCGGTGGCCTGCTGCGCCGAGCACAAGATCAGGTCCATCCCGGCCTGGGCTGCCAGCGTGGCGCGCTGCCCGATGGTGCCGAACGACTGCAGCGCGCCGGCCTCCAGGGCGTCGGTGATCGTGACTCCGGTGAACCCGAGCCGCTGGCGCAGCTCGCCGCCGACGATCGTCGGCGACAGCCCGGCCGGCCGGGCCGGGTCCAGGGCCGGGTAGATCGCCCAGGACACTAGCACGAGCTTGACCCCCGCGGCGATGGCCGCCTGGTACGGGTACTCATCGACGGTGCGCAACGTAGTCAGCGGCACGGTCAAGGTGACCGGGCGCTGGTCGGTGTTCTGGGCGCTGGTAGCCGTGCCCAGGCCGGGGAAATGCTTGGCGGTGGCCGCGACCCCGGCGGCTTGCTGCGCGGTGATGAAGTCCGCGCCCAGGTCGGCGACCGTTTGCGGGTTCATGCTGTAGGAGCGCTGGAACTGGTCGTCGAAGTTGCCTGGCGTGCGGTACACATCGAGCACCGGCGCCAGGTTCACGTTCAGGCCGGCCCCGGCCAGGTTCTGGCCCGCGCCGGTCCCTGCGGCCGTTGCCTGCGCGGCGGGGCCGGCCGACTCCCCGATCTGCTTTTCCGACAGCACCGGGGCACCGGGCAGGCGCCGGACTAGGCCGCCCTCCTGATCGGTCATCAGCAGCAGCGGGTAGCTGCGCAGCGGGTTCTGCGGGCTGGCGTTGGCCTGGTCGAGCCCGGCGATGACCGAGGCGATCTGGGCCTGGCTGGAAATGTTCTGGCTGAAGAAGATGACACCGCCAACCTCACCGTTCCGGATCGAGCTGAGCAGGCTGGCCGGCGGTGTGAGCCCGGTGTAGCTGTAGATCACCCGTTGGCCCGCCATCTGCGCCAGCGAGAGTTCCGGCAGGGCATTTACCGCCTGCCCGCCGGCCGAGCCGACCGGGCCTGAGCTCGCGGGCGACGGCTTGGACGGTTTAGATGGCTGGTCTTTCGTCGGCACCGATGAGCTGCATGCGGCCAGGAGGCCCAAGGCAAGAACGCCCGCTACCGCGAGGTAGAAAAGGCGGCGGTGGCTGCTGCTCACGCCGATCACCAAATCCTTCCGCCGCGCACCGGCTCGCTGGCAGCACGTCCCGGCTACGTGCCGGGGACCGTCACCCCAGCCGCGGTCCGTCTGCTGGTAAACATCACCGCCCCCTGGTATCGCGTGAAGGCCCGGCCCGCCGCGCCGTGCCATCTATCTCCGACGATCGCGCATAGGCGTAGCCCGGTCTGCCCGGCAGGCGGCCATCTCCGCTACCGGCTAGCTGGAACCCGGCACTGGCTTGCGGACGCGGGAAGGCCCGCGGCGCTGCTGGGCGTTAGTGTGGTCGGCCATTCGCGCGATCATGAGCAATCGGGCTGCTCCGGTGACGGGGCCGGAATGACGCGTATGGTCGCGGAACGCGCCTGCGGGGTTGTGGCGATTGCGCTGGTGTTCCCGTACTTCGCTTGGTAGGCGGCATCGATTGCGTCAGCCGATTCGATCTCGGCGGGGATTTGAAAGAGGACGTTGCGAGCGACGGCTCCCACCCGGATCCGCCCGTGACCGTGTTCACGCGCTGCCCGGTACCAGCCGGACTGGGCTCCCCGGTAGGCGCGGACACTGGGCGACCAGGAGGCTTGCGATTCACGCTCGCCGTTGTCACCTGCGGCAGCGAGTTGGGTACGGACATGATGAGCTCCGTCCTGGACGCGTCGGGCAGATGTGACAGCACGGGCGTAGGTTGGGCCATGTGCCGCGAGCCTCTATTCGCCCGTACCGGGACAGTGATCTAGAGGATCTCTACCGGATCTGCTTGCAGACGGGTGACGGTGGCAAAGATGCCACGTCGATGTTCGAGGACCAGCGGATCCTGGGCCACGTCTTCGCCGCTCCCTACGGGTTGTTCGAGCCATCGCTGGCCTTTGTCGCGGAGGATGAGGCCGGCGTCGGCGGGTACATTGTCGGAGCGCTGGACACCAGGGCTTTTGAGGAGCGCCTGGAGACCGACTGGTGGCCGGCGCTGCGCGACCGGTACCCGGCGCCGCCGGCCGGGCTTCCGCTGGATCAGCGGACGCCGGATCAGCGCGCAGCCGGCTTCATCCATGTCCCGCTCACAGTCCCGGACGAGCTCGCCGAGGATTACCCCTCTCACCTGCACATAAACCTGGTGCCAAGGCTGCAGTCGCAAGGACTCGGACGGCAGCTGATGAATACGCTGATCCGCGCGCTACAGGAGCAGGGATCGGTGGGGCTGCACTTCTTCGTTCAGCCCGCCAACCAGCCGGCAGCTGCCTTCTACCGGCATCTTGGCTTCACCGTGATCTCCGCCGAGGGCCCCATCGTCTTCGCGATGGATCTGCGCCCGGCCGCCTGAGGTCGTCCAGCACCCCCGGCCCGGTCCCTGGTGATGCAGTCAGCCTAGGCTGATCCGCTCGGCTTGCTCGCGGATGACGCCGAGGACCCGGGTGTCACCTGGTGTCGCGGCTATGACCGCAAGCACCTGCTCCAGGGTCTCGGCCACAGCCGCGGCATATGGACGTCAACCTGTGGTTCGCCCTCGCCGGTCGCGTCGGGCAACCCCTGCGTCCCGACCAGCGCGAATGAGCGCCTTAGGCGCTAGGTAAGGCGCGCGGGCGGCGAAGATATGGCATTTGCCTGATGCGGCAGCAGCGGACTTACGGCGAATCTAGTACTTGACGGCGATCGCTTGTCCGGTTGGGCCCGGGCCGTTCGTCGTACAAACGGGAGCACATCGGTACACGGCGGTGAGGTTCCGGGGCGATCCGCGTCGACACGGGGTGAACGGGGCGCAGGCGGATCGCCACCGGTCGCTGCCTACGAGGGATCGCCTGGGAGGCGATGATGGTCAATTCCTACTACGGCATCTACCAGGCCGAACGCGGCAAGACTACGGCAGAGATCCGGGCGGCCGACGCCCAGCTCGGCGGGGTGGCCGCCGGGCTCGGTCAGCTCGGCTCGGCACTCGCGGCCCCGGCACACGCGATACGCCGGTCGCTGCGCAGACAGCGGCCGGCCGCGTGCCTGGCCGCATCGGACGCCAGATGAGGGCCGGCCCGGCACCGCTGATCACGGTGCCGCGGCCGACGGAGAACGGGGAACAAGAGATGATTGCAACGATGCAGTGGCGCGATGCCACCGTCGGCGGGCAGGACACCACGGGGCTGAGCCTGGATCTGCCGTGCACGGAGGATCCGGAGCTGTTCTTCGCCGAGTCTCCGCAGGATGTGGAGCAGGCGAAGGCGATGTGCCGGGGATGCCGGGCCAGGCTGGCCTGTCTGGCCGGCGCGCAGGAGCGCAGGGAACCCTGGGGTGTCTGGGGCGGCGAGTTGCTGATGGGCGGCACGATCGTGCCGCGTAAGCGCCCCCGCGGACGTCCTCGCAAGGACCTCGTCACGATCGGGGCCGGCGCTTAGGCCGCTGCCGTCGATCTCGCCCAGCCCGGATAGGTCCTCGCCAAGATGGCTCTTCCTGGCTGAGTTGCCGCTCGCGCCGTCCGCGAGCGGGTTACCGTGGCTGTGTGGCGTCACATCCAGCGCGCTCCCAGCTGGGCTTGTTCGACAACCCGGTGCGCGTCTTCAGCCTGGACGAACTTGCCGCGACCGTTCGCAAGCTCGAGCGCGAGCGGCCCGGACGCGCCGTGGAGGAGCTTTCCGGCGCCGTGTTCGCCGAACTGGCGATCAAGCGAACGCAGCGCGCCGCCGACCTCGTCGCCGAGGCCATCCGGCTCGGCCCGGGCCGCGTCAGTCAGGTACCGAGATCGCCGGCTCGCAGTGGCAGGCCAGCACCTCCGAAGTCAGGAACTGGGCCCTCAGCGCAGGCTTCGAACTAGGCGCCGATGGCACCATCCCCGGCCCGGCCATCACCGCATACAACCAGATACACCCGGAACCGTCCGTACTGAACTGACCGCTCTCGGATCATGATCTGGACGCAGCCCTGAACCGGCGCCGGGTCGACATCGTTTCAGAAGGTGGCGGTCGGACGCGTGCCTCCCGGCGTCGTCCCCACTCGTCCGCAGCCTACCAACATGCTACTTATTGCGATAAATTACATACTTTCAGTAACATCCTGCGCTCCGGGATGGCGGTGAGGCCCGGTGGGAGCCGACCGGCCCGGTGACGCCGACATGCCCCCAGACGACCACCCAGATCACGGGGACGACCGGGATGGCACCGGCGACCATGCTGCGCGCGGCGGTAACGACCGGGCCGAGACACGCACCCGGCAGGAGTATTACTCCGAGCTGCGCGTGACGGTTTCCAGGGAAGAATCCGCCGTAGCGCGACAGACCACGGCGGAGGAGCGGGCCGCCGCGGAGAAGTGGCAGGAGACGTCAGCGGAATCCCGTTGGATATGGAGCGAGTACCAGCGGAAGTGGCCGTCTGCGGAACGGCCGTCGGCCGACAGATCTACCCATCCGTCGGATTCCTGGCACGGGGAGCGAGGCAGGTCCCTCGACAATGCTGACAACAACCGAGTCGAAGCAGAGTGCGACCACATCTCCAGACTGGAGAAAGAACGGATCTCACCCGCGATGCGCTCCGTCGAAAGCCAGGATCCGGACCGCCACCTCATCGGCTTCGAGCACCGCCTCAAAGACCGTGACCGCATCAAAGAAAAGGTCTGCGACAAGATGGAGGAGTTCTCCTACTCCGCGGAAGAAGCCGTGTCGGCTGTGTCGGACACGATCCGTTACACCTTTCAGTAGCGCGAGGCTCGCTACACTCAAGGTGTCTGGACGGATCTGGAACGCCTGAAGGGTGAAGGCTTCAAGCTGCACCAGCTCAAGAATTCCTGGTCCGGTGAGGAATACAAGGGCATCAACAGCCAGTGGATCGAGCCAGATACCGGCCAGCGGTTCGAAGTGCAGTTTCATACTGGTATCAGTTTCGAGGCCAAGCAGCTCACCCACGACGCCTATGAACAGCTCCGAAGCAAGCAAGCCGATAAGTTCGAGCAGATGGTGCTGGGCGCATTCCAGGCGAAGGTCAGCGCCGAGGTGCCGGTTCCGCCTGGCGCCGCCGACATACCTGACTACCCGTAGAGAGGCGCAGATGCCAGATAAGGTCACGTACTACGCCGTCGTGAATGACCTGAGCAGCCGCGAACGACCAGCGGGCGTGTTCCGGCGTACCTACACCGAGGATGGCGGCCGATCCGACGAAGCATTTACTCGGAATCTCCGCTGGGAATACAGCACGTCACTTATCTCCGCCGAACGCGGCGATCTCGACAACCAGTTCATCGAGATCACCGAGGACGAGGCAAACCAGATCGTCGAGCGCATCCGCGCCAGGGTGACCGGCGCGAGCAGCACCTAACGCGGGGGCCGCAAGTTGCTGACACGGCGGCGCCTGCCACGTTGGACGATGGGCTTGTGGTCGAGGCCGAGCCCGCTCGTCGCTGCTGACTAACGGTCGACGGACCGGGGTCCGGGAGCTGGCACCGCCGTTCGTTCGGGAGAATAGGTCGGCGGAAATGGGTACGGCCGGACAGTGTGGCAGGTGAGCCATCCGGGACGGTCCCGGTCCCGCGGCGCACGAGACGAGGTCATTGCTCGGCGAGTTCGGAAAGGAGCGCGGCCCGCCGTTCCTCAAGGGCCGTGAGCTGAGTCCGGAGCTGTTTCATCTCGCGGTTGACCCGGTTCAGCTCGGTCCGCGCCTGCTGTTCCCGAAGGTATCGCTCACCATGCCGGGTGCTGACCAGATCCTCGACCTCACGGCGGAGCAGCCGCAGCTACGGGCTCCCGTGCATCTCGGCGCGCCGGTACTGCAGCTTGCCCGCGCGGATCGCCGCGATGATCTCATCCTGCGTTAACCCGAACTCCGAGCGAGCCGTCTTCCGGCCAGCCGGCGTTCGCGCTATTACCCACGACCGCCGAAGGCGAGCCCGAGCAGGCGGTCGCGGATCACCGTGACGCCCGGACGGGGCTCGCGCTGGTAGTGCCAGGCCTTCCTGCGGAGCATCAGCGCCTCGCCGTGTTCGGCCCAGGTGAAGTCTGCCTGCGCAGGATCTTCCGGAACACCGTGCGGTTAGGCGGCAGTTGCGGGGAGGACCGTTTTGAGGAGGAACTCGTGGAACCGT
>Ga0210386_10005176_pt1 | contig 10630 bp, 3 predicted proteins | sample IncBWH32OmetaG_FD_160091 | JGI IMG/M metagenome (GOLD analysis project Ga0210386, IMG submission 160091) | Forest soil microbial communities from Barre Woods Harvard Forest LTER site, Petersham, Massachusetts, United States - Inc-BW-H-32-O ... | reverse complement strand
GTAACGTCGCCGACAGCCAGGCGATTGAATTGCAGCGAATGAATCATCGCGGTGCAAATGTCGCAAGGGCTGAGCGACGTGAACATCGTTGTTTTGCCGAAATCCAGGCGCCCCGCATCCCGCGCGGCCGAAGTTTCGCCATGGTTATAAGGGTGATTCTCCTGAACGAGCGTGTTGTGCCCCTTGCCCACGATCTTTCGAGTTTCGTTGTCGATGATGATCCCGCCAATCGGAGATCCGCCCTCCTCATATCCTTTTTTCGCCAGCAGAAAAGCAATGCGCATGAAATCTTTATCCGTAAGCTTTTTAAAAAAATCGTCCTCAACAATTTTGGAAAGACTCTTTGTCGGAAGATGCGCGATGGCGTTTAAAACTTCTTCCGTTACAGGAGTTTCCTTCGTAATGAAAGATTTCATATGGTTCCTTTCCAGGCGATGAGATATTGAGTGCTAAGTATTTTTGAAACCACATTCTCCGAAAATTAATTGAAAAAGAAAAGAGGAACTATCCAGCGAATTTGAGCGCCGCTTAAGATCCATCCTGCATCGAAGGTTTCATCGGCGAGCGAACAACAAAAAGTAAAACAACGATCGTCAAATAAGTGAGGAAGACATAGGGCAGTTTGCCGTACACGTCGTGCGTTACAGGATAAAGATTCGCCACCAGCGCGTAAACCATGGCTGCGCACGCGGCATAGGGAATCGTTTTAGTCGCGGCATTGGTCACTCCATGGTGATCGCGCAGATAGCCCGGAAGAGCAAAACAAACCAGGCCGTAACTCACCACGAAACCATAAACCGCCAGCATCCCCAGCCAACCGTAGACATCGACCCCGCTCGTGCCCCGGAGCGCGAGATAGAACACGGGAAGAAATGCCGCGAGCCCTGTGACGATGGTCGCGCCGGTTGGCGTTTCGTTCCGTGAGTGAGTGTTGCGAAATGAAGAGTGCGCAAGTCCGTTGTGCGACATCTGCAGCAACACGCGCGCGGATGCCGTGACTCCCGCCAAACTTCCCGCGAACAAACTTACCAGCGCCCCAAGGTCAATCAACAATCCGAGTATTGGCAGACCACCGACGCCCGCAAGCACGTGCATGGGCACGTCGGACGTTCCCAGATCTTTTCCGCTCATGCCAAATCCCAGAACCTCCGTGTAAGCGCAAATCGTAAAAAATATGCCGCCCAGAACAGAGGTCAAGATCACCGCCCGGGGAATCGATTTCAAAGGATTACGAGCCTCGGACCCCAGAACAGTGGCGCCCTCGAATCCCACGAAACTATATAACGCCAGCACGAGCCCTTGTCGGAAACCGCTGCCGGTCACTCCGCGAAGGTGAAGTTGGTTCGGGTCGCCATGCAGGCCGTGGCGGAAAAGCACCAGCGCCATCACCGAGACAACCGCCGTGACGGAAACCGCTTCCATCACCAGCATGGCGCGCGCGGAAAGTTTTACGTCGCGCCAGGCGATCCAAATAAATGGGGCCGAGTAAATAGTAGCTAACAGCAAGACAGAAACGCCGTGGCCCGTGGCATTCTGAATCATCACATTTGCGTAATAGTAGAAAGCGCCGATATTGCTGGCCGTCCCCATGATGTAAGCCAGCAACAAACTCCACGCGGCAACGGCTCCAAGCCAGGGCGGAAGAATCATCGCAGCATAAGAATAAAGTGAACCGGGCGAGGAAGAATATCGCGCGAAGCGGCTAATGCACCAGGCAACAAGCAGAATACCGCCCATCCCCAAAATGTACACGAGCCAGGTTCCATTTCCGGCAAGCGTGTAGACCAGTGGAACAGTGACGAACGGAGTCAGCGTTGGGCAAGCACCGGAGATGGATTGCGCCAGCGTCTCCATCGGCGAGAGGGAAGCGGTGCGTAATCCGAATCCCGCGGGCTTCGCCGTAGCCTCTATTCCGCCTGGGATCATGGCAGGAGCTGCGGCGATGGATTCGTCTGCTTGCCGAAGGAGGGCTCTCTGAAATAAATGAGGTTCAACGCTGCCGGGTGCAAAACCCCTTTGGGATGCCTTCATTGTGATCCTTCCGCCTGAGCGCCTCGCGCGGGAGCGCTCAATTACTAAAAAAGTATAGTACTACATAATACTTAGATTCGCGCTTGCAGCGGATGGCGCTACAATGTCGGATCAGTGCCACCATTCTGCGGCCTCGATGCCAAAAGGAAAAATCGAAATAATGAATCCACGACATCGAAACAAAAAGCTTCAGCTTCCGCGCAACTGCGCGTAGCCTCTCCCAAACTGGTTTCGTTGACGGGCCTTTTTCGAGGGGCCGCAATTGGCCTCGGTTTTCGCCCTTGGATCCAAAATTTTCTTCATCTTGGATCCAACACATGTTTCAAGGGGATGAAACGATGGCGAACAAGGCTTGGCGTATTTGTATACCTACACTGTTTTGTTTATTCCTTTTCTACTCACCTCACGCAAACGCTCAGCAAACTCTTGGCGGGATCACCGGCACGGTGACGGATTCTTCGGGAGCCGTGATCACCGGAGCAACCGTTACGCTGGTGGGCGATCAGACGAAACTGACGCGCACTCTGCAAACGACAGAAACGGGCCGCTATGATTTTGTGAATTTGCCCATCGGAAATTACACGATTTCCGTGACGCAAGCCGGCTTTCAGGCCTTGAATATTCCTTCCATCCAAGTGCAGGCAAACCGCACGGCTACCGTCGACGCTACTTTGAAAGTCGGACAAGTGGGTGAAACCATCACGGTCGAGGAAACGCCGCTGCTCAATTCCGTAGACACCACGAACGGCTACGTGATGGATAAAGAGGAACTCGAAGCAGTTCCGCTGCCCACGGGATCTTTTACGGGTTATGTAATGCTTTCCCCCGGCGTGAACGAAGAACTTCCGGCCGGAACCGGCGCAAACGCAGGCTTGGGAAATCAGCCGGTGTGGGCAAACGGCCAGCGCGACACCAGCAACACTTTTCTGCTGAATGGTGTTGACGCGAAAAATATTTTTAACGGCAAGACCACCAGCCAGGTGACGTCCTCCAGAGTCGTGAATGAAACAGGTGTCAGCACGTCTTCCGCTCTCAGCGCTCTTCCCGTGCAGAGCAGCGCTTCCATTTATCTGGCCGTCGGAGAATCCATTCCCACGCCTGCTCCCGAATCCATTCAGGAAGTTCGCGTGAACACTTCCATGTATGACGCGCAACAAGGCTCGACGAGCGGCGCGCACATCGATATGAGCACCGGATCCGGGACAAACAACATTCATGGGCAACTGTACGGGCACCGCGGGACCAACTGGTTGAACGCCGATCCCTATTTCTACAATGCCGATCCTAATATTCCTCAAAGTGAAAAAAATCCCAGTCTGCACCGCTATTCAGCGGGCGGCACGGTGGGTGTGCCCATCGTAAAAAATAAACTTTTCTTTTACGGCAGCTATCAGCACACGCATGCCTCGGACGAAGAGATTGGAATTTCCAGGCCCACCGTTCCCCCCGGCCTCTCGAGCGATCGTTCGGCCACAGGCCTTGCGGCAGTCGGAAATAACAACAACCTTTCGGGCTCTCTTGGCTTGGCCGATGGCACGATTAATCCGCAGGTTGGACTTGGGCCGGGTGACATCAACCCGATTGCTTACACTTTGTTCAATTACAAATTTCCTAACGGGCAATATTTAATTCCCTCGGCCAATCCCAACGCCATCGCCTTGAACACTACCAATCCAGCATTGATTGAAGCGTTTCCCGAGGATGCCGAAATTCCCGGGACGGCCTATTTCATTTCCGACCAGGCGGTTGCTAATCTGGACTGGAACCCCAATTCCAGCCACTCTTTTTCAGCAAAATATTATTACCAGCACGATCCGACCACCGCTCCCTATGCGTATTCCGCCGTTGCGGGGTTTCCGCAACATCTCGACGCAGGCAGCCAGGTCATTTCTCTCAGCCACACGCAGACGATTCGGTCCAACCTGAGCATTACGGAAACCTTCGGATTCATTCGTGAGAAGGCTTACAGCACGCTGGGTCAGCCGTTCACGCCCGCACAGTTCGGAGCTGCGTGCGAATCCTTGACCGGATTTAGCGCCTCCGATTGCACCATCAATACATTCGGTTCCAGTATTTTTCCCGGGATAACCATCACGTGGCCTGGAAATGTTCTGCCTTCGTATCAGCCCGTATTAAATGTTGGCGCGGGCGCACTATCACTCGCGGCGTTTACCGGTGTTTTCCAAAATCGCTTCAATCCTTCCGCCAACGCGATCTGGACTCTGGGCAAGCACACGATTACCTTTGGCGGAAGTTTCTCGTACACGCAGCTCAATACGCGTGACAGAAGAAACGATCTGGGCACGATCGAGTCGCAATCAATCAACCAATTTCTGCAGGGGCAGCTCGAAGACGATTATTTGTACGCCGGAACAATTCAGCTCAACGGAAATCCCAATCGCTACTGGCGAGCCAGCGAAACCGGCGAGTATATCCAGGACAAGTATCAGATGCACTCGAACCTTTCCATCACCGCGGGCGTGCGTTTCGATTGGGACGGAGGCTTGTCGGAAAAGAACGGTAACCTTATTAATTTTGATCCAAGCAAATATTCCTATGACCCGACCACGGACACCATCCTGTCCAGCGGCTTGATCGTCGCGGGAAATAGTCCGCATGCCACTCCAGGCGTGAGTAACTCAACCTTGACCGGCCGCCAGTGGGGATTTGCGCCGCGCATCGGTGTCGCGTGGAGTCCCAAAATGTTCAACAGCAAAGTCGTTGTGCGAGCAGGCTGGGGAATGTATTACGACCGCGGCGAACTATATTCCTACCTCTCTCTGCCGGGAGCACAAAGTCTCGCGCCGGGCGGGCCCTTCGGCATCAACCAGCAAGAGCCATTTGTGTCCGGTCAATTCTGCCCGACCTCGAATCCTGGGACGTTTCAACCTTGCAGCACGACTCTTTCGAATCCTTGGGGAAACACCTTGCAAGCTCCGCCCTCGGGAAATCCCAACACGGTGACCACGGTTAATCTCTCCACAGGCGTAGCAGCCATGCCCAATGCCGCTGGAATACAACAAGGAGACACTCCGTTTTATTTTGCAGGCTACGCACGCAACAACAAGCTGCCCTACACGATGAACTCGTCGCTCGATATTCAATGGCAGCCGCGAAACGACCTGGCCATCGATATCGGAGCCGTAGATGCGCTTGGCAGACATGAGATTATTCCGGTCCCGTTCAACCAGGCGAGGATTGCAACGCCGGCCAATCCTTTGTGCGGCCCCGCAACTGTTTGTCCGAATCCGGCTTCTTCACCCTTTGCACAGTCCTACACGTATGGCTACACCGTTCAGACGGCTCCAGGTTGTTTTCCTACTTGTACCCTGAATTTGCCAAATAATGGGGGGCCGATGCAGTTCAACATCGATGGCGGCAACACCGACGAACGCGCTCCTTACATCGGTTATTCCGCCGATTCTGAGCTTTACACGGCCGCCGGAATTTCGGCCTACAACGCGCTGCAAGCGCACGTGGAAAAACGTATCAGCCACGGACTGCAGGCCGGTTTCTCGTATACTTTTTCGCGATCCTTCGATGAGCAGAGCGCGCTGGGCTTGTACTACAACGGAAACAATCCGCAGAATCTGCGCGGCGGCTACGGACCATCGGACTACGACCGCACGCACGTATTCAATATCGACTACCACTACGAACTCCCGAAATTCGCGTCGACCGCTTCCGTGGAAGGAAAATTCGTGGATGGCTGGAGCGTTCAGGGCCTCATCACAATTCAGAGCGGGCAGCCCTATAGCGTCATCGATTATTCCGGAGCCGTGGGCAGCGCTTTCTACAGCATCACGGACGGAATTACCAATCCCATCGCGCCGCTGGCTCCCGGTTGCACGCCACAGAATGCCGCGACCGGCGCCATCGGCAACAATATCAATTTCCCGGCATTGAAGTCCTCTTGCTTCACCGTGCCTTTGCTCCTCCCATGCAGCTCGGCCAATGCGCAGCAGATCGACGGATCGTTTCCATGCTCCGCCATCCCGCCGGGCGATACGTTTGAAACGAATTTCCTGGCCGGAGGAGGGCAGCGAAATATTTTCCGCCAGTCCTGGCAGAAGCGCGCGGACATTTCCATCGGGAAGAACACGCAAATTTCCGAGCGCTTCATGCTCAAATACAGCTTCGATGTTTTCAACCTGACCAATCACCCGAGCTTTGACATCCCCATCGATAACATCGACCAAAACCTGGCCTTCAGCTCCTTCCCGGTCGCACAAGCCCCATTCGGATCGAGCACCACGCCAACTCTTGCCTCCGGCTGCAACGGGTCTAACCCGCAGAACGGATTCTATTTCTGTCCCGCAGGTCTTGGACAAACGGTGAAGACCATTGGCAGCTCGCGGCAGATTCAGATGTCGCTCAGCTTAATGTTCTAAATGTCCCAAATTCGTCTGGTTCTGGAATAGCTCAGATTTGGTGCGCGGAAGATTTCCAATCGCATTGGAAATTTTCCGCGCGCGCCCATTTCGGAATTTGCTCATTTCAAAATCTCGGCAACGGTTTAACAAAAGCAGGACTAGACTTTCTAGTGTCAGAGAACATCCGGTATACTCCCCGTGCGCCTGCTATGCTCCTCAGCGCACAAATGAAATTCTTACCTCACCGTCCGCGGCTCATCGGATTCAACGCATTTTTTTGCCTGCTTGGCTTACTGCTGTTTGCTAATCAGGCGGCGGGGCAGCGCGACAAGTTTCCGGGACATGAAGACTCTCCCGTCCTGCGGAAAGTAATTTCCGACGCTGCAATCAAGTACAAAATTCCGGGCATCGCTGCGGCGCTGATAGAACACGGCCAGATCAAGGCCATCGAAACATTTGGATTCCGCGATCAAAAATCCGCATCTCCAATTACCTCGCATACGATCTTTGAGGCAGGTTCGCTCGGTGAACCCGTGTACGCGTATTCCGTTTTGCTGCTTTCGGCTGAGGGCCGATTTAACTCTGGCGCGCCAATACCGACTTTTTTTCCTCTCCCTTATGTGCGCGACCTGGACGCTACATCACCCAACTCGCGATCGGAACAGCTCTACGATCCGCAGTTCAATCAAATCAGCGCGATGCGCGTGATGAATCACACTTCAGGCATGCCCGACTGGGCTCGCGGACAGCATTTGCGACTGCAGACTGCGCCTGGCAAAAAATGGTCCTATTCGAGCGAAGGCTATATTTATTTGCAACGAGCGGTGGAAAGCGCAACGAGCGAATCCCTGGACAGTCTGGTCACGCGCAGCATTTTGGGTGCAGCGCGGATGTCGCAGAGTTCTTTCTCATGGAAAGAAGCCTACACGAGCGAAATAGCGACTGGCTATGACAGTTCCGGCACCCCTATGGAAGCTCCCCGTTATGCACGGCCAATTGCTTCGGCATCGCTTTACACAACCATTCGAGATTACGCGCAGTTCATCGCCTACGTAATGGCTTCGTCGCCCGCTCAGCGCGCGCATGAGTCTGCAGTTTCCCTCATGCTGAATCCAACTGTCACGGTGGATGACTCCGTCCCTTTTTCCTGGGGACTTGGTTTCGGTCTTGAAAAAATTGGCGATGATCTTTTCTTCTTCCATCGCGATAAATCTTTGGGCATGCAAAGTTTCGTCATTGCGTCACGCAAATCGGGAAATGGAATCGTGATTTTCACGAACAGCGGAAATGGACTGGAAGCAGTGGGCGATATACTCGCGGCAACCAGCGCCACAAGTCATCCAGTCATTCGCTCTGACTTCCTGCGTCCCCGGCAGTAGGTGCAAATTTCTCCATTTATATGCAATTTATTGCACCATTTCCGCAGCCATTGATGCCGGTTGATCCATTGCCCGCTTTCTTCCGGCTAATATCCAAAAACAGTGGGTACTGGGTCTTTATTTCCTCAACTTCTTTGTGATATACACCCTCTGCCTTGATGTGAGTCTATTGCCGGAGTCTACCCCTCGCTCCTGCAAATCCAGTTGGAAAACAAGAAGTTCCAGCCGAATTCGGCTGGGAATGATTTTACGAAACGAAAGCCCATTGTAGGTTTTGTGCCACGTTGATTTCGTTTAAGTAGACATCAACTCTTGTCCACTGGCTCCCTTGGCCGGAAGAGCCCTGTCGCTCGCCGAAAAATTAAAAATTTAGCTTGAGCAGACTTTTTTCGCATGGGAGCCCAGCCATGAGACGAGTTCTTCTCTTTATTGCATTCGCATTCTATTTTGGCGCGAGTGTGAACGCGCAATCGCCAAAGCCTGCAACAAACCCCGTTGCAAAGGCGCTCTCAAAGGCTGACGCTGCGCGGCCTGCCGCCGCCCCATCGCCCTTAGCGTTGAATGCCGCTCGGGCTTCCTTTGCCAAGCTCCCACTCTCCTTTGAAGAAAACACGGGGCAGACCGACAGCCGCGTAAAATTCACCTCTCGCGGTGCGGGCTACAATCTCTTCCTCACCGGCGACGAAGCTGTGTTTGCATTGCGCGGCGGAAGCACGTCTGCAAAATGTTCCCCGCTTGCCGCAAAGATTCGCCCGAATTGCGCGGACTCGTCCAACAAGAACTCGAACGAAAGTTCGGTTCTGTGGATGAAAATGCTCGGCGCAAATACTTCCACGCAAGTTTCGGGCGCGGATCCACTGCCCGGGAAAATTAACTACTACATGGGAAATGACCGCTCGAAGTGGCGCACAGGCGTCCGCCAATATGGGCGCGTCAGCTATAGCGGCATCTATCCTGGCGTGGATTTGACCTATTACGGCAACCAGCAGCAATTGGAATCCGATTTTATTCTCGCGCCCGGCGCAAATCCGCGTTCGATTGAATTTGAGGTCAAGGGCGCTCGGGAATCGCGCATCGATCCGCAGGGAAATTTAGTGCTCGCCACCAGCGCTGGAAATGTACAACTGCTTCGTCCTGGTATTTATCAAGTGATTGATGGAAAGCGCCGCGAAATTTCCGGACGCTACGTTATGCGCGGCCAGAATCGAATTGGTTTTACGGTCGGCGCTTATAACACACACGAAAAATTAATCATCGATCCCACACTCGTATATTCCACGTTCCTCGGCGGCAGCAGCCTTTACTCCGGCGATGCGGCACAGGCCATTGCCATCGATTCCGCCGGGCACGCCTATGTGACAGGCCAGGGAACCACCGCGGACTTTCCGGGATCGGACCAGGCAGGTCCTCCCGTGGATACACTTTCTGATTTCGTTTTCGTCACCGAATTCGACACCAATGGCAGCAGCGGCACGACCCCTCTTATTTACTCCACGATCCTTTCCGGTAGATCCGGTTCTCTCGAAGTTGGCAATGGGATCGGTGTCGATGGCTCGGGAAATGCATACGTAGCGGGCGACACGTCCGCCACGGACTTCCCGATGGTCAACCCGTTTCAATCGACGTATGGAAGTCCGGTTCAAACTGGTTTCGTGGCAGGATTGACCGCCGGAACCGGAACGCTGATTTATTCCACGTATTTCGGCGGGCGGAATGCAAACGACACGTCGGATATTCAGAACATGGTGGCGGACAGCACGGGCAAAGCCTATGTTGTGGGAAATACGACCTCGGCTAATTTTCCCACAGTGGCTTGTTCCTTTCAGTGCACATTGAATGGGCCTCAAAATGTCGTCGTCGCAGAATTCGATAATCAAGGCCAACCTCTTTACTCCACGTACTTGGGTGGTAACTCCTACGATTACGGCACGGCCATTGCCGCGGATGGCAACGGAAACACCTACGTAACCGGATATACGGGCTCCACCAATTTTCCCGTGAAAGCAACTCCCGCTCCCTTCCAGAGCACTCTCGTAGGAGGCTATGACGTATTCGTAACCAAGTTGAATTTTTCCGGATCGGCTGTTTCGATTGTCGCCTCCACATATCTGGGAGGCAACAATACGGATGAGGCGATGGGCATTGCGGTGGACACGGCAACCACACCCAACGTGTATGTGACTGGACAGACCGATTCAAGCGGCGCGGCACCGAATGGTTTTCCGACAACGTCAGGAGCGTTTTCCACTGCAGACGCCTTAGATGCGAAGAATAACGTCACTACCGATGCCTTTGTCACCAAACTCAAAGGGGATTTCACAGCTCTCGTGTATTCCACTTATCTGGGCGGATCGGGCACTGATATTGGCTATGCAATTGGAATCGATGCCGCAGGAAATGCGTATGTAACCGGAAGCACGACTTCGACCAACTTTCCACTGCAAAGTCCGTTGCAATCCGCGCTTGGCGGCGCCTCAGCCACAAACGTTTTTCTAACAGAATTAAATAGCACCGGAACGGCGCCTCTTATGTACTCGACGTACCTTGGTGGGACGGGCGTCGATGTTGCAAACGGCATTGCTGTCGACTCGACAGGGAATGCGTATATCGCTGGAAGTACGAAGTCACCCAATTTTCCAGTTTTGGGTGGAGGCGCAGCAGGGACAAACCCGTTCCAGGGCCAACTCGGCGGATCTGGTGGAAATGCGTTCGTGGCCAAAATTTCTCCACTTGCCGCGCCTTCTGCGGTGAATTTCTTTCCCCCCTCCTATAATTTTCATGACGATGGCATCGGCGGTTCCGACACCGAGACCGTCACGCTGAGCAACAACTCCTCGACCACCGCAT
>Ga0210386_10005175_pt1 | contig 10631 bp, 10 predicted proteins | sample IncBWH32OmetaG_FD_160091 | JGI IMG/M metagenome (GOLD analysis project Ga0210386, IMG submission 160091) | Forest soil microbial communities from Barre Woods Harvard Forest LTER site, Petersham, Massachusetts, United States - Inc-BW-H-32-O ... | reverse complement strand
CGGCAGGCCGCGTCGGCGCCCGTCGCCGACCGGGTCGTTCCTGTCGGCCAGCTCATCGCAGTGGGCGACGGCGAGATCTGCCTGCTGGCGTACGCGCAGACCGAGGCGGGCGCGCTGCTTACCCTGGTGGCTGCGGGCGGGCCGTTCGGACTGATGGAGCTGGTGGAACCGGTGGCCGGCTCACCCGCGGGCCGGATCCGGCTGCTGCCGCCCGTGGGCCCGTTCACCGCGACGGACGCCGCAGGCACCAGCTACCGGCTGCTGTACCGGGGCAGCGGCACCCCGCGCGGTGAGTGCACGGTGCAGCTGTCACCCGCTCCGCCGCGCGACCTGCGCTGGCTTGACCTGCGCGCCGCGCTCGGCGGGCCGGCCGTGCGCATCGACCTGAACCGTCTGGCCGCCAGCCCCGAGGTGACGATCCGCGAGGCCGCCGCCAGCCCCGGCGAGCTACTGCTGCGCAACCTCGCGATGTGCCTGCTCACCGAGCCGCCGACGGGTCGCTCGTGGCCGCTGACCGAGATCGTGGACGGGCTCGGTGACGTGCTGGCCGCGCTGCAGGCGGCCGGGGCGCTGTCGCCGCTGAGCCCGGTGCCCGGCCAGTTCGCCGCGCTGTGCGCGCAGCTGAACCTGGCCGGTCACGGCATCACCGCGCCGCCCGCCCGGGACCTGCCCGCCCCGTGGCTCAGCCTGCTCGCGGACCGCCAGCGCCGTAAGCCGCGGCCGTCGCCGGTGCAGGACGGTTACGCCGTCGCCGCCGTCGGGCTGCCCGAGCTCGACGGGGCCCGGGTCGCCCTGCTTGGCCTGCGCAACTCAGGCGGCGGCACCGTCGCGTACGTGTACGTCAGCCGCTGGGCGTGGCCGTTCTACTGGGGCCCGGCGCAGCTGAACATGGCGCCGGCCATCTGGATACGCGACAGCGGCGGCCGCTGGCACGGCACCCGTTTCGCCCGGTCGGGTGACATCGCGATGCGCCTGCAGGTGATACCGCCGCTGAGCCCCAGCACCGCCTGGATCGAGATCGTCGCGGCCGGGCAGTCGGCTGAGGTCCGCGCCACCGTGCCGCTGCGGTGGCGGTAATCCTCTTGATGCCGAACGGCCCGAGGTGCCCGCGCCTCGGCCCCGCTACGCCTCCGCGGCCATCTTGCCGAGCTCGGCGTAGTCGTAGGCCGATTCGGGCTTGGTGCGGACGAAGGTGTCGATGAGCCGGGCGTCGTCGCCGATGAGGATCCGCCAGCGGCCGGCCTGCACGCCGTCCAGGATGATGCCCGCCGCCTGCGCCGCGGACACCGGTGCCTTGTCCCGGAAGTCGTCGCTGGCCTGCACCAGGAACTGGCGCATGTCGTCGGCGGAGGCGCCGTCAGGCCACGCGGCCGGCGGGATCAGCTCCGCCAGCTGAGCCTGGGTCAGCTGCCCGGGCGCGGGGAAGCCGCGGGCGCGCAGCGAGTTCACGATGATGTCAGTGCCGACGTGCCCCGGTATGACGACGGCCGCCCGGACATGCGGAGCGTGGGTACGCAGGTCCTCGATGAGCGCTTCGGTGAACCCGCGGATGGCGAACTTCGCGGTGCTATAGGCGGTCTGCGGGACGCCGGGGCCGAGTGAGGCCCACAGGCCGTTGACGCTGCTTGTGTTGACCAGGACGCCCTCGGGGCTGGCGATGAGCAGCGGCAGGAAGGTGCGGGCGCAGTAGTACACGCCCTTCCAGTCGACGGCGAAGACGCGTTCCCAGTCGTCCCGGCGCCCGCTGACGAAGCTTTCGCCGCCGCCGATCCCGGCGTTGCTGAACACCAGGTCAAGGTGGCTGGCGGCGTGTGCCTGGAGCAGCTCGTCGCGGAACCGGAGCACCTGCGCCTCGTCGGAGACGTCACAGGTGTGGCTGGTGACCAGGACGCCGGCCCCCGCGGCGGCGTCCTGGGCCAGCGCGGCGGTCGCGGCGGCGGTGTCGGGCTGCAGGTCGCAGGTCGCGACCGAGCAGCCCCGGGCCGCGAGCTGCCGGACAAGCTCGCGGCCCATCCCCGAGCCGCCGCCGGTCACCACCGCGAGCTTGGCTGCGAACCAGTCCGTCATCGTCTTACTCCCACCGGAAGAAACGCCGGGCCAGGTAGCCGAACACCACGGCGTACGCGGCCAGGACCAGCAGCGGTGCGACCGGCGGGAACCCGGTCTTCATCGAGGCCTGGACCGCCTGCACCATCGCGCCGAGCGGGGTGTAGTTGCTGACGTCCAGCAGCACCCTGGGCATTTCCGCGCGCGGCAGCCACAGGCCGGCGAAGAACATCATCGGGAAGAAAACCACCCGGCCGATGACGTTCACCGCGGTCGTGGTCCTGGCCAGCGCGGCGATGAGCAGCCCGATGGCGAAGAGCCCGGCGATGGCCAGCAGCAGCGAGACCACCAGGCCGCCTGGGCTCTTCGGGACGGGCACCCCGAAGGCGGTGATGCTGATGACCAGGACGGCGGCGACCGTGATCACCGCGGTGCCCAGCTGGACGACGCCCTGCGCGGCCAGCAGCCAGGACCGCGGTACCGGGGTGGTGGACAGGCGGCGCAGCACCCCGAGCTCGCGGTAGGAGACGAGCGGGTTGGGCAGGCCGACCAGCGCGAGCAGGGCGAGCCCGAAGCACATCAGCACCGGCACGTAGGCATCGAAGATGGAGCCGCCGCCGAAACTGGGCAGCACCTGCTTGAACGCGGGAATCTGGCCGAAGATGATCAGCAGCGCCACCGGGAGGCCGACCCCGCCGATCAGGCCGATCGGCCGCCGCAGCGCGAGCCTGACCTCATTGCGGACGATCTGGCCGAACGCGGCCCGCGGTGCCGAACCGGTGCTGGCGCCCAGCCGTGGCTTGGACAGTGCGAGCGTGCTCATGACGTTGCTCCTTCTTTCGTGTCCTGCTGCCTTCCGGTGAGTTTCACGAAGGCGTCCTCGAGGTTCGACGAGTCAAGCTGCACGTCCCGGGCGGTCACGCCGGCCGAGGCCAGGGCGAGGATCACCGCGTTGACGAGCTCTCCGGTTCCGGTGACCACGATGTGCTGGCCGTCGTGCTCGACCGCGGTCACTTCGGGCAGCGCCCGCAGCAGCCCGTCCTCGAACGGAGCCGACGGCGCGAACCGCACCCTCTTCCCGCCTGCGGCCCGGGTGGCCAGGCCGGCCGGGGTGTCGAGCGCGACGACGCGCCCGTGGTCGATGAGCGCCACCCGGTCGCAGAGCCGTTCGGCTTCTTCCATGAAGTGCGTCACCAGGACGATCGTCACGCCGCGGTCCCTGATGCCCTCGATGAGCGCCCAGGCGTCGCGCCGGGCCTGCGGGTCCAGGCCAGTGGTCATCTCGTCGAGCACCGCGATCTTCGGCTGGCCGACGAGCGCCAGCGCGACCGACAGCCGCTGCCGCTGCCCGCCCGAGAGGGACCGGTAGTAGTCCTTGCGCTTCCCGGCTAGGCCGAGCACCTCGATCAGCTCGCCGACGTCGGCCGGGTGGCGGTAGAAGGACCGGTACATGTCGAGGATCTCGCCGACCCGGAGCTTGTCCGGCAGCGCGCTCGTCTGGAGCTGTACCCCGACGACCTCGTGCAGCCTGGCCGCGTCGGCCTGCGGGTCCAGGCCCATCAGCCGGATGGTCCCGGCGTCCGGGGTGCGCAGCCCGATCGCGCATTCGACGGTGGTGGTCTTGCCCGCGCCGTTCGGCCCGAGGATGCCGAAGATCTCCCCTTCGGCTACCGAGAAGGACACGTCGTCGACCGCGACCAGCGGCCCGTAGGTCTTGCGCAGATGCGCGATCTCGACCGCTGGCTGGGACCCGGCCTGCTCAGGCAGAGTGTCTAGCCGCCCGGCGGTCCCGCTTTCCAGTACATCCATGACTGGCTCCCGTTGCTGAATTAATTTGATATCACTATGCTATACACGTGCTATCAGGGACGTCAACCGGGGAAAGGTGAGGCAATGAGCGAGCGGAAGAAGGTCCTGCTGCGCCTAGATCCCGCCCTGCACGACGCCCTGGCGGGCTGGGGCGCCGACGAGCTGCGCAGCACCAACGGCCAGATCGAGTTCCTGCTGCGCCGCGCCGCGGCCGCCGCGGGCCGCCTGCCAGGACCCGCGCCGCCGGAGGGCTCGCCGGACCGGCCGGACGCGGGAGAGCCCGGCTAGCGGCTTACCAGCTGAGGACGTCCACCGCGGTGAAAGTGAACCACCCGCTCGGCAGGTAACTGATCTTTCCGGTGGCCAGGTCCAGCAACGCCAGTCTCGCCGTGGCCAGTTCCGGCGACGTCGAGGCGGTCCCCGGGCCGAGCGTCCGCAGCAGCAGGTGCCGGACCCCCGGGTCGGTCACGATCAGGCCGGCCTGCCTGGGGATCGTCTGGACGACACGGACCTGCCCGGTCGCGATGTCAAGGGCCTGGACCGGCACGGCCTGCCGCCCGCTGTCATCCTCAGGAGAAGCACTGAAGTACACGGTTTTCCCGTCTGCGGAGATGGCGGCGAAGTACTGCCCGCTGCCCCCCAGACGGTCCACCTGAGCCGTCGCGAGGACGGTACGGCCGCGGTCGGCGGCCTGGCCGGCGGCGGCACTGGTGGGGATGACCCTGACCGCCGCGGTACCGTCCGGGAAGCTGTAGCAGAGCTGACTGCCGTCCGCGGTCAGGGACAAGTTTTGGACCAGGGCGCTGCTACCGGTTACGGACCACCGGGTGGTCTTTCCGGTGCGGACATTCGTGACGCCCAGGTAGCCCGGCTGCTGGGCCACCGCGTTGGGACAGGTGCTCGTGGCGTAGCCGATCATCTGCCCGTTGGTGCTGATCGCCAGGTCATACAGGTCCGTCCCGACGGTGGGCAGGGCGGCGAACGGCGTCACGGCGCCCGGCTGGCCATGGTCGTTCAGCGTGAACTGGTACAGCCATGACCGGCAGGGATTCACCGAAAGCGCGGAAACCGCGACCAGGTAGTGGCGACCGTCGGCGGTGGCCACGGAGTTGGGGGCGGTACCGCCGCCGACAGCCAGCTGAGGATCCGGCAGGTGGACCACCCCGGCGAGCGCCCCGGTGGCCCCGTCGCGGACAGACAGGGTCGATGTCCCCTCGGCCGCCGTGACGATGAACTTCGGCCCGCCCGTCGATGTCCCGCCCGACGCGGGTTGGGCCGGGCTGGGCCGCAGTGCCACCGCGGCCAGCACGATGATCGCTACCACCGCCGCGGCCGCCGCCAGCGGGGCCAGTACCCGCCCCCAGCGGCCGGCGCTGCTGCCCCGCCGTCGGGCCGGCCTGGCGCGCCGCGCGATCCGCTCCTCCAAGCCGCGGATGCTTCCGGGTGTCACGGTCCCGGCCTCGTCCCGGTACGCGTCCCGCAGCCGGTCCTCAAGCGCGCTCACGGGAAGTCCTCCCTCAGGTCACGGCTGAGTGCGGCCAGGCCCCGGGAGATAGTCGACGACACGGTGCCCTTGGTGATGCCGAGGGTCGCGGCAATTTCTTCATACGGCAGGTCCAGGTAATAGGGAGCGCCAGGACTTCCCGGGCCCGGACCGGCAGCCTGGCCACCGCCGCGAGCACCTCGCGCCGGTCGTGCTCGGCGATCACCGCGGACTCCGCCGACCGCACGGGCGGGTCGTGCTCGACCCGCCTGAGCAGGGCGCGCCTGCGGGCCCGGTGCACGGACCGGCAGCCGTTCAGTACCGAGGTCCGCAGATAGCTCAGCGCCTTGTCCTGATCGCGCAGTCCCGGCATGGCCCGGTGGAAGCTGAGGAAGGCGTCCTGCACCACGTCCTCGGCGGTCGCCTGGTCGCCGGTCAGCAGCAGCGCCATCCGGACCAGGCTCAGGCCGTGCGCGCGGAACAGCGCGGCCAGCACATCGTCCGCCGTCGCCCCGTCCGGGTGCCCGCTTTCCGGCCGGGCGAGCTCTCCTCCTCGTGCCACACCTATACGACGCCGCAGCCGCCGAAAAGCTGAGTGCCGGCCCGCACTTCATCTCGCCTCGGGCAAAGACGGGTTCACTGGCGGGACAGGACGCGGGTGATGCCGGCCGCGACGGTCGTCGCGAGGACCCATCCCGCCGCGGTGATCGCGGCCGCGAGCCAGTGATGCCAGCCCACCGGATTGAACGCGCCGCGCTGACCAAGACCGGCGAACGGGATCAGCAGGTCAAGGGTGTACAGCACCGGATTGAATTCTGGTGCCTGGCTTGGGTCCAGCGGCGCCGGGTGGTCGGCGGTGAAAGCGGCCGTGCCTATCGCGAGCAAGACGATGAGCCACACGGCAGCGCGCTGCGGCCGGTAGCCGTAGCCGACCATCCAGTCCTGCAGGTAGCTCCACAACCGCAACGGCGCGGGCAACGAACGGCTGCGCTGGCGCTGCTTGGTCAGCAGCACGGTGCGGGCATCGGAGTCGCGCCCCATGGCGCGGTAGACGGTAGCCAGCTGCTCGTAGGGCTGCGGCTGATAGCCGGCGGCGTTCCTGGTGAGCCAGCCGAGCTGCTCGGCGACCGGCAATGGTGACGACAAGGTGGTGTAGGTAAAACCGTTCAGCCGGACGGACCGCGACCAGCCGTCCGGGTGGTCGCGCAGCACCTCGACGGTCGCGTGCTCTAGGTCCAGGGTTCCCGTGATGGACGTGCCGGAATCTGTCCGGAGAATCGCGGCGTGGACGAACCGCAGGTCGACGTCGGCCCGGACCGCGGCGGCGTCGAAACGCAGCTCGCCGCCGATCCGGGCGCCGGTCAGGCCCACCGACTGGTCCGTGCTGAACCCGTCACTGCAGCTCAGCGCCCCGCCCACGGTCAGGCCTTCGGCGTTGATGCCCAGCTCGGGTGCGTGCGACAAGGTGGCGCCGGTGAAGTACAGGCTCGAGCCGACGGTCGCCTCCACGAGCCGGATCTCGCCTTGGGCCCGGAAACCGGCGCCGCAGAAGAGCCTGCCGGTGACGTCCAGCCGGTCGGCGAGCAAGGCGACCTTCCCCGGGTTCAGCAGGCTCGCGCCGCTCAGGTTGACCGAACCCTGGATCCGGACGCCGCCGATCTGGACCTCACCGTGGGCGGTAAAGCCGTCCATCCCGTAGAGCCCGTTGCCCAGGAAGCTGCGGCCGGCGTTGAGGGCCGCCCCGGACGGATTGCGCAAGGTCGCGGAGTTGATGTTCAGGCCGCCTTGCACCTGGGCGCCCCGCATCATGACCTCGCCGTCCGCGGTGAAACCCTCGTTGAGGACAAGTTCACCGGCCACGCTGACCCGCTCGGCGTCCAATGCCGTTCCGCCGGGATTGCGCAACGACGCACCGGCCATGGTGAACCGCGGGCCCGCCTGAGCGTCGGGGAAGCGCACTTCGCCCTGCGCGGTAAACCCGTTCAGGCAGAAGACCCCACGCTGGGCGACCAGCCCGTCGGCGGTCAGGGCCCGGCCACCCGGGTTCTCCAGGCGGGCCCGATCGAGCACCAGCCTGCCGCCGACGCTGACACCGGGCAGCCGGCACTCGCCGGTGGCGACCATGCCGACGCAGCCGAGCTCGCGTTCGACCGCGAGGCTGGTCGCGTTCAGCGCGGGATCGCCGGTCAGCTGCGCATCGCTGAGGGACACTATCCCCCTGACGCGGGTACCGACCAGGTTCACCTCCCCGCTGAAGCGGCAGCGGCTCAGCAGGAGCAGGCCGTCGACGTCCGCATCGGACAGCTGCAACCCGGGCATGCACGAGCCGTTCAGGCTGACCAGCCGCAGCCGCGCGCCGGGCATCCGCGGTGCGGTGTCCCAGTAGCAATCGCGCAGGAAGGCCGCGTAGCCCACGTCGGTGTGGGACAGGTCGAGCAGCCCGGTGATGCGCGCGCCCGACAGCCGCAGGGCGGGGACCAGCCCGGGCTCGGCCGGCCGTGTGCCCAGCAGCAACGCCGCGATGACCGCGGCGCGCACCGTCCGCTCGGGACCCCAGCTGGCGCCCGCCGCCGCGTCTTCCCCGTCGCCGGTACGCAGATCCACCGTCCGGGCCAGCGGAAACGCATCCCACAGCTGGGCTTCCGCCGCCGAAAGGTCCTCCGGGTTCACTGCCGCACCTCATTACGCGTCCGTGTCCCAGCGAGAACCCGGGCCAGTAAAGCTATGACAGGAGTTATCACAGCCGGAGCGGCAGCGCGTGCCGGTTCAGGTCGCGGCGTCGCGAGCGGCGGTTGGGCGGGCGGCGGCGGCGCGGGCGGCGTCGAAGGGAGCCCGGTCGAAGATGAACCGGCTGTAGCTGATCTTGCCGTCCCGGACGGTGACGCACTCGGCCGCCGGGGCGCTGGCGACCGGGACGGTCTGGGTGTCGTACATGACCAGCGCGGTGTCCTCGTCGCCGTAGGCGGCGATCAGCGCCGAGCCGGTGAGCAGCTGGACGAAGGGGCCCATGAAGCTCCGGTACGCCGCGGCGCCCTGCAGGCGCCCGGCCGGCGCGTCGCAGACGATGTCGTCGGCCACGTAGCTCATCGCCTTGTCCAGGTCATGCCCGGTCCAGGCATCGTGGTAAGCCAACGCGATGCGCAGCGCGGCCGGCGTGGTGTCGTTCATGGTGCCTCCAGGCGTTAGGTTCCGTTGCCTGTTCAGACACCGCGGCCGCCGCGATCGGAACGCTGCGCGGCATGACATGATCCCGGCGTGGAGCACAGTACGCTGCAACGCGCCCGCGAGGGTGACGACGAAGCGTTCCGCGAGCTCACCGACCCGCACCGGCGCGAGCTTCTGGTGCACTGCTACCGGCTGCTCGGCTCGCTGACCGACGCCGAGGACGTGCTGCAGGAGACGCTGCTGGCGGCCTGGCGCGGGCTGGCCGGCCTGCAGGACCTGGCCGCGATGCGGTCCTGGCTGTACCGCATCGCCACCAACCGCTGCCTGAACGCCCGGCGCGCGGCCGCCCGCCGGGTGCCAGTGGAACCGGTTCCACCGTTCCCGCCGCCCGCCCCCACCCGGCGCGGCGAGATCACCTGGCTGCAGCCCTACCCGGACGCCCTGCTCGAGTCGATCGCCGATACCGCACCGGGACCTGAGGCTCGCTACCACGCCACCGAGGCGGTTGAGCTGGCGTTCGTCGTCGCCCTGCAGCGGATGCCGCCGCGGCAGGCGGCCGCCCTGGTGCTGCGGGACGTCCTCGGCTTCTCCGCCGGGGAGGTGGCCGGCCTGCTCGACACCAGCCCGGCGGCGGTCAAGGGCATCCTGCAGCGGGCCCGCGCCGCCCTCGACCGAGACCGGCATCCCGCGCCGGGCTCACCCCAGGACCGCGACCTCAGCCAGCGCTTCGCCCGCGCGTTCACCGCGGGCGACGTCGACGCCGTGGTCGCGCTGCTCACCGACGACGCCTGGCTGTCCATGCCGCCCGCACCGCACGAATACCAGGGCCGCGCCGCGATCGCCGCCTTCCTGCAAGCCTCCTTCGGCTTTGCCGGCAACCGCCACGTGCTGCTGGTTCCGGCGCGGGCCAACACCCAGCCCGCCTTCGGCAGCTACGTCCGCGAGCACGCCACCGAGGCCGCCACCCCGGCGGGCCTGATCGTGCTCACCGCCCGCGGCGACCGGCTCGCGGCCATCACCCGGTTCCACCTCGACGCGCTCTATCCCCGGTTCGGGCTTCCCGCCTCGCTCTAGCCGGGTCCCGGATGAGCGGCTCTAGCCGGGCTCGCGGACGCGGTTCCAGCCGGACCCCGGCAGACCGGCCCCGGCGGCGCGGTACGGATCGTCGGCCGGCAGCCAGACGGTGTCCGCGTCGAGGCCGGCCGAGTCGACGTCGCGCGTCAGCACCTCGATGACGGACCGCACGGCGGTCCGGGTCTCGTCGCCCCGGGACACCAGGGACCAGGTCCAGTGCGGCGCGGGGTCTACCACCGGCCGCGCCGCCAGGTCAGGCGGCAGCGGCAGGCGCTGCCCTTTCGGTGAGTTCATCACCGGCCGGCCCAGCCGGCGCACGTGATCATGAAAGGCCGGGCCGATGACACCGCCGTCATCGATCCGAACGATCCGGGCTCCCGTAGCCCGGGCGAACTCCTCCGCGTACCAGTTCCACGAGGCCCAGCTGACGGTGTCCGCGTCGACCAGCACCAGGGTGTCCCGCGCCCGGACCGGCGCCGTGGCGCCCGGTGCCGTGGCAGGGCCGGGCGCGACCGCGTACAGCCGGTCGACGCCGATCAGCCGCGCCTGCAGGCCGAGGTCGGCCAGGTCACCGGCCCGCAGCCCGCAGATCGCCAGGTCGATGCCGCGGTCGGCCACCCGGGCCGCCTGGGTGTGCGACGGCATGACCCACGCGTCGACGTGCAGCTGCGCCACGCCGGAGACCCGGCTGACCAGGTCGTCCGGGCGCCAGCTGACGTATCCGAGCCGCACCGCCTCGGTCGCGGCCATCCCGGTCGCCGACCGGTGCAGCTCGTCGGCCTGCGCCAGCAGTTCCCTGGTCTTCGGCAGCAGCGCCGCGCCGATGGCGGTGAGGGCGACCGAGCGGCGATCGCGGTCGAAGAGCCGCACGCCCAGGTCCCGCTCGAGGGCCTTGATCTGCTGGGACAGCGAAGGACCGGCGATCCGCAGCCGGGCCGCGGCCCGGCCGAAGTTCAGCTCTTCGGCCACCGCGACGAAATAACGCAGCTGGCGCAGCTCCATCCGCCCAGCCTAAATCCGGTAAGAGGATCTGCCTACCAGCAGCGAGCAAGCT
>Ga0210386_10005174_pt1 | contig 10631 bp, 9 predicted proteins | sample IncBWH32OmetaG_FD_160091 | JGI IMG/M metagenome (GOLD analysis project Ga0210386, IMG submission 160091) | Forest soil microbial communities from Barre Woods Harvard Forest LTER site, Petersham, Massachusetts, United States - Inc-BW-H-32-O ... | reverse complement strand
GTGGTTTTTATGATACTATTATTATTGCGAATGATACTATTCCTTTGGTCTATAATGATGCACCCGGGTTTATTGCCCAAATGGATACCTCGGGTAAAATATTATGTGGTGAACGTACCACGACTGTTGGGGGCGGTTTCGACGATATTAATATGGGTGCTTCTCTTAATGGGAAGTATATTTACCTGGGAAGTGACTTTGGCGGCACGCAAGTGTTTGGGCCAGATACATTGAAAGCAACAGCCGGGGAATCACCTTTTGTGGCCAGGTGGTTCTATTGCGGAGATACCAACATTACCACTTCTATTAAAGTATTGCCACAAAACAATTCTGTCAGTGTTTACCCAATCCCTTCCACCGGAAAACTTACTGTTCAATTGGAAGGAGCCCAAAATTTCGCTTCCGCAATTGAAATTTATAATATAGTAGGCGAGAAAGTATATGCGCAGTCAACGAATCACCATTCTGAATTTATACTTGATTTGGGCACTCTGTCCAATGGAATTTATTTCCTGAAAATGCAAATGCAGGATGGTTCAACTAACATTAAAAAGATAGAGATTGCGAAGTAATGACTGTAGCATATTCATCAACACCATTATTCAAAAAACTTGGCTTAAAGGATGGAATGAATGCGAAATTCATTAATCCGCCGAAAGGATATGTTACCCAATTTAATAAGGAGGTTAAAACTAGAAGTTCAGAAGCCCCTTTTGATTTTATTCAACTCTTTACAAATAGCCTTGAGGAATATAAATCGGAACTTCCCTTTTTGAAAAAGCAGTTAAAGAAAGATGGAATATTTTGGATTTCCTGGTATAAGAAAGCATCCGGAAGGAAAACAGAAATAACGGAAGATATTATCCGGAACTTCGCACTGGAAACAGGATTGGTAGATGTGAAGGTTTGTTTGGTTGACGAAGACTGGTCAGGTTTGAAATTGGTTTTCAGGCTTAAGGACAGGTAAAGATTCCACACTTCGTTCGGAATCACACTTTTATTTTAGTAAGGGATGGTGGCGTTTCGCCTGCGGCGAAACGCCACCATCCCTCCACACAAACAGGCCTGCTTGTCATTCTTCCAGACAACGTGAGGCATCTCCTGAATAAATTAACATTCCGTTTCCATTGTATTTGTGTTAATGTATTATCTTTAGCAAATCAATTTAAAGTAAAAACTTATTAAAATCATTATTTCTTATGGATGCTTTGATATATGGAAACCTGGTGAACATTGCTTATATCATGTTCTCGAAAAGTACCACAGATATTACCAATACGGATTTAGATCCTTCGACAAATTCAAGTATAAGCCAATTGTGGCCGGGCGGATGGAGGCTTATAACATCTATTACACTCCAAAAAACAGCCACCACACCAGACTATATTACTCAAAATGAATTATTCGGTTTTGTTGCCGTTAACGATTCAACCTACACGGCTGCTATTATCTTACGTGGCACACAAACCATCATGGATTGGATCATTGATGTTGGGGTTATTCCGGAAGCCGACCACGACCTGGGAGGAACCGTGGAAAGTGGATTCAATGAAGCCTACAAAGCTTTAATTACCGACTCCGGCGCAAGTTTGGCGGATTATGTAAAAACACTTACACAGGCCAATATCGTAGTATCCGGGCATAGCCTGGGTTCGTCATTAGCTACGCTTACCGCCGCTGATCTGGCTGCTGCCGGCAAAACGAATGTAACTGTTTATTTATTCGCATCGCCCAAAACCGGCAGTCCCGATTTTGTAAATAATTTTCATTTGAAAGTTCAGGCATGCAGTTCATTTATCAATATTCATGATGTAGTACCCATGCTCCCACCCGGTCCATTTTTCGGCCATGTTGGCGTTATCACAAGCCTCGATTCATCTAAATTTTCAGCTATAAAACCATCTGTTGATTGCTGGCATACATTGTTGGATTATTTATATATGCTGGACCAAACTGACTTCAGCCCTCCCCCAAATTGCAAAGCAGTATCTGCTTAAAATCCTTGCTTAGCTTATTGCTTCATCTCTCTCAATATCTTCAACGCATCGCTCACGGTTTTCACCGGGTAAATAGCCAGTGAAAGCTTATCCCTGGCTTGGTTCATTTTGCAGGTAGAGGGATGCTTTTTGATATATTCAACCATATTGGTAAATGCAGAAGAAGTATAAAACGGAGAGTCTGCCTGTGAAACAAAGAAACTGTGAAAGGCTTTATTTTTAAATACGATACGCTCTATACCCAATTCTGCAGCAATAAGGCGTAGCCTTATCACATTGGCTAATTCCTGAACAGAAGCGGGAAGTTTACCGAAACGGTCAACCAGTTCTTCTTCAAAATGGGTCATTTCATTTTCATCTTTGGCTTCGTTCAACTCACGATATAATCTTAAACGTTCTTCCGAACTTTGTACATAATCATCAGGAATTAACGCTTCCGCGTCTGTTTCAACATGGCAGTCTTTTACAAACTTTTTAGTGGTTGTTGTTTCAGTTTGAATACCCATAGAAGACAATGCTTCGCCGCCAATTTCTTCTTTCAGTTCTTCTATAGCTTCGTTCAATATTTTATGATAGGTATCAATACCCATATCGTTTACAAAACCGCTTTGTTCGCCACCCAATAAGTCTCCCGCACCACGAATGTCAAGGTCGCGCATGGCAATACTGAAGCCGCTTCCGAGGTCGGAGAACTGTTCAATGGCATCTAAACGAGTGCGCGCATCCCGTGTCAGTGTTTCAAAAGAGGGAACAACTAAATAGCAGAATGCTTTTTTATTGGAACGTCCCACACGTCCGCGCAATTGGTGCAGATCGCTCAACCCAAACATGTGTGCATCATGAATAATAATTGTATTCAGGTTGGGAATATCAAGCCCCGATTCCACAATTGCTGTGGAGACTAAAACATCAAGCTGTCCTTCTATAAATTGCATCATCACTTCTTCCAACTCATGGCCTTTGAGCTGTCCATGTGCAATTCCAATCCTAACCTTCGGGCAAAGGCGTTTAATCAATAAAGCAATATCCTGTATGTCATGCACACGGTTGTGAATTACAAATACCTGTCCGCCTCGTGCAATCTCATAATTGATAGGGTCGCGGAAAACATTATCTGAAAATGTACTGACTTCCGTTTGAACCGGATAACGGTTTGGCGGTGGAGTATTTATAACAGAAAGGTCGCGTATACCAATTAATGAAAACTGCAATGTGCGCGGAATCGGCGTAGCTGTAAGGGTTAGAATATCTACGGTGGAGCGCATGGTTTTTAGTTTCTCCTTCACTCCTACTCCAAATTTTTGCTCTTCGTCTACAATTAAAAGCCCAAGGTCTTTGAACTTAATTTCTTTATTTACTAATTGATGCGTACCAATAACAATATCCAACTTCCCGGCTTCTAAATTTTTCAATACCTGCGTTCTTGCCTTGCTGGTGCGGAAACGATTCAGATAATCAATATTACAAGGGAATTCCTTTAAGCGCTCGCTGAATGTTTTAAAATGTTGCAACGCCAATATGGTTGTTGGTACAAGCACCGCTACTTGCTTGCTATCGCTCACAGCCTTGAATGCTGCACGTATGGCTATTTCTGTCTTGCCGAATCCTACATCACCACACACAAGCCTATCCATAGGATGTGGGGATTCCATATCTTTTTTCACATCCTTTGTAGACTTCACCTGATCGGGTGTATCTTCATAAATGAAGGATGCTTCCAGTTCATTTTGCAAATAGGTATCGGGGTGAAAGGCAAAACCCTCGCGGGATTTACGCTCTGCATAAATTTTCACCAGATCAAAAGCCAGCTCTTTTATCCGGCGTTTTGTTTTTTGTTTTAAGGCTTTCCATTGTGCCGAACCTAACTTGTCAAGTGTTGGTTGATGCCCCTCTTTACTGGAATAGCGGCTGATGCGATGCAATGAATGTATACTGACTAAAAGAAGGTCATTGTCTTTATATATTATTCTCACAACCTCTTGCATATTGCCGTTAGCCTCTACCTTATCGAGCCCTGCAAAGCGGCCAACACCATGATCGATGTGTGTTACAAAATCCCCGGGCTTAAGGTCCTGCAACTCTTTCAGGGTAAGAGCTTCCTTCGATTTATAAAAAGTGTCTTTTAAACGGAAGCGATGATAACGTCCGAATATTTCATGGTCGGTGTAAACAGCTAATTTTAATTCATGACTCGCAAAGCCCTGATAAATGGGCAAGAAAACGGGGGTCAGAACTTTTTCCAGATCAAAATCATATTCCGAACGAAGTTGTGCATCAGAAAATATTTCTTTCAAACGCTGCACCTGTTGCTCAGTATCGGTGAAGATATAATTGCGGTAACCTTTTTTTACATTCTCCAGTATTTCATCAAAAAACAAATTAAAATTTTTACCAAATGATTTTTGCGGAGAACATGGAAAAGCAAAATTATGTGTAACCGAAGCCGGCGCTATTCCCCAAACTACTCTTGAAAAACTGATGCAGGCTTCATCGAATGCAGCAGAAGAAAATAATTGATCTGCACTTTCCGGAGCATCTTCCAATTGCTCTTCATAAGCTTGTTCCAACGCATTTAGTGCAATCGGATAATCCTTGATCCATAAATATGTTTGGTCGCTTTCTTTTAAGTATTCTAAAAAACTCTGGCTTGATTTTGCATTTAATTCATCCCTTAAATTGGGAGTGATCTCAATCTTCTTAAGATCCCTCAGAGAAAGCTGTGTGGAAGCATCAAACAATCGTATAGATTCCACTTCATCTCCGTAAAATTCTAACCGGAATGGATGTTCGTTGGAAAATGAAAACACGTCCAATATACCGCCCCGCCTGGAATATTGTCCGGGGTCGGTTACAAAATCGGTACGCAGGAAATTGTATTGTGCCAGCAATTCCACTACAAAATCCATTGAGAGGGCTGCACCTTTATCAATAACAAAAGTGTTCTCTTCCATTACTTTGCTGTCCGCAACTTTTTCGCATAGTGCAGCTGCGGGCGCGACAATAATCTGCCCCTTAGACTTTCGGATTATATTCAGTATCTCTGTCTTTTTTAATAACCCGGACCTTCCTGCATCTTTGGCCCGTTCAGCGGGAGTGATAGCCGGATAATACAATATATCCCTGCCGGGAAGCAGATTTTCGAGGTCATTGCAAAAATAAATGGACTCCTCCGTTTCAGGAAGGATAAACAAATGATTGCCTTTTAAGGAGCTTATTGTGCCGGAGGCAATAAATGCAAGAGCACTCCCGGAAAGTTTTTCCGGATTTATACAACAAGCGGGGCTTTCTCTGAGGGTTTTTTGTAAGAAATCTATTTTCTCATTCCGCTCAAACGAAAGCAATATGTCGGAGGTCATATCTAATAGCTATGAGATATAAGAGAAAAGAGATGAGCGAAAACCGCTTATATCTTATATCTTATATCTCATATCTTATATCTGTTTTTTAGTATTCGTCTTCGTTAAAAAGAAAATCTTCTTTGGTTGGGTAATCGGGCCAGATCTCTTCAATGTTCTCATAAATTTCTTCCTCGTCTTCCATTTCCTGTAAATTTTCAACAACTTCTATAGGAGCTCCGGAGCGAATAGCATAATCTATAAGTTCACTTTTAGTGGCTGGCCATGGTGCGTCTTCCAAATACGATGCGAGTTCTAGTGTCCAGTACATGTGTTTACTTTTTTTAAAATTTCCGCAAAAGTAAAATTTTCAGACAATACAAGTGTGTTTTCTGAATTATTTTACAGAATGTTATAAACAAAGTGACGGAAATAGGCGCAATTTTCCTTTAAATCAGGTAGTAATATATCCATAACAGCCTACTATTGAAGCCTTATATTGTCAATCAGCCTTATTTTGCCTGCAAATGTAGCAATACAGGCAATTATAGGTGTTTCAGGAAGAACAGGTTCAATTAAGGACATGAGGGTCTCAAAATGGACAACCTCAAAATAGTCCAGTTTTAAAATGGGCTCTCTGTCAAATTCAGATTTTACAAATGATTTTAATTCGGGAATAGTTGACTTCCCCCACATTTCTTTTATTTTAAAAAGAGTGGTTGGAATTAATACTGCTGCCTTACGTTCTTCCGGAGATAGCAATCGGTTGCGGGAACTCATAGCTAATCCGTCAGTATCGCGGCTGATAGGGCATTCCCTTATTAAGACCGGTAAATTATGCTTTTTTACAAAATACTTTACGATGGTTAGCTGCTGAAAATCTTTATTGCCGAAATAGGCTTTGTCCGGCTTCACAGCATCGAATAGCTTGTTTACAATGGTAATCATTCCCGCGAAGTGCCCCGGGCGGGATTGGCCTTCCATCACCTTGTCCAGCATGCCAAAATCTTCACTCAGCAAGGTATAATCATTATTCGGGTACATTTCCTCTACAGATGGCATAAATAGTATATCGCAACCCGCATTTTCCAGCATTTCACGGTCGCTGTCAACCGGGCGCGGATAGCGTTTCAAATCGGCAGGGTCGTTGAATTGTGTAGGGTTTACGAATATGCTGCAAACGGTAACATCGTTTTCATTTATAGAGAGACTGATCAACGATATATGCCCCTTATGCAATGCCCCCATAGTAGGTACAAAGCCTATACTCCTTCCGCTTTCACGGTGAGATAAAAGCAACATTTCAAGTTCAGATTTAGTGGCTACAATTTTCAAAATGGGGGTATAAATGAGGAGGCAAATGTAAAATTTTAGCGAACGATAAGCTATGAGGTATAAACGATGAACCATAAATCCCTTTCTTTCATAAATTTGTATTGCAAAATATCAGCATAAGATTCTATGGAGTTTAAAGATCACTTTTCAACCCAATCCGATATTTATATAAAGTCACGTCCCAATTATCCTGATGAGCTTTTTAAGTTTTTAGCATCTGTAAGCCCTGCCCATAATATAGCCTGGGACTGTGCTACAGGCAACGGGCAGGCTGCATTATCTCTTACCAACTATTTTAAACGTGTAATTGCAACTGATGCCAGCGAGCAACAAATTAAAAACGCCGTACCTCATGAAAAGGTGCAGTATTCCGTTGCACTGGCCGATAACAGCGGGATTGAAACCGGAACGGTAGATATGGTAACTATCGCTTCCGCCTTGCATTGGATGGACTTTGACAGCTTTTATGCAGAAGTGAACAGGGTGCTTAAACCCCGAGGAGTTTTTGCCGCATGGGCGTATTATGATAGCCATATCAATACCACTATTGACACCCTGGTTAATTATTTGCATCGGGACATTCTGGGCGGCTATTGGCCTCCCGAAAGGGCTCACGTAGAAAATCATTACCGGGATATTCCCTTCCCTTTTAAGGTTATTGAAACACCCCCGTTTAAAATTTCCATAGAAGCAACATTGGATTTTTTATTCGGCTATTTGCATAGCTGGTCCAGCACCCAGAATTATATAAAAATGAATGGCAAAGACCCGGTTGATTTAATAAAAAAGGAACTGGAAGAAGCCTGGGGCGATGGAAGCAAAGCAAGGGTAATCACCTGGGATCTGGTGCTGAAAGTGGGTGAAAAAATAGCTTAAGTATAAGGATTATAACTTATAAATCATAACTTATAACTCCTCAACTCATTCTTTCGTATTTTTGTATTCTATAATTGAGTCATGAGTAATTTGAACGAGGAAATATTAGGATTAAAATATAGTTCGGAGGACCATTCGTTAAGTGAAGCGGAAGTTGCAACTGACCCATTTACGCAATTCGAAAAGTGGTTTGCCGAAGCTATGGAGCTGCATCCCAAAGATGCAAATGCATTCGTACTATCTACTGCCACTAAAGATGCCAGGCCATCTGCGAGGGTTGTACTATTAAAAGGAGTAGAAAATAACAGTTTTGTTTTCTATACAAATTATGATAGCCGCAAGGGAAAAGAATTACTCGAAAACCCTTTTGCATCTATGACTTTCTTTTGGTCATCGCTGGAAAAGCAAGTGCGTGTGGAAGGCAACGTGCAAAAAGTAAGCGCTGAGGATTCGGATGAATATTTTAAAATGCGCCCTGCGGGAAGCAAGGCCGGAGCGTGGGTCTCGCCACAAAGCACAGTGATTTCCGGCAGAGATGAATTAGAACAAAAACATCGTGATTTTATACTGGCGCATGAGGATAAAGAAATTCCACGCCCGCCTTTCTGGGGCGGATTTTGTATTATTCCGAACAAAATTGAATTTTGGCAGGGTCGTTCCAGCAGGCTGCATGACCGTATTCTGTATACTTTTGAAAATGACAATTGGAAAATTGAACGCCTCGCTCCGTAATAACTTTGCAAACTTTATGAACTTTAAACTTTTCTACTATGTGGACAGAAACAAACAACAAACTCAATAAAAAATTCAAATTCGGAAATTTCCGTGAGGCATTTGCATTTATGACACAGGTTGCACTGATCGCCGAAAAAATGGATCATCACCCGGAATGGAAGAACACGTACAATGAACTTGAAATATGGCTCTACACGCATGATGCAGGTGACATTGTAACAGAAAAAGACCATAAACTGGCGAAAGAAATAGATAAAATCAATAAGTCGTAAAGTAAAAAAATGACGATAAGCATTGAGATTGCTTCGTTCCTCGCAATGACGGTCGGAGCCCGACTGGCAAATAAAAAGAGCATAACGTTACTGCGAGGAACGAAGCAGTCTCTTTAATTCGGATTCAAATATTAAATATTAAATTTCAAGATCATTAAATCATATGTCCTCAAACAAAACTTTCGGAGAAATAAAAACAGAGATGAGTGCAGGCAAACTCGATTGCCAATCGCTTGTTAAATCTTACTTAAAACGCATTGTAGAGAATAAACACCTCAATGCTTTTTTGGAGGTTTTCGGAGAGGAGGCTTTATTGCATGCGCAGGAAGTTGATGATAAAATACGAAAAGGAAAAGGCGGCAGATTAGCCGGAATGGTTATTGCAATAAAAGATAATATTTGCTATAAAGGCCATCGTGTGTCCGCATCTTCCAAAATACTGGAAGGGTTTGTATCGCTCTATCATTCCACAGTTGTGGAGAGGCTTTTGGCAGAAGATGCCATCATCATTGGCCGTTGCAATTGCGATGAATTTGCTATGGGCAGCTCCAACGAAAAATCAGCGTTTGGAAAGGTTTTAAATCCGCATGATAACACCCGCGTACCGGGTGGCTCATCGGGAGGATCTGCAACCGCTGTTGCTGCAGGACTTTGCACTGCAGCGTTGGGAAGTGATACAGGTGGCTCTATTCGCCAGCCTGCATCCTTTTGCGGAGTAATAGGTATGAAACCAAGCTATGGCAGGATATCCCGATACGGGCTATTGGCATACGCTTCCACCTTCGACCAGATAGGGCCACTTACCAATAACATGGAAGATATGGCTTTGCTATTGGAAATAATGACCGGAAAAGATGAATTTGACAGTACACTTTTGCAAAAAGAATCACCAAATTATTTTGAAAAATTTAAAAAAGAAGATATTAGTAAACTGCGCATAGCCTATATAAAAGAGTGTTTGGAACATGAGGGACTTGACCCGGAAATAAAAGCCCACCTGGAAAAGACCATTGCATCACTCAAAGCAAAAGGGCATGTAGTGGAACCTGTTTCATTTCCGTTTATTGAGTATGCTGTACCAACATATTATGTATTAACAACTGCTGAAGCCTCTTCCAATCTGTCCCGCTACAGTGGAATTAACTATGGATACAGGGATCCTGAAGCCAAAGACCCCGATGCAGTTTATAAAAAATCGCGTTCGGCAGGATTTGGCAAAGAAGTGAAAAGGCGCATCATGCTTGGAACTTTTGTACTTAGCACCGGATATTATGATGCGTATTATGCCCGGGGACAAAAAGTGCGGAGAATATTTGTGGAGAAAACCAATGAGATATTTGCCCCCAACCCCCAATTGGGAACAAAGGGCTACGACCTTATCTTATCACCCACCACACCCGGTACCGCTTTCAAATTCGGGCAGAATGACCTTGATCCCATTAAAATGTACCTGGAAGATATTTTCACTGTTCACGCTCCTATCACGGGCTTGCCTGCTATATCATTACCATTGGGAAAGCACTCTAATGGCTTGCCTTTCGGGGTTCAACTTATGGCCCGCAAGTATGACGAAATGACTTTACTGGCATTTTCGGACATGCTAATGAACAATTGAAAGTGAATATAATTACCTGAAATATTTTGTAATACAATTATTTATTTGTAAAATTGCATTTCGTAGAACATAATGCCTTTTTATACGTATATATACAGATATGCTGATTAAGAAAATAAATATCGTTTTGTTGCTCCTGGTAATATTTATTGCCGGAACAACGATGGCTATGCCGCATGACTCTCTTGCTAAAAAAGATTCTGCCCGTTTTGCCGACGATCCTATTGCTGCCAACCTGGACAGTTTGTCGCATCTTAACTTTTTTGAAAAGGGATATGATTTTGTAAAATCACCGATGTACCATTTCAAAACCGATTCTATTCCCTGGTATAGCGATAAGGTGTTTGAAGACCGCATGGCAAAACTGGATGCGCAATCGCCATTCGACCTGCAATACAACGATGTGGTTAAATCCTATATTGAAATGTATGCCGTTCGTAAAAGGGCCCTCACTTCAAGAGTGCTT
>Ga0210386_10005173_pt1 | contig 10631 bp, 9 predicted proteins | sample IncBWH32OmetaG_FD_160091 | JGI IMG/M metagenome (GOLD analysis project Ga0210386, IMG submission 160091) | Forest soil microbial communities from Barre Woods Harvard Forest LTER site, Petersham, Massachusetts, United States - Inc-BW-H-32-O ... | reverse complement strand
GGTGCGGCCCGGCCAGACGAGTTGGCTGACAATCCGCACCCGTCGATCGGGGTGTTGCTCGACGAAGAAGCTCTCCATGGCCAGAAAGCGGCTCGGGTTGCGGGCGGCCTTACTGATGTCGGCCAAGTGCAATTCGGCCGGTATTCCGTCGCATTCGCGGCATAGCGCGTTACGCAGCAGCGCCAGGTTGTCGCCCGGTGCCGCGACCAGCACCGGCTCTTTGGCCGCCAAACCGTCGACCACGAAGCGCCGCACGAAGTCCATGTACTCGCCTTGCGAGTGGTAAAGCAGCGCGGAGTGAACGAAGCCTCGTTGCTCGGCATCCGTGGCCGTGGTCATGTAAGCGCTCCCGCTTTTTTGTGTCACTGTGCCAACCCCCTGCTGGACCGGCCGTCAATCACTATTCCCATACCCCAGACGGGCCTTCGCTATGCGTGTATGGGCTGACGACACGCCGACAAAAACAAACTCGGGTGCTGTCAAAGCCACCACGAGGCGGCAGCGTCCAGATGACGGCGGATCCGGTAGCGGGCCAAGCTGTCATCGCCGTCCCTGATTGCCTCGAGAATCCGCTGGTGGGCGCGCTCAACGGCGACGACGTCGCTCCAGGTCGGCAGGCCCTGGCCGGTGCTGGACCAGTGCCGGCGGAACAGCTCGACGATTATCCGAAGGAACAGGTCCAGCAGTGCATTGCCGGCGAGTTGCGCCAGTCCGACATGGAATCGGAACTCCTCGACAGCCGCCTTGCGCACATCGTGGCCAGTTTCGTGACAGTCTTTGTCCAGCTCGGACCGATGGGTGGCTGGATGAGGCGCCCCGTGGGTGTTCAAGAAGGCCGTCACCTCGGATTCGCTGCGCCGCTTGACGACTTTGGCGACGTTGTCGATCTCGATGGCATCCCGGACGCAGCGGAAGTCTTCGCGACTCGGCTGGCGGTACTGCAGGTAGAGCGCGATGGTGTCGATGCTGGCCTGCGCCTCCGGTTTTGTGACGACCAGCCCTCCGCCGGGTCCCCGGCGCATATGCGCGATCGCGTGATATTCGAGCAGCCGCACCGCTTCCCGCAGCACCGCGCGGCTCACCCGGTAGCGTTCCAGCAACTCTGTCTCGGTGCCGAAGACCGAACCGACCCGCCAGCCGCTGGCGGCGATATCGTCTGCAATGGTGGCCGCCACCACCTCACCCAGCTTGCCGCGGGGCGCTTCAAGGTTGAGCCGGGACAGCCCGCGTGCGCTTCTTATGACACCGACTCGGGGCGCATCGTCGCGGCACTGATGCTCCTGCAACCAAGCGGTCACCGCTTCCACATGTCGCTCGCTGAGCGTCCTGGCCCGCGCCGAATCGCCCGCAGTGACCGCGGCAACGATTTCGGAATGGTCGTTGTGCATCTGGTCGACCGCCTCGACGGCTTCGCCGGCGGAGTCTGCCCGAGACTTCAGGGCGTATCGCGCGGTCAGGCGCATCAACACATCGATGAAGAGCTGTAGAGCAGGGTTTTTCGATTGCTGCGCGAGCGCGATGTGGAATTCATCGCGCGGCACCGGCATGCCGGGTTTCCACTGTTCCTCTGCGCGCAAAACCGCCCGCAGCCTGTCGATCCCGGCTTCGTCGATCCGTTCCGCGGCCAGCGAGGCTGCCAACGGCTCGAGCACCAGGCGCGCGTTGAGCAAGTCAGGAAGCGTCGTGCCCAGGTACTCGAGATAGATGACGACCGCGCGGGTCGCGGGGCCCGCATCGGGCTCGCAGATCAGCAGCCCGCCGTTGGGTCCGCGGCGCATCCGGGCAACCTGGTGGTGCTCAACGAGGCGAACGGCCTCCCGCAGCACCGATCGGCTCACCTCATAGCGTTGCTGCAGGGCGTGTTCGGAACCCAGCGACTCTCCGATGGTCCAGCCGCGGCGAACGATGTCCGCCTCGATCTGGCGGGCGATCTTCGATGCTCGTTTGTCCTCTCTCAGCATGTGAGCAACATGCATCCCGCGACGGGACCACCGCCGACGGAGACCACGGCGACTTCCGGGCGCCGCGACACCTGCCGCTCCCCCGCCTCGCCGCGTAACTGCAAGCACCCCTCGTGCAGCGCCCAGTAGCCGTGCATGCGCCCGGCCGAGAGTTGGCCGCCATACGTGTTCAACGGCAACTCGCCGTCGCGGGCGATCCGCGCGCCGCCCTCGACGAACGGGCCGGCCTCACCGTCCCCGCATATCCCAAGGGCTTCCAGCCACGCCATGGTGAGAAACGTGAAGCCGTCGTACAACTCGGCGAGCTCGAGATCAGCGGGCTTGAGTTCCGTGCGCGACCACATCTGCGCCGCCGCATCCGACATCGCCATCTTCGGGTAATCGTCGCGGTGGAACCAGCCACCGGCGCCGTCGGATCCGCCGATCGCCTGCACCGCGACCGCTCGGTGCGGGCAGTCGCCGGCGTACTCCACGTGCGACACCACCACCGCGATCGAGCCGTCGATGGGGACATCGCAGTCCAGCAGGCCAAACGGTGTCGACACCAACCGCGCGCCCAGATAGTCGGCCATCGTCATCGGTTCGCGGTAGACCGCAAGGGGATTCAACGCCGCGTTGCGCCTGCCATTGAGGGCCAGCCAGCCCAGCTGCTCTTTGGTGGTTCCATACAGCTCCATGTGGAGACGGCAGTTCAGCGCCAGCCAGTTCGCGGCTGAGTACGCGTGGGCCGCAACCAGATCGACGACATCGTCCATCGGCCCGACGGCGGGACGCGGGGCGCCCTCGGGTCGATCCAGCATGCGCGCCAGTGGCGGGGCCGGTGCATTCTCTTCTTGCGGTTTTACCGGGACCGTGCCACCGAGCATTTGTATCGTCCGGTACACGACCACATGGTGGGCGCGCCGCTCGGCGACCGCGCGGCACGCCGACATCACCGGACTCAGCAGGCCCCCGGTGCCGAACCCGGTTCCGCAGTCCGCCGCTTCGATCTGGAGCGCGGCGTTGACCTCTTCGGCCGGCGTGTCGCCCAGGGTCGCGATGCCGTCGATGTCCGCGGCGACCAGGCCGGCATCCTCGATGGCGGCCCGCACCGCCTCCATCGTCAGCTCGAATCCCGGAATGCCGGTGCGACGGCCGATCCGTGAGATGCCGATGCCGGACAAAATCGCGTCTTTCTCGAAATACGTCATCTGCACCGCCCGTTAATCGACCGAGAACCAATAGAGTGTACTGTATTGGTCGTGTCAGACGAGCTGGCGTCCCAGCTGCTCATCGAGCACTGCGACGATTGCGCGCGCTGGGTGCATCCTTCCGCCGGCGACTGCCGTGACTGTGGCGCCACCCTGGTCGCACGGCCAGTGTCCGGACACGGCACGGTGTTCACCTACACCGTCAATTACCACCCGTATAACCCGGATGTCCCGACACCGTACGTGATCGCCATCGTTGAGCTGGCCGAACAGAGCGGGCTGCGGGTGGCCGCGAATATCATTGACTGCGAACCGGATTCAGTGGCGTGCGGGATGCCCGTCGACCTCCGTCCCGGGCAGCGCAGCACCGGCGGTGCGCCGCTGTTCGCACCGGCTGCGAGCTGATCAGCGCTTGCGCGCGGTTACCAGCAGGTACTCCCACTCCATTGCCGACGACCCGGCCAAGTGTCGGTCGCCGAGCTCGGCCAACTGGGCGTCCAGCGCCTCAACCCGGTCCGGCTGGTCTGCGATACCCCGGTACGTCGCGATTGTCGGACCGTAATTGACCTTGAAGTAGTCGCGGAAGGCTGCTCCGTCGCCGAACCGGTCCACCCGCAGCACGCGGCGTTGCGCGGTGAAATCGGTGATTCGATCGGAAAGCAGTCCACGGACGTGATCGGGGTTGCCCCACATCGGCGCCGGTTGTGCGCCGGGTGGGGGCGCCGCCGCGTACGGCTTCATCGTGGCGAACATCTGGCCGATGAAGCCTTCCGGCGTCCAGCTGATCAGGCCGATCACGCCACTGGGCCGGCAGACCCGAACCAGCTCGTCGGCCGCGAGCTGGTGGTGCGGGGCAAACATCACGCCAATGCAGGAGAGCACCGCGTCGAACTCATCGCTGTCACACGGCAGCGCTTCGGCGTTGGCCTCGAGCCAACTCAGAGTGACGCCGCGGGTGCGGGCGATGGCTCGGCCCCGGTCCAGCAGCTCCGGGCACAGGTCGCTGGCCACCACGTCGGCGCCGGTGAGCGCGGCGGGTATCGCCACATTGCCGGCCCCTGCCGCCACGTCGAGCACACGATCACCCGCGCCGATACGGCTCGCCTACACCAGCACCGGACCCAGCCGCGCCACCACTTCGGTCGCCACACTCGTGTAGTCGCCCAGCGCCCACAGGGCGCGATGCTTACTCTCGTAGCCGCGATCGGATTCGGTTGCTGTGGTCATTGTCAGTTACCCCTTCTGGTCCCCGCCGGTCATTACCCACAATCGTCGGTCCTGCCGATGAACCAATTCCAGTGCCAGATATGAATCAGCGGAAGTACAGGATCTGTACTAGTCAATTCCGCTGGCGCAGCGTCTACTGGACACAGTCGAAGTGAGGGGTGCTGCAATGTCGACGTATGGCCAGTTTTGTCCGGTGGCCAAGGCGATGGAGTTGCTCGATGAGCGGTGGACGCTTCTCGTCGTGCGTGAGTTGCTGCGGGGCAGCCAGCATTTCAACGACCTGCGGCGCGGGGTGCCGAAGATGTCGCCGGCGCTGTTGTCCAAGCGGTTGAAGTCGTTGACCCGGGCCGGAGTTGTCGAGCGCGTCGACGTCGACGGTCGCACCTCGTATTCGCTGACCCCCTGCGGTCAGGAACTCGCGCCAGTGGTGGATGCGCTGGGCGAGTGGGGAGTTCGCTGGATCCCCGAGTTCGGCGATGAGGACCTGGATCCGCACCTGCTGATGTGGGATATGCGTCGCACAGTTTCCGTCGATAGCTGGCCACGGGCTCGCACGGTGGTGGCGTTCCAGTTGACCGGCGTGGCACCCAAGGCTGCCCGCTGGTGGCTGATGGTGTCCGAGGGAGCCGCCGACGTCTGCGATTTCGACCCGGGCTACGAGGTGGCCGCGACAGTCGAGACCAGTCTGCGCACGCTAACCGAGCTCTGGCGCGGGGACCTGTCGTGGTCCCGCGCAACGCTCAACGGGGCTGTGGCAATCCAGGGCGCCGCCGATGCTCGCCGCGCGGTGCCCAGTTGGCTCGGCCAGTCACGGATGGCCGCGGTTCCTCGCCCCGCCTGATAGGCGCGAGCGCTATTTGATCAGTGGGTCGCGCGGCATGCCCAGAATCCGCTCGGCGATCTGGTTGCGGGTGACCTCCGAGGTGCCACCGGCAATGGCCATGCTGCGGGCGCTCATGATCATCCGGCCGACCAGTGCGCCCGGCCCGTCAGTCAGCGCAACCTCCGGCCCCAACAGGCCCGCGAAGATGGCGGCGCCTTCAATCATGTGCTCCGCCAGCTTGAGTTTGGTCACGTTGCCCTCCGGACCCGGGCCCGCCCCCTCGATGCTCCGCACGGCACGACGCAGGTTCAGCAGCCGCAGCGCGTGCTCCTCGGCCAGGAAGGTGCCGATGCGAACTTCGGCGCCAGCCAACCGATCTGGGCGCTGCTGGGTCAGCTCCACCAGCCTGGCTGTCAGACCCCCGTAGGACGACCCAGCACCCCCGATACTGACCCGCTCGTTGCCCAACGTCGCCCGCGCGACCGTCCAGCCGGAGTTGGGCGTCCCGACGACATCCTCATCGGGGACGAACACGTCGTTGAAGAACACCTCGTTGAATTCCGAGCTGCCGGTGATCTGCCGCAGCGGCCGCACCTCGACTTCCGGTGCCTTCATGTCGATGATCACCGTCGTGATGCCCAAGTGCTTCGGGGCATCAGGGTCGGTGCGCACCGTAGCCAGGCCGCGGCGGGCTTGCTGCGCCTCGCTGGTCCACACCTTTTGCCCGTTGATCTTCCAGCCGCCCTCCACTCGGGTGGCGCGGGTCTTGACCGACGCCGCATCCGACCCGGCGTCGGGCTCGGAGAACAGCTGGCACCACACCTCTTCGTGGCGCAGCGCCTTCTCGACGAATCTCTCGATCTGCCAAGGAGTTCCGTGCTGGATGAGGGTCAGGATCACCCAAGCGGTGATGGAGTACTGCGGGCGCCTGATGCCGGCAGCGCGGAACTCCTCCTCGGTCACCAGCTGCTCCACCGCATCGGCGGCGCGGCCCCACGGTTTGGGCCAGTGCGGCATCACATACCCGGTCGCGATCAGCGTGTCGCGCTGCGCATTATTGTCCAGGGCGGCGATCTCGGCGGCGTCGGCGCGGACCCGGGTGCGCAGTTCCTCGGCCTCGGGCGGCAGGTCCAGGCTGTTCGCCCGGACGGCGCCGGATGCGGTGCGATCAAAGACGTCCCGGGCGGGTGCGTCACCGCCGAGCAGCGCCGCGGTCACCAGCGCCCGGCGCAGATGCAGATGCGCGTCGTGCTCCCAGGTGAAGCCGATGCCGCCGTGCACCTGAATATTGAGTTCGGCGTTGCGCGCGTAGGCGGGGAACGCCAGCGCCGCCGCGGCTGCGGCGATCAGGCGGAACTGCGCTTCGTCTTCTGACGAGTCCTCTGCTGCCGCCCGCGACGCGTCCCACACCGCGGCGATCGCCGACTCGGCGGCCACCAGCATGTTGGCGCAGTGATGCTTGACCGCCTGGAATGTGGCGATGGTGCGGCCGAATTGCTGGCGAACCTTGGCATACTCGACGGCGGAGTCGACGCAGTCGGCCGCGCCGCCGACCGCCTCGGCGGCCAGCAGCGTGCGCGCGCGGGCCAATGCCGATTCCCGCGCTCCCGGCAAGGTGTCGTCGGCGGTGACGCTCACGCTGTCCAAGCGGACGCGTCCTGAGCGCCGGGTGGGATCGAGGTTGTCGGGCACCTCGACCGAGACGCCTGCACGGTCACGTTCCAAGACCAGCACGTCGTCGCCGGCGGCGATCAGTAGCAGCTCGGCGAGCCCGGCACCCAGCACAATCCCGGCCTCGCCGCTGGCTATCCCATTTTTTGGCCCGTCCTTGACCTGCACCTGACTGTCCAGACCGATTCCGGCGGTGACGGTTCCGTCGATCAGGCCCGGCAGCAGCCGCGCCCTTTGGTCCGCGGTACCGTCCTTGGCGATCACCGCCGACGCGATCACGGTCGGCACGAACGGTCCGGGCGCCACCGCGCGCCCGAGCTCGTCGATCACCACCACGAGTTCGGGCAACCCGTAGCCGGATCCGCCGTACTCCTCGTCGATGTGCAGGCCGAGCCAGCCGAGCTCGACCAGGTCATGCCAGAAGGGCGGCCGGGATTCGTCGGGCGCGTCCAGCAGCGACCGGGCCGCCCAACGCGCCTTCTGCGAGGTCAAGAACGCGCGCGCGACGTCGGCGAGTTCGCGGTGGTCGTCGGTCAGTGCGATACCCATCAGGGCCCTCCTCGGGGCGAGACAGCGCCCCCGCGACACCGCGGGGCACCGCCTAAAGAGTGTACTTAATCCCTACTTGGGGGCGAACCGCTGTCCGGCGTCCAGTCGCAGGCATTGGCCGTTGAGCATCGGGTTGTCCACGATCGCCGCCACCAGCTTGGCGTACTCGATGGGCCGGCCCATCCGCTTGGGGAAGGCCGCGTCGCGGGTCAGCGCGGCCGCCATCTCGTCGGGAACCATCGAGGTCAACCCGGTCAGAAACAGGCTCGGGGCGATTGCCAGCACCCGGATCCCCATCGACCCCAGGTCGCGCGCCATCGTCAGGCACATGCCCGCGATCCCCGCCTTGGCGGCGGTGTAGGCCACCTGCCCGATCTGGCCTTCGAACGCGGCGATCGATGCGGTGTTGATGATGACGCCGCGCTCGTCGTCTTCGGGCTCGTTCTGGCTCATGTGCGCGGCCGCCAGCCGGCTGATGTTGAAGGTCGCGATGAGGTTGAGATCGACCACCGCGCGGAAAGATTCGAGGTCGTGGGGACCGGACTTCGTCATCGTCCGCTTGGCGATGCCCCCACCGGCGGTGGTCACCACGACGTGCAGGCCGCCGAGGTTGTGGACCGCCATCTCCAGCTGCTCCTCGGTGCCGGTGAAGTCGGTGACGTCGACGGGATAGAACTTGCCGGGCCCCCCATTGAGGCCCTCGGCCACCTCTTTGCCGTCGGATCCCTCACGGTCGAGGATCGCGACCTGCGCGCCGCGTTCGGCCAGCAGCTCGGCGCTCGCCCGACCCATTCCCGACGCGCCGCCGATGACGACGACCTTCTTCCCGTTGATCTCCATCCGGACCCTCCTTACGAGACTTGTCAGATTCACTGCAATTTGTAACGTTATCTAGGCACGCTAGCGTGTCCGCTCCGCAGGGTTGTCGGCGAGCCGTGCCAAGCTCGCAAACGTGCTCCTTCTCGACGTCGCCACCACATCGCTGGACGTGGGCGGCACCTCGTCGCGGCTGAGCAAAGTCGCGCACATCGCCGACCTGCTCCGCCGTGCGGCGGCCGAGCCCAAACTGGTCGCGATCGTCGTGTCGTGGCTCTCCGGCGAGCTGCCGCAGCGGCAGATCGGCGTGGGTTGGGCATCGCTGCGGTCGCGGCCGCCCCCGGCGCCGGATTCGACGTTGACGGTCTCCGCCGTCGACTCCACCTTCTCCGAGATCGGCGCGGTATCGGGCAAGGGTTCGCAGGCCCGCCGGGCCGAACTCGTCGCGGGTTTGTTCGGTGCCGCGACCGAGACCGAGCAGACCTTCCTGCTGCGGCTGCTCAGCGGCGAACTGCGCCAGGGCGCGCTGGCCGGGATCATGGCCGACGCCGTCGCCAAGGCCGCCGGCATCCCCGCCGCCGCGGTGCAGCGCGCCGCGATGCTGGGCGGCGATCTGCCGGCGGTGGCCGCTGCCGGTCTTTCCGGCGGGGCTGCGGCGCTGGGCGCGTTCACTCTGCGGGTGGGCCGGCCGGTGGGCCCGATGCTGGCGCAGACCGCCACGGGCGTGGGCGACGCGCTCGAACGGCATGGCGGCACCGCGATTTTCGAGGCAAAGCTGGACGGCGCGCGAGTGCAGATCCACCGCGCCGGCGACGAGGTCACCGTCTACACCCGCAGCCTTGACGACGTGACCGCCCGGCTACCCGAGGTGGTGGAGGCGACGCTGGCACTGCCGGTGCACGACCTCATTGCCGATGGTGAGGCGATCGCGCTGCGGCCCGACGACCGGCCGCACCGCTTCCAGGTCACCGCGTCACGCTTCGGCCGATCGGTTGATGTGGCCGCAGCCCGTGCGGCACAACCACTTTCGGTGTTCTTCTTCGACATCCTGCACCGCGACGGCGCCGACCTTCTCGATGCGCCGACCAGCGAGCGGCTGGCCGCCCTTGACGGGTTGGTGCCGCCGCAGCACCGGGTGGACCGGCTGGCCACGTCCGACCCTTGGGAGGCCGCCGACTTCCTGCGGGCGACGCTGGCCGCCGGCCACGAAGGGGTGATGGCCAAGTCACCAGACGCGCCGTATCAGGCGGGCCGCCGCGGAGCCGGCTGGCTGAAGGTAAAGCCGGTGCACACCCTCGACCTGGTGGTACTCGCAGTGGAGTGGGGTTCGGGCCGCCGCCGCGGCAAACTCTCCAATATCCACCTCGGCGCGCGTGATCCGGCCACCGGCGAATTCATCATGGTGGGCAAGACATTCAAGGGCATGACCGACGCCATGCTGGACTGGCAGACCGTCCGGTTCAGCGAACTGGCGGACGGCGGGACGGACGGTTACGTCGTGCAATTGCGACCCGAGCAGGTGGTCGAGATCGCGCTGGACGGCGTACAAGCCTCATCGCGCTACCCCGGCGGCCTGGCGTTGCGGTTCGCCCGGGTGGTGCGTTACCGCGATGACAAGAGCCCGGCCGAAGCCGACACCATCGACGCCGTGCGCGCGCTGTATTAAAGACACTCGGCGGGGGCTGCACAGCCGTCGTAGGGTTTGAGCGTGACGAAGCACATCGCGGAACACGACAGCGAAGTCAGCTTTATCCGCACCGACGACGACTTGCCACCCGTCGCGATCGTCGACCGCTCACCTATCACCGTCCGACACAGAATCGTCTTTGGGATCATCGCCGTGATCGGTGCCGTGGCTTGGGCGATCATCGCGTTCGCCCGGGGCGAGACGGTGAACGCGGTGTGGTTGGTGGTCGCGGCGATCTGCACGTACATCATCGGATTCCGGTTCTATGCGCGGCTGGTCGAAATGAAGATCGTGCGCCCGCGTGACGACCACGCCACACCGGCGGAGATCTTCGACAACGGCACAGACTACGTCCCCACCGACCGGCGGGTGCTGTTCGGCCACCATTTCGCCGCCATCGCCGGAGCAGGGCCACTCGTCGGACCGGTGCTGGCCGCCCAGATGGGCTATCTGCCCTGCAGCATCTGGATCGTCATCGGAGCCGTGTTCGGTGGTTGTGTACAGGACTACCTGGTGTTGTGGATATCCACCCGGCGACGGGGCCGTTCCCTGGGCCAGATGGTCCGCGAAGAACTCGGCGCCACGGCCGGGGCGGTGGCCCTCGTCGGGGTCCTCGTCATCATGGTGATCCTGATCGCGGTGCTGGCACTGATCGTGGTGAAGGCACTGGCCCAAAGCCCGTGGGGCGTGTTCTCGATTGCCATGAC
>Ga0210386_10005171_pt1 | contig 10634 bp, 12 predicted proteins | sample IncBWH32OmetaG_FD_160091 | JGI IMG/M metagenome (GOLD analysis project Ga0210386, IMG submission 160091) | Forest soil microbial communities from Barre Woods Harvard Forest LTER site, Petersham, Massachusetts, United States - Inc-BW-H-32-O ... | reverse complement strand
GCCACGGACTGAGTGGTCACGGCTAAATGCGAAATTGGTATACAAGAGGGGCAAAAAAAGCGTTAAGCCTTTGGTAAAGATCGGGTTGACTACCTGACTGAGCGGCTTTGTCTTGCCACTGCGTACACCGAGATTGTTATAAGCGCTCACATGTCGGTTTGTCGGTTTTCGGTTTTCCTGAGTTTGTGGTTGCTAGTTGGCGGCGCTCAGTCGGGCATTGCCCAACAGAATTTTGGTGTTGTTCAAGGGAGGTTGGCAGAGGGGATCAAAGAAGTTTCGGAGACAGGAAGCCTCATACCTCGAAAGGTTGGGACCTCGCTCGCACTAACGGTGCCTGTATCAGTCAACGGCTCAAAGACTACGTGGTGGATCGTTGATACTGGTGCCCCGATTTGCCTTATCGATCCCTCATTCTCCACGAAGTTGGGGCTTCAAGCCGATAACAAGGTGGGAAGTTTTCCCGTGACGATGGTTAACAATTTCCAACTGGGAACGCTTCAGTGCAGCGGTATTGCGTGCGTCGTAAGATCGATCGGAGAGCTCAAAACTGTCCAGCTAAGGAACGAGGGCGGATCGTTCGATAAAGGAGGAGTGATTGGAATCAATCTTCTGGCTAGATACGGAGGGCTTATTAATTGCCGGACACAACAGATCTTCTTGTCTCCATCTGGAAACTTGGGGATGTCTCGACAGAAGTACGAAGCAATGGGTTTCACGTACGTACCAATGAACGTTACCAGTAAGAACCGGCTTGAAGTAACGGGAACCCTGGGCGGCAAGGAATTTAGTTTTTTCCTCGATACGGGCGCATATTCCACGATTGTTGACAACTCGATCCGTAACGAAGTAAACCTTCCTTTCTTCAATACAAACACCAAAATCGTCGGCCCCTTTCACGACTTTGGGAAAGACTCCCGGTACACTTACGGTACCGCAACCGACTTCAAGTTGGGCAATTACGATGCGAGTGGTGCGCGTCTCGGTGCCACAACTCTAAACTTCCGCGAAAATCCTGGCTCATCACACCGATTCGCCGGCTTTATCGGAATGGACTTTTTGTTTTACCGCTCCGCGATTATCGATATTGGCGGCCGGGGTCTTTACCTGAAACCGAGCAGTTCAGCGCGATGATTTGAATCGTTCTATATTCCGCGCAGATTAGTTCCACCCTATGGGACGCCAGTGGTTACAAGCCAAACGTGAAGTTGCTCATCTAAAAAAAGGGCAAGCGGTCGGGAAATTGGTCAAAGAAATCATGGTCGCCGCGAAGCTCGGCGGACCGGAACCAGAGAACAACGCGCGATTAGGAGCGGCGGTTGAGAAAGCTCGCAAGATGAGCGTCAGCCGTGATGTGATTGAGCGAGCCATCAAGAAGGGCGCAGGGATCGGCGACGAAAAACTGGTTTTGGCCAGCGTTGTGTTCGAAGGCTATGCGCCCCATAAGGTGCCGGTTATTGTTGAGGTCTTCACCGATAACCAAAACCGGACTGCGCCGGAGATCCGGATGTTATTCAAATCCGGCCAACTTGGGACCCCAGGCAGCAATAAATTCCTCTTTGATCATGTCGGTCTAGTGGAGGCCTATCGGCCCGAACCGGGTGCGGACATCGAAGCGGCGGCGATTGAGGCCGGAGCAAACGAGGTGGAACCGTTGTCGCCAGAAGACAATGATAGTATTCCCGAGGACAGCACCGGGGCGCGGTTTATAACCGAGCGGTCTGGGACGCATACCGCATCGCAATGGTTAAGCCAGAATGGCTGGACCGTCGTAACGAGCGAGACCGGTTATCTGGCCAAGAAGAAGGTGGAGTTGGCCGAACAAGAACGGGTTGATGTGGGCGAGTTCTTACAAGCACTCGAGGATCACGACGATGTCCATCGGGTGTGGGCGGCGATTTGAGGAAAGATCCAGCGAAAGTGCAGAATCTCTGAAGGTAGATACACTGCACTTCTTGTCGAGAACGACGACAAGGACGAGTACGATTAGTGGTGCCGGAGAGGGGACTCGATTCGCCGATGCCAACGCTCCACGAAAGAAACCGATAAAGGCCGCGCCCAGAAAATCGCGGATCGGTATGCGGAAGCCGCACGGCTGGGTCGCATGGGGCTACTCGCCGACCGACAAGCACGAAAGGTTATTGCCGATATTTATCAGATTTCGAACCGTAGTGTCCTCCGCGATGAAACGATACGCGGATATTTCAATGGTTGGCTTGAGCGCAAAGAACGCGAAACCACCAATGCTACCTTTCGTCGCTATTCCGGCATTGTTGCCGAATTTCTGAATTGGCTCGGCTCCCGGGCTGATCTCGGGCTCGCGCATCTCTCAAGCGCGGAAGTCGGGAAGTTTCGCGACGCGCTTGCAAAGAAATATTCGCCAGTAAGCGTCAACGTCGCCCGAGCCTGTATCCGAGCCGCGCTCTACGATGCATTCAGGGATGGTCTTGTCGATGTCAACGAAGCCGCTCGGGTTCCAAAACTCGACGAGCAAACTAAGGGCCGGCAGAAACGCCGCGCATTCACTGAAGACGAGCTTCGAAGGATTTTAGCCGCCGCAAACAGCGAATGGGGAGGCATGGTGTTGGTCGGCGCGTATGGCGGTTTGCGCTTGGGCGACGTCAGTCTCCTTTGTTGGCAAAACGTCGATCTGGCAAATCGCGAGTTACGCTTCACCAGCGAGAAAACTGGGCGCGAAATGGTGATCCCGGTCGCCGGTCCCTTATACGCTTATTTTCTTGAGATCGCAAAAAATGACAGGCCCGGCATGCCGCTGTTCCCTAGAGCCTTCGAGTTGCGTTCTAGAAAAAAATCCGGGCTTTCGAACAAATTCTACCGGCTCATGACCCGCGCTGGAGTCGTCCAACCGCGGACCAATAAGAAGAAAGGTGCCGGTCGCAATACTCGACGGCAGAGCGGCGGACTTGGCTTTCATTGCTTGAGGCACTACTGCACGACGGCGCTGAAGGCTAGCGGCGCGTCCGATGTTCATCGCTAGAGAAATCATCGGACACGAAAGCGCAGCGGTTAGCCGGACTTACTCGCATATTGACGCGGCGACATTGAGGGCGGCAATCGACAAGCTTCCCGACTTGACCACATGAGTCCGGGGAAATTCCGATAGTCCGCTGCTGTCACGCAGTTGTTTCGGCAGGAATACAAATTTTAAAAATCCATTTGACGAGGCAAACCAGCCGTTTTCGGACATTTCGTGCAACATGCCCGACTCACGCTGGTGCATATTGAACTTCTTTTCGCGGGCGCTGAAGTGAAATCGGTTTCGCTACCTTTCCGGCATGCAGACACACACCGCGAATGATCTTCACACACCGACGCCTGTTTTTATCAGAATGCCGCGCTACGGCCAGAAATGTCCGCACACTGGTCTAACCCGGTCAGCTCTAGATCTCCTGACCCGTCCGCAACCAGCCAATAACTTTCGTCCAGCCGTTAAAAGTCGGCTAATGCGTCAGACCGGGGCCAGTGGTCGAACTATTCGACTCATCGACTTTGACAGTTTGGTTCGTCACCTGAATTCACTTCCGGACGGAGTTGAGAAGAACCTCGGCTGATACAAGATCCGCATTGTCCCTGCTTTCGGATGGTGTTTGACTGCTTTCTATATCGGGTTGTCACTTTATCGCAAGAGCGGGCGTGGGATTCTCGAACTCGACAGATTCCGTCCGACTTGTTCGCGGCGAGGTTCGCCATCTCGTTATTACACTTATTGCTCTGACGTCGGCTCAACTTCTGGAACCTGCGCTGACTGCCAGCGGATCAGCGAATGGCGGAACGACGAACGCTAAGTTTTTTCTTTAGAAATGAAATTACCGCAGCGTGAAACTACTGATCAGAAGGTTGTGTGCACCGGCTTCCTCGGACGGTTCTTTACGCGTTTTTATATAAGTCTCGGCTCCGAAGTCCTCGGAGCCGATGTCGAATGCGCGCATGGCCAAGAGCCGGCTGTTTTGGCCCAAGGAGTTTCTGATATCCGGCTAAGATTTCGCCATGGTGAAATCAAATGGTTGGTCTCGACAAATTGCGTCGACAATCGCTCGTGTCAGCGGCAGCCGCTCTCCGGGAAGAGCCCCTATCATCATCATCGCATCCAGACTGGGACCGATTGCGAGGGCCAATTCAGCCCCCTCGATCGTCTCGGCTGCCATCTGATCCGCCTTGGCCCGTGAATAAGTTAGGCCGAGCCCGAGTAGCCGCCCCAAGCGGCAATTGCGGCCGGCTTGACAGGTGACATATAGGTCGCCTGCGCCCGCGAGTGCGACCACGCTAGCTTGGTCTCCACCAAGATAACTTACTAAGATCGATAGCTCGGCCAGCGCCTGAGAGAAGAGAGCCGCGCCAAGATTGTGCATCAGGGCTCCGTTTTCAGCGCTCCCCGTGCGTTCGAGTCTACCTTTTGCGGAGCCAACACCAATCGCATAAAGGTTCTTGAAAGCGGCACAGACCTCAATGCCAATCACATCTTTCGAGGTGCTCGCGTGATAGTAGGCCGTCTCGAGTAAATCAACTACACGATTCAGAATGTCTCCTTCATCTCCCGTTATAACGACACTAGTGTCGCGCCTTGCTGCGAGCTCGCGCGCTATACAAGGACCGCCAACCGCCATCACGGATAACCGCCGGCTCGTGCGCTTCTCGAATTCCTTAGCGACGACTCTGGGCAATACCTCGAGGGACGCCCCTCTCGATGCGAGGCCCTTGGTGATCATCACTACGGGCAATACACTCGCCTCGGACTCAACCATGCGGTCGATCGCCCAGCCAACGCCGGCCGAGGAGATGCCGAGAATCAGAAGATCGGCGCCGCCCTCTAATGCTTTGCCGAAGCAGTGCCATCGATAGGCTGTTACTGCCGAGGGTAGCATCACTCCGAGTCCCGGATGCAGTTTGGTCTCTTCGATCGAACTTATGATTGCCTCGTCGAGGTGAGTGCCAACCAGCGCGACCTCATGACCCCTGTCGCCCGTTACAACGGCCATTGCAGAACCCATCACTCCTGCGCCAAGGATGACGATCTTAGCCATCTTATCTTCCTCTCTGCTTGGCTACATTTTTCATTGTGCCGAGCACCTTATTCGCAGCGGTTGATCGGGCGCATTATCTGTTAACCAGATCGGTCGCAATGACGGTTCCGCAGAACGCTAATATACATCAATTAGGTCTGCTGGGCCCGATCCCGTAGCGGAACAAAACGACTCTGGATCACTTTGTCATGGTTCGAATCCATGCGAGGCAGATCTCCTTCATAATAAAGTACTTACGATTCACCAGCTAAAAAGAACATTCGGCATCACTTTGTCATATTTCAAATCGGTGCGAGGGAGATTATTTGGAATGAATAGGTTATGCAATGAAGTTGGCAGGGAGTGAGATCCAATCTTAGCCGCTTTTTCCCGGCCAGTTCGAACATCTCTCCTTAACCACATCGTCACTGTTGTGTTAGCATCGGCTTCTCGCGGTTCCCCACTCCTCGGCGAGAATGCCGCCGGGCATCGCTCAGCTCAACATCCTTGATGCAGTCTTTGTGGCCGTCGCTCAACGCGATTACCTAGCTACGGAACGCAACCTGGCCAAGACCATGGAAGTGGTGAGCAACAAACGAAAAGGTCATTCGCACAAATCATGACCAAAGCTCCGTCTTCTGAAATTCAACCACTAATTTCTTGGGTCAGCGATCGCTCGCACGGGGCGAGTTCCTCGATGCTTACGCCAAGCTGTTAGGATCATCTCCTCAATCATCGCGCGCCCCTTCACCTTCGGAGAGATGTGGGGCTGCGAATTGCGCCGGGCTCGTACAATCTCCGCAATGGATTCAGGTTCCCGCGGCTTCCGGGTTGAGACAATGCTCCAACGGCTCGCCATCCAGGTAACGGCGGATTTCGTTTGCCGCAATGCGTGCGGCCTTCTCGGCGGTCTGTTTACTGGCGCCGGCAATATGTGGAGTCATTACGATGTGCCGGGTCTTCAAAAGACGTGAGCCCGCCGGGATAGGCTCTTCTGGAAATACGTCAAACCCGGCTCCCCAGAGATGGCCGTTATCTAAGGCGTCGCAAACCGCTTCGTAGTCAACCAGTGCGCCGCGTGCGCAGTTGATCAGAGCCGAATTAGCCGGCATTGCTGCCAGTTGTTTGGCGCCGATCATTCCCTTGGTTTCCGGAGACAAACGCGCATGCAACGAAACGATCTGCGAACAGCGCAGAAGTTCGTCGAGTTCCACCATGGTAGCGCGCCCCTCGAGATTTTTCGAATCGACGTAGGGATCATAAACCAATACGCGGCTATTGAATCCGTTAAGCATCCTCGCTACGAGACTGCCAACTGCGCCATAACCAATCAACCCTGCGGTGGAACCTTCGAGTTCAAGTCCGCACTTATCGTATTCATAATAGTTTCCGCCCCATATGCCTTGGGCGAGCGACACGTGCATTTCCGGGATCCGGCGTAGTACGGCCATTATCAGGCTTATCGTATGTTCGGCCGTTGCAGTCGCGTTTCGCCCCGGAGCGTTGCAGACGAGAACGCCTTTTTCGGTCGCCGCTTTCACGTTTGCGTTGGTTGGGCCACCGCGGGCGATCACGGCCAGTTTCAGCTCAGGGCTGGCGTCGAGCATTCGTTTGGTAAGCGGAGCGTGGTTGGCGACATAGATGGCTGCTCCCTTCAGAGCTTGAATAATATCGTCCTCCGAGCCGGAACCTTCTGTCACTTCGGCTAGAGGACCGAACGGAACGCCCGGCCATGGCGATTGATATTCACTAAACTCGACATGGGTTTTGACCTGCGCTCGAATCGCATCGACGAAAATCGATGGCAGGATGAAGTGATCGCCGGCAACAAGGATGCGGGTGCTCATTGGGCTTCTTTCGAGGATTGATGGTTCACGATTGGTGCGACGTCTGAGTTGTAACGAAGAAGGGCAACCTCTTTATTCCCGAAGCGAATTTCTGTTAGCGCACAGTTGATGACTTCCGGGAAGATTGCCCGGTAACGCGCAAGCGGAATGCCGAATAGAGAGCAGAGCGCGAGGCGAATTAGCGTGTTGTGCGAGACCACCAGCACGCGCCCGTTTGGATAGGCGTTAGCAATATTGTATAGAACCTCGATCGCGCGTGCCGCTGCATTTCGCGGGTCTTCTCCGCCCGGCATCGGATTATGTTCCGGGTCTGCCCGAAAACGTTGAATCGCTTCGCGAAAGCGCTTTTCGGCTTCGGCTATAGTCATACCCTCGACTTCCCCAAAGTCGAGCTCGCTGAGTCGGGGATCGATCGTGAGCGGTTTGAGACCCGTCGCGTTCGCCGCAGGAGTAGCGGTCGAAATGGCTCGGCTCAAAGGTGAACACCAGATACTGGTTAATTTTGCAGCAGATGCCCATTCGCCGAGTCGTTGCGCCTGTGCAAGCCCCTCACTATTGAGAGCGACTTCGGACCTGCCGGCGTAACGATTTTCCGCATGCCAGATGGTCGCCCCGTGCCGGACAAGGAAGATATGGGTCACGTGACCGCCCTCCGGTTAGCGTGTTCGACAACAGACGGCGCCAACCAATCTCGGCGCCCAAATTCATCAACCAGACGAAGATATGGTTCGAGGAAGATCTTTGTTTGCCGGGGACGGGGTTCTATCACTTCCCGAATTCGCACCATATTGGCGGCGACTTCGGCAATTTTGCGACCGGAAGACGCTGCAAGAATCGCCATTCCGAGCGCTGCTTCTGCATTTGCGGGCAGGCTCAGTGGCCGACCCAGAATGTCTGCGCGCAATTGGCACCAGTATTTGCTCTTCGCTCCTCCGCCAGTCAGCACAATGGGACCGATAACAGGCGCGCCCAGCATGTCCAGGTAGTCAAAACAGAGCCGCTCAACCAAGGCAACTCCCTGCAGCAGAGCGGCGTAATGATCGATCTCATCGGTTGGTTGGCCCAAAGAAAACCCTTCCGCTTCCGGCACAACAAACGGGAAGCGTTCGCCGCGCCCGACGAGCGGATAAATGGTAGCGCTTGCCGGCTCTCGCTCGGCAGCTTTTGTTCCAAGAGCCTCCAGGTCCCGCCCTGCAAAATGCTTTGAAATCGCTCCGGCACCGGTACTCGAAGCGCCGCCAGGGAGCCAGTTACCATCTGGCGAGCGATGACAATAGACCACGCCAGCCGGATCCCTGATCAGATTAACCGACACCCCTTTAAGGACAAGGGTAGTACCAAGAACCGAATTCCAGCTTCCCTCGCCCAAAGCCCCAGCACCGATCTGGGCTGCACACCCATCTGTCATGCCGGCAATAACGGGAGTCCCTTGAGGAAGGGAGGTTTCGGCCGATGCCGCGGCGCTCACCAATCCCAGAACTGTTCCCGCGCGAACGACTGGCGGCAGAATTTCGGGCGGCACTCCCAAATCCGCGAAAACCTGATGGGGCCAGCCCTCGGAGATCAGATCGACGCCTGTCTTAAGCGCATTGCTGGTGTCTGTAGCGACAGGTGCGCCAACGAGCCGCTCATTAATAAAATCGGTCTGATGCATCAAACGGGTGCCGTCGGTTAGAGGACCGTGATGTTTCAGTAACCAAAGCAATTTTGGCAAACCCCAGGACGCTTGCATTCGGTTGTAGCCAAGCATTTGCCAAACCGTTGCGCCGACTTCATTGACACATTTTGCTTCGTCAGCAGCCCTAGTATCGTCGTACATCAATCCGGCAGTCAGCGGACGGCCGCGTGAGTCAGTCAGCAAGATCGTACCGGACGTGCCGTCAACTGCAACGCCTGCGACAATCGAATCGCCAGGCAAAGAGGCAAGAGCGGCACGGCAGGCGGCTGACGCTGCTCTCCACCACTCGTCCGGAATCTGTTCATGCTTTCCTCCGCTGCGTTCGCTGTTCAGCTTCTCTGAGCCGATTCCGATGATCTCTCCTCTTTCCGAAACAAGCATGGCACGCACACTTTGAGTGCCGAGGTCTAAACCTAGCCACGCCGTTTCTGGCATTCGTTGAGAACCCATAGCCGACATCTTGTTGGTATATCTTTTCGTTTGCAGTGCCTCCTGTCACTGCACTACTCGACCGCGCAAATCTGCCATGCGTTTCCAGATGGGGAGAGCGTTTTCACGAACTGCTATGAATTGTTCAAACACTTCGTCGTAGCGGCCATGCCGGTCTACGTCAGGCTCAAATTCGTCCCTGACCTGAACAAGCCTCCGAGCTGCCTCGCCAAAGTTCGGTTCCTGTCCGACTGCGACCAGCCCAACAATTAAGGCTCCTTTAGCGCCGACTTCGTGATCCAGAGTCCGAAAGGTCGGCGTTCCGGTCACATCCGCGATGAGTTGGCACCAGACATCGCTGTTTGCACCGCCGCCGCAGAGGCCGCAAACCGTTGGTGGCAAATACGACTGTTGCGCAGTCTGAAGGCATTCACGGATAACGAGCGACAATCCTTCTAGAATCGCCCGCGCAATGTGGCTTCGATTATGTTCGAAAGACAAACCGAAGAGCGAGCCCCGTGCACCGGTATTGAGGAATGGCACCCGTTCGCCGGCAGGAGAGAGATAAGGCAAAAAGCAAAGCCCGTTTGCGCCGGGCGCAATATCGGCTGCCAAAAGACCGACCTCCGAAGGATCACGCAGAGCGAACTCTTTGATGTACCAGTGAATCACCTCGCTTCCGGCCAAAGTGGGAAAGGAGCGCAAGTACAATCCCGGAGGACCGAAGGGAAGAGTTAAACCCGAAGGCGTCGCATCGAGTTGGACGGTGGTCGTTCCGACCTCTGTACAGAGGGTAGTGCCGAGGATGCTGCACGCCTGTCCGTCCTGGGTGACGCCAACACCGATGGCGGTCGTGACTACGTCGTACGGTGCCATCACCACAGGAAGTCCGCTGGTGAGTCCTAAGTCGGTCGCCGCACTCGACTGCAATGTGCCGACTCGTTTGTCGTTTGGAAGGACTTCCGGCAGAAACCTTTCAGCCCATTATAAGTCGTAGAGCTGCAGCAGCTCGTGCGAATAACGTCGTTGGTGGACGTCGAAAAACGGAACGGATGCGTCGGACTCATCGATTGCCATCCGTCCGGTTAATTTATAAAAGATCCACCCGTTACAGCAGAGCGACTTAGCTGAACGGTTCAATCGATCCGGTTCATATTGGTTGAGCCAGGTGAAAATCGCATTGGGCAAGCCCGAAAAAACTTGAGAGCCATTTCGGCGAAACGCTTCCGCTAAAACTCCCGCCTCTCTCCAGCGATCCACAATGCGGGCTGCGCGTGCATCATTCCAGAGAATAGCTGGCCCGGTTGGACGACCATCGCTATCCACGAGCCAGCAACCGTCTCCCTGGGCAGTAAGAGAGATCAATTGCACCGATTCGGTTAATTTACTTGCAACCTCTCTGATCGTTGAAGCGGTCGCATTCCAAACGGAGTCCATGTCCTGCTCAGAAAAGCCGGGGACCGGGCGTAGCACATCGGTTTCCTGGCGAGCAAGGTCAACTTCCTTCCCATCATGGTCAAACGCGACAGCTTTGATAACTGATGTACCGATATCTACACAGACTGTTGCCATTTGCGTGAGAGAATACCGTGGTTACCATCGTGGTCAGTCGCGGCCCACGCTAGCCCTGCTTTGCCCTTTCCTAATCGCGGTTAAACCATT
>Ga0210386_10005169_pt1 | contig 10634 bp, 10 predicted proteins | sample IncBWH32OmetaG_FD_160091 | JGI IMG/M metagenome (GOLD analysis project Ga0210386, IMG submission 160091) | Forest soil microbial communities from Barre Woods Harvard Forest LTER site, Petersham, Massachusetts, United States - Inc-BW-H-32-O ... | reverse complement strand
GCATCCGCGCATGCCATCTCCTCTTGCAGTTCCGGCAGCGGACCGGGTAACGGAACGTCAGGAGACGAAGGGCATCTGAAAAGCGAAAGTGGGCTCGACGTACATTCACGGACCCACATTCCTGGCAGTAAAGAGACATCCCAGCCTCCAGACTGAACAACGGTTGGGGGACGAGGCCCCTACAGTTTGACACATCAATGGCTGTAGAAAGATGAAAATACCGCGAAGGGAGCCCCGGTTCTTCACAACAGAGGTAGGAATGATCACTATGAATCCAAAGACGTTACCGGCGAGAATCGGAAAATTCCGTCTTTGCCAGCCACGCATTCACAGTGTCTTCTGCTGCTTTGACGGCTTCTTCGAGCGTCAGGTTGGTTGAGTCAAGCAGGAAAGCGTCCGACGCGGGCTTTAGCGGGGAATCGGCGCGATTGCGATCTCGTTCGTCGCGCGCGCGCAAGTCGCGGATCACTTCTTCGGGGGGCGGACCGGGTTTCGCACCGGGTTGGCCACCCTGGCCGCGCTGACCAATCTGATCGTAACGACGCATTCCCCGCACTTCGGGAGCCGCGTCGAGAAAGATCTTGACCTCGGCGTTGGGAAAGACCACGGTGCCAATGTCGCGGCCTTCCATGACGACGCCACCCGCAGCGCCCATCTCCTGCTGCCGCTTCACCATGGCTGCGCGGATTGGCGGAAAGACGCTCACACGCGATGCAGCGTCAGTGACGGTCTGGTTGCGAATCTGGCCGGTGACGTCTTCGCCGTCGAGCAACACGCGGTTTTCATCCTCGCCGGGTTCAAGCCTGATTTCGGTTTCCCCGGTGAGGCGCTCCAGAGCGGCAGGGTCGTCAAGCGGCACATCGAGTCGCAGTGCTTTCAAGGCGAAGGCGCGATACATCGCGCCGGTCTCGAGGTTGAGCAAACCGAAATGGCGGGCCAGATGTCTGGCGATGGTGCTCTTTCCTGCACCGGCTGGCCCGTCAATGGCTACCACGAAGTTTCGCTTGGGCTTCAGTTCGCGAGTTTCGTCCAACCTCATCCGCGCTTCTTCGTCCCCTGCTTGGTGCGGCTGCTAAAGAACCGCTTTCCGCTTGCTCCGGATCGTCCTGCTGCAGCCAGTGTGGGGCGGCTTTTGCGAGCGGCCGGGCGCGCATCCTTGCGTGGCGAAGACGCCTTGGCAATTGCCTTCGCTCCCTTGGCACTGCCTGTCCGCTTGCTCCACGTAGTTCCCGTGGGCTTGCCATTGCGGTGCGAGCCGTTGCCGTTTGAAACACGCGAAGAGGAACTTGCCGGGCGGGATCCGTTGCTGGTGTGCGACGTGCCATTGCTGGAATGCGTGGCACCATTGCTGGAATGCGGGGCAGCATGGGCACCGTTGCCGTTATGCTTTCCGTTCTTTGCACCGTTCCAGCGTGCGCCGGAAACCGACCGTGTTCCGCTCTGCATCCGGGTCGATCCGGGGCGGGCGTCAGAGGTCCTGCGTGCCGGATGACCATTGGTCGCAGACTTGGCCGGCCGGCTCGAAGTGGCAGGCTTGCGATCATGGCCATTGGAATGACCATTGGAATGGCCATTTGAAGCCGGACGGCTGAATTGTTGCCGAGCGGAATCAGGCGTCCGGTTGGACGCTCCATTGTTGGACGTGCCATTCGTTGAGGGCCTGCGAACCGCGGTCCGCTGAACATGATGTTCTGCCTGGATCGGCTGGACGTGATCGTCCGGGCGGGCCAGAGTGGGCGACGGTTGTGGCACAGAGGGCTGCTGTTGCGCGAACGGCAGCGAAATCGCCGGGCTTGGCGCTTCTTCATCCCGCTCAAACGAGCGAAGGAAGTAGGCGGAAGCGGGCATCGAGGAACTGGAATAGATGGTCGAAACCGGCTCAAACTCGGGAAGCGTTCCCGCCACGTAAAAGTGCGGAGCGTGTCCGAGAGAGATCGTGTGGACCTGCCGGGTCGCCACTAGGCCGCGAATGACTTCGCGTATTTTGCTGCGGGCCGTCAGCGGGGCGAGAAACAACTCTACATCTTCCATGCTGGCGGCGATGACGGCCTGAAGGTAGATGGAGGCAAGTACTGAAATTGCCGTAACCTGTGAAGTAGAAGCGCCTTCGGCAATGGCTCTCTGGAAACGCGTACGGAGCAATTGCCACTTGGCTGCCTGGCCTCGGGCGGCGATTACCGGGATGATGCGCAACTGCTGCCAAAGCTCGGTGATGGCGCGGATGACCGCCGACTCGGAGACTTCCCGGCCCAGGGCCTGCTTCAGATGAGCAACGGTTGCGTCGCCACCTTCCAATTGCTTGTAGACGTGCACTGCGAGCTGCGAAACCTGCCGCGAGCCGGTCAATTGCGGGCTGCGTCGCCAGTCGCGATCGCCGCGAAGGGCATAAACATAGGGAAGAACCCAGCCAGCTACCACGAAGTCGGGCTGTTCGCCGGGCTGTCCAAGAAGGTTGAGCCTTACCACAACTCCTTCATTTTCTAGTCGAACGAGCAGATCCTCTGCATGGGCAATCGTCTTCTGATCCGGGGTCACCTCCGGCCGTCCAGCGACAGCCTCAACGAAAGAGGGTGCAACAGAAGAGGAAAACTGCCGCCTGGGCAAAAAGAGGCAAAGTCCAGTCTCTTCAATCCAGGTACGGGCCTCTTCCAAAGTTAAAGTTCCAAGGCCGGTTTGACGCATCCTTTCGGCACGCGCCTGTACTAGTTGCTCCGATGTCAAAGAAAAACCTCACTTCCGGGTCGGCGCTAACGCCCCGGCAATCCTCACACACACTGCGGAGGATCACCACCCATGTTTTATCTTAAATGCCTTTTAAATTCGATGGAAGGCCCGCTGAATGTCCTTCCAGGAGTACAGCAGCGCTATCGGGCGACCGTGGGGGCAACTTGTTGGGTGCTCGGTCTTTGCAAGTTCCAACAATAGCCACTCCATTCGCTTCGGGTCAAGGGGGGTGTTGATTTTGATGGCGGAGTGGCAGGCAATGGAGGCTGCGATGCGGGTACGAAGAGCCGTAAGATTCTCATTCAACGTGGCTTCGCTCGGGGCCTCCGATTGCTCAATCACCTGCGTAAGCATTCGTTCCAGCGCGGCTCCTTCCAGACCCACTGGAGCTGCCTTTACGGCAAGTGTCTGAGGGCCAAAGGGTTCTACCTCGAAGCCATTTCGTTCTAATTCGTCGGCAATTTGCGCAAAAATTACCATTTGCCATGGTTTTAGCTCAACAAGCAGGGGCATCAGCAAACGCTGCCTCTGCACCTTCTCCACTTGCCGGTCGCGCAAAATCTTTTCGAAAAGAACTCGTTCGTGGGCCACGTGCTGGTCGATGATCCACAGGCCCTCATCTCCGGCGGCGAGGATAAACGACTCCTTGAGCTGGCCGAGTGGGCGCAGAGAGCCAAGCTGGTTCAGGTTGGCGGCCGCCTGTTCTGCTTCTATCTGCGCGGCTCCAGTCCGCACCGCGTCGAGGCCGATGCCGGCCGAACTGTCGGAATCTTCTGGCAAACAGCCTAGACGACCGGCCCTCCCGGCTGGGACCTCCATCAGGGCGGTGGCGATCGCGCGCATGGCCTGCTGCTCGGTCTCTCGTTGGACCTGCGCAGAGATCTCGCGCTCCGCGAAAGGTAGTTTTCCGGGCGCCGGAGTCAAGGGCCGGGCAGTCAGTCGAAATGCCTCGGCCTGCGATGCATCGATCCCTGGGGGATCACTATCGGGCGGCAGATCTTGAGGTGCGCCCGGGATGCGGGAGATGGGCACAGGGATGAGCGAAGGCGTGGCGGCGGGGGACGAATCTAGTGCGGCCATGAATCCGGCGACCGGCCGGGCAGCAATCAGCGCGTTCCGCAGGCCGTCGCGCACAAAGTCGTGGATCAGGGACTGCTGGCGGAAACGCACCTCGGTTTTTGCGGGGTGGACATTCACATCCACTTCTTCGGGGGGCATCTCGAGAAATAGCAGCACCACCGGCGAGCTGGTGGGGGGGATGATATTGCGATAGGCCTCGGCGATGGCATGCAGCAACAGGCGATCGCGGATGAGCCGCTTGTTCACGAAGATGTAGATCGAGTTGCGATTGAGCTTCTGGAGTTCCGGCTTGGAATAAAAGCCCGTCAGGCGGACGGTGCCCGGCTCGCGTGCCGGCTCGTCGGGATCACGCTTCCACGGCGGAGGCTCAGGAAGGCCCGCTCGATCCAAATGCGTTTCGGCGGCGACGGGCAACAGTTGCGACAGCGTGTCTTTGCCGAAGATCTGGTAGATGCGTTCAGCCGGACGGTTCACCGGCGGAGCCGAGAGAAGTGTATGCGAAGCCGACAGAAGCTCGAAGTGCTTTTCAGGATGCGCCAGCGCGTAATGCGTCACCAGCGCGGTGACGTGCGATAACTCGGTTGACTCGGCGCGGAGAAATTTCCTTCGTGCGGGCGTATTGAAGAAGAGATCGGAGACCGAGATTGTGGTGCCACGCGGGATGGCGGAATCTTCAACGCGCAGAATTCTACCGCCGGCAATCTCGAGGTGTGTGCCGGGGCCGTCTTCGCCGGTCGATGTCTCGAGCGTGACGCGCGCGACGGACGCAATCGATGGCAATGCCTCGCCGCGAAAGCCGAGCGTGGAAATCGAGAGCAGCTCATCGGCGGTGCGCAGCTTTGAAGTTGCATGTCGCTCGAAGGCCAGCAGCGCGTCGTCGCGACTCATGCCTTCGCCGTCGTCAGCAATGCGGATCAATTTGCGGCCGCCAGCTTCCACTTCGACGCGAATCCGATTGGCGCCGGCATCAAGCGCATTTTCCAGCAGTTCTTTCACGACGGAGGCGGGACGATCGACCACCTCACCGGCAGCAATCTGGTTTGCTACCTGGTCGGAAAGAACACGAATATGCCCCATGGGAAAAGCGTAACAGGGAGGGGAAGAGACAGGAGTGGGGAAGAGGGAGCAAAAGAAGAAAAGCCAGGAGCACCGATGCTCCTGGCTTGCGAGAACCGGGTTCTTTCTCGTTACTGCAGTTGTGTGGCGGGCGAAGATTCTTTCTGCATCTGTTCGAAGCATGTCCATGCGCGATCGCCGTCCGAACCTCTTACGGGCGCCAGATTGCATATAGCGAAACAAAGATTCGCCAGCGCGAAGGTGGTCGACACGTGCCAGAACAAAAGAAGCAGCGCGACGTTGGTAAGCGGGCCTGCGAGTGAGACGAACAGATTTTTGGCAGGCGATCCGGCTTCCCGTACGATGTACATCCCTTTCATGCACAATCCCACGCTCTTTACCTTTATGCCGACCATAAGCGATGTCACGAGGTGGCCGAACTCATGCAGCACCATTGCAGCTACTCCGAGAAACATCGTTCCAGCCAGGGAGAGTAACCAGTGGGTGAACAAATAATCCATATAAATAATCTCCCGTACACCTAATCTGATGTTTCTCAGACATCGCAGGATGTACATAAGCGTCGTTTGCGATGGATTGATCGGTGGAAAAGGACAAGTAACATGCGGATTGGTTACGCGAAGCATGCAATCTGATTACTACGCGGCTCATTTATTGATTGCGTGGAACTGCGATGAACAGCGGCGGATCAATGAGGCGGTCCAATTCCGATCGATGCGCGTAGACATAATGAGCGCGTAGACGATTTCGATTGGCGTCAAGCAAGAGCGAACGAGAAGAAAATGCCGAAGGCGATTCGTCTGCCCCGCGAGTTGTTTGAAATTGGAGACTCGCGATACATCCACCACAAGAACCACCACTCATTCGATGCGGACGCGAATAAGCAACGCAGCGAAAATGAGGTCCGCGACCATCGCTGCGTTGTTGAGTTCGGGGATACCCGGTAAGAAGAACCGAGCGGGCGAACCGGCGACGACACCGATCACGGTGAAGAGGTCCCGCTTCAAATGCAGATAGAGGTTTGTGCCGGCAATCTTAGAAGCGAACGGTGCGAAGGTTCGACCGGATGTTGCCACGCGTTCGAGAAGTCGCGGCTCGTTGATCCAGCGGCGGAAGACAGTATCGCCAGGAATTTTGGCGGCAGCGAAGTGCTACGCGAACACAACGGCATCTCCTCCTGCCCGCATAGCGGGCTACATGGCGAAGAGAATGACCGGAGATGAAAAATGCCGCGCGAGGCGGCATTTCGGTGAAGCGATTGGGGAGGGCTTAGATGCCGACGCCGAATTCCGTCGACTGCTGATTGCCGGCGTTCGAATAGAAGTCGTAAGGTGTGCGCTTGTTGAACTTGTAGCGAAGACGAAGTTCGCGACCAACATAGAGGCTGAGGGCGGCTACGGCCATGCCGATGGAGAACCATCCAATGACCTTGAGGGTCTTGGCATCCTCCTGCTCGTCGAGGAGCGTCAGATTGGTGGCATCTGCTGACATAAACGGGTCTCGTCTCCTGTACAGATGATAGCCCAACTCTGCTTTGACGTTTCTCGAAGTCAAGAGGTTAGGCTACAACTTTGGTTTGATGCGTCCCAAAGTGGTACCGGCTTCAGTATGTTTCAGCAATCTTGCTGACCCATGAACGCTGCGTTGACGCGGGAAGAAAACTCGCGCGCATGGAATTCGATGCGAGCCGGCGGAGTTCGTCGCGGGTAAATCCCTGCTCGGTGTGAGCCAGCAGGTATTCGTTTGCGATGTCGGAGCCGAAGAAGGCAGGGTCGTCGGAATTGAGGGTCACCAGGAGGCCGGCGTCGAAGTAGCGCCGCAGTGGGTGGGCGGCAAACGAGGGACAGACGCCAGTGCGGACATTGGATGTGGGGTTCAACTCGAGTGGCACACAGCGTGGCCCCCCTTTGAGTTCCCGGATCAGATCGACGTCCTGAATGGCCGAGAGCGCATGGCCGATGCGTTCAGAGCCAATGGAGAGTGCTTCCCAGATGGCTTCAGGACCGGTGGTTTCGCCGGCGTGGTTGGTGAGGCGGAGGCCGGCTTTGTGTGCTTGCGCAAACGCTGCACGAAACGGTTCGGAGCCGCAGCGACGCTCGTCGCCACCGAGGCCAATGCCGACGATGGATGGAAACTCGGCGCGCAGGGCGGCGGCTTTCTCGAAGACGCGTTCGGCTTCAGGCAGGGTGAAGTGGCGGACGGCGTCGAAGATCCAGTAGACCGAAAGGCCGAGTTCGCGCTCAGCCCGCAAACGGGCGCGTTCCAATCCTTCAAAGATTGGCTCGAAACAGGCGGGATCGTGATTGCGCCACATGTAGATGACGCCGACAGAAATGAAGACCTCGGCGTGCACGACGCCCTGCTCGGCGAGGTGCTGCATCATGCGCCAGGCGGCGAGTTCGTAATCTTCGGGGTGCATGAGCTGGCGGGTGACGGCCTTGAAGGCTTCGATGAAGCCGGTGAAGTCAGTGAATCGATACAGGGCTTCGGCTTCGGGAAGAGTGATGGCCGTGGCATCGTGGCGCCGGCTCAGCTCGACCAGCGTGGCAGGGGTGATGGTGCCTTCGAGGTGGAGATGCAATTCAGCTTTAGGAAGGCGGCGGATGAAGGACTGGATATCGTCCATCTGTAAAGTTTACTGGGAGATTCACGGGCGAAGGGAAGAGCTCTTGCGATGGTCGTTAGGGATCCCCGCATGAGTGTCATGCCTGCGTTGTTCTTCGGCCCTTTGCCATTCAGTTAAACTTCAGCCTTTTTTTGTCGCCAAAAGACCCCCTCGTCTTTCATCGCCATTTGGACTAATCTACAACTCACGGCACGTCCATGAGAGGTTCTATGGCATTCCCCCGCCGTCCCCTCCTGATCGTACTTGGCAGTATCATCGCCCTGATCCTGCTCATAGCCATTGCGATTCCGCTCTTCCTCAATGCCGACGCCTTCCGAACCCGCATTGAATCGGCGCTCACCACCTCACTCGGCCGCAAGGTCACCTTGGGCAAACTCGACCTCTCGGTTCTCACCGGCAACCTGGTTGCCGGGGACGCCTCCATCGCCGACGATCCCGCCTTCAGCACCCAGCCCTTCCTCCAAGCCACCAAGGTAAAAATCGGCATCGAGGTGCTCCCCCTCATCTTCAGCCGCGAGATCCACATCACCGGCTTCACAATCGACTCGCCTAAAATTACTCTTTTGCGAGCTGCCAACGGCACCTGGAACTACTCCACCATAGGCGGTGCGCAGCAGAACACAGGCGCGAACAAAGAATCCAGCACGCTCATCCCGAACCTCACCGTCGGCCACGTGACCATCAGCAACGGTGAGTTGACCGTCGGCAGCGAGCCTGCCCCCGGCTTGCCCGCCACTCCGCGCCGCACCTACGATCGGCTCGCCCTCGAGGCAAAGGACTTTTCCTTCCAGAAATCCTTCCCCTTCAGCGCATCGGCCCACCTCCCCGGCGACGGCACCGTCTCGCTCACAGGCAACGCCGGCCCCATCAATCCCAAGGATGCGTCCCTCACGCCTTTTGACGCGCACCTCGAAGCCAAGCACATTGACCCGCTCGCCGCGGGGTTTGTCGACGTCACCGCCGGCCTCACCGGCACTATCGAGTCCATCGACGTGCAGGCTACCTGGAACGGCCAGCAGCTCCACGTTGCCAACTTTGTAGTCGACACGCCCAGGCTTACACTCGTCCGCCAGAACACGCCCACCAACGTTGCGCCTCCGCCGCCCGCGCCCAACAGCAACAACATGCTCAGCACACTCACGGCCGACCACCTGCAAATCAAGAACGGCGCGGTTACGATTACCACGCCCGGGCAGGCCAAGCCTGCTGTCTACCAGCAGCTCAACGCCGAACTCACCAATGTCTCCCCCACTGCTGCCGCTCCGTTCAAGCTAAGTGCGCAGATCCCCGGCGGAGGCTCTGTCATGGGCGACGGCACCGCCGGGCCCATCAATCAGGCGAGCGCCGTCGCAACGCCCCTCAACGCACACATCGCGATTTCCCACCTCGACCTCGCCACCAGCGGCGTCGTTGCGCCTGATGCCGGAATCAGCGGCATCGCAAACCTCGACCTCAAAGCGGTCTCCGACGGCAAGAATCTCGATGCCAACGCGTCCGTCAATATCCAGGGTCTCCAGGTCGCAAAGAACGGTTCACCTTCCGCGAAGCCTGTCCAGGTTCAATTCACGGCCCAGCAGAACGTGCAGGCCCTCACCGGCCAGCTGCAGAACGCAGTCATCAACATCGGCAAAGCAGTCATCAACGTTGCGGGAACCTACCAGACCAGCGGCGCCACCACCACTCTCAATCTCAAGGTCGACTCCAAGGCTGCATCCATCGACGAGCTTGAGGCGTTCCTGCCCTCTGTTGGCGTGCATCTGCCATCCGGCTCGCGCCTTCAGGGCGGAACCCTTACCACCAGTCTCAACGTCACCGGTGCCGTTGGTGCGCCTATCATCAGCGGTCCCGTCCGCATCGACAACACCAACCTCGCCGGCTTTGACCTCGGTTCGAAGCTCGGGCCCCTCAGCTCGCTCGCCGGCATCAAGTCCGGATCTGGCACAGCCATTCAGTCGCTCAGTGCGAACGTCAACGTCAACGGCGGAAATGTCCGCACCGACAACGTCTCAGCGGTCGTTCCCTCGATCGGATCGGCTACAGGGGCGGGCACCATCAGCGCGGCAGGCGCACTCAACTTCAATACGATCCTCAAACTCACGGGAATACTCGGCGGGACCAGCGGCAAAAGCGGGGCTGCTTCGGGCGCAGGCACCGGAGGCATCAGTCAATTGATGGGGATGATCCCCGGAGGCGCTGCCGGCAATGTTGTTGGAAACTTCGCCGGCGCCGCCCTCCGCAATGGCGTTCCCGTCGCTATCGGAGGAACAACCTCGAACCCCACCTTCACGCCCAATATGGGTGGAATCATGCACAGTGCGACTGCTGGGGCCAAGCAGGGCGCGGCCAAGCCATCCAATGGCGCCAACCCGCTCTCGAATGCCCTCGGCGGGCTCCTCAAGCAACCGCACTAAACCGCTGCGCGAACACCACCACTCCGCGGGCAATGAGCCCGATTCCCGGAGCCTGACTCAAGGTGTTTTGCGCAAGTACTCCATCTTGAAATCCGTCGTCCAGGACGCTCCCTTGTCGGCTGATTTTTCCCAGATCTGATCCACTCTCTGGGCGTTCACGCGAACCACGCGGACACGCTTGAGCACAGCTGCTCCGTTTTCATTCCGGCCGGGACCTTGGAATTCTGCTGAGCCGTTGCTGACTGTGCCGCTGAACATGTGCGCGCGGCCATGATTATCGACAAAGAGGCCATACCAGATATTCTCTTCGGAGTTGTAGGCGATGGTGTTTTCGCCCCGATGATCGGTGGTGTTGCTAGCCCAAGTCTCGACCATCTGGCACTTATCCAACGAAAGATGGACATCGCTTCTGCCGCGGCCATCATCGACTGACCAGTCGCCCAGCCAGTAATCGAGCTGGCGCGCGGCTGGGTTTGACATACATGGACTGGGACCGTCTGCAGCTCGTCCGTACACAGCACTTGCATCCCATGCAGCTGCCAGCAGAACACAGATAGCGAGTCGTCGAGAATTCATAAGACCTCCGTACCGGCCGCAGCCAGGTGGTTAGCGTCATCATGGCGGACCCGGAGTATTGTCGCAAGAGAGCTAAAACGCCATATGATTGCGTTTATGCGTCAACTGCTGGTACCCGAGAACGATCCACCGCGCGGGGT
>Ga0210386_10005165_pt1 | contig 10640 bp, 7 predicted proteins | sample IncBWH32OmetaG_FD_160091 | JGI IMG/M metagenome (GOLD analysis project Ga0210386, IMG submission 160091) | Forest soil microbial communities from Barre Woods Harvard Forest LTER site, Petersham, Massachusetts, United States - Inc-BW-H-32-O ... | reverse complement strand
ACCTCCCGTGCGGCGTTATCCGCGCCGGCGGGGTTCCACGTGAGGCCCTGTGATGCTGCTAGATCGTCTCCCGGAACGCGCGGCGCTCAGCGGGCTGCTCGACGCGGCGCGGGCCGGGCGTAGCGGGGTGCTCGTGATGCGCGGGGAGCCGGGGATCGGCAAGACCGCGCTGCTGGACTGGGCGGTCGAGTCCGCGGCGGACCTGCGGGTGGCCCGGGTGGCCGGGGTCGAGTCGGAGATGGAGCTGGCCTTCGCGGCCCTGCAGCAGTTGTGCGCGCCGATGCTGGACAAGCTCGCGGGCCTGCCGGATCCGCAGCGCGAGGCGCTGGGCGTCGCGTTCGGCCTGAACACGGGGCCGGCGCCGGACCGGTTCCTGGTCGGCCTGGCCGCGCTGAGCCTGCTGTCGGAGGCGGCGGAGCAGCAGCCGCTGTTGTGCGTGGTCGATGACGCGCACTGGCTGGACCGGGCCTCGGCGCAGGTGCTGGCGTTCGTGGCGCGCCGGCTGCTGGCCGAGCCGGTCGCGCTGGTGTTCGCCGCGCGTGAGGCGGGAGGGGAGTTGCGGGGGCTGCCGGAGCTGCTGGTCGGGGGGCTGGGTGAGGGTGATGCGCGGGAGCTGCTCGGCTCGGTGCTCGGGGGGCCACTGGATGAGCGGGTGCGGGACCGCATCGTCGCGGAGACGCGGGGCAATCCGCTGGCGTTGCTCGAGCTGCCGCGGGGCGTAACGCCCGCGGACCTGGCCGGCGGGTTCGGCCTGCCGGGTGTGCCGGGGCTGCCCGGTTCGCCGGGATCGTCGGGGCAGATTGAGGAGAGCTTCCGCCGTCGGCTGGAGGCTCTGCCGACCGCCACCCAGCTACTGATGCTGGTGGCCGCGGCGGAACCGGCCGGGGAGCCGGCGCTGGTGTGGCGGGCGGCGCAGCGGCTCGGCATCGGGGCCGAGGCGGTCGCGCCGGCGGCGGACGCCGGCCTGCTGACGATCGGCGAGCGGGTGATATTCCGGCACCCGCTGGTACGGTCCGCGGCGTACCGGGCCGCGTCGCCGGCCGACCGGCGGGCCGCGCACCGGGCGCTGGCCGGCGCGACCGATCCGCAGGCCGACCCCGATCGGCGGGCCTGGCACCGCGCGCAGGCCACGCTGGGCCCTGATGAGGACGTCGCTTGCGAGCTGGAGCGGTCGGCGAGCCGGGCTCAGGCGCGCGGCGGGCTCGCCGCGGCGGCCGCGTTCCTGGAACGGTCGGCCGCGCTGACCCTGGACCCGGCGCGGCGGGCGGAGCGGGCGCTGGCCGCGGCGCAGGCCACGTACCAGGCCGGCGCGTTCGACGCGACCCTGGCCCTACTGGGCACCGCGGAGGCCGGGCCGCCCGATCCTCTCCGGCGGGCCCGGGCGGACCGGCTGCGCGGCCAGATCGCGTTCTCCTCCAGCCGCGGCAGTGACGCACCCCCGCTGCTGCTCAAGGCGGCCCGCCAGTTCGAGCCGCTCGACCCACGGTTGGCCCGCGAGACGTACCTGGAGGCGCTGATCGCCGCGATCTTGGCCGGCCGGCTGGCTCTGGGCGGCGGTGTGCGGGAGGCGGCTGAGGCGGCGCGTGCCGCGCCGCCGCCGCCGGGGCCGGCGCGCGGGCCCGATCTGCTGCTGGACGGCCTGGCGCTGCTGGTCACGGAAGGCTACCCGGCGGGCGCGCCGGTGCTCCGCCAGGCGGTGAGCGCCTTCCGCGGGACCGATGTCTCCGCCGAGGAGGGGCTGCGCTGGCTCTGGCTGGCTTCCTATGCCGCGGGGAGTGTGTGGGACTACCCCAGCTGGGACGTGCTGTCCGGCCGCCAGGTCACGCTGGCCCATGACGCTGGTGCGCTGATCGCGCTCCCCATCGCCTTGAGCACCCACGCGGGAGTGCACCTGTTCGCCGGGGAGTTCGCCGAGGCCGCCTCGCTGGTGGCGCAGGCCGAGTCGGTCGCCGAGGCGACCGGGAGCAGTCTCGCACCGTACGGCGTCCTGGCCCTGGCCGTCTTCCGCGGCCAGGAAGCACGAGCCGCTCAGCTGATCCAGACCGCCACCGACGATGCGGGGCGCAGGGGTGAGGGCGGCGGGCTGAGTTCGGTGCAGTGGGCGGCCGCGGTGCTGGGCAACAGCCTGGGCCGCTACCAGGAGGCGCTGGCCGCGGCGCAGCAGGCGAGCGAGGACTCCCCTGCGGTCCGGTTCGCCGGCTGGGCGCTCGTCGAACTGGTCGAGGCGGCGGTGCGCAGCGGGGTCCCCGGGCGCGCGGCAGGCGCCCTGCAGCGGCTCTCCGGCATGGCCCGCGCCTGCCCGACCGACTGGGCGCTGGGGGCCGAGGCCCGCTCGCGGGCGCTGGTCAGCGACGGGCAGGATGCGGAGAGCCTCTACCGGGAGGCGATCGACCGCTTCGGCCGCGCTGGCCTACGGGTGGACCTGGCCCGCGCCCGCCTGCTCTACGGCGAGTGGCTGCGCCGCCAGCGGCGCAGACGCGACGCCCGCGACCAGCTCGCCACCGCGTACGAGATCTTCGACTCGGTCGGCGCCGCGGCGTTTGCCGGACGGGCCCGCATCGAGCTGCGGGCGGCCGGCGGGCAGGCCCGGCAGCGCGCCGTCCAGACGCCGGATACCCTGACCGCACAGGAAGCGCTGATCGCCCGGCTGGCCGGCGACGGCGCCTCCAACCCGGAGATCGCCGCGCAGCTGTTCCTCAGCCCCGCCACCGTCGCCTACCACCTGCGGAAGGTCTTCACCAAGCTCGGCGTCAGCTCCCGCAGCCAGCTCGCTCCCGCGCTTCCCGCCCGGCACGGCGCAGCACCGCAGCGCTGATTCCCGCGCCGATCCGCGCACCGCGGCGGCAGCCCCAGCGTGGCCTGGTACCAAGACGCTATCCACCACCGGGTCACGGCTATCCACCCTGGAGGATGCGCACCGGTGCGCAGCGAACATAGCGTGGATGTAATAGTTCGAACAACCATATGAGGTCGCGCCAGACATTTGGCGGACGATAATCCGCGGCGGTATTCGTGAGCATCAGCAAAGCTTGCGTGTTCGCCTCTGGCGCCAATTGGCAAGGAGAAGCCAAAGAGAAGGGTTCCTGCGCTGTACCGGCAGCTACCCTGACCCTCCCATGAGGGGTGCATGGGCGAGAACGAGAGCGAGAAAGAGAGGACAAGATGACCGCACGAAACGGTAGCGCCGAGTGGCACGGAAATGTCCAGGACGGTGCCGGAACCGTCACCGTCGGCAACGGAGTCTTTCAAGGGGCCTACTCCTACGGGTCGCGGTTCGGTGAAGAAGCAGGGACGAATCCCGAACAGCTGATCGCGGCCGCCCACGCCGCCTGTTTCACCATGGCCCTCTCGAACATCCTCAGCGCCGCCGGCCGCACACCGCAGTCGCTCCGTACGAACGCGCGCGTCCAGCTGCGCAACATCGACGGCGCGCCGACCCTGGCGCGCATCGACCTGGATGTGGATGGGCAGGTGGCGAACGTCGATCAGCAGCAGTTCCAGGCGTACGCAGATGAGGCCAAGCGGGTCTGCCCGGTGTCACGCGCGCTGGCCGGCATCCCCGAGATTGCCCTGACGGCCAAGCTTGTCGGAAACGTGTGATGGACGTCGCCTTTCTCCGGGGGTCCGGAAGTCCGGCGTCCGGGATTCGTAGGCCGGCGTCGTGGGCCGGGCCTTCGAATCGACAGGGCCAGGAGTCGCGATGACGGACGTGCGTTCCCAGCTGACATGGGATGTCTACGTGACGGCGGAAGAGCCGATCGTCACTGACGATCTTGCCCCCGGTACCACCGAGCGGCGATGGCCGCCGATATCGGCGACGCTCATCTCCGCCGGGCGGGACGCGGTCCTGGTCGACCCGCTTATGACCACCGCCCAGGCGCGCGGCCTCGGCGACTGGATCGCCGCCAGCGGGAAGAACCTGACGGCGGTCTTCGTCACCCATGGCCACGGTGATCACTGGTTCGGCCTGAGCGTGATCCTCGATCGCTTCCCCGGGTGCCGGGCGTTCGCCGTTCCCGGCGTCGTGGAGAAGATGCGCCGCGCGTCAACCCCGGAGTATCTCGCGGCCGTCTGGAACCCCCGGCTGCCCGGCAAGATCCCCGGCCGCATCGTGCTGGCCGACCCGCTGCCCGGTCACGTCATCGACCTCGAAGGTCACCAGCTCGTCGCGGTGGAGCTCGGGCATACCGACACGGACACGACAAGCTGCCTGCATGTCCCGGAGATCGGCCTCGTCGTCGCCGGCGACGCCGTCTACAACGACGTGCACCTGCACCTGTCTGAGTCCGATCACCAGGGCCGGCTCGACTGGCTCGCGGCCCTTCACACCATCGAGTCCCTGCACCCGACGGCCGTCGTGGCCGGCCACAAGCGCGCCACCCGTGACAACGATCCGCGGATCATCGGGGAAACCCGCCAGTACATCCGTGACTTCAACCAGGTCTTCGAAACGACGACCACCGCAAGCGACCTCTACAACCAAGTCCTCAAACTTCATCCCGGCCGCCTCAACCCCGGCGCACTGTGGACGTCAGCTCGTGTCCTCAAGCCATAACGGGCCATCATGCTTGTCAGTCTGGAGAGTCGTTAGCCTGCCGCAACTTACTGCCTGCGCTGGCGCCCTCGGTGCGGTCAGGCATTCCAGGGGATCAAATGCGATCCCGGTTTGTCGGGCACGCAGCTACAGGGTGAACGGGAAGTGAATTAATCTGCCGGCGACTGCCGTACCGATTTGCCGCGGTTGACCTGATCCGAGGCTTGGTATCAGCATGTGATAGCAGACTGTTCTGATGCCGATTGGGGGCCATGAGCGACACCGGCGTGCGTGAGCGACCTGTCCGGACGCACCGTGCGGGCCGGTCGCCGTTCGACCTGACCGTATCGAAGCTGCTGCGCCCCCTGGTCCGGCCGGGGACGATTCGCCGTACGCCGCTGCTGGACCGGCTGGCGGCCGGGGATCCGCGCCGCATTGTCTCGGTGGTCGCGCCGCCGGGTTACGGGAAGACGACCCTGCTGGCGCAGTGGGCCGAGCGCGACGGCGCGGCCTTCGCCTGGGTCTCGGTCGACGAGCGGGACAATGACCCCAAGGTCTTCCTCACCTACCTTGCCGAAGCGCTCGATACCGTCGAGCCGGTCGGCGGGCGGGTGTTCGACGCGCTGACCTCTCCGGGCAGCTCGGTGCCCGGCTCGGTGGTGCCCCGGCTGGGGTCGGCCTTCGCGTCGATGACCGTGCCGGTCGTGCTGGTGCTCGATGACGTGCAGCTGCTGCACAACACCGAATGCCGGGCCGCGCTGTCGGTGCTGGCCGATCACGTGCCGGCCGGGTCGCGGCTGGTGCTGGCCGGGCGGGCCGAGCCGCCGCTGCGGGTCGCGCGGCTGCGCGCCGAGGGCCGAATCCTGGAGATCGGCCCGGCTGACCTGTCGCTGACCTGCGTCGAGGCCGCTGCCCTGCTGCGCGACGCGGGCCTGGAGCTGGATACCGATGTGGTCGCGGAGTTGCATCGGCGGACCGAGGGGTGGCCGGTCGGGCTGTACCTGGCGGCGCTGTACCTGCGCGAGGGCGGCTCGCTCGGGACCGCGGCGGTGTCCTTCGGCGGTGATGACCGGCTGGTCAGCGAGTACGTGGAGGCCGAGTTCCTGGCGCGGATCTCGCAGCGGCAGCGGGTGTTCCTGACCCGGACCGCGGTACTGCAGCGGATGTCCGGGTCGCTGTGCGAGACGGTACTGGAAGTGCCCGAGTCTGCTGCGGCGCTGGCCGAGCTGGCCCGGTCCAACCTGCTGCTGGTGCCGCTGGACCGCCGGGGGCAGTGGTACCGGTACCACCACCTGTTCCGCGACATGCTCCTGGCCGAACTGCGCCGCCAGGAACCCGCCCTGGTCCCGGTTCTTCACCGGCGGGCGGCGCAGTGGTTCGAGCGCAACGGCCTGCCCGAGGAGGCACTGGAGCATTCGATGGCAGCCGCGGATATCGACATTTCCGCCCGGCTGGTCGAGCAGCTGTGGCTGGTGGCCTACCGGCAGGCACGGGTTACGACCGTCGAGGGGTGGCTCGGGTGGCTACAGGGCCGGGGCGCGATGGAAAGGCGGCCGATGATTGCCGTGCTCGCCTGGTTCCTCGCCACGCAGACGGGGCGGGCAGCGGAGGCCGAGCGGTGGGCTGATGTGGTCGATTGCTGGCAATACCGGGACGCGGCCCAGCCCGGTGACCGTCACGCCCAGGCGTGGGCCACCCTGCTGCGGGCGATTTCGTGCCGCCGGGGTGTCGAGCAGATGCGCGCGGACGCCGATGAGGCCGCGCAGAGGTTCGCGCAGGAGCACATCATGGAGTCCGCACCTGCGCTGTTCCAGGGGCTCGCCCGCGTTCTCTCTGGGGATCTCGAAGGTGGCGACGCATGCTTTGAAACAGTGCTTAGCGTCGGAGAGGAAATCAGCACACCCGAAACTGTCGCGGTCGCGCTGGGCGAACGATCGTTGCTGGCGATGGCGCGCGGGCAGTGGAGCCGCGCCGAGATCCTGGCCGACGAAGCAGGCGCTGTCTTGCGCAGGGCCAAGTTCGAGGGCGCCCTGGCCTGCGCCGTACAAGCCCGCGCCGCCGTGCACCGGGGAGACATCCCGGCTGCGCGCCAGCACCTGGTTGATGCGCAGCGGGTCCGTCCTACCCTGACCTACGCGATCCCCCACCTCGCCGTTCAGGCCCGGATCGAACTGGCCCGCGCCCACCTCGGGCTCGCCGACATCGCCGGCGCCAAGACGCTCATGCGGGAAATCGATGAAGTGCTCCGGCGACGACCCGCTCTGGGCACCCTGGCCGACGAGGCCCGGGCGCTTCGGGCCCGGCTGGCCAGCGAGCGCGGCTCCACCATCCCCGGAGCGTCGGCCCTGACCACCGCCGAGCTGCGCGTTCTGCCGCTGCTCGCCACGCACCTGTCATTCCCCGAGATCGGTGCCGAGATGTTCCTGTCACCGAACACCATCAAGTCCCAAGCGGTGTCCATCTACCGGAAGCTGGAAGCCTCCTCACGCAGCCAGGCGGTCGCCCGATCCCGCGAGCTCGGCCTGATCGAAGGATGAGTGACCTGTCATCCAAGCACGTCGCGAAGGCGTCAGGCGGTCGCGGGCGGCCGGGTAACCGATAGTTCCGGCGGAGTCCCGCGATACGCCTCAATCTCCACAAGCGCCAACTGTCCCGTGCACCCCTGGCTGAGGCTCGAGGACGGAACGTCGGCAGTAAGCACGTTGGGATTCCCATGCCGGCAAAACCCCGGGTCGGCCGGGTCCGGGTCGTACCAGGCCCCGGTGGACAACTGGACGACACCGGGACGCACCGCGTCGTCCACAGCCAGCCCGGCTAGGCACGCACCCCGGTCGTTGAAGATCCGGACGAGGTCACCGTCGCGTAGCCCGCGCACCTCCGCGTCGGAAGGGTGCATCCGCACCGGCTCCCGCCCGGCGATCTTGACCGACTGACTGTGCGCGCCGATGTCGAGCTGGCTGTGCAGTCGCGCCTTCGGCTGGTTAGCGACCAACTGCAGGCCGAAGCGCCGCGCCGCGGCCGAGCCGAGCCACTCGTCCGGCTCAAGCCAGACCGGGTGCCCCGGGCAGTCCGGGTACTTGTAGCCGTCGATGGTCGAGGAGAAGATCTCGATCTTCCCGGTCGGCGTGGTGAGCGGGTGTTTGTCCGGGTCGGCGCGGAAACCGGCGAACGCCACCTGCGGCTCGTTAGCCACCGGCAGCTCAAGCCCGTCGCCCGCCCAGAACTCGTCGAACCCCGGAACCGGCCAGCCCCGGTCCCGGGCCGCGAGCGAATCCCGCCATTCGTCATAGAGGTGCCGCAGCCACTCCATCGCGGTGCGCCCCTCGGTGAAGTCCTTGGCCACGCCGAGCCGGTCGGCTAGCTCGGCGAAGATGGCGTAGTCGTCCCGGGCCTCGCCATGCGGGCGGGTCAGCGCGGGCATCGGGAAGAACATCCGGTCGTTCTGCCCGGCGCCGAAGTCGTCACGCTCGACGCTCATGGTCACCGGCAGCACGATATCGGCGTGCCGGGCGGTCGCCGTCCAGAACGGGTCGTGCACCACGACGGTCTCCGGGCGGGTGAACGCCTCGCGCAGCCGGACGAGGTCCTGGTGGTGATGGAACGGGTTGCCGCCGCACCAGTACACGAGCCGGATGTCCGGGTAGGTCAGCCGCTGCCCGTTGTAGTCATAGGAAGCACCGGGATTCAGCAGCATGTCGGCGATCCGGGCCACCGGGATGTATGTGGAGACGGCGTTCCGGCCCTGCCGCAGCCGCGGCACCCCGACCTGGGGCGCCGGCTCGCCGACCGTGGCCGTGGAGCCGTACCCGTGGCCGAAGCCGCCGCCCGGCAGCCCGATCTGGCCGAGCATGGCCGCGAGCACCACGCCGAGCCACAGCGGCTGCTCCCCGTGACGGGCCCGCTGCAGCGACCAGCTGACCGTCACCATGGTGCGGGCGGCGGCCATCTCGCGCGCGAGTTCCCGGATCCGCGCCGCCGGCACGCCGGTGATCGCCGAAGCCCACGCGGGATCCTTGACGACCCCGTCCGCCTCGCCGCGCAGGTACCGGGCGAACCGCGCGAACCCGACGGTGTAGCGGTCCAGGAATCCGGTGTCGGCCAGCCCGTCGGCGTCGAGGACCTGGGCGAGCGCGAGCATCAGCGCGGCGTCGGTCCCGGGCCGCGGCGCGATCCACTCGGCCCGCGCCTCGGCAGGCGTGTCGTCGCGCAGCGGGCTCACCGACACGAACCGGCAGCCCCGGGCCCGCGCGGCGCTCACCCAGCCGCGGGCATGATGCCGGGACACCCCGCCCGGCGACACCGCCGCGTTCTTCGGTGACAGCCCGCCGAAGGCGACCACCAGTTCGCTGTGCTCCGCGATCACGGACTTGGCCGTGGCGTGGGTCTGCAGCACGGTGACGTCGGCGATCACGTAGGGCAGCAGCACGGTGGAGGTGCCGAGGCTGTAGCTGTTGACGTGCCGTACGTAGCCGCCGAGGCAGTTCAGGAACCGGTGCACCTGGCTCTGGGCGTGGTGGAACCGGCCCGCGCTGGCCCAGCCGTACGAGCCCCCGTACACCGCTTCGGCCCCGTGGTCGCGGTAGACCCGCCGCAGCTCCCCGGATAGCAGGTCGAGCGCGGTGCCCCACGACACCGGCACGAACGGCTCGTCGCCGCGTCCCGGCGCACCGGGCCCGTGGTCCAGCCAGCCCTGGCGCACGTGCGGCTGCGTGATGCGGGCCGGGTGATGCTGCGCGGAGGCGACGTTGTCGATCAGCGGCATCGGCTCCGGATCCCCGCGCCACGGACGCACCCCGGTCAGCCGCTCACCATCGCTGACGGCCTCGAACGCCCCCCAGTGCGTCAGATGCACGGTCATGCGATCGATCGTAACTCTCCGGGCAAAAAGCAAAATTCAAGAGCTTTTTTCGCCGAACGGCCCGTGGTTCTCGCCGCCGCGGCCAGGCTCCCCGATCGCGTCTTCCAGGATCCGCGGATCGGCGAAGTCGCGGGAGTGCACGATATGACCGTCCCGGATCCGGATGATCTGGACGGACGTTGTCGTGAACGGCCGTCCCGTGGTGGTCACGGTCCCCGTCGCCCGCATCTCCGTGATCACCACCTCGGGGTCCTGGGTCTGCTCGTGGACCTGCCGCCGCACATGGGCCTGCTCGGCCTGGGACGGGTCCAGGCCGAGCTGGAGGCCATCCTCGGCACCACGGTCGACCTGGTACCAGCCAGCGATCTCAAGCCCGCCGTCCGTGCCCGCGCCGAACGTGACCTCGTGGCACTGTGACGTACCGGGATCGGCAGCGACTGGCAACCGGGTCTCGGACCGTAGCGCCAGGTAACGCACTTGCCGTGCGTGCTCAGCTGGCGTCGCCGGGTATCTCCTGCGCGATCTCCCAGATGTGGCCGCCCGGATCGGCGAAGGTGACCGTCCGCATGCCCCACGGACGATCCGCCGGGCCGCTGAGCAGCCTCACCCCGCGCCCGGCCAGCTCGGAGCACACCGCGTCCACGTCACCGACGATGACGGCGAACTGCCCGGCGCCCTTCCGCGCCTCCTCCAGGACCTCCGGTAGCGGTTCCTGCGCCGCCGCGGACCTGTGCAAGAACAGGTACATGTCCTTGAACCGCAGCACGATCGTGTCGTCGTCCGCCGGCTGCGCGTCCAGGCCGAAGACGTCCTGGTAGAACTGCCGCGCCCGGTCAAGATCGGGAACGAAGAGCGTCATCGCGCCGATCCTTTTTTCCCAGTCCGCCATGCGGTCACCGGCTTTCGTTATCGCCGTGCTGTCCGGTCAGTCGCGGGGAACCCGTGAACCGGCCGGTCCCAGCCAGGTGCGGCCGTTTCACCACGTCATGCTCGTTGATCGCCGCTCCGCGAGCAAACCGGGCAGCGGAATGCAGACGTTTCCGCGCACGCGCTTCGTCCAGAATTCCTGGCCGCCGAACAGGCTCTTCACTGCGCCAGGGCGGCGAGGAGCTGCCCGCGGGTGGGCTGCGCGGCCGGCGGCGCGTCGCGGTGCTGGCGGAGGGCTTCCCGCGTGCACACCACGACGTCCGGGTCGGTGTAAACCTGCTCGGGCGGGCAGACCATTCCGTTGATCTTCCAGAACGCGCG
>Ga0210386_10005160_pt1 | contig 10647 bp, 7 predicted proteins | sample IncBWH32OmetaG_FD_160091 | JGI IMG/M metagenome (GOLD analysis project Ga0210386, IMG submission 160091) | Forest soil microbial communities from Barre Woods Harvard Forest LTER site, Petersham, Massachusetts, United States - Inc-BW-H-32-O ... | reverse complement strand
CAGCAAGACGAATGCCCCCAGAACCAGGATGACGTCGGCCAGATTGACGACCCTCTGCCACGGCGTAAAGCCCGTGCCATCCAGGAGCGGTGGCAGCAGGCGCGCATTGTCGGCGCCCCAAGTTGCAGCGAGCCAGCAGGCGAGGACGGCGCCGATAACTGCCGTCACGGCCGCCGCAACCGCCATACGCGGTGCTTTCACGACCTCGCGGCTCCTGCCGTGAAACAGCGCATAAAAGATCACGACAAGCGGAAAGCCGCCGTGCCAGAACACGCAGAGCCATAATGCTGTCTGAGACCCCGCTCCGAGGAGACCGGTAGGCGCGAACACACCAGGAAACGCTAAAAGCTGAATGACGCTGATCAGCGAGGCATACAGATATCCGCTTGCCAACAGAAGCAACGCGCGTGAGCGCAGGATGTTGAACTGGCCGAAGAGAATGATGGCGGTTGTCAGATCATTAAGTATCGAAACGCTGTTGTATGTGGCGACGAAAGCAGGCGAAGGCTGCAAAGGCACACGCACGTAGGGGACGCAGGCGACAAAAACGACGGCTGAAATGCCGATCAGCGCAAGACAAAGACGCAACTCCATAGATCCCACAGCGGCTCTCGATAGGAACGCGCCATCGTCGTCGCGAACCGTATAGGAAGTGGAGATGCTCATTTTTCTGTCGGAACGCCCATTTCTGAATCCTGACCGACCCGCCGGCCTCGCAAGCGAATCGAACTTGCTGCCTCACCCCCAATCTCGGAAGTCTTTGCATCCGGCGCCATTCGGTCTTTGGAACAAGCTGGTCATACCAACGTATGAGTTTTGCTGCCCGTATTTCAATGGAAGGGCGCACAGGATAGTTGGATGAACAGGCGCCGAAGAAGCAGCCAAGAAAGAGAGGGTCTGCGGCAACTCACCGCCGACCCCTCAATAAAATCGGCCACGATACAGGGAGGGGACTGGCCGACTTGGAAACTTCATAATTCCCGCAGAATGATGCGGAGAAGCATCAACCTCTCCTCCAAGATGCCAAAGCATTTCCCAACCATCCGTTATACTGACGTTCGCGAAGCACGACCTTGGTCTTGAGCCGCGTATGCGGTTGCATGGGCCGGACCGCGGGCAAGCGTCACATGATGAAGGCATTGCGACGAAATGTGCCAATCAAGCCATTAAAGGAAAGGGATCAGAATAGCGTCCAGACTAAACGGTCCCGCCCCATTCGCGATGAATAAGGCTAGTAAAAAGATATAGAGCACTTCAGGCAGGTAGAGAACGTCGTCTATCACGTCGGCCTTGTCGATAGCCCCCCAAGTCCTGACCCGGCGCATACCGTCAGCGCAGGCTGCGGTCAGACAGATGACAGCGAGACCAAGAGCGGCCAGGGGCGTGAGGAAGCCGAAAGCAACCCCGAGCCCGCCAAGAAATTCAACGCCAGGGACAAACCATTGCATGACCGGAATGAAGGGAATGCCACAGGATTGCAGCGTGCCGACGAAGATGGCGCGGCGTTCGGCATTGGTAAGTTTGTGATAACCTGAAAACACAAAGAACACGCCAGTCGCGACGCGTACTGCCAGGTACACCAAAACGGTGCTACCGGCGCCATTCAGAAGTATATTCGAAACTGTGCGCAACATTGGATGAGTTGCCCTGCCTTGCGCTAGTTATGTTTCATCCGTTCTCTTGCGGGAATCCACCGTTCTCGAGCAAGCGCGATCGGTCAAGCCGTTTCGAGTTACCTGGACGTTTGTCTCCTTAGCTCGGCTACGTCCTTCGCGGTAAGACGCGATGCCTTGCTGCCGAAGCGCGAGCTCACATAATTCGCAACTTCGGCGATTTCGATGTCCGAATAGGCGTCGCCGAAAGCAGGCATCGAGACGGCGTCAGCCGGCGTATGCCGCCTGGTCCCTGAGATCACTATCTGGGCGACATTTGTGGCGGCGGGATCGTTGACCGCCCGGGCACCCGTGAGCGTAGCAAAGGGCGAAATCTGACTTTCTCCGGTCCAGCCGTGGCAGCTCACGCATGCGCCCTCGAATATCGTCTTGCCGCGGGCATGTGCGATCAAGCCCCCGGCCTTTGGCGAAGGTGACGCCGCCGGCGCAAGCGTTCCGGGCAGATCAGTTGTTGCGATTGCAGGCGCCGTGCGCAGATAGGCCACCACGGCGCGGACGTCCTCGGGCGCAAACTGGCTGGTACTCTGGTCTACGACCTCGCCCATCGGCCCGGAGGCGGTGCCGTGCCCTCCTGCATGGCCGATCGAAAGATAAGCGAAGAGGTCTTCGTCGCTCCAAGCCCCGACGCCTGTGGCCTTGTCCGAAGTGATGTTGAAGGCGTGCCATCCCGCCGTTAGCGCACCTGCAAATTTCTTGCGATTGTCCACGGCGAAAGCAACGTTTCTCGGCGTGTGGCACTCGCCGCAATGCGCCAGCGCTTCGGCGAGATAGGCCCCCCTGTTCCATTCCGGGCTTTGCGATGGGTTGGGCTCGAAGCGGACATTGGGACTGAACATCGCGCTCCAGAAAATCATCGCCCAGCGCTGGTTGAAGGGAAACATCAGCGTATTTGCCGGTATCGTCGCGCGCACCGGTGCAAGACTGAACAAATAGGCCTTGATCGCCAGTCCATCCGCATCCGATACGTAGGTGTACGACGTGTACGGCATCGCCGGATAGAGACGTGCGCCGTCGCGGCGCCTTCCGCGATGAAGCGCATTGAGAAAGTCCTGATCGCTATATTTGCCGATGCCGGTCTCGGCATCGGCCGTTATGTTCGTCGAGTAAAGGGTGCCAAATGGCAGGTTGATTCCGAGTCCGCCGGCAAACTCCTTGCCGCCCGGAACGGTATGGCAAACCTTGCAGTCGGCAGCTCGCGTGAGATACTCGCCTCGCTCCAGGAGGCTCGCGTTTGATAGCGAAGCCGGCGCACCGGTTGGATTTCCATCCTTGTATTCCACAAGGGCAACTTTTTGGCCCCGCGCAAAAGCCATCGGACCCGGACCGCGAAAACTCCAAATCCCACCGGCGGCAACCACCAAAAGAGCGGCACCAACGGCAGCAAGAGCACGGGTTCGCCTCATGCCTTCCTTCCTTCCGCTATCAGGGCGCGGTCGATCGGCAGTCTCCGCAGCGGAATGCCAGTGGCCGCATAGATTGCATTGCGCAGCGCGGGCGGCCCCGCCGTCGCGCCGGTTTCGCCGATGCCGCCGGGCGTCTCGCCACTCTTGATAACGTGGACATCGATCCTCGGCGTCTGGTCGATGCGTAACATCCGATAATCATTGAAATTCGACTGCTGCACCCGCCCCTTTTCGATGGTTATCTCGCCATAGAGCGCCGCGGTCAGGCCAAAGATCAGGCCACCCTGGAGCTGCGCTGCGACCGTATCCGGGTTGACGGCGATGCCGGTGTCAACGGCGGAGGTGATGCGGCGTAAATTGATCTCGCCAAACTCGTCTACCTCGGCCTCGACCACGGTTGCGATGAAGCTGGCGAATGACGGTTGCAGGCACACGCCACGCCCCACGCGCGCCGGCAATGGTTCGCCCCAATTCGATTTTTCCGCTACGAGATTGAGCGCGCCGAGAAAGCGCGGCCGGCTTGCGAGCATCGATCGGCGGAAATCGATCGGATCCTTGCCGGCCTTTCGCGCCAACTCGTCCATGAAGCTCTCAATGGCAAAGACGTTGTTGTTGGGACCGACGCCGCGCCAGAAGCCGGTCGGGACCGCCCGAGGCTCGGCCCGGAGAAACTCGACTTGCAAGTTAGGTATTTCGTAGGGGATGTCGATCGCACTATCGACGCCGTCGATGTCGACTCCTTTCGCGAATCCCGCCGGAAACCAGCGCGCCATGACGGATGAACCGCTGACGCGATACTTCCAGCCCACGATCTTGCCGCCGGACAAGGTCGCGGCAATGGTATCGCGATAGACCGGACGATAAATGTCGTGCCGGATATCCTCTTCGCGGGTCCATATCACTTTGACCGGTCCGTCGACATGCTTTGCGATTCGAACCGCAGCAACGACCATGTCCGCTTCAAGCTTGCGGCCAAAACCGCCGCCGAGCAGGTGGTTGTTGACGATCACCTTCTCGATCGGCAGCCCCGCGGCCTTCGCCGCCTCCGACTGCACACGGGTCATGACCTGCGTCCCGGTCCAGATTTCGCAGGAGTCAGACTTGAGGTGAACCGTCGCGTTGACCGGCTCCATCGTGGCATGGGCGAGGAATGGAAGCTCATAAGCCAGTTCCAGCCGGTCGCCGCTGGCGAGGCCCTTCTTGATATCGCCTACAGACTTGGCGACCGCGCCGTCGCTTTCGCTGGCCGCGCGCAGATCCCTCCAGATCTCGGCCGAACTGACGCCAGCGTTCGGGCCTTCGTCCCAATCGATCACCAGCGCATCAAGACCTTTCATGGCCGCCCACGTGTGGTCGCCGACTACGGCGACCAGATCGTCGAGCACCACAATCGTCCGCACGCCGGAAATTTTTCGGGCGGCACTGTCGTCGACCCTGGCGACCTTGCCATCGAATACCGGGCACTTCCTCAAAGTCGCGAATTTCAAGCCGGGCAACATCGCGTCGATACCATAGACGACCTTTCCGTTGACCTTGTCGGGGGTGTCGAGCCGCTTCAGCGGCTTGCCAATCAGCACGAAATCCTTGGGGTCCTTGAGCGGGACATCCTTCGGTGGCACTTCGCTGCTTGCCGCAAGCGCCAGCGCGCCGTAGGAAAGACGGCGTCCGCTCTGATGCATCACCTCGCTATTGGACGTCACGCAACTAGCGGGATCGACCTGCCACTGCCGCGCAGCGGCCTGAAGCAGCATCGCGCGCACGCTCGCGCCGGCGACGCGCAAAGGCTTCCACCATGCCCGAACCGAATTGGAATTGCCCGTCGCCTGAACCCCAAAGACCGGATTGCCGTAAAGCTTGTCGCTCGGAGGCGCATGCTCCAGCGTCACTTGAGAGAAATCGGCATCAAGTTCTTCGGCCAGGATCATCGGCAGTGACGTGTAGACCCCCTGCCCCATCTCGACCTGAGGCATCACCAATGTGATCTTCCCGGACTGATCGATGCGGATGAAAGCATTGGGCGCCAACTTGCCGGCCGTCTCGTCCGGTGGCTGTACCGGTTCGTTGAACGCGCGTACGGGAAGATGGAATGCAAGCACAAAGCCCCCCGCAAGACCCGCGGAGAGCAACGACCGGCGAGCGATCGACGCGGACTTCCCCTGAACGACTGTCATGACCGCCGCCTCCTAAGACTGACGTCCGAACACCGCTTGCTTGATGGCCGCCCGAATGCGCACATACGTCCCGCAGCGGCAGATATTTCCTGCCATTGCCGCATCGATATCGGCGTCATCGGGATTGGGTATCGTATTCAGCAAGGCCGTCGCCGACATGATCTGGCCCGATTGGCAATAGCCGCACTGGATCACCTCGAGATCCAGCCACGCTTTCTGAACCTTCGCACCATTCGGCGTCGCTCCTATTCCCTCGATGGTGGTCACGGGGCGGTCGCGTACCGCGCCGACCGTCAACATGCAGGAACGCACCGGTTTGCCGTCGACATGCACCGTGCAAGCGCCGCATTGCGCAATGCCGCAGCCGTATTTGGTTCCCGTCATGCCCAACAGGTCGCGTAAAACCCAGAGGAGCGGCATGTCAGAAGGAGCGTCGAAGGATTTACGTTCACCGTTGATCGTCAGGGTAGTGGCCATCGCAGTTCCTCCAATTCAACGTCCTCGTCAGGACCGCCGATCCAGCCGCCAGCGTTCCTCTCCGACCGGCGTCGGTCCAACGGGTCTGCTATTGCGGACGAGGCGGCCGGGCATTGGCCGTCGCCACCTGACGACCCCAGGAAATGAGGTCCGCGGTGCAGTCGTCGCGATCGATGACGCACTCGATCAGCGTCGGGCCTTCCCGATTGGCAAGCGCAACTTTGATAGCTTCGTTGAGCTCGCCGCCGTTAGTGGCGCGCAGGCCGCGGCCCTTGCCGTCCTCTGCGTTGAACGCCGAGATCAGCCCGGCATAGTCCCAGTTCTTGATGTTGTTATAGGGACCGTCATGGATCTCGACCTCGATCGTGTATCCGTGATTGTTGATCAGGAAGATGATAACCGGCAGCTTCAGCCGGACCATCTGCGCCACCTCTTGCGCCGTGAGCTGGAACGAGCCGTCGCCGATCAGGGCGATGATCCGCCGCTCCGGCGCAGCCACCGCGTAGCCGAAGGTGGCGGGCACCGACCATCCGATATGGCCCCATTGCATCTCGATCTCAAAGCGAGCACCACCCGGCAGCTTCAGCATCATGCCGTTGAACCAGGAATCACCGGTCTCGACGAGGACGGTTGTATCAGCCGTGACGAGCGGGCGGATCTGACGCACAATTTCCGCTCGCATCAATTTCGCGTCCGGCTTTGCCGGCTTCTCGCGGGGACGCTCCGTCAGGATGCGCTGGTACTCAACCATGGTTATATCACGTTTTTCCACGACGCGCGCGAGCGCCGAAAGGAAATCCCGCAGCCGGACCTGGCTGAAGTCGTGCCCATCGAAATACACGCGGCTCACATCGGCATTCAGTACGTTGGCTCCGCTCGGCATCGCAGTCCAGCCGACCGTCGCATAGTCATTGAAAATCGCGCCGATGCTTATGATGCCATCCGACCAATCGACTACTTCGCGCGCGCCCGGCGCGCTGATCTCACCCCAGTAGATTCCGATAAATTGCGGATGATCCTCGGGGAAAAAACTTTTGGCCGCTGCCATCACGGCCACCGAACAGCCGAGCGCATCGGCAAGCTGGATCGCCTCTTTCTCTGCGCCCGCCGCGCGCAGCTTGCTTCCTATCAGCAGCACGGGTTTCTTCCTGTCGCGCAAATAGCTGGCAGCCGCAGCCACCGCAGCCTTCAAGGCCTCGGGATCGCTCGGTTCCTCATTAACAACTGAGCTAACTGGTCCCGGTGCCGCACAAGGAGCTGCCGATATATTGCATGCGATCTCGATATAGGCAGGCTTCTTTTCACGAATCGCGGTGCGGATCGCATAATCAATCAACTCGGGGGCATGGATGGCGGATGTGATCGAGACGGCGGCGCAAGTGATCTTCTTCGCCATTTCGATCTGATAAGTGAAATCCCGTGTCCCGAGCGTGTGGTGCAGCAGGTGCTCCGTCGCACGATCGTTGCTGTTCGGCGCGCCGGATATCAGAATGACGGGCAAATTCTCGGCGTAGGCTCCGCCGATCGCGTCGAAGGCCGACAGCGCACCAACACTGAAAGTGACGACCGCGGCGGCAGCGCCATGCGCACGTGCATATCCTTCGGCGCTGAAGCCGCAGTTCAATTCGTTGGAACAGTAAACCTGTTTGAGAGCCTTGTTGGTCAGAAGCTCATCGAGCAGCACGAGGTTGTAGTCACCCGCCACCGCAAAATGATGTTTCAGGCCGATTTGCGACAGGCGTGCCGCAAGATAGCTTCCGACGGTGTATGCCATATCAACTCCTCATAGCGTTCATGGTCTCTTGCGAATTGATCGCGTACCGCTGGCCTCGCCGCGCTCTCTGCTCAAGGCGCGAGAGCTCCCCCGGTTGCTTTTAGCTCACTGACCCCGCCTAACTCACTCATACGTTGAGCGTTGCTCACTCATACGTTGATATGAGCGACTTTCTCCCGGCGGGCAGACATTGTTGCACGTGTCCCGCTGATATCGTGGGACGAATTACCGGGATACGAATCGACTACGCGCCGGACGTCGCCGGCAGCGGTCATTGAGTGCTACGAACCGCCGCGCGCATGGCCTTCATCGGCTGCGCAGTTGGCTATGGACCTATGGACCTCGAGAGAAAAGAGGCGGCTATGACGAGTCATCCCAGCTTGAGCGAAATTAACACGAACAAGGAGCGTCCGATTGCGATCGCATCGAACGCGAGAGGGTCGCTGCCCCCGTCCGCTATCGGGCAAGACCACGCCACAGCATCAATCAAAATAGACCGATCGGCGCACGCGTATATCCTGGCGTGGGCGATGGCGTTGATCTTCTATGTTCTCGAATATTCGACAAGATCGGCGCCGGGAGTGATGATCCCGCAATTAGAGCGGGCGTTTAGCAGCGATAGCGCGGGCGTTGGCAACATCGTTGGCACTTACTACTACACTTACTCGCTCACAAGCCTGGTCGCCGGTCTCGCTTTGGACAGATATGGCGCGAAATACGTGGTTCCCATCGGTTCATCCATTCTCGGGATTGGTTGTCTGCTCTTCATGTTCAGCAACTCGGAAAGTGCGTACCTGGCGCGGCTGCTGCAGGGAGCGGGCTCGGCGTTCGCATTTACCGGTGCCGTTTACCTCGCATCGCACGGATTTTCGTCGAACTGGCTCGCCACCGCGATTGGCATTACCCAAAGTCTGGGAATGCTGGGGGGGTCGGCGGGAGAGTTCGTCGTCGGACCACTCATGCAGACGGGCATCAACTGGCAAGCCGTCTGGGTGTTCATCGGGATCGCCGCCCTGGCTGTCTCCGTTGGTTTGGTTTTGATCACACCGAAATGGATACGACCGCCTGTCACGGGTCCGCGCCAGAGTCTACTCGCTCCATATTGGATAGTTCTGCGCAATCCGCAGTCATACTACTGTGGTCTCATTTCGGGACTTCTGTTTGCGCCTACAACGATTGGTGCGATGACCTGGGGCGTCGCTTTCTTTGAAACCGACCGGCACTTTACCTACAAAGCCGCCGTGCTAGCCGCGTCCTTCGTGCCGCTCGGATGGGCATTCGGTTGCCCGTTAATGGGATGGGCAGCAGATACCATAGGACTTCGCAAACCGGTTTTGTTCATCGGGATGGCGCTGATGGCCGTTGCCATAGCTCAGCTGTCGTTCCTTCCAGACCTTCTACCCGCGGCCGTGACGCTATTCATATTCGGCGTTGCTTCGGGGGTCGCAATGATTCCTTACAGCATCATCAAGGAAGCAAACCCCGACAACGTAAAAGGCAGTGCCACGGGAGCGATCAATTTCATCGTATTCGGGGTGACCGCCGGGCTCGGTCCTGTCTTTGCCGCGTTATTTGCCAAGACACTATCGCTCGGGGATCCAATCGCGCATTTTCAACACGCCGCGTCGTTCTGGCTTTCCGGGGTCATTCTTGCTGCTCTGATCGCGCTTCTGTTGCACGAGACCGGTTCGAGACGCATGCGGCCGGTTAAAGGGTGAGATGGTTCTACTTCGGACGATCTCACGGGTACGTTCCCTGGGTTGAATGGCTCAGAGAGGAGTGAAGAGGGATAATCGATCGAGCGTCGGGTGTCTGCGTGACGTTGATTGCTCGGAGCGTCTAAGCTCCCGAGAGGTACACTATGGCGTGGACATATTCGTCATCGATCGGCTCAACAACCGAAGCAGAGCGGCATTTGCGCAGGCCGAGCACTGATCTCATGGGCGCTGCATTGGCGTTATTGGCACTTGGCGGGGCAGTTCTAGTCGTGGCTCTAATGTCTTCCCTCTTTATTTTTGTCGCCGAAATCGGGAGGCATAAGCGCCCACCCGTCTACGACGAGGCTCAGCTTTGTCAGTCGAAGACTTTGCGGCGACAGCACTGACGCGTAGCCAATGGAGAAACCTATGAAAATCGTTGTCATCGGCGCTAGCGGAACCATCGGAAGCGCAGTAGCCAAGCTCTTAAGGCAAAGGCATCAGGTTATCGCGGTCTCGCGCTCCAGCGGCGATTATTTCTCGCCGACATCACAGAGAAGGCTTCGATTGAGACAACTCTCGGCGCGATCGGCAAGATCGATGCAATCGTGAGCGCGGCGGGAAGCGCGGTATTCAAACCTCTTACGACCCTCACCGATTCCGATTTCGAGCAATCGCTTCATGACAAGCTCATGGGACAGGTCAACGTCGTCCGCGCCGGCGCGCAATATATTCTGCCCGGCGGCTGGATCACGATCACAAGCGGCACTCTGGCGCAAGAACCGATACCGGGTTCCGCCGTCATAAGTTTGGTTAATGCCGGATTAGAAGGCTTCGGCCGTGCTGCGGCGCAACGGCAAAACCTTCACCCCCAACCAGTCTAGCCGCGAGGCATGCTTCGGAATGGCGCGATGGCGATGCAAAGCGGGTCGATCAGGTGAAACTGACCGGGAGCTTGCAGCCATTCGAGAAAGAATATTTCCACAAGGATGGCCGCCGCGTGCCGGCGCTGGTCGGCGTAGCGCGCATCGAGGAAACCCGTGACCAGGCCGTCGCTTTCGTGATCGATTTGACTGAACAAAAGCAGGCTGAGACGGCCTTGCGTGAGGCCGAACGGCAGAATCGCGATGCACAGATGCAGCTTGCCCATGCCAACCGGATTGCCACCATGGGGCAGCTCGCGGCGTCCATCGCTCATGAAGTCAATCAGCCCATCGGCGGAACGCTCGTGAATGCTGGAACTGCCCTACGTTGGCTTACCGCCTCCGCGCCGAAACTAGAAAGCGTCAGGCAATGCCTCGACCGCATCGTCAACGACAGCAAGCGCGGCGGCGTGATCATTCACAGGATACGTGATCTCGCCAAGAACACGCCGGCGCGGAAGGAGAGCCTGGAAATCGACGAAGTCGTTCTTGGAGTGATCGAACTGACGAGCAGCGAAATATCGAATCG
>Ga0210386_10005159_pt1 | contig 10648 bp, 11 predicted proteins | sample IncBWH32OmetaG_FD_160091 | JGI IMG/M metagenome (GOLD analysis project Ga0210386, IMG submission 160091) | Forest soil microbial communities from Barre Woods Harvard Forest LTER site, Petersham, Massachusetts, United States - Inc-BW-H-32-O ... | reverse complement strand
TCACCACCGCCGTGCTGATCGCCGTGATCATATCCTCACAACTGACGCGGGAATTGTTCGGCTATTCGTTCGCCACCTGGCGCTTCCATTTGCGCGGCGAGACCATCCGCAGCGCCGCCGATATCGGTTGGATGCGCGATCTCACCGTGAGCAAGATGATGCGCCACGACGTGCGCACCGTCCTGGCGAACGTCACCGTCGACGCTTTCCGCGAGAGCTTTCCGCTCGGCTCGCCGGCTTACATCATCGCCATCGACGAGCAGGGCCGCTATGTCGGCATGGTGGCGGTCGCGGATGCCCACGCCACCGAAATCGCGCCGGAGCAATCGATCAAGAGCCTGCTGCGCTACGCCGACGGCGTGCTCGAGCCCGGCATGACGATCAAGGAGGCCGTGCTCGCCTTCGACCGTGCCGAGGCCGAAGCGCTGGCGGTGGTCAATTCCTATTCCGATCGGCGCGTGATCGGCCTGTTGACCGAGTCTTTCGCGCTCCGCCGCTATGCCGCCGAGTTGGAGCGGCGGCGCAACGAGATGATCGGCGACATCTGAGCAGCGTGCCGAGTGAGCAGCGTGCCGAGTGAGCAGTGTGTGGAGCGATCCGCTGCCGTCGCCGCTACTTCGGAATGTGCGGCACGATCAAATGAAAGAGCTTCAGCGCCGAGCCGTCGGCCGGCCGAATGCTCGCCGTCTCCTGCGGCCCGAGATAAACGCCGGCGCCGCGTTCCACGTCGTAGCTCTTGGCGTCGAGCTGGATGCTGCCCTTGCCGTCCATCAGATAGATGAGCTGGTGCCGATCGATGCTTTGCGGCGCGAACGATTCGCCCGCCCTGAGCCAACGGACCGAGCCGTGCACGTTGTGCGCGCCGCACAGGCTCTCGCTGAGAATGTCGACGACGTCGCCCTGACCGGAGGTGGCCTTTTTGAGGAGCGTGTTGGTATCGATGAATGTGAGTGACATTAGATTCTGGCTTTCGGTTTTGTTACGAGCGCTTAGAGGGTCGTGATCGCAAGCGGATCGACCGGATCGTCATTGCGAGCGAAGCGAAGCAATCCAGATGCTGAAGCGAGGGACTGGATTGCTTCGTCGCTTTCGCTCCTCGCAATGACGACGCCCTGCGGTGACCGCACCGCCTTAAGTCTGCACCCAGATGCGGCCGTCGCGGCGCTCCCAGCGCAGATCGTCGTCGGTGCCTTCGAGGATCGTCGTCTTGAAGCGGTTTGGTGCCTGAAACTCGAAATAGAACAGCGGCTCGGTGGCGCGCAGCCGATGTTTCTCCTCCGCCGGAATGAAAATCAGATCGCCGGGGCCGACGGCGCGGACGCCCTCATCCGACTCGACCGTCGCCTTGCCGCTGATGATGAAATAAAAATGCTCGCAATTCTTGTGCAGATGCAGGGGCGACGCGGCGCCCTTTTTGTAATGCATGACGCCGGCCAGCATGTCGTCGATGCCGGCGAGCTCCTGATTGACGAAAAATATCCGCTCGCGCCCCGGCACCACCGAGACCAGGGACGGAAGCTCGTCTTCCTTGAATATGTAGGCCATCGCCTGTCTTCCTCTTCCGTTCGAAAATCACATTTGCCTAGCGGCGCGACGTACCAAGCGGTAAACGCGTCGCCCTGGCGGACGATGATTGTCGGCGCCGCGGGATTTCAGGAGAATCTCCAGCCGCCGTCAACCACGATCGTCTGTCCGGTGATGAAAGCCGCGTCGTCCGAGGCAAGGAACGCCAGCGTTCCCGTAAGATCGTCCGGCGTTTCCGTGCGCTTGATGGCCTGTTGTGTGCGGATCATCTCGAACCAGCCGAACTCTCCCGGCTTGCCGTTGACCGTGGTGTCCGTGCGCGTCAGGCCCGGCGCGATCGTGTTGACGGTAATGCCGAAATCGCCGACCTCGGAGGCGAGCGAGCGCGCAAAGCCGATCAGGCCGCCTTTGCTCGCCGTGTAGTGGGTGTTGAAGCCGATTCCGGAATGAAACGTTGTCGATGAGACGCTGACGATGCGTCCCCAGCCCCGCTCCTTCATCCCGGGCAGAAAAGCCTTCACCAGGAGAAATACGGAATCCAAATTGACCGACAGCACCTTGCGCCACTGCGCAAACGTGATCTCGTCGATCGCCGCCGTCGGGTAGATGCCGGCGCAGTGCACCAGGATGTCGCAGCCGCCGAATTCCCGCTCGACGGTGTCGCGCAGCTTGTCGACATCGGTTTCGGAGGTCTGATCGCAGCGAACCGCAACCGCGTGGCCGCCGCTTTGCTTGATGCTCTCGACAGTCTGCGCGGCGTCGGCAATGTCGGCGACGGCCACCGCGGCGCCTTGTGCCGCCAATCGCTTGCTGAAGGCCTGCCCGATGCCGTTGGCTCCTCCGGTGACGACTGCGCGCTTGTTGGTCGGCATGTCCGGCGTTCTCCCGTTTGTTTCGCCGGGCATTCGGGTGCCGGCCGTTCTAATATCCAAAACTGAAGTAATTTCCAAAATAATCCAGTGATCGCCCCGTCGTGTCAAGCGAGCGGGGGCGGCAAGTCCGCATGACAGGCCGGCAATGCGGCTTGGCTGTTTGGAAATCCAACTTGGGGATGGCGTTTTGTGACGGCGTGCTCTAATTTCCAAAATCGGTTTGAAACGACTGCGCTTGCCGGTGGCGAGGCGGAGAGAGGGCATGAAGCGTTCGGTTGCTGAGATTCATTCGATACATCCGGACCAGGCCGGGGCCTCGCGCACCATCGCCGAATCGGCCTATCGCCGCATCCGGCAGGATATTCTGTGGGGACGCTTTGCGCCCGGCTCGCCGCTTCGCTCCGACGAATTGCGCGCCCGCTACGGCATCGGCGTCAGCCCGTTGCGCGAGGCCCTGACCCGGCTTGCGTCCGAACGGCTGGTCACCTCGGTCGGCCAGCGCGGCTTCCGGGTGGCGCCGCTCACCGCCTATGACGTCGAAGATACGATGCAGACCCGCATCATCATCGAGCAGGAAGCGCTCATCCGCTCGATCCGCAACGGCGACATGGCCTGGGAAACCGCGCTGGTCGCGGCTTTTCATGCGCTCTCGCGCTATCCGGTCCCCAAGGAGCCGGGTCCGGCAACGGAAAACTGGGCGATCTTTCATCGCCAGTTTCACATGGCCTTGCTGTCGGCGTGCGGCTCGCAATGGCTCATGGAGCTCGCCGGCCTGCTGTTCGATCAGGCCGAACGGCAGCGGATTCTGCGCACCAAATTCGGCCCGCAAAAAATCCTCAAGCGCGACACCGGGCGCGAGCATAAGGAAATTTTCGAGGCGGCGATCTCGCGCGACGCCAAGGCCGCCGTGCGGGCGCTGGAGAGCCATTATCGCACTACCGGCGAGCAGGTCGTCTCCGTGCTGGCGCGTATCCCCAAGGCCGTCGCCAAACGCGCCTGAACGAGGGCGCCTGAACCGGCGCGCCAGAATGCGCGCGACGCCGATACCGCGACCCAGAAACATGAACCTTCCGGCGGCAAGCACGTTGACAGCAAGATTTCCAGAAAATACTAATTTTGGAAATTAAGCTGCCAATAGTCAAAGTGCGAAAAACCGGGAGGGAATGCCGTGGCGAACCGCCTCAAGAATAAGGTTTGCATCATCACCGGAACCGGCGACGGCATGGGACGTGCCGCGGCGCTCCTCTTTTGCGCCGAGGGCGCCAGGGTCGTCGCGTGCGACATCAATCCGGAGAAGGCCGAACGGACCCTTGCGGACGCCAAGAAGGCCGGAGGTCAGATGGTGTCGCTGCATCCCGCCGATCTGACCCAGCAGGCTATCTGCGACGCGCTGGTCGATCTCGCTCTGAAGACCTACGGCGGCATCGACGTGGTCTATAACAATGCCGCGATGGCCTATTTCGGCTGGATGCCTGAATTCACCGTCGAAGACTATGTGCGCACGATCAACGAAGAATTGGTCATCGTATTTCGGCTCTGCAAAACGGTGTGGCCGCATTTGCTGGCCCGCGGCGGCGGCTCGATCATCAATGTCGCGTCGACGTCGGCCAAGGTCGCCTACAAGGTGCTGCCCGGTATCGCCCACACCTCGGCCAAGGGCGGCGTTCTCGCCATGACGCGGCAATTGGCGATGGAAGGCGGCAAGCACAACATCCGCGCCAACACCATTTCGCCGGGCTTGATCGAAACCGGGGCGACGCGCGAGTTCCTGAAAATGCCAGAATTCCTCACACCGATGATGGACAAGCTGATGCTCGGCCGCGTCGGCCAGCCTGAGGATGTAGCGCCGGCCGCGCTCTTTTTGGCGTCCGACGAAAGTGCATTCGTCACTGGCGCCGACATCGCCGTCGACGGCGGCACCACGGCCTGGTGAAAGCCGATGGCGCGTGCACGGTTCACGACATTCAACCGTGTCGCGCCCGCTTGACTCGCCTGTATCCACAATTTAAAAATTTTGGAAATAATAGAGTTAGGGAGTTTGGGCGCGATCGGACTGGCAAGCAGCTTGGGTTCAGCGATCCGGCGCAGCCGCTCAACAGCGCCCGACCGTTCTTAATCCTGCTTCTGCCCGATCGGCGTTCCGCACCGCAAGGAGAGAGCGCCATGTATGAATTGAGCAGGACAGTTCCGGTCAACGAACCGAAGAAATCCTTTCTCAGCCGGCACGATGTTTGGAACGGTCTTCTGATGAAGGCCAACAACGCGCTGCCCTATGTCCCGGAAATGAAAAAGTGCGAGGTCATCGAGAAGGGCGATAACTGGCTTCTCCGCGACATCATGCTCAAGGATGTGCCGTTGCAGGAAAAGGTGACGTTCGTCCCGGAAGAGAAGGTGATCTTCGAGCGCACCCGCGGCTCGGAATTGGGCCGCATCGAAAACATCATCGGCGAAGATGCCAACGGCAACTTGACGCTCACCTTCGCCTTCAGCTTGAAAAAGGACGGAATTCCCGAGGGCAGCGACGCCGAGAAGGCGCACTTCGCGCCGATGGAGAGCGCCTATCTGAACGCCGTCGCCTCGACGCTCGCCGCGGTGCGCCGCACTGTCGACGAGAAAGGCCGCGAATTTCTGCCGCCAAAAAGTCCGATCGACACCACAGGCGACACCGGCTGGATCTACGACTATTACCGCGCGGTTGACGCCATGGACATGGAACGCACGCTGGCGCAGCACACCGACGACACCACCTTGACGTTCGCCAACCATCCGACCGTGCACGGCAAGGACGGCTACCAGGCCGCAATCGGTCACCTGTGGGGAAGCATCAAAGGTTTGTCGCACAGCATGACCGGCGCCTGGTCGATGCATGGCGGCGAGGTCGGCGTCGCCGAAGCGATCGTCCAATATACCCGCATGGACGACAGCCTGTGCGCGATCAAATTCTGCACCGTGCTGCGCCGTCGCGGCGACAAGATCGCCGACATCCGCATCTTCGGCGATGCGGCGCCCTTGTTCGCACCGGCGAGCTAGCCCCGGTATCGGCCCACGCCGCAGGAGTGGTCATGTCAACTCGTCCATTGCCAGGAACGTTTTTCCAGATCGGCTACGTGGTGCCAAACCTCGATGCCGGGCTTGCTCATCTCAATGCCAAGCTCGGCGCGCCGCGCTTCATGGTGTTCCGCGAGATCTTGGTCGAGAACGGCTGGTTTCGCGGCGCGGCGGCCACCATCAATCACAGCATGGCCTTCGGCTATGTCGGCGACGTTCAGTTCGAAGTGATCGAACCGGTCGCCGGCGAAAGCACCTACGCGGAATTTCTCAAGCGGGTGCCGGAAGGCGGCGTGCATCATCTCGGCTTTTCGGTCGAGGACTATGACGCCGCCGCCGCCGATCTCGGTGCGCGCGGCTACCGGCTGGTGCAGCGCGGCACCTTCGGCGACACCAGGTTCGGCTACTACGAGAGCAGCGACGATCCCGGCACCATGACCGAGATCGTCTATCTCGATCCCAACGTGCGCGGCATGTTCGCCAACATCAAGTCGCAGAACTTTTAAGCGGAAGTGGGCTCACGAGGCGGCGCAGCGACCGCCGCGCCGCCAATTCGTTAAAACGCATCCGCAGCAAGCGGATTCAACAAAAGCAAACCCAAGGAAAGTCAGTTCGATGGCAGCCTCGGCAAAATACCCCAGCACTGAGGAGATGGTGCACACGTTATGGGACCGTCAGCAGATCAGCGACGTCATGCTGCGGTTCGGACGCGGCCTCGACCTGCATGACTGGGACATGTACGCGGCGACCTTGACCGATCCGTTCGAGGTCGATTTTTTCGATCTCACCGGCCGCGCGCCGGCGACGACGACGCCGAAGGTCTGGGCGCATTTCGCCAGCGCCTGCCTCGAGCGGCTGATCGTCATGCATCAATATTCCAACTTCCACATCAACCTGCACGGCGATGTCGCTGATGGAATTTTCTACCACGTGTCGCGGCACCGCTTCCCCAACCGCCACGGCGACGACCATTACACCCAGTACGGCTGGTACGAGAATTCCTTCCGCCGCACCGCCGACGGCTGGAAGATCAGCAAGCTCAAGCATTGCTTTCAGTGGTGCGACGGCAATCCGACGCTGATCGATCTGAGCGATCCCGCTTGGCAGGCGGCCGCTGCCGCGGTGTTCGGAACGCCCGCTTCCGCTGGCAAGGCCGCATGAGCGTGCGGTGCCCGTACATGATCGCCGGTCGCTGCGGCGCCATGGAGGACCAGATTTGAGCGAGCCAGCATCTTTATGACCGCGTCAGATACCGCAAGCGAGGTCAAGCCGCACGCCGTGCCGCGCCAGCTTTCGCCGCTGCGCTGGCGCTGGTCGGAGGATACCGGGCTCATCGTCGTCTTCGTCCTCATGGTGCTCGCCATCGGCATTCCGCACCCTGAATTCTTCAGCTTCGGCTCGATCAAGACCATCCTGCGCCAATCTGCTCTGATCGGCATCATCGCCTTTGGCATGGTCTATCTGGTGGCGATGGTGGAGATCGACCTCTCGGTCGGGGGAATCTTTGCCGTTGCCTCAAGCTTGTCGGCGTTGTTGATCAAATTTTATCACGTGGATCCGTGGATCGCGGTCGTGCTGGCGCTGCTTGCGGGCGTTTGTCTCGGCGGCCTCAACGGCGTGCTTACGAGCCTCTTGAAAGTGCCGCTGATTATCGTTTCGCTCGGCACGCTGTCGGCTTATTTCGGCCTGCATCTTATTCTGTCCGACGGCAAGGCGATCTACGGCCTGCCGAAGAATCATCCGTTCTTCCAGATTTTCGGCAGCGACTTGTTCGACCTGCCGGCGTCGGTCTGGGCGGCGATCGTCTGCGCCGTCGTTTTGTATTTCGTCTTTGCCCATACGCGCTTCGGCGCCACCGTCCGCGCCATCGGGTCGAACCCGGCGGCGGCCGAGTTCATCGGCATTCGCACCGGGCTCACGCGCATCTACGCCACCGCCCTGGTCGGCTTTCTCTCTGCGTTGTCGGGCATCATGACGCTGGCTTATTTCAAGGCCGTCGACACCTCCTCGGGGCGCAGCTTCGGCCTGCAGGTGATCGCCGCGGTGGTTATCGGCGGTACCTCGCTCGCCGGCGGCTCGGGCACGATCATCGGCGCCGCGCTTGGCGTTCTGATCATCACCACCATCGACAGCGGTCTCGTCTTCTACAACGTCAACTTGAACTATTCGGAATTCGTCACCGGCATCGTGATCATCGGCGCGATCGCGCTCGACCGCATCGCCAAGCGCCGGCGCAGCCAGTGAGCCGGGGCGTGTGGCAGCGTGTGTGTCGCCTTCCGGCTCAGCCAAAGCGTTTCCGACTATGCAACGACGACAGCGTGTGAACAACAACAAGTGAGTAACGGGAGGGAAAGACAATGCAATCGAACAAGCTGAAGGCGCGGGTGTTCCGTCGCGCCGCCCTGCTGAGCGGTCTGGCCGCGGCCGCGCTCTGTTGCGCGCCGCTCGTCGCCGCCGCCAAGGATTCGGTGACGGTGTCGGTGGTGCTGGCGCTGGCGGCGGGCGAGTGGAGCACGGAAATTCTTGCCGGTGCCAATGCCGCGGCCAAGGATCTCGACGGCAAGGTCAAGGTGCGGGTGTCCGGGCCGACCACGTTCGATCCGCAGCGCCAGGCGCAGATGTTCCTCGCCGAGCTCGAGACCAAGCCGGACGTGCTGGTCGTGGTCAACGTGGCGCCGCCTTTGTTCACGCAGCCGGCGCTCGAGGCGCAGGCGCGCGGCGCCAACATCGTCTGGATCAACGTGCCGCCGATGCCGGAGGTCAAGAACGCGCTGTTCGTCGCCACCGACGCCTTCGGCATGGGCCAGACCGGCGGCGAGATCGTCGTCAACGCACTGGAAAAGTCGCGCAACAAGCCCGCTGCCGACATCACCGGCGATGTCGTCACCGCCGTGTGCGTGCCTGGCCTGACCGTTCTGGAAAACCGGCTGGGCGGCGAGGTTGCCTACCTGAAAAAGAAGATGCCGAAGATCAACGTGCTCGCGAGCTTCGATTCCAAGCCGGACCGCGAGCGCAATTTCGCGCTGTGGGATCAGGCCATCCGCAAGACCCCGAACGCGCTCACCTACATCGATCCGTGCGAAGAGGGCGAAGAGAATATTCCAAAAATTCTCGAGAACGACAAAGTCCAGGGCGTGCCGCTCGTCTCCTACGACAGTCCCGAGGAGGTGCGCGAAGACGTCGCGCAGGGCTTGATCACCGCGGTGGTGCCGGCGAACTTCTTCTCGCAGGCCTATCTGGCCACCTACATCGCGGCCGATGCGGTGCTCAAGGGCAAGCCGCTGCCGCAGGGTTGGGTGAAAGTGCCGCATGTGGTGGTCGATAAGACCAACATCGCGGCTTACCAGAAGGCGTGGGAGAAGCCCGAGACGGGTTTGCGCGCGTTCTACAACACGCAAATCGAGGCGACGCGCGATCATCTGCCGGCGACGTTGCCGGACAACGATCTGTATACGCATCCGCCGCAGTGAGGCGCGCGCGGGTGGCGCCTCGATCGGCGGCACCCGCGAAAGTGTTTGATGTCGACGCCGCCGTTCGCGGCGCTGTGGAGAAGACGCGGAACGTGTCGGTCATTTATTCCGCCAGAGGAATCAGCAAGCGTTTCGGCGCCGTGCCGGCGTTGCAGGGCGTCGATTTCGACGTGGTCGAAGGCAAGGTGAACGGCCTTGTCGGTGCCAACGGCGCCGGCAAGTCGACGCTGCTCAAGATCATCGCCGGCGCCCTGCCGCCCGATGCCGGCGAAATCAAACTCGATGGCCGCCCGCTGGCGCTCTCATCCATCACCGACGCCGCGCGTGCCGGCATCGCCATCGTTTCGCAGGAGCTGAGCCTGTTTCCGGCGCTCAGCGTCGAGGAAAATCTGCTGCTCGCGCCGGGCAAAGGCGCCTGGCACGCCCGCCGTGCTTACGGCCGCAACGCCCGCGCCATTCTGCGCCGGCTCGGCGTCGACGTGGCGCTCAACACGCCGCTTTATCAGCTCAGCCTCGCCGACCGGCAATTGGTCGAGATCGCGCGCGCCATGTTGCAAAATCCGCGCGTGCTCATTCTCGACGAGCCGACATCGTCGTTGCATGTCGCCGAAGTGGAACGCCTGCACGACATCATTCGCGGCTTGCGTGAGTCCGGCATCGGCATCGTTTATGTCAGTCACTTCCTCGAGGAGCTGTTGGACATCTCCGACAACCTCGTCATCTTGCGCAACGGCAAGCGCGTTGCGGAAGATATTGCCCGGGGGCCCGACCAACTCAGGGCCGTCGTCACCGCAATGCTTGGTGAAACGCCGGAATCCGCGCTCGAACGCGCGCAACGCGTCGGCGAACAAATCCGTCCGGAGGATGCGATCCCGCCCATCAGTGTCGGCCCTCTGCGCGTCGCCGGGCTGAAAGGAGCGGACGGCCTCGCGATCGATAATCTTGAAATTGCGCCGGGCGCCATTGTGGGCGTGGCCGGTCTCGCCGGCGCGGGTGTCGAGGAATTGTTCGCCATCCTGTTCGGCGCCGCCAAGCCAAAGTCCGGCCGGGTGATTTTGCCGAGCGGTGCGCCGTTGCCGGGGAGCACAGCCGGCGCGGTGAAGGCCGGCGTCGCCTACACGCCGGCAGACCGCAAGCAATACGGCCTGATGCTCCGCCAAAGCGTCGCCGAGAATGTCGTCAGCGTGCGCGCGCTCACGCTCGGGCGCGACGGCTTCGTGCTGCGCGCCGAACGGCTGCGCCAAACCGCGCTTAATCGCTGCCGTCAGCTCGGCGTGGTCGCGGGTTCGATGGCGCTGCCGGTCGGCGCGCTATCGGGCGGCAATCAGCAGAAGGTGGTGTTCGCCAAGTGGATCGAGGCAGCGCCGTCGCTCCTTGTGCTCGACGATCCGACGCGCGGCATCGATATCGGCGCCAAGCGCGAGATGCACCGCATCATGCGGCGCCTGGCGCAGTCGGGCCGGGTGGTTTTGTTCTACTCGAGCGATCCGGGCGAGATCGTTGCGGTGGCCGATCGCGTCATCGTCTTCGTCGATGGCGCGCTGACGCAGGAGCTCGATGGCGAGACGCTGACCGAGCACGCGCTGGTGACGGCGATGAATACCAGCGCCAAGCCGCCGGTGCGTCCCGCAGCATGACTGGGAATACGGAGGAGTGACATGTCAGGACTGGTCGCAGGAAAATCGATCATCGTCACCGGCGGCGCCGGCGGCATCGGCGAGGGCATCGCGCGCG
>Ga0210386_10005158_pt1 | contig 10649 bp, 10 predicted proteins | sample IncBWH32OmetaG_FD_160091 | JGI IMG/M metagenome (GOLD analysis project Ga0210386, IMG submission 160091) | Forest soil microbial communities from Barre Woods Harvard Forest LTER site, Petersham, Massachusetts, United States - Inc-BW-H-32-O ... | reverse complement strand
ACCGCGAGGACCTGCCGGTACTCCATGTGATCGGTCGAGCCACAGAGCGCTGCGATAGCTTGATCGGCGCTTGCGCCCAGGGCCATCAGGTCAAGGCTACGAGGCCCGAGCGTTGGATCGGTCACGTTCTGGCTGGCCACGGCGCCGACGCCGCTGCGAGCATAGGGGCAGCGCGCCGCGACGGCCGGAGAGGACGAGGCGACAGCGACGCCGAAGGCGCCGGTCGTCTGGCATCGCGCAACGATGGAGAAGGTCATAGGCCTTGATCCGGAATGACCGCAATGGCGTCGATTTCGACCAGCCACTCTGGGCGGGCCAACGCAGATACGACGATTCCAGTGGAGACCGGAAACACGCCCTTCAGCCATCTGCCGACGACGCGATAGACTCCCTCGCGATAGCGCGGATCGACTATGTAGATGGTGATCTTGCAAACGTGCTCGAGCTGCGAGCCCGCTTCCTTGAGCAGGACTTCGATATTAGCCATGGCCTTTTCGGCCTGGCCGACGGCGTCGCCGATCGCCACGCTTTCGGACGAATCGAGGTCCTGGCCGACCTGGCCGCGCACGAATACCATCGTGCCCTCAGCGACCACCGTCTGGCACAAGTCGTTGTCGAGCTTCTGCTCGGGATAGGTATCCCTCGTGTTGAACCGCCGAATGCGCTTATGCACTGTCATGTGAGATTATCTCCAGCTTTGGATAAAGCTGCGGCGAGTGGGAAAGCTTATCCAGGCCAGAACCACAGCCATGCGCCGCGAGCGGTGCCCTCCCACGTGTGCAATACCGCTATGCACAAACTGGAAGTCTTGTGGATCACCGCCCTCTGAAATTTTTGAAAGAAAGTCGGCAGCGCTGGTCTGCAAGATAATTGTGGAGCCCCGCCTTGGCAACGTTGACACGCACATGCCAGCCGGCGCCACCCCCAAGGCATAAGCCTTTGTGAAATACTATTGTGCGCAATCGATCCCCATTTCCACTCGCTCGCCGAAAAACGATGCAACCACGCTCAAGGATCAAAGGGCACGTCAGACTTGAGGTCTCGGCCGCCAGGCTTTCGACGTGGGAAGTCGCCGACCGACCGGCCGGAATCGACGTGAAGCAGACATACTGGCCACGGAAATTCGCGCGTCCGGCGGTCTTCAGTTCTCGATTCAGTCGTTGTCTTTCGCCGTCGACGAATCGAGGACCGACCAATCTATTTTTCCGGCAGACCCGCCTTGCGCAGGTCATCGAGATAGGCGCTTTTCATCGGCTCCTTGATCGCGAGGCAGGATTCCGTGGCGATCGAGAACGAACCTTTCTTCAACCAGTCGCCGATGATGGCGCGGGCCTCCTCGACCCGTCCAATGCGCACATAAATTGCCGCCGTAGTGTCAGGGAGTAGCGTGCTCCCTTTTATAGCCTCGAATGCCTCTTCATACCGGCCGGCAAGATAGAGCGTCCAGGCGAGATTGGGCTTGAGAAAGATGTTTTTTTCGACGCCGTGCTGCTGCTGCTGGCGGAGCGCCTGGGATGCCCACTCGATCGCCTGATCGGTCCTTCCTGCGTTGGCAAGGAGAAAAGACAAAGCTGACCGCGTTAACGCTTCGTTTGGCGCCATCTCGACCGCGGCTTGCGCCTCCCCCACGCTCCGCTCGAAATCTCCCGCATGCATGGCGTTCAGCTTGGCCATCAGGGTGTGGTGGCCATACGCCAACCACCTTGACTTGCTCTTGGCGTTGTCCGCTCGGTTCGCATATCCCCAGGCCAGAGCGAACTTGTCATGGCAGTCCGCGAAAGGACCTAGATCGAGCTGGTCCATCAGGTAGGCGTTGGCCATGACCATGTTGAGAGCCGGCGAATTGGGGAAGCGCGCCAAACCCTCTTCAGCGATTTGTCGGGCTCGAGCAAATCCATCCCGCGTGTCCTCTCTCATGGAGGGCCGAGTTCTCTTGACGTAGTCATAGTCGGTGAGCTCGCGTTCTGGCTTACGCCAAGCCTTCTCAACTTCAGCCTGGCCCAAAACGCTGAACGTAACTGCGCCATAGATCTTCCAGGCGGTTTCTGTCTGGATTGCTGCGCGATCCGAACCCCCGAACTCGTAGTTGTCCGACCACAGACTCTCACCGGTCGCGGCGTCTGTCAGCCGTGCGGCGATGCGGGTAGTGTCACCTGTCTTGAGAACGTCGCCTTGAAGCGCGTATGTCGCTCCGAGCTTCTCGGTCAGCTGTCCAGCGGTGGCATCCGTTGGTTCGCCAACGACGACAGTATGCATTCCAGGGAATGTCGAGAGATATGCGGCGACTTCGCGTGTGACGCTCCGCGCAAACTCACTCTGCCCGGGTTCGCCGCCTTTAAACGGGAGCACTGCGACGGTCGGCATCCCATCAGAGTCCGGCGCCTCACGGGGCCAGAGCCGCCACGCGCCGACCCCCGCAATAGCGGCGAGGAGGACGACAAGCCCAAGAGCGGGAGCGAGGCGGCGATATTGACGCATGCCCCTCCCCAGCCAGTCGCGGCGCGAACGCGCGCCCGGGGACTGGATCTGGTAGACGTGGACAGGCCGATCGATGTTCTTGAGCGTCTTTTCTCCGATATCTCTCAACGGCAGGCCGAGCTTGCCGAAGATCGCGTCGCGCACGGTCGACGAAATGCAGATGCCGCCTGGCTCCGCGAGAGGCTCGAGCCGCGCCGCGACATTGATCCCGTCGCCGTAAGTTCGCGTTCCGTCGTGAATGATGTCGCCAAGGTTGACGCCGATGCGCAGCAGCATTCGACGATCGACGGGAACGTCGAAATTGCGCTCGGACATGATCTTCTGAATCGCGACGGTGCATTCGACCGCGCGCACGGCGCTCGGGAACTGCGCCACGATTCCATCGCCCGCGATGTTTATGACCGCGCCGCCGTGCTTCGCGATGAGAGGCAGGATGACCGCCTGGTGCGCTTCGAGGTCGCGCACCGTCTCTTCTTCGTTGCGCCCCATAAGGCGCGAGTAACCAGCGACATCCGCAGCCAGGATGGCAGCAAGCCGCCGTTCGTCAATGTGGAGCCCCTCCGGCCCCTCTGCCATGACGTTTTTCCGCGCGACGCTCGGGGCGCGACCTATCGCGGAAGCAACCAGCGGCGCTTGTCACGAAGGCTAGGCAGAAGGGTCGCGTTCGCGCAATTGGGAAGACTACCTATTCCAAACTGGACATGCATATACGCGCCTGACGGAGCACGCGTGCCATAGAACGCCAATTAAGGGCCGCTTTTTGCGCTCACCGGACGGCTCATGTCGACGTAAACCTGCCGTTGCAGATCGCGATCTTGGACGCCTCAATTGGGCGGACTCCTGCCTTCCCTCTTCAATCGAGGAATGGCCGCTTTCGCGCCGCAAGCCGCAGTTCGTCGAGCGACCAATTGGATTCGTGTCAACCGACTTTCAACCGCTCCGAGGGACAGCGGCGGATCTGGCCGAGCATTTTAGGTGCCTCCCGAAAGTAGGTAGTTCTACCTATTGCCGGTTTGCGTTAACGGAGCCAACAATAGTCATCAATTCGTCATTTATCGGCGAAGAGGCACCTCGCTCGACTCAGTTTCGTAAGCCAAGCTTTTTGTATTTGTCAGCCGACGCGCGCGTAGGGATGCACGTCTAACCGATCCATTGATAGGTGCCAGCGCCCGACGCTCGCCTCGCCTCCCTCATCGCGCTTTCTGCACGCGGGCGCGCTGACTGCAAGCGGAAGGCAACCAGATCGTTTCAAGTCCCATTGCCAGCTCAGTTTTCAGCACCAACGGCAAGATCATGGTCTTGAACATCATCAATTTCCGGCCAATCGGCGTCGAAGCCGAGTCGTGCTCCATTCCGACGTTGAGAAATCCTGGCGTGATCGGTGGGGCAGGCGTGGCCGAGCGTCAGGCAGGTCCGGTGGTCGTCTTAAAGCGAAAGGAGTAGCCGATGACTAAGGGAACGCAAATCAAGGCGCTGTCGCGCCGCACTATTCTCAAAACCGTTGGAGCCGTCGGCCTCGCCGCCACGGCCGGCACGCTCGGCAGCCGGGTGTTCGCGCCAGCCATCGCCGGTCCTGCGCCAAAGCTTCGCCTCGCCTGGGCTGACATCGCCGCATGTCATTCGCCACTCGGGTTCGGCGTGGCGAAGGGCATTTACGCCAAGCACAATCTCGATATTGAACTCTACCCCTTCACTTCGAATGGCCAAACGGTGGTTCAGGCGCTTGCGACCAGCAAGGCCGATGCGGGAGCGGGTTTGCTCGGCGATTGGCTGAAGCCGCTCGAACAGGGCTTCGACGTCAAACTGTTCGTGGGCTCGCATGGCGGCTGCGGGCGTCTGTTCGCCTCCGAAAAATCAGGGGTTAAGGACCTCAAAGACCTCAAGGGCAAGACGATCGCGACCTATGTCATGGGCGCTTCACCCCAAACGGTGCTCCAGGTTTCGATCTTCAAGGCCGGCGTCGATCCCCAAAACGACGTGACGTGGAAGGTCGTGCCGTTCGATTTGGTCGGCGAGGTCGTGGCGCGCGGAGAAGCGGACGCGGGGATGCACATCGACCCGTGGGCTTGGTCGATCGAGAAGAAGAACAATCTTCGGCATATTGCCGATACCCAAACCGGCTATTACGAAGGTCATACCTGCTGTGTGCTGGGCGCCAACGGCCCGTTCCTTGCAGCCAACAAGGACGCGATCCGGCGCCTCGCCGAGGCGAATATCGAAGTGCACGAGTATACCGCAGCCCACCCCGACGAAGTGGCCAAGTGGTACGCCGAGAATCTCAAGCCTCCGGGGCTGACCGAGGCCGACCTCACGGAAATCCTTGGCGCGCTCGTCTATCACAACCATCCGATCGGTCAGCCGCTCATAGATCAGATTCGCATCGCCGCTGAGGACCTGAAGCTCGTGAAGGTGATGGACCCGGAAACGGATCCGAAGGCGTTCGCCGAACGGGTGACGGTCAACATCCTCGCCTGAGGATGAGCCAGGCGATACAGGCGGCAAAGGCGGTCGCCCTTTCGCCGGCGCGACCGGGTGACCGACCAATGTGGAGGTCGGGGCTTTACGCCGCGGCCTCCTGGTCCGCCGCAGCCATCGTCACCAAAGCGCTACCGGATGTCATTCCCTTCGGCAGCAGCGACTTGTTCGCCGTTCTTGTCGGGGCTGGCGCCGCGGCTTTCGCCGTGCTCGCCTTCTTGAGTCCGCGCGCCGGCCGATTGCGAGAGACTCTCGACTATTATGGCCCCTGGTTCATCGCCATCGGCGTGTGGCTGACGCTATGGGAATTCTCGACAGCCAAGACCGGCTGGTTGCCGAAACCGTTCTTCTCGGCGCCCCCCGGGCTTCTGCACGTCTATGTGACGGACTGGCAGCGTCTTCTTATCTGCATCGGCTACTCGCTGCGGCTCTGGGGTTTGGGCTTCAGTCTGGGCGCAACGATCGGCTACGTGCTCGGCGTCGCGCTCGGCTGGTCGAAGTCCTTCTCCTACTGGGGCATGCCGATTCTCAAGTTGATCGGGCCGGTGCCGGCGACGGCGTGGATCCCGGTAACATTCTATTTCTTCCCAACCACCTTCGACGCCAGCGTATTCATCGTTGCGCTCGCCTCCGGCATTCCGGTCATGATCCTGACATCGTCGGGGGTGGCGTCGGTCAATCGAGCCTATTACGACGTCGGCAGGAACCTTGGGGCAAGGCCGTGGTACCTGATCTCGCGCATCGCCATACAAGCGGCGCTACCACACACCTTCGTGGGCCTTTTCATGGGCCTCTACTATTCGTTCGCTGTTCTGGTCGTCGCCGAGATCCTCGGCGCGAAATATGGTCTCGGATGGTACATCCAGTTCGAGACTAACTATTCTGGCTACGCAAATGTCTACGCCACTCTGATCATCATGTCGCTCATTTGCGCGGGACTCGTCAAACTGCTCTTTGTCGCGCGGGATCGCCTTCTCAGCTGGCAGGAGGGGTTTATCTGATGGTCGCGCGGGGGGCTGCGCTCCAGGCGGCCGATCGTCACCAGGCGCAAAGCGTTACGGTCGACATTCGGGGCGTGAGCCATTCATTCGCTCTGCGCGGCTCCGAGCTGCCGGTTCTTGATTCGATCAATCTCAGAGTCGTAGCCGGAGAATTCGTCGCGTTCCTTGGTCCCTCTGGTTGCGGCAAATCGACGCTGCTGCGTCTTGTGTCCGGGCTCGAGCAGCCGACTCAGGGCGCAATAACGGCGGACGACGAAGTCATCGATCGTCCAGACCCGTCGCGGATCCTCATGTTTCAGGATCCGACGCTGTTTCCCTGGACGACCGTCTGGCGGAACGCCGCGACCGGCCTTGCTGCGCGCGGCGTTTTGGACCGGCAGCGCAGCCGCGTCGACGACGCGCTCAAGCTCGTCGGCCTCACCGCATTCGCCGAGGCCTACCCGCACCAACTCTCGGGGGGCATGGCGCAGCGGGCGGCGCTCGCCCGAGCATTGGTCAACGATCCGGCTCTGCTGCTTCTGGATGAGCCGCTCGCCAAGCTCGACTCTCTCACGCGGCTTGCGTTGCAGGGCGAACTTGTCTCCCTTTGGCGTGAGAAAGGCTTCACCACCATTCTCGTGACCCACGACGTCGAGGAAGCCGTAGTGCTTGCTTCGCGCGTCATCGTGCTCAGCGAACGCCCGGCGCACATCAAGACGGAATTCGCGGTCGACCTTCCCTATCCGCGCCATCGAGACAACCCGGAACTTGTTGGCCTCCGACGGCAGATCCTCGGAACCCTTGGCCTCGAGACGTGAGGAGATTTTGTATGGCGCTCTCCAGAATGCTCCTGCCTGCGGGGCTGGCGGTCGTGGCGTTGGCTATCGTGTGGTGGTGGACGACGTTTGGGGACGTTGTCGCTTACGGCTATCTATCTTGGCCCCAGGCGGGACGTTGTCTTGTCAACGACTCGGACATTTGCGCGCTGGCCAAGATGCTCTGTCTCGGCAGCCATCCCAGATCTTTGGTCGCCTATTGGACAAGCGCGTTCTGGCTGGGACTGGGCATCGTCTCCATCAGTCTGCTCGTCCCGCAGATGCACAGCGAGTCGCGCAAAGCCGAACGCACATAAGAAGTTTGACGCTGTCTCAAACGGGTACCGTCGAGGTTGATGAGGGCCATAAGCGACGAAACCTTAAGGGAGAGATCCGGCTGGTAGCTCGGGTCATCGCCCGCAGTCCTGTGATTGACGATTAAATAAGTTCAATTGTGAAGTGGAGGAGACAACAATGGTCGACGAAACCAAGCTCAACCAATTCGTTGGCAAAATTCTGGGCGATCTTGGGGGTGCGATGAGCGCGCCACTGGTGCGCATGGGCGACAAGCTTGGCTTATACAACGCCCTCAAAGAGCATGGTCCCATGACGTCTAAGGAGCTGGCAGCGAAGACGAACGTCGCTGAACGCTATGCGCGCGAGTGGCTGTCAAACCAGGCGACGTCCAGCTACCTCGAATACGATCCCGCCACTGGCAAGTTCACCTTGCCGCCGGAACAGGCGATGGTGTTCGCCGAACCCGACAGTCCAGTCTATCTGCTGCCCGCCTTCGATATCGTGGCGGTCATGCTGGAAAACCAACCCCTGGTCGAGCCAGCCTTTCGCACTGGCAAGGGCGTCGGCTGGGGCGACCAGTCGCAGTGCCTGTTCTGCACGACCGGACGCTTCTTCCGTCCAGGCTATCAAAACAACCTCGTGTCATCCTGGCTGCCGGCGCTGGACGGCGTTACTGCCAAGCTTGAATCCGGCGCAACGGTCGCCGACGTCGGCTGCGGTCACGGATTTTCGACCATCATTATGGCCAAGGCCTACCCGAAATCGACTTTCATCGGCTACGATTTTCATCCCTCATCGGTCGAGCAGGCGCGGGTTCACGCCGAGCAGCATGGAGCGACTGCGAATACAAAGTTCGAAGTCGCCATAGCGGGCGATTTTCCAGGCAAAGATTTGGACCTCGTGACCTTCTTCGACTGCCTGCACGACATGGGCGATCCAATTGGAGCGGCGCGCCATGTGCGCGAGACTTTGAAACCCGACGGAAGCTGGATGATCGTCGAGCCTGCGGCGGGCGACCGGCTGGAGGACAATCTCAATCCAGTAAGCCGGATGTACTACGCCGCCTCGACCATGATCTGCGTGCCGACCTCGCTCGACCAGCCGGTAGGAGCCGCGTTCGGGGCGCAGGCGGGCTTCGCCAAGCTATCGTCGGCGATCACGCAGGGCGGGTTCGGCGCAGTGCGCAAGGCGACGGAGACACCTTTCAACATGGTGCTCGAGGCGCGGCCCTGACTCTTCTCTCAGGCTGAACTTCCGTTTTGGGGTCGAAACGTGCCGATCGTCGAGTGCACAGGAACTTCCGCTTCGGGTCGATTCGGCGCGTTCGCCAGCTGTCTGGGAATGGCCGCTCCTTGCGCATTCTTGCCATTGCATCGCGATCGCTGGAGGGCCGGAATCCGCCCAAAGGAAAGGTTCCCGTGTCGCCAATGAAGCGCTATCGAGCGCCGGCCGCTTCTCGCCGGACATCCATTGCGGGCTTGTCCTCACGAAGGCCGACGTAAACCGTGTGCCGCAAGAGGCCGTCAGCCGTCCACGTCAGGTAGGTGATCTCGGCGACGAGCTTGGGCTCGACCCAATGGACACGGGAGAGGACAAGCGGCGAACCGAAGCGAGTCGAGCGCGGCGGCGGGACGCTCAGAGGCGATGTCTTGCGGGCTAGTGGATCCAAACGGCGCCGAAGATCGGCGAGAACCTTGACGGGCATCCCCGTGCCTACACGGCCGGCGTAGATGAGCTTGCCGTCGTCGGTGTAGTAGCCGAGCAGCAGGGCCCCAAGAAAAGCCCGCGTGCCCTCCGGATCCGACCACCCGACGACAACGAACTCCTGGCGGTTCAGCCATTTGGCCTTGCGCCATAGGCCGCGATTTCCGGGCGCGTAGGGCGCGTCGCTCGTTTTGGAGACGACCCCCTCAAAACCGAGCTTGCCGGCGTGCTCGAGGATGAGCTCGCCGTCGCCGGTCTCATGGCCGTTGAACTGAAGGCCGGGCTTATTTGCGACCAGCGGCTCAAGCAGCTTCTTGCGCTCGATAAGGGGAAGCGCCGAGACATCCCAACCGTTGATGTGCAGGAGGTCGAAGACGTAATAGACGAGCCTCGCGTCGCGCTCGCCGTCGGTCGCGGCCTGCGTCTGGGCGAAGCTCGGCAATCCGGCGTCGTCGACGCCGCAGAGCTCGCCGTCGAGATATGCGGTCTTCACCCTGACGTCGGCGAGCGCCGCAATGGCGCTCGGATATTTGTCGGTCCAGTCAAGCCCGGTGCGAGTCAGAAGTTGCACTCGGCCGTTATCGATCCGCGCGGCCATGCGAAAGCCGTCCAGTTTAATTTCATGCAGCCACTGAGGCCCTGAAGGCGGCGTCTCGACCGGCTGCGAAAGCTGCGGAGGGACGAAGCTCGGAAGCGGTGCCTCACGGCGCGACGGGCCGGACTTGAGGGCCTGCGAGGCCGAACGCTTGATGACACGCGGCATAGTGCAACTACCCGCAAAGGGGACTCTGGCCTCCTAACACGGATATGGCACAAGAGCGCCAGTTCGCGGGGTGGCGTTCGTTTCAATGACTAAAGGGCAGGCGCCGAAAGCGAATTGACGCGAGTGGCGAAAACAGGACATCGACCCGGGTTAGTGAGTCTCAACCAGCCAGCCTTATGCGCCGGACCTGGGGGCGGCGTTCGCTCAATAGCCGGCACCGCTGACGGAAAGCTCATCTATGCCGGCCGCGTCGACACTGGAATGCCGGTCAAGGTTCTCGCCGATCTTCGGCGCCGCCTTGACCCGGCGACGGATGTCCGGCGGGAAGCCGCGCGCGTTCCATAGCGCCCATTCGGCGAGCCGGTCAGTCCCTGACGCCATGCAGTCGAAAGAGCTTGTCGAAGAAATCGATGATTTTCGGCTCGGCGCCCTCGCCGACAAGCTCATTTGCTCCGAACCGGTAGACCTCGTATCCGGCGAGGCGCAGCTCACGGTCAGCCGACACCATGTCGGCATAGATCTTCAGCGACGGATGATCGTTTTCCGAGAAGTGGTGCCGCCCGTCCACCTCCAGCACGATGCGCTGACGGGCGGGCAGGAGGAGCAAGAAGTCCATCCGCTGACGCGGAAGCGGAAGGCGATGGCGCAATGTTCTGACGACAGCAGGGTCGTAGTGAAGATAGACTTGGGGCAGGAGCGCAGGCAGCGCCTCGCCGAGGGCGGACCGATAGGCCTTGAAGTAGGTGGCGAAGAGCTTGCGCTCGGCGTTTGAGGCCAGCGATTCTTGAAGGCGCGCTCCGAGATTTGCCGCGTTGTTGCCGGGTGTGACTTCGCTCCACCAAGCGACGAGTTCGGACCAGAGAAGGCCGTCGCCGGTGATCGGCCGGTCGTAGACGAGGCAGCTTTCCCCGCCGGAGAGAATGACGATGTCGTTGTTGATGGCGTCAGCGAAGCCGATCTCCGGCTTGGGGCCTCGCGAGGCGAAGATCAGGTTCTTGGGCCGGCCGCCTACCCCACGCACGAGCGGGTGGAAGGCGAAGATCGGGTGACCGGAGAGCTCGCTCTCCTGCGCGAGTTCGTACCCATCGCGCGCAAGGACCTTGTTGAGGGCGGCCACTGTCTGCAACTGGTCCTCTC
>Ga0210386_10005155_pt1 | contig 10655 bp, 8 predicted proteins | sample IncBWH32OmetaG_FD_160091 | JGI IMG/M metagenome (GOLD analysis project Ga0210386, IMG submission 160091) | Forest soil microbial communities from Barre Woods Harvard Forest LTER site, Petersham, Massachusetts, United States - Inc-BW-H-32-O ... | reverse complement strand
CGCATGCACGCCTGCATCGATGGCAGCGACGTCCGATTGCTGACCCGCACCGGGCTCGACTGGGAGCCACCGCTATCAAGCAACCGTCGCCGCGCTTCGTGTCCTCAACGTGCAGAGCGCATATATCGACGGCGAGCGGCCGCAGTTCGCCCGATGGGGTGACAGCGTTCAGCCGACTGCAAGCCGCGATGGACGACGGTCGCACCGGCGAACTCGTCTTCTTCGCCTTCGACCTTCTCTTCCTGAATGGCGAAAGCACCGCTGCCTTACCGCTCATCGAACGCAAGGAACGACTGGAACCGCTGTTCACGATAGGCGCGCCGCGGCTCCGCTTCAGCGAACACGTCATCGGCAACGGCCCGAAGTTTCGTGAACGCGAGCACAGCCTCTTGATTGCGCAGGGCGACGATGGTTGAAGCGGCCTCGCTCACTCGAATTCTCCATTTTGTTAGGCGTCACGGAAGCGATTCAGCTGTTCGCAAAACACGGAGTCAGCGTGACGCCGAGAGTCCTGCAGCATCCTCTGCGTACGTCTTCAGGCGAGAGATGACGCCTCCGGCTTCACCCCATCGTAGGCATGACAAATTCTGCCTCGGATCGCGCGCCGGTCGGCCATCGTGTCGTTATGGTCTTGAGCCGGGTATAGAAGCGGACCCCCTCAGGCCCGTGCATGTGGTGGTCGCCGAAGAGTGACGCCTTCCAGCCGCCGAACGAGTGGAAGGCCATCGGCACCGGGATCGGTACGTTGACACCGACCATGCCGACCTCGATTTCGTGCGCGAAGGCGCGCGCCGAGTCCCCATCGCGGGTGAAAACCGCGACGCCGTTTGCGTACTCGTGCGCCGAGATCAGGTCGACGGCGTCGGCGAAGCTCTTCCGTCGAACGATGGAAAGTACTGGCCCGAAAATCTCCTCCTTCCAGATCGTCATTTCGGGCGTCACGTCGTCGATCAGCGAGCCGCCGATATAATAGCCGTTCTCGTAGCCTTGTCGGTCCATCTTGAAGGTGCGACCGTCGACCACGATCTTCGCGCCCGCGGCTTCGCCCGCGTCGATGTATCCCCGCACCTTGGCTAGATGCTGCGCCGTCACCAGCGGCCCCATATCGGAGGAACGGTCCACCGCGGGCCCGACCTTCAGCGCTTCGATCTTCGGCACCAACCTCTCGATGAGCGCATCGGCGACTTTGTCGGTCACGGGCACCGCCACCGAGATCGCCATGCAGCGTTCGCCGGCTGAACCGTAGGCCGCGCCCATCAGTGCATTGACCGCCATGTCCAGATCGGCATCCGGCATAATCACCATGTGGTTCTTCGCTCCGCCGAGCGCCTGCACCCGTTTTCCGTTGGCGGTGCCGGTCTGGTAAATGTAGCGGGCGATTGGCGTCGAACCGACGAAGCTGACCGCCTTGACGTCGGGATGTTCGAGGAGCGCGTCGACCGCCTCCTTGCCGCCCTGGACTACGTTGAACACGCCCGTTGGCAGCCCGGCCTCGGCGAGCCATTCCGCGATCAGCAGTGATGGTGAGGGGTCTCGCTCGGACGGTTTAAGAATAAAGCAATTGCCGCAGGCGAGGGCGACCGGAAACATCCACATGGGCACCATGACCGGAAAGTTGAACGGTGTGATGCCCGCGACCACGCCCAGCGGCTGACGCAGCGAGTGGCTGTCGACGCCGGTGCCCACATTCTCAGTGATCTCGCCCTTCAGAAGGTGAGGCGCACCGACCGCGAATTCGACAACCTCGAGGCCGCGCGTCACCTCGCCCTTGGCATCGTCGTGGGTCTTACCGTGCTCAGCCGAGATCACTTCGGCTAGCTGGTCGGCCCGCTGCCAAAGAATGGTCTTGAACCGGTCGAGTATGCGGGCTCGTCGCAGCGACGGCGTCTTCGCCCATCCCGGCCAGGCCGCGGCTGCGGCGGCGACGGCGCGGTCGACCTCCGCGCGCGTGGCGAGCGCGACGGTCTTCTCCGCGGCGCCGGTGGCCGGATTGAAAACGGGCTGGCTGCGGCCGGATGTGCCGGCGACGCGGGCGTTGTCGATGAAATGGCCGATCTCGGTCATCGTTTGGTTCCCTTCATTGTTGCCATTTGTCTCGTGTCACTTCGCGTCGAAGCACCCATCGCGTCATTCGGAAGCGTCTCACGCGGAAAAATGTCCGCATTCCGACCTCACGCGCCGTCGGCAGCAACCCTTGTCGTCGCTGCCGAGCGACGAACATCATTGCGGGTCCAGTCGGTCGCTCAGATACGTGATTGACGCGTCGATCTGTGCCTTGAGGTCGTCGATGTTTTGAATGATCGGAGACGTACACTCGTAGGAGAAGGGCCCAGTGTAGCCCGCGCGGAGAAGGCTCTTCATCTGGCCCAAGGCACCGGTGCGGTCGGTTTCGTCGACAAGGATGCGCTGCGCGTCGAGCGCGTCGGTGAGGACGCCGGAACCGTCCGCTATGCCCGAGATATGAACTAGCCGGATATGCCGAACGACAATGTCGGCATCACCCGCCAGCGCATGCTGGAATGTGTCATGAACAATTCCAAGACGATCGTCGGCGCCCAGGCTTTCGATCGCCTGCGTCGCCTCGCGCTGGAATTTGATAGAGGAGGTCGAGAAGCCAATGGGTTCCACGAGACCAACGACCACTGTCCCATTGAGCATTGGCAGGATCTCGGCCAGGACGGCTCGGAGCGCTTTTGCTCGCTCGGCGCCGTCGCCTTCTCGCCCGTCGACACGAGGAATGAAGCTGACTGTCTCCGCGCCTGCCGCCTGCGCCGTCTCGATCAGACTGCCGACGGCTGCGCGCCGATCCTCATTCCAGTCGTTGAAGGGATAGACCTCGCTCAGTCCGATGAAACGCAGGCCGCGCTCGCGCGCCATCTCGCCCGCGCGCACCGGCTCGATCCCGTCAAAGACTGGTCGGCCGAGATCGTTTCTAGGCTCCACGCCGACACAGCCAAGCTCGGCGGCGAGGTCGAGAAAGGCCGCGAAGCCAAGTTTCGGCACCGTCTTCTGGTTCAGTGCGAAGTCCATGGCGGCTTTCCGTGCCTCGGATGCGTGGCTCAGGCGTCCCGCTTCATGATCCACTCTACCTCTGGAGCGGGTAGGAAGCGCCACTTTCGCAGGGGACCTGCCATGACATTCAGGTAGTACATCTCGAACCCATAAGGCGCGCCGCATGGATGGTGGCCCCGGGGCACAAGCACGACGTCACCGTCCCTGACCGCCATCGTCTCGTTCAGCGTTCCATCGTCGGTGTAGACCCGCTGCACGCCGAACCCGTTGGCTGGATTGAGCCGGTGATAGTAAGTTTCCTCCAGGTAGGTGATGCGGGGAAAATCATCCTCGTCGTGCCTATGGCTCGGATAGGACGACCAGTGGCCTGCCGGCGTGAACACCTCTGTCACGAGGAGGCTGTCGCAATAATCTTCGTTCTCCATAGCGATGTTGTTTATGAACCGCGTGTTGGCGCCCTTGCCGCGCTCGGTAAGGGTGATGCCGTCCGGCCCGATGCGGCGCGCTGGGTGCCCTCCCCTCCCGGGTGCGGAACAGACGGCGATCACGCAGTCGGTCTCGGCGACCGCCTGCCACTCGGCTCCGCTCGGCAGGTAGAGGCAGTGCGGCGGCGTCTTATCGAAAACGTTCATCCGCTGGCCGAGCACACCCCAGTCCCGTCCGGCGGCAGCAAGACGCGCCTTGCCTTCCACCATCACGAGGATCACCTCGCGGTCGCCAGTGGCCTCGGAGACCGTTTCCCCAACGCGGAGTCGCCAGAGAGAAAAGCCGACATAACGCCAGTCTGCTGAGCTCGGGCTGATCTCGTGCACCTTCCCGTGGCTACCGAAGGGTTTCCGGAGAAGGCTGATCATCGCTCGTCTTTCTGATTGGAAGTCCGCAGGCGGCCAGGCGCGTTGGCGCGGGAGGCATCAATCGAAGGTTCTCTGGCGCGCGGTGTTGGCGTTGTAGTGTGCACGAGCCTTGTCGAGGCGCTCCGGGCCGCCGGTCTGCGGCACGGCGACATCCCACCAGTGGCCGCCCGCGCCTGTTCCAGGGACCGCATCAGTGTCGATCACGATGACCGTGGGCGCATCGCGATTGCGGGCGTCGATAATCATCGCCTCGAGCTCGGCAATGTCGGCAGCCTTTTCGGCATGCGCGCCCATGGCGGCCGCGTGGGCCACGAAGTCGATCTCGGGCTGCGTCTCGACATCGCTGTCCTTGTACATGTTGTTGAACTCGGCCCCGCCGCATTCGATCTGCAGCCGGTTGATGCAGCCGTAGCCGCGATTGTCAGTCAACACGACAGTGTAGGGGACACGCCGCATAACAGCTGTCGCAAGCTCCGAGTTCGCCATCATGTAACTTCCATCACCGACGAAGCAGATCACCTCCTTTTTCGGCGCCGCGAGCTTAACGCCCATCGCGCCGGCAATCTCATAGCCCATGCAGGAATAGCCGTATTCCATGTGATAGCCGCCCTTGGCTGACTGCCACAGGATTTGCAAAGCTCCCGGCATGGTTCCGGCGGCGCACATCACGACGGTATCTTTCGTCGCCACGCGCTGCACTGCGCCAATCACCTGTGCGTCCGTCGGCAGGACGTTCGCACCATGTTCCCGCGGCGGCGCCGTGACGCTGGCGACTGTCGCATGCCAGTCGGTGCGCGACTTGGGTTTGGCCGCGTCGAAGCGAACATTGCCCAGGCCGGCGTCGATCATCTGCAGTGTCACGCGCGCATCGCCAACAACGCCGAGAGCGCCATGCTTGCGCGCGTCGTAGCCATGTAGGTTGATCGAGATGAGCTTGCGGTTTGGGTTGGCGAAGACCGTCCACGATCCGGTGGTGAAGTCCTGGAAGCGGGTGCCGACCCCGATCACCAGATCGGCGTCCTCGCAGACCTCGTTTGCGCAGGCAGAACCGGTGACCCCGGGCGAGCCGTAGTTCATCTCTTGTTCCCAAGCGAGGGCGCCTTTGCCGGCCTGGGTCTCGACGAGCGGGATGTTGTGACGAATGGCGAAGTCGGCCAGCAGATCATCGGCGCCCGAGTAGAGTACGCCGCCGCCGCAAACGATCACCGGTTTCCTGGCCGCCTTGATCACCTTGACCACTTCTTCGACTTCGACCCTATCCGGCTCAGGCCTGCGGATCCGCCAGACTTTGGGCTCGAAGAAGCTCTTGGGGTACTCGAAGCTCTCGGCCTGAACGTCCTGACAGAAGGCAAGCGTGACCGGACCGCAATTGGCGGGATCGGTCAGTGTACGCATCGCCCGCGGCAGAGCGGTCAGCAGATGCTCGGGCCGTGTCAAGCGGTCGAAGTAGCGGCTGACCGGACGGAAGCAATCATTCGCGCTGACTGTCCCGTCATCAAAATCCTCGATCTGCTGCAAGACCGGATCCGGACGACGATTTGCGAAGACGTCGCCTGGGATGAACAGAACCGGCAGCCGATTCACATGCGCCACCGCGGCGGCGGTAACCATGTTGGTAGCGCCCGGGCCGATAGAGGAGGTCACGGCATGCGCATGGCGGCGGCGCTTGGTCTTCGCATAGGCGATCGCGGCATGAGCCATGGTCTGCTCGTTCTGGCCACGCCAGGTCGGCAGCGTCTTGCTTATCCCGTGCAGAGCCTCGCCGATGCCGGCCACATTGCCGTGGCCGAAGATCGCCCAGACGCCTTCGATGAAGCGCTCGCCATTCTCTGTCATCTGAACCGAAAGCCAGCGCATCATGGCCTGCGCCGCCGTAAGTTTGATCGTCGCCGTCATGCCACTGCCTCCCGCGCATTTGCCCGCGCTTTGTCCCAGATTCCGCAAAGTCGCGTGAAGCGCCGCGCCAGCTCCGCAATTGCGTCAGCGTCTTTGCTCTCGCCTCTCATCCAGGCTCGCGCCACATCACCGAAGATCGTGCGGCCGACTGCGAACCCCTTCACCAGCGGGAACTTCGCGGCCAGCGCGAAAGAGGTAGCGAGTTCGCCCTCCGGCGCGTCGAGCCCGAGCACGATGATGCCACGCGTGCGCGGGTCGCTTCGCTCGATCGCCTCGACGGAGTTCCGCCATGCCGCTTCCGTCCTGACTGGCTCCAGCTTCCACCAGTCGGGATAGACATCGAGATCGTAGAACCGCTGAATGATCCGCGCGGTCGTGTCGTCCTGGACAGGGCCGACCTTCGAGGGAATGACCTCCAGCAGGAACTCGAGACGGTTCCGCCGCGCGGCGTGGAATAGGCGCTGCACCACCGCCTCCTGCGCCGACCACATATCGCCGTCGTCATCGGGGTGACAGAAGCACAGAACCTTGACCACCTGATCGCGGGGCCATTCTGAGAGCCCGCCGTAGTCCGGCCCTAGCGCGGGCTCGAGCGTGAGAGGCCGAGAGCCGGGCCATTCCACCGGTCGGCCGATCCAGAGGCCTTGCCCCTCGGCTGCGCTGAGCGCGTCGGCCCCCAGCCGGCCATCGCAGAGAATACCGTATCCGGGCCTACGGTCCTGCACCTTGAGCGTCGCCTCGAGACAGAGCTGTTTGAATAGGCCGATCCGCTCAGGCGAGGCGCCCTTCATCTCCTCGAGCTGCGCTCGGTGATCGAAGGCAAAGACCCTCATCTCCGACCAGTCGCCATTCCGATTGGTCGCCCAATGCACCTGTTCGAGCTTGGTGTCGTTGCGCAAGTCCTTGCGGATGATGCCGCGCGCGAAGAAGAACTGCAGCTCCTCCCAACTGGGATAGGCCGGCGTGCAGCCATGACGAGAAACGGCGAATGCCCCGCAGGCGTTGGCGTACTTCAGGGTCGTCGGCCAGTCTTCGCCGTCGAGCCATCCCTTGAGAAGACCCGACATGAACCCGTCGCCAGCGCCCAGGACGTTGAACACCTCGATCGGGAAGCCGGCGCCGACTTCTCCGTCATCAAGGCTGTCCGGGATGGAACCGTCGAAAGCGACCGCGCCACAAGCGCCGCGCTTAGCGACGAGGCTGGCGTCGGAGACAGCGCGCACGCCCTTCAGCGCCGTCGCCGTATCGGTCGAGCCGCCGGCGATGTAAAACTCTTCTTCGGTTCCGACGATGAGGTCGAAGAGGTGTAGGCTTGATTGCAGCTTCGCGGTGACCTTCGAGCTCTCGACGAAGCGGCTTTCGCCCTCCCCGTGTCCCGCTACGCCCCAGAGGTTTGGGCGGTAATCGATATCGAGCGCGGTCTTGATGCCGGCGTCGCGGGCGATCCGCAGCGCCTTCAGCACGGCAGCCTCGGTGCGCGGGTGGCTCAGGTGCGTTCCCGTCACCACGAACGACCGAGCGGACCGAACCAAATCTTCGTCGATGTCGTCCTCACAGAGGGCCATGTCGGCGCAATTCTCGCGATAAAAGATGAGCGGGAAGTGCTCCCGGTCGCGGATACCGAGGATTACAAGGGCCGTCAGGCGCTTTGGGTCCACCTTCACACCGCGCGTGTCGACCCCCTCGCGCGCAAGTTGTTCGATGATGAATCTCCCCAAGTGCTCGTCGCCCACAGCGGTGATCACAGCGGACGTCAATCCGAGCCGCGCCGCGCCACAGGCAATATTCGTCGGAGAGCCGCCGATGTATTTCTCGAACGACCCCATGTCCTCCAGCCGGCCGCCGATCTGCGCTCCGTAGAGGTCCACGCTGGACCGGCCGATGGTGATGACGTCGAGCGTCTGCATCGTCTTTTCCCTTTCAGAAGCCGGTGCGGCGTAAGAAGTCCCGGCTCGCCGTCAGGTCTCGGAGTACGCCGTCGGCATCGCGTGGGTCCCGTTCCTGCTCGATTGTGATGTATCCCGCGTATCCGATCCCAATGAGCAGATCCCGCAGTCCGAGATAGTCGATCCGGCCGCGACCGATTGGGCACATGACGCCCTCAGCGCAGGCATCGAAGAACCGGATATGTCGGTTCATGACATCGGCGTACTTCGCGTCGTCAATGTCCTTAAAGTGGATATAGTCGAGGCGGGGGGCGTAGCGCCGGATGATCTCAATTGGGTCCATTCCAGAGTAGTCGAGGTGGCCCGTGTCGAGGCAGAGCCCGGCGACTTCTTCCGGGAGGTCTTCTGCGACACGGTCGAGCTCGTCTTCGAACTCGATGTAGCCGCCGGCGTGCGGGTGGAGAACCGCACGGACGCCATACCGTTCAGCCGCAAGTTCCGCGATGGCATGGATATTGGCGATCATGCCATCCCAAGGCGTCTGTTCGAGACGGGGAGCCCGACCGGCGTGTCCAGCTGTATAGTCGCGCTCGTCGTGGCCCCAGTCCATCACGGTGAGGTACGGCGCTTTGAAACGCTGACCGGGATGGTTTTCGGGCCGTGGCAGTGAGGTTATGAGCTCGCAAATCTGGTGGGTCTGGCGCAGGAGGTCGTCTCTGTTCGCCGGGCTCACAAGGTCGTCGAAGATAGTCCCCGCTACGATCCTGAGCCCGCGCGTTTCGAGCGCGGCTCCGACCCGCGTCACGTCGAGCGGCATGTAGCCGTATGGACCGAGCTCCAGGCCGCCGAAGCCCGCCTCCGCAGCCTGGTCCAGCACGCGCTCCCAGTGCGGCAGGTGCGGGTTGAACACGTCGTCCACCCCCCAGCAGCAGGGTGCGCAAATTATGGTGACGGGGAGGGCCATGTCGGGGCTCTTCCCGCCCCTTACCGGCTGATCGTGGCTTGGAGCGCGTCGATGGACGATTGGATGCCCGCCTCGGTCGACATGGTGAAGTCTTCCATCTCGAGGCTGACCCAATCATTGTAGCCGACCATGCGCACGACGGAGAAGAACTCCTTCCACCATTGCAAATCGTGCCCTGCGCCGACGGCGACGTAATTCCACGCCCGATTGGCCACGTCATCGACGCCCTTGAGCTCCAGGAGGCCGTTGACGTCGGCAAGCCCCCGCTCGATGCGCGTGTCCTTGCCGTGGCAATGGTGAATGGCGTCGCGGAGGGCGCGGGCGCCGGCGATCGGATCGGCACCCTTCCAGAACAGATGGGACGGGTCGAGGTTCATGCCAACTTTCGGCCCGACTTCGTTGCGCAGGCGGAACAGCGTCTCGGGATTCCAAACGAGCATCGCCGAGAAATTCTCGAGCGCGTATTTCTCGACCCCTGCCTCATCGGCGAGTTTCACGAGACGATGCCAGAGGGGGAAGGCGCAGTCTTCCCACTGATAGCGATCGCGCTCAGGCATCTCGTCGGGCCAGCTCTTCGTGTAGACGAGCCAGTTCGGAACGGCATCTCCCGGAGCAGCGGGCGGAAGACCGGACATGGTTACGATCTTCTTGACGCCAATTTCACCGGCGAGGCGGATGGTCTGCTCCATCTCCTTGCGGTGACGTTCGCCCATCGGGCCGGGATCGAGCGGATTGGCGGAGCAGTTCAACGCCGCGATCTTCAGGCCGCGTGTCTCAATCTCTTTCAGCTTGGTCTTCAGCAGGCCCTTGTCAGCCAGTAGCTGATCGGCACGAAAGTGCGGGCCCTTGGACCAACCACCGCCAGTCATCTCGACGCCTTCGACGCCCAGAGCGACGCATTTGTCGAGCATGTCAGTGAAGGACAGATTGCCCATAACGTCGGTACAGATGGAGAGTTTCATACGCCGGATCCTCGCTGCAGGCGGTTACTGGTAGTCGACCCAAACCGAGCCGCTGTCCGCGGAGCGGACGCAGTTCTCGAGCCAGCGCACGCCTTCGGTGCCAGCCTCGATGCCGGGATAGTGATGGGTCTTCAGGAACGCCTTGTCTCCGCGCCTACTCGCGTCGATCGCCTGAGCAATCCAGAGGTAGATGTTGGCCCAGCTGTCACCGAGACCCTCGGTGTGAAGCGCGCCCATGCGATCGTTCGCGAGGCTTTCCTTTTCGAGGTAGGGCATGCCGTGGTGCATGATCTGGTTCGGCTGGCCCTGGACGTCATAGATCAACTGATCCGGATGCGCGTCCGACCATTCGACAGAGGCCTTCGAACCGACGAAGCGGAAACGCTGGCTTCCCATATTGCCCGCATTGACTGACGACACCCAGAGCCGCCCGACGGCGCTATTGTCGTAGTGCGTCAGCACGTACGCGTTGTCCTCGAGCGGCGCGCGCGTCTTGATGAAGGATTGGCGGTCGCACAACAGCTTCTTGATTTTCATGTGCGGCAATACGATCTCGGACATGTAGTAGATGTGCGTGCCGATGTCGCCGAGGACGAATGTCGGGCCAGATGTCTTCGGGTTGGTGCGCCACTTGACCGCTTCGGGCGCGCCTTGGTCATCGCCCGAGTTGAAGCCATGGGTGTATTGCAGGTCGACGATGCGGATGTCGCCCAGCATGCCGTTCTTGACCATCGCGGCCATCTGATGCAGGAGCGGATGGCCGCTGAAGCCGTAGGTCACGCCGACAATGAGGCCTTTGGCTTCAGCCAGGGCCGCAATTTCCTTGCATTCGGCGACGGTGAAAAACAGTGGCTTCTCGCAGACCACGTGCAGACCGGCCTCGAGGCAGGCCTTCGTGATCTCGTAGTGAGAGAAGTTCGGCGTAGCGATGGTGACGACTTCGACGCCGTCCTTGCGCTTGGCCTCTTCAGCGATCAGCGTCTTGTAGTCGGGATATAGGCGACCTTCATCGACGCCGAGCTTCCTGCCGAAGTCCTTGCCGCGCGCCGCGTCGATGTCGAAGGCGCCACAGACCAAGTTG
>Ga0210386_10005154_pt1 | contig 10655 bp, 6 predicted proteins | sample IncBWH32OmetaG_FD_160091 | JGI IMG/M metagenome (GOLD analysis project Ga0210386, IMG submission 160091) | Forest soil microbial communities from Barre Woods Harvard Forest LTER site, Petersham, Massachusetts, United States - Inc-BW-H-32-O ... | reverse complement strand
CGGACGGCGCAGCACTTTGTGGAGTTGACGGAGCAGGCGGCGGCCAAGCGGGGGGTAGCGCGAGTCGCAATCAGCGGTGGCTCAACGCCAAAAGCGGCATTCCAGTTGCTGGCCGATCCGGGGCAGCCGTGGCTCAAGCGAATGCCGTGGGACAAGCTGCAACTCTACTGGGTAGACGAGCGGACGGTGCCTCCGGATGATGCGGAAAGCAACTATCGCATGACGAGGGAGGCGATGCTGGACCACGTTCCGCTGAAGCCGGAGCAGGTGCACCGGATGGAGGGCGAACTGGAGCCGGAGGTTGCGGCGGCACGGTACGAGTCGCTTCTCAGGAATAATTTCAGGCTGGAGGGGGCGGAAACGCCCCGGTTTGACCTGATTTCGCTGGGAATGGGCGATGACGGACATACGGCTTCGATTTTTCCGCACACCGAAGCCATCCACACCCTGGGGCGGCTGGTAACGGCGAACCAGGTTCCGCAGAAGGACACGTGGCGCATTACCCTTACCTGGCCGGTGATCAACCAGGGAAGCTCGGTTTTCTTCCTGATTGGGGGAAGGAACAAGGCTGAGTTGGTTAAAGAAGTATTCACGGGGCCTCTCGATCCGGAGCGATTGCCCAGCCAACTGATATGGCCCTCAAGCGGTATACTCACTCTGATCCTGGATAAGGATGCTGCTGCGCTGTTGCCCGCAACGGATGGGCAAGGCCGTGGGTTTCTGGAGAGGGAACGATGATTTTGGCTGGGGATGTGGGCGGAACAAAGGTCCACTTGGCTTTGTATGACTTTACCGAGGGAAGACTGAATCACACGCGGGATAAGCAGTATCCGGCGAAGGAGTATTCAGGGCTTGAGGAGATCGTCAAGGAATTTCTTGGCACGGATCGAGTGAGCGCGGCATGCTTTGGAGTGCCCGGACCGGTACGGGATGGGCGGCTGCGCCTGACCAATCTTCCCTGGACGCTGGACAGCCGTGAGCTGGCGAAGAATCTCCAGATCGACCATGTGTTTCTGATCAACGACCTGGAAGCGAATGGGTACGGCGTGGCCGAGCTGGGACCCGATCAGATTTATACGTTGAGCGAAGGCGACGCGAGCCAGATCGGCAACCGCGGATTGATTGCTGCCGGAACCGGACTGGGCGAAGGCATTCTGGCATGGAATGGACGCATTCACGTGCCGTATCCGTCAGAAGGCGGCCATACGGATTTTGGTCCGCGCAATGAAGAAGAGATCGAGCTACTGCGTTTTCTGCAACAGAAATACAGCGGGCGAGTCAGCTATGAGCGCGTTGTGAGCGGCATGGGCATGACCAATATTTACGAGTTCCTGCGTGACAACCGCGGAATGGAAGAGCCGAAATGGCTCGCGGAAAAGATTGCCGAAGCTCACGACCCAAACAGCGTGATTACGGAGATGGCGCTCTCAGCTAAAAGCGAGATCTGTGCGAAGGCGCTGGACATGATGGTTTCGATCTACGGAGCCGAGGCCGGAAACCTGGCGCTGAAGGTGCTTTCGGTGGGCGGACTCTACGTAGGCGGCGGAATTGCTCCAAGGATCCTGGAAAAGCTTAAGGATGGCACGTTTATCAAGGCGTTCCAAGACAAGGGTCGTTTGAGCCAGTTGCTGATACATATGCCGGTGCGGGTAATTCTCGACAGCGGCGCTGCACTGATGGGCGCGGCGGCTTACGCCGAGGCGCGGGCTGCGGAGCTAAGCGGGGTTTCGCCGCGGGCGGCTTCAGTGGCGCACCACGCTTAGCGCGTGCAGTGAAATGGACGAAGGGTCGGCTGACAGCCGGCCCTTTGCTTTTGCGCACAACTCAGAAGGACTCACGCATCGCGTAGTATCGGACCAAGACTGGAAGCGGAAGGACCTGGTTACGATGGTGAAGTGGATGCGGCGAATTGTCGTGGCGCTGGTGGCGGCTTTCGTGGCTCTCTACTGCGGCGATTGGGTTGTGTACAAGATGCGGGGCTCGCCACAGGGCATGGTGACGGTGAGCCAGACTCTCGTTGTTCCTTTGAAGGGCAACAAATCAGAATATGACTATCTAGGAACGAGCAATGTCCCCTGCTCTGTGTCGATTTTTTCGCAGGGTGGCGAGAGCCCCTGCTGGCAGTTGCGACGAAATCAAAATCAGAACACGAAGCTGTAGGCGGGCTTGCGACGCCGGGCCTGATGAACCGTTTCTGAGCGGGATTTAGAAGCGGAACAGATACGAGAACTTCACGAAGATCTGCTTGCCGGTATTGAGATAGTCGACTGAGGTGGGCGGAACGGGATAACTCGGATTGCATGCGCCGCCAGGCTCGCGGTTGCAAAGCGATCTGTCGAGATTCTGAATATTGTTGTTGTAACCGATGTAGACCACGGTCCCAGGATGAGGAAGCCAGGTGAATAGAGCCTGCGTCTGGATCTGTTTTGTCCGCTGCAGGGAGGTTTCGGCAGGATTCGCCAGCGTTGAATCATATTCCGTGATGACGCGTGCCGAGATGGAGCGCGTGAACTGGTAATTAATCTTGGTGCGAAAGACCTGGCTCTCGTAGACGAATGCGCCATCGGCGGCTGAGTGATCGCGGTCGAGCAGATAGGTATTGTCTGCTGTAAGCCGCCTGACAGGCTGAAGCGTAATCAATGCCTGGACTTCTTCGGCATTCAGGAGGAATGGCACACCTCCCGCAACGGGGTTGTAATTGACGTTCCCCGTGCGCAATGCAACGAGATTGAAATTCAATTGCGACCAGGGCGCGCCGTGCACAACCACGCCGCCAAAATTCTCGGTGAAGTTCACGTTGTGGTTTAGCGGGTATCCGTCCTGCGGCCCGAGGGTATCGGAGTTTTGACCCAACTGCGGGGCGATTTGAATCTGGCGCGGAAAGGTGACATAAGGACCGAACGTGGAGTAGTGATAGAGGCGATTACCCTGGTGGTCCCATCCGAGAAGTTGAAAGGCACTGAGGCCGTAGCTCTGCACCAATTGCTTCTTCGGATACCAAATGTAGATGGCGGTAGTTTGATTGCTGTAGAGGTCGGTGGTTGGAATGAATCCAAGCTGCGTTTGGAAGCCGGAGCTGTAATCCTTGCCGAGGTTATCGAAGACGAAGGAGTGTCCCGAGCGCTGAATCTCCAGTTGGCTGGCAGGCCCGGCAGAATAGGTGGGCGGGTTTGCGGGGTCATTCGGCTCCATGGTGGAGCTTTCGACCATTTGACCGGTCGCCGTCCAGTTCTTATTCAAGTGCGCCGTGAAGTCAAGTCCACCAATGCGGTTCCATCCGCCTCCGAATTCATAGTCGGTGTAGATGAGCCCAACGCTCGAATTCTTTCCCAGATCCTGGGAGATGCGGCCTACGAAGTATTTGGCTCGCTCAAGGTAGAGTGGGTCGCCCGGAGCGTAGGTTTCGCCGGGTTCGCGATCATCAATGGCGAAGAAGCCGAGGTTTGTGGCACCGATCTTGCCGGTCAGCCGAATGCCGTACTCCGGGTGCACGATATTACGCGTGTAGACGAGATCGATTGGCGTGGCGAAGTAGTTGGCATTCTCCAGAAAGAACGGCCGGAGCTCGGGAAAATACACCGGGTAACGCTGGTTCACGGTGAACTGCGGCTGTTCCGATTCGACGTCGCTGAAATCGGGATTGATGGTTCCGTCAAGCACCACGCTGTCTTTGATGATGAGCTTGGCCTCGCCCCCTCCGGTGCCTTCAAGAGATCTTGAGCTCCAGTAGGGGTTAAGTGGATCGATATTGATCACTTGCTTTTCATTCTGGCCAAGTGCATAGGGGTTGAGTTGCAGGTTGTGGGAACCAGTGACTCCCTCAATGCCATGCATGGTGGCTTCCTGGCTCAGAACGCCAGAGACGCCTGTTGAAACGCGCGGCCAGAAATCCATTTCACTGTTGCGTGGGAGATTTCTAGAGAAGACAACTCCCCAGTCGGATGCGGTGGTGCGGAAGCGAAGGCTGCGGAAGGGAATGGCGATGAGGGCCATCCAGCCGGTGGAAGTGACGCGTGCCTCCGAGTCCCAGACCTGGTCGTAGCTGTAGTCGGCATCGGCGGTGTAGTCGACGCTCGAGGTATCGGTCCAGGCGGCATCGGCCTGCACGCCCGCCGGATTGACGGAAAAGAGCACGCCGCGGCGCCGGTCCTGAAAGGGATCGAGGAGCACCGAGACGGTGTCGTCGCCAGTGATGTTTTCACGGCGCGCGAGGTGACTGCGAATCGCGGCGGGGCGGTCGTCGTGACAGATGAACACAAAGAAGAGCGTTGACTTGGTGTGGGCGACCCAGACATCGGTTTTCTGGGTAGCCGGTTCACCGTCGTTCGGTGCGTTTTGAATGAAACCTGTGACCCTTACCAGTTTGCCCTTCAGTTCTGGCTTCGGCTCCATGCCTGAAAAATCCGAAAGCTTCAGTGGCTCGGTGAGAAGCGGAACTTTGAAATCGGAAGGTGGGGCCGGCTTGGGAACCTGCGGCGAGACAGCGGTCGGCTTGCTGTTTTGGGCGACGGAGCTGCGCGCGCCGCCGAGTGATACGCACAGAAGTAACCCAGAAAGAAGTGCCCTGGAGCGTCTGCAGTACCTGTCGCGCTTTGTTACCTCTCGAAGAAAGCCAACTCTTGATGGCTTTTTGGTAAGGATCATTCAAAGGTCCCGGATGATGCGCGCTTCATGAATGCGTGGGATCACACAAAAGTGTTATCTGCGAGCCTCTGCGAATTATCTTTCGTCACGACTGGTTATTTCGGGCAGATCCACTCGTTTTCAAACCGCGGTAACTCAGAGAAAGTGTCTGAAATTCAAGCAATCAAACAAAACACGCACATGGGGACAAGTAAATTCATGCGTATTATATATTTATTCCATCTAATCACATCGCTTGTTGCACGGGTTATGGGGAACCATGTTTGGCATTGCTCTACGGGCCACTGGTTTAACTCGGGAGCGAGTGGGGTAAGTAATCGCGTTCGACACCGAGCCATCACATCACGAAGTACACCTCTCTTCTAACGCAACGGGGTGTGATCGCGTGATTACGGTGGTGCTTGCGACAGGTGACGATTTGCTCGGTTTTTCCTCTTCCGAGTTGGGGTCAAGTCATTGAAAACAAGTTCACGAGCTATACAATTCGAGCACGCTAACTCCTCAGAACGGCAATCCTCAATGTCCGATAAGCCTACTTTAGAAAGCCGGAGTTTCCTTGAGCAGGCGACGGTGGGCATTGTTCATGCCACACCCGAGGGCCATATTCTGCGATGTAATGCGGAGTTTGCTGAGATCATCGGCTATCCCCGCGAGGAAGTCCGCGGCCTGATGATCCAGGAGATCACGCCGGACGAAGACGGGGCGCAGTGCCTTGCGTCATTTCAGAAATTGTGGACCGGAGCCAGCGATGCTTTGAGCCTTGAGATCCGGCTGATCCGCAAAGATGGCACCCAGACATGGGCGAAACTGACCGTGTCGCTTTTGCGGGATCGCGAAGGCTGGCCTTCTCACCTGCTGGCTCACGTTGAAGCCATCGATGACCGGAAAAGCGTGGACGGCATGCAGGCCCTTCCGGGCAAGGAAGCCGCGCCGGCGAAAGATGACCGCTTCCGGAGCATGTTCGAGACGAGTCCGGATGGCGTGCTGATTGTTCGGGCCGAGGACGGCAAGGTTGTGGAGATCAACCCAGCCCTGCTGGACATTCTGCAATTCACCCGCGATGAGGCCATTGGCCATACTTCTCTGGAGCTGGATATCTGGGCGGACGAGAGTGACAGTCTGAGAGTCGCCGAAGCCCTGCATGAAAGAGGCAGCTGCCGCGATCTGGAAGTCCGGCTGCGGCGGAAGAACGGCGAGGTCTTCTGGGGGCAGCTTTCGGCTTCCTATGCGGATTTCGACGGGGAAGGCTGCGTGATCTCGTACGTCCGGGATGTCTCAGCGGCCAAAGCGGACGAGGAGAAGATCCGCAACCTGGCGTTCTACGACACCTTGACGGGATTGCCGAATCGCCGTCTGCTCTGGGAGCGGCTTCGCCAGGCACTCATCTCGAGTATACGAAGTGGCAGCAAGCACGCCCTGTTGTTTGTCGACCTGGATGGCTTCAAATCGCTGAACGACACGCTGGGCCACCACATCGGGGACCTGCTGCTGCAAGAGACGGCGCGCCGGATTGCCGGTTGTGTTCGCGAGGTGGATACGGTCGCGCGGCTGGGCGGCGACGAGTTTGTCATCATTCTCGAAGACCTGAGCCAGATACCGGAGATTGCCGCCGCACAGGCGCGGACCGTGGGTGGAAAGATCCTGGCATGTATCGACCAACCGATCTTACTGGAAGGACGAGAGTGCCATACCACGTCGAGCATGGGAATTACGGTCTTCGGCAACCAGAACGAGAGCACCAACGAGGTGCTGCAGCAGGCCGACATCGCGATGTACCAGGCCAAGGCCGCCGGACGGAATGCGATGTTCTTCTTTGCGCCGGCGCTGCAGGCCTCGGTGAATGCGCGCGTGGCTCTGGAACGGGATCTGAGAACGGCAATCCGCGACAATCAATTCTCGCTGTTCTATCAACCACAGCTGGACCGCGGACTGCTGACGGGCGCTGAAGCACTGATCCGCTGGAATCACCCGACCCGGGGCCTTGTGACGCCGCAGGAGTTTGTTCCCCTGGCGGAAGAGACAGGGCTGATATTTCCGATGGGCAGCTGGGTTTTGGAAACCGCCTGTCTGCAGATTGCCGCGTGGGCAGGCCGCAAAGAGGGAGCCCATCTCTCCATCGCGGTGAACGTGAGTGCACGTGAGTTCCGGCAGCCCAAGTTTGTGGATCACGTTCTCTCGGCCCTCGAACGCACCGGCGCCAATCCCAACAACCTGAAGATTGAACTAAGTGAGAGCATGTTTGGCGAGAACGTGGAGGATGTGATCGCCCGGATGACCAAGCTGAAGGCGCATGGAGTGCGATTCTCGCTGGAGGATTTCGGAACCGGCTACTCGTCGATGACCTACCTCAAGCGCTTGCCCCTGGACCAGATCAAGATTGATCGCGCATTTGTCAATGACATCCTGAAGGACCCGATCAGCGGAGCGGTGGCGCAGGCCATTATTTCCTTTGGCAAGGCCATGGGGTTGTCGGTTATTGCGGAAGGCGTGGAGACCGAGGCACAGCGTGCGTTTCTCGCGAGGATGGGGTGTCATTCATTTCAGGGATATCTTTTCAGCCATCCCTTGCCTCTTGGCGAATTCTACGAGAGCTAAGCGGCGCAGGAAGCAATCGCTTCATTCTCTGTCTCGTATACGCCGAAGAGGGTGAGAATCCCAACCATCTTGAAGGTTTTGGCGACGAACGGGGCAGGGTTGACGAGTTTGACGGTGCCACCAATCCTGTTGGCCTGCCGCAGGGCATTGACAACCGAACCGATACCAGACGAATCGATGTAGGGCAGGGCTTCGAGGTCGAGGACCAGGAAGAGGTGTCCACTTGCAAGGGTCTGCTGAAAGGCCCGTTCGAACTGAGCAACTGCATCTCCACTCACTAGTCTTCCCTTCAATTTCAAGACGCAAACAGCGCCAGATTCCTTGATATCCAGGTCCATAGCACCCTATCTTTCAACGAGATTTCGCTTTACATCAAGAGTTGATACTTGCTAATCTCCAAGCCTCAACTACCTGAGAATTAATGCCATCATTCCCATTGTCAAGCTAACTTTTACCGCACGTCCCGAGACCGGATGATCACACCTGTGAACGAGGCCGCTGTTGAAGTCGGCGCGATGCTGCTTGCCACGCCCGATACAGTTACACGCGCCTCGATTATCGCCTCGGTGTTAACAGCGCAATTGCCGAACTGCGCGTGCGCGGTTCACCGATTCATCCACGAAGACGTTGAAAATGCCTGGACAGTGATCGGCATAGCCGGCGATATTTCGCTAGAGCCGACGAGCGCTGGATCGGGAAACCGACTGATGGCGCCGCTTCTGCTTGAGTCGCCGGAGCCTCTGATCTATTCCAGCGCCGATATTCTGCGCGAGGACTACTCGCACCTGCGCATTGCGCGCTCGGTTTCGTCGATTGCATACGTACCACTTCTGCATGGGGATGAACTAGCCGGAGTGGTTGAGATTCTGTTCTTCTCAGGGATCCCAAGGCTCCAGGATCTGGAGGCGATTGCACCGATCATTCAGCTTGCGCCTCCGGCGATTCTCGCGGCAGAAGGCGCCGACGCGCAGCGGCAAAACCTTCTCGACTCCGTACACCGGATGTCGCAACTTTACGATCTTGAGAAATCGCTTAACGCAACGCTTGAATTGGAGGCGGTCACCGCGCTGATCCCCGTGAAGGCGGCGGCGATGCTGCCCTGCCAGGCGATTCATCTGTGGATGTTTGACGGGGAGATTCTGCGGCTGATTTCGACCCAGGGCGAGGACGCCACCGTAGAAGCAGGCATGACGCAAGCGCCTGGCGAGGGCTACGTAGCGGATGCAGCCGAGGAGGGCGAGGCGCTGCTGATCGCGGACGCCGACGACCAGCGGCTGGCTATGCGCAACGCCGGCATGGATCCTGAGTTCGGGACCGTGCCGGTAGCGAATGCTCTTGTGGTTCCGTTGATGCAGGATGAAGCGGAGGTCGGGGTACTGGAGGCCATCAACAAAGAAGATGGCGTATTCGACGAGGATGATCAGTTCCTAATGATGTCGATGGCGGAAACCATCGCGAATGCGCTCAAGAATGCGTCCCTCATGCTGGCTGAGCGGAAGCTGGAGATCCTGAAGGCGCTGGTACACGTCAGCGGCGAGATAACCTCGACACTGCGTCTTGATAGGCTGCTGGGAATTATCGTCAACAGCCCGCAGGACGTGCTGCCCTATGAGCGCTGCGCCATCGCTCTCGATCAGCGGGGGAAATTGCAGTTGAAGGCCGTTTCGGGCATGGAGACGCTGCCGCTGGGCGACATTACGGTGGAGCGGCTGAATCAGTTGGTACGCTGGCTCTCAAAACAAACGGATCTTGTGCACCTGCGCAAAGTGGAGGATGCCGCCGAGCAACAGGAGATTCCGGGTCCGGTTGCGGAATACTTTGCCGCTACAGGCTTTTGTGCGCTGTATGCCGTGCAACTGGCTGACGACCAGGGCCGAGTGGGAGAGTTGATCTACGAAAGCAGCGATCCAGACTTTCTTGAGGTGGCGCACATCGAGATGATCAAGATTCTCGCGGGCCAGGCGACGGTTGCCATTCGCAATGCGATGCTCTATCGCGATGTGCCGCTGATCAGCCTGATAGAGCCACTGATCAGGAAGAAGCAGGCGCTGCTGAACAATCGACGGACCCGATGGATGACCTTCGGCATTGCCTTCGAATGCGCGCTGCTCTTGTCGTTTTTGCCGCTGCCGATGCGGGTTGCGGGAGACGCGGTCGTGGCCCCGCAGCATCTTGTGACCATTGCCGCACCTGTAGATGGCAGCGTCACGTCGGTTTACGCGCACGAAGGGCAGCGCGTGGCACCCGGCGACGTGCTGGGTGCGATGAACGACTGGCAGTGGCGCGCCGATCTTGCCTCGACAGAGGCGAAGTACCAACAGGCGATGCTGGTGATGCAGAACGATCTCTCGCGCGGCGCAGCACAGTCGGGCGCCGACCGCGAACAGGCGGAATTCCTGCACGCAGAAATGGAGCGTGCGCGCACCCGTGTCGAGGATGCGAAACTGCGCTCGCCGATTGAAGGGATCGTGGTGACGCAGGATCTGCAAAACGTGGCAGGCAAACACCTCGATGCGGGGACGGCGTTCGCACAGGTATTGGATCTCTCTTCGGCAATCGTGCAGATTTCAATTCCCGAGCGGGACACGGTTTTGATGAGCCCCGGCGAGCATGTAGCCATTAAGCTCGATAGCTATCCCCAACGGACGTGGCGTGGACCGGTATCGGTGGTGAGTCCCGAAGCAAAGGCCGGAGACGGCGACCGTACTTTTACGGTTGAAGTTCCGCTCTCGAATGCGGACGCAAGCTTGCGTGCCGGAATGACCGGCCGCGCGAAGATTACGCTGGGGTGGAAACCTGCCGGGTACGTACTGCTGCGGCGGCCAGCACTGTGGGTCTGGCAAACGCTCTGGAATTGGATTGGGTGGTAAATAGTATGGCAAATGCATTTCGCTGCCTAATTCGTTCCTATCGCTCAGTCGCGATCACGACAGCAGCGATTATGTTCCTCTGCGCGGGTTGCGATTCTCATCCGGCGGGGGTTGACGCGAGCGCTGCATCGCCAGCAGCGAACGTGCCACCGTCGAAAGCCCTTCCGGAGACAGGAACCGTTCCGGCTGTGGAGGCTTCAGACCCGAAGGCCTTTACGACGAGCGGTCCATTGGTCGCAGAACAACAGGCAGACATTGCAGCGGAGCGGAACGGCCGGATCGTGAACATCAATGTCCGCATTGGCGATCACGTGAGGAAGGGACAGGTTCTTGCTCAACTTGACGATCGCACATTACGCTCGGCATGCGAATCGCAGAAGGCACGCATGGCCTCGGCGCAGGCGCAGCTTCGCGAGTGGCAATCAGAGCAACAGACAGCAGAGGCCGATTTGCGCCGTGCCGAGGCCATGCGCGATGCAAAAATCATCAGCGAAGAGAATTGGGAGCATGCGAAATATCGGGTCGACGAGACCATCGCTGAAGTCA
>Ga0210386_10005153_pt1 | contig 10655 bp, 10 predicted proteins | sample IncBWH32OmetaG_FD_160091 | JGI IMG/M metagenome (GOLD analysis project Ga0210386, IMG submission 160091) | Forest soil microbial communities from Barre Woods Harvard Forest LTER site, Petersham, Massachusetts, United States - Inc-BW-H-32-O ... | reverse complement strand
AAGAACTCAATTTTATAAAAAAAATAAAAACGGCATTATTTTTATTTATATTCATCAATTTTATATTTCATTCGCACGCCATATATTGCAACGATTTTAATTTCACACAATCAAACAAAGAAATACTAACGTATTATCTGTCTATCGCAGATTTCGCACAAAGCTTCATTGAAATACCAACCTCTAATGTCTCAGGTGATAGTTCTACAATCAGTTCCATGTATCTTGCAGGAAGATCGGCAATTTATAACAACGATAATAAGAAAGTTGGAACTTGTTCTGCTTCGTTTTTATGTATGCAAAATGAAGATGGAATCTACACAGATATATCCAACTTCATATCTGTTGATAATGGATTAATAGTATCATGGTTTACTCCTACAGCATTAGTAAATTTAGAATTAGATACCATCATAAATTCCATGGTTACTGAATGCATGGTGGAGGCATCTACAAAGATTGGTGTTAATCCATATTACGGGCAGACATTTAGCTTAATTGTTTCATCGGATGACGGAAAAATCTATTTTGAATTTACAAGAACAGGAACGATTTTCTGATTTAATGTAAAAATTTTCGAACCCAAAAGGCTTTTGAAATCACAGAAAACCATCGAATTGCAAGTCTGGTTTTTTTATTTGGAATTTTACTTCTTTTAGCTATTTATTTTGGATGCTATGGTACGTTCAGGATTAAAGAAATTTCATGAAACGCATCTTGACCTTGTTTTCTTTACTAGCAATCACCATTTCAGGGACTATTGATGCTAAATGCTGCTGTGAGCCCCAGGACTATTCCTTCTACATCAAAGTTGGCACAGGAGTCTCCGTTTCTGACTTTGCCAATGTTGTGGCCTCGCCTCCAACGTGGAATCCTGCAGTTCAAGGTTATAATGCAAAATTAGGAAACGAAGCAATTGCCGATTTTGGCATTGGTTGCGAACTCATTCATTTAATGGATTTGGAAGTCAGTGTTTCTAATCGTTCTACCTTTAAATATAGAAAATTCCAAACTCCGGTCTCTGGTGGGGGCTCTTACACAAGAGAATTTGATCTTAACGTAACACCCATTATTTTTTCGGTAAATTTCCTGGGACTAGATATTCCCCATTTAAATTGGAATATTTCTTGCGGCAAGCTTTATCCGATTATTGGTGCTGGGATAGGTGTTAGCAATCTTTTAATAACAAATTTCAGAACAACGGGATTGCCTCCGTCCGGAGCTTCTGCCCCTTTTGCAAGTTTTTCTGCGGAAAATCAATACACACTTCGAAAAAATTTTACTTACACAGCTCTTGTTGGTTTAGAATACAATTACAAGGAATGTTGGGCTATTGGAACGGGTTACCGTTGGTTTGATGCTGGCAATTTTAAAGGACCTCGATATCAAAGAGTTGCTACCGGAGCTGCCGTTGATGTGGCTGGAGAGGAATGGGAAATGCGTTTTAGATCTAATGAATGGTTTATTGAATTTAAAATTTTCCTCTAAGAAAACGACAAGCTCCGGTGATGAAAAATAGTGCCTAAACCGCCACATCTTCCAGCGTCCCTAAAACACCCCCTGACATTCACCGTATGTTGTGGTAATGTTACCTAAAAACCAAAATTTTGCTACCACATTCTAGCAGTAAATTAAAATTTTTGATACACTCTCACCTCATTTTACGAGGTATTCATGCGTCATTGGTTGGTTTTCATCTTCTTTATAAGCGCGAATCTTTTTGCTCAATCTCTCAACGTCCCTAACGGAACTGCGATTTATCCAATCAATCTCATGCAAAGAGGGAAAGACATCGTCAACATGATCACGACGCTTTCAACCACTCCTTTCACAACAACTTATGGAAATTCAGAATTAGCGATTCAAACAAGAATGCTTAATAGCCTTGGTCAATCAATTTTGATTCGTAACGTTGTCAGCTCAAATGTTTGGCCCACTACAAATAGTACAATTTTGATCATTGGCTCTCAATTTACAAAAGGCAATAATAACTCTTTAACGTTTTATGTAGTGCCAGTAGAACAAATTGTAGAGGTCATCTATTCGGCGTATAATCCGCTCATTCCTGGAAACTCTTTTGCTACCATGGTAACAACGGGAATTCTTCCCTTTTATGAAGAAAATTTGTCGCAAAGAGCTACTGACATTATCAACGTCTTTTCAATCATTAAAAAGAACGCCACCTATTTTAGATTCAAAAGCTCTTCTTACTTTACTCTACAAACGACTTTAAGCGGATCCTATACGCCTCCTTTACCCAACGGCGCCATTCCCTTTGTCCAGTGTGTTGCTTCGACACCAAATTACTTGTGTAGTACCAATAACATTTCTGGCTTCACTTCCAATGGCACACTTTTATACGTTACCTATAATTCATCCAATATATTGATAGGGTCTAGCTATTTGATCGTTGGGACAGAACAAATCTACGGGATCAATTATTACCCAAATCCTTAGAAGCTGTCTTGGAGACAATTTTCGGGCGTCATTAACAGGGCCTTTTCATGAAAAGGCCCTGCCCCTATTACTTGTGGCAACGTATCAGTATACAGATAATGTGGATCCATTGAAATGATTGCCCCACTCACATCAATGCTGCCTAATAATGCCGGCAATGCTGTACGTTCACATTTTTTATCTCGGCAAAATGCGCTATGTCCGAGATCGTATTACAGCCCGATAAATAGCTACACAGGATTACCAAAATAATGTACCAGGCAGGATAAATAACTCTCTCACTCTTACGAGGGTCGGGAAATTGTGAAAAATTATATCACGAGTTGTTACAACAAGGGACTCCGGAGGAGTTAAGCAACTTGGCAGGGAACATGTCGCACCTACTTAATTATATAGTACAAGTAAACCCGAAATTTGCTAGCGATGAGAAGATTTTTGATGTTTACAGCGCAATTTGCTTCGAAACGAATAACCGAAGATATCCGCCTGAAGATCAGTTAAAACAAAAGGTTTTAAATCTTCTTGGAATCGAACCAAAAATCGCCCTTAGACCCACCTGTTGGGAGGTTTTTTAAGATAACAGAAGAGTCTGCTGACCAAGAGGCGGTTAAAAAGGCCTATCATAAATTTGCTCTGCGACTTCATCCAGATAAACTACGTAACGACCCGCAAGTTACAATAAAAACAGAAGCTTTCAAATTGATTCAGGCTGCCTATGATGAGATTTTTAAAGAGAAGGAATGGAGAAAATAGTTCTCTGCCTTCCCATTTTTGCTTATCTTCGAAGAACTTTTGATTGGATCAGGATTCAAAGATCGTTTTCTAACTTACAGCTTTTAAAATTTACATGATAATCATTAGAGAGAAAACGCTTCATTTTTTCTAGCATTGGATATAAAACTTTGTCCAGCCTCATTCAAAGGAGCTCTTGCAGCCTCTAGATAATTATGTGGATGAATAAATTCTAACGAAGGATTGATACTTCTTAGTTTTTCCAAACCTTCTAAATAAAGTTCATCATCAGTCATCCATTCATTTTTTATCACTTCAAAAACTCCTAAATTCCATTCTGTATGAATACGAGGTAAAAAACTTGACAACGATGCATTTGAGGATCTGGCTTGATTTAATGCCCTGAATAGTAGAGCCGTGATTAAATAAATCCTATTTGCTCGATGACAAATTTTCTCTGTTTGTCCGCCATGTTTTTCCACAAATTTATAGAGCTTATCAAGAATAGCTCTATTAGAAGGAATTTGAAAATTATAAGATTCCATATAAGGCTTCAATAGATCATAAAGCTCAATTTCAGTTACCTTATCAATATCAATCTCCTGAAATTTTTTAAGTTCTTTATGCCAAAACCTAATTTTTAAGATCTCTCCCTTCCAATTGACAGAAATTGATTTTTTTACAAATACAGGATTAACAAAACATTTGATTTTTGTTTTACCTTTATTATCATATTTTTCTTGCTTGAGTTCAAGTTTTGAAAAGGAACCTGTAAACGTAGGAGGGGCATAAAGAAAGTTGCTTTCTTCATTTTCAGCCCTATTCCTTGGGTCGTTGTCAATCAAAGCAGCATCTTCAATAGGACCCTGTAAAATAGCTGATAATTTTTTCTTTCTAAAACAACAATGATTTTCTGAAAATATCAAAATATTATCACGAATTTTATCGTATTTTTTATCTCCTAAAGAACGCTTCAAAAGTGACGCAACAAGGGGTTTATTTCTGGAACTGTGAGCAGCACTAAAAAAAGAAAGTTTAACATCTTCTATTTGACATAATAATTGAATGAATTCAATAACCCCTGGAAACACATAGTGAGTTATATCTCTTGCACTAAGAATACTTCCCTTTCTCATATAAAAAGCTGCAATTTGAGCAGATGACGTTTTCGTAAGCATCCACTGCTGGTATGTACTAAGGCTCATCAAGACATCATCGATATCTAAAACAACATTAAAGAACCGAGTATTAATTCTTTCCTTAGCTAAACATTGACTTTCCTTATTAGCTGCAGCTGATCTTTCTTGTGAATAATTTTCCCAAAGCTTAATATAGAAAGAATCTTCATAATTAAAACAATGCGGTTCCATTACAGAATTACCATATAATAACATTCGGATCCGTTCAGCAATTTGTAATACAGACATCGTATAGCACGAGCGGATATCGCCATAAATTTGATGGACCCCTTGCCATTTTTCAATTCCAGGATCCCATTTATAGCAAGGATCATTATGGATTTTTTTCCATGTTTCAGGTTTATAGTCACATTCATAGATCCAACGAACATTATGAAAAATTTCAGAGACTTTTTCTACAATTTTTTTTCCTTCAAAATTATAAACATCAAAAGTCAAAATTATAAATGCTCTTTGATCCGAATTAGTACCTATCATTATTGGATCTGTCACAGCCTCTTCGCTAACCGAACCGTATAATCCTGTCAAATGCTTCTGGTCCACAGTTTTTAATTTATCAAATTTTTGCACGCCACCACAAGCTTCAACAATTTCTGGCGGGTATAACTTTGAAAAAGTTTCTATTGCGACATGCGCGCATTGCTCTAGTTCTTTTTCCGAAGCAAAAGAACGTGGATTGAGGGTAGAGACGATGGGAAAGTTTGCTTGAGAAGAACTAGAAGAGGATTCTGAGGAAGGTTTGTTTAATAGGCTAGTTCTTAATGATCTTCTAACGAGATTAGGAATCGCTGCGGGCTTCTTGTCCAAGAAGGAGTCTTTCAGAGGCAGTTCATGAACGGTTGAGCCCAGCGAGGCGCGCTCTTCATCCGAGAAGGAATTTTGCGGGCACGGTTCACAAGAGGTTGGGAGGGATGGGAAAGGAGCTAGGTTAGAAGAAAGAGGAGAGGTCATGAAATTTACTTTTTTAAGAGGTTTAAGTTTCGTAGTTTTTTTGTAATTTATTTATTTTAATCTGCCAACATATAGCATTGGCTCTATTTTTCTCAAAAAAAATCACCTTTCCAATCAGGGCACCAACTGCTAAAAAAATAAATTTTAATTTGTTTGCAGAAAAAGTATCTTGTTTAGCCATTAATTATTAGGAGGATATAGTGGCCATCAAGGGACAAATACCAGCGCACATCGAAACAAAAGTATTTCAGCATCCACACCCATAGACTTCAAAAACATTTCAATTATCGATCTAGCAGCCTTGATCAACAACAAGCTTGCTGAATATCACATGAAAGCTATTTTGGTAGGCGGCGCTTGTGTGGCCATCTATTCAAACGTTTTTTGATCTAATTTTTTATGTGATTTTGTCTATGAAAATGGGGGCGGTTGGACGGGTTCAGAACTTTTGATTGGGACAAAATTGCGCACGTCACCCGATTTTACAACGATTATATCAGCTAGTCTTGTGACAAAGATTTATGGATTAAAGATTTATGGATTATTGTTTGGGTTTTTGAAAACGGTAGCACCAATAGACCATTTTACCTTCTTGAAAACCACGATAAATTTTACTATTACGAACACCCGCAAACTCAAAAAAAAGAGATTGCCAAAAATAAGATACCCGCTTTTGAATAGCTTCTTTTTTGCGATTTGAAATTAGATCTAAAGCTTGTAAAACATTTTGAGTGATATTTTCTTTGGAAAGGAGTTCTAAAGAGGAATTCATAAAAATAGCATCTTCCTTTTCCATAATTTTTTGAGTGCGGAGATCTGCCCAAGCAAAAATGCCACCAGGTTTTAAAACACGACTAACTTCAGCCATGAAAGCATTCATGTCTCCATAGCAATGGGATGATTCCACATTGAATATGACATCAAAACGGTCATTTTCAAAGGGAAGTTGTTCGGCATTTCCTTCTACAAAACTGAGATTAGGAACATGATAAAACTGGTTACACAAATCGATAGCATTTTTTGCGAAATCGACTCCAATGATGGACGAAGGAGCAAGGTAACGCGCCACATAATCTGCCCCGCCTCCTCTTCCTGATCCAACTTCTAGAACCTCTTTTCCCTTTAAATCAATACCTAAAAGAGTATGTTGATAAAGCTGGATAAATAAACGATTTTCTTGATCTACTTCATTTTTGAAAATAAGCATAGACTGTTCGTTGATGGGTGCATAACCATAATTCATAAATCGCCAGTCGTTCTTCTTATATGCAGATGACAGTTTCTGGTACCACCATTTCCACAGTTTTTCTTCAATCGCTGAAGACAAAGAAGCTAGGAGGAAAAAGAGACGAATAAGCATATTGACCTTATTTTTTAAATGAGAAATTCTATCGTTCTTACTCGCAGTTTATCTTGCACTTTAACTTTTATCAGGGAATAATCTCAAGGTTATTGGAGTCCAATTATGAATGAATTTTTGAACAAAGTTGTAGTGATTACAGGCGGCAATAGCGGAATTGGCGCAGCTATTGCTAGTAAGTTTAATGAGTATGAAGCAAAGATTGTCATTTTTGATCGAGCCGATCAAAAAAAATTAGAAGCCCAATGTCAACAATATAAGCAAGCAATATTCGTCCAAGGAGACATTCGAAATATATCGGATATTGGAAAATTATATAAAGAAACTGAGAAGGCATTCGGTAAAATCGATGTGCTAATAGCTAGTGCTGGAATAGCTGGTAAACGAATTGTTGATGAAGTCGATGAAGACTTTTTCGATGATATTGTTGATACAAATTTTAAAGGCGTTTATTTCACCATTCAACGTGCTATACCATATTTAAAGAACGGTTCTTCCGTGATACTAATTTCATCAGCTGCTCGTCTTGCAGGATTCCGTAATGATAGTGTCTATTCTTCTACAAAAGCAGCCGTAAGCACTCTTGCTCGCAATTTTGCAGCAGATTTAATAAAAAGAGAAATACGGGTAAATGCAATTTCGCCTGGTTACACTGATACACCAATATTCGATAAAGTTAAAATTCATTCTCCACAAAAAATTCAAGAATTTGAAAGAACTATTCCTGTGGGTCGTTTTGCTTATCCAGCTGAAATTGCTGAAGCAGTTCTTTTCCTTGCATCAATAAAATCTTCGTATGTAGTTGGAGCAGATTTAGTCATTGATGGAGGCGCAAGCGCGATTTCCCCCCTTTGAGAGGAGTTATATAGAGGAAACACATCCAGGTATTATTTTTGGTGTAAAAACAAATAAATCACTTTAATTACATCACATTCTTAATTAAAGCGAATTGGGGACTTAGCAGCTTTATGGCAAAACTGTAAGTAGGCTAATAGGTTCGCTAACTTTTCTTTCTTTATAAATTGTCCTTCAATCCTGGTTCCTTTGAAAGTAACATGTTTTTTTGTGCAGTCCCCAAAAAACAACTCTTTAAGACCACCATCTTTTAAATGGCAACGCTGAATGAGATCTGCTGGAGAACGGTCCGGAACAGGAAAAGTGGAATTAGGAGCAGCTTTCATTAACATATCAATAAACTGATCAGTTATCTTCCCCCTTTGGATGTTGGATTTTAAGCAAAATTGTTCGATAGATAGCCCCTCTTTCCATTCAATTTTAATCCAAAATTCATTACCAGTTTTCTCTAATTCCATGGCATGAACATAGATCTCATCGTGGTCATAAACTTCAGTATGATTTTGCGCCAATTCAACAGCGATTCGCTGTATGATTATTTTTAAAAAAGACTGAAACCTGTCTTTGCTAAAATAGCAATCTGAATTAGGCTTTTGAATTTTCCCGGTTTTTAAGGCATGCATTTCTTTAATATCTATGCTTATCCCCTTTTCACGATTCGACCTTTTTCGCAGAATAGGACTAGTGAGGTCCGGTTCCTTTTTCGTAAAAATATCCATAGAGGCATTCCATGCCCATGCAGCATTGCAAAGGCGCTTCCAGATCATCCAGTCCGGCTGATTTTTCTGATTCCAAGAAGCCAACATGGCTTGCATTTTACGCACTGCTGGTCCAAAACAATAACCTGAAATGAATGGAATTGATTTAGGTAGGTATGAATTTCCTTCAAAACCATACTCTATCCTTGATTCAATCGTTACGAAATCTTTTATGACCTCTAACTTTCCATGTTTGAAAAGAACAGAACAAAGCCTGCAAAGCACATCATAAGCCTTTTCGTATTCCCTACCGTCATAATGGATTTCACGGTTTTCTAAAAGATCATCAACTCGCTTTAACCCCTCCTCAAAGCCAGAAATAGAGCGGTATTCTTCTTTTTTTAGCAGTTCCAAGAAAAATGCGTACGTTTTTCTCACTTGTCGCTTAGCTAAATCTTCAGTCAAACGCAGTTCTTTTTCGAATGTCCTCTCTTCCTCTTGCCATCGGGCTCTCAATGAACCAAGAAGCGGAAATGTCTGCAATAAAGACATGATACTTTCACATAGCAGCTGAAAGAAATCCGGATCGTTTTTTTGCTGGTAAGCAGATTCGACAAGGCTTTGTAAGGGCTGAAAGCTTTTGGGAAGCTCAATGCTTGATTCTAAGACCTGAGTTTGAATCATGATTACCTTTTTACTACTTCTTTGCCACAGAGCATATCAGTTCATTTCCCGAAGAAAAAGCAATTTTTATCTCAAATCCCACTTTTTATACCCCTTGGTCAAAAACCTTTCCTAGAGAGGCATGGGAATGCTCCCAACCGCCCAGAAATAGACGGAAAAGCTGATATAATTCGGGATATGAAAAGCAAAAAATCATCAATTCAATCTGCTCAACCAGTTCTTTCGTTGAATGACCCTCAGCGATTAGCTCGGTTTTTTGATTTGTTGATGACAATTGATAAACGTAACAACCCGGAGCTTTATGAGCATAACAAAAGTGGAACTTCTCCCGATCAAACCACAAAACGGTCTGATGGCATTTGCTTGTGTAGAGATTGATCATCAGTTCTATGTGAGCTCAATTGGTGTTCACAAAAGGCGCGATGGAACTGGTTATAGGATCACCTATCCCACTCGAAAAATTGGCGAACAAAATCAAACGATTTTCCATCCAACTGAACCTTCTCTCAGTAAAGAAATTGAGCAGGCCATTTGCAATAAAGCGGAAGAAATCATGGGTCTATGAACATTGAAAAAACGTAACAGAAAGGTATAAATTTATGTCTTCAAAACAAGGTGAATTAAGGGATATCAATTATCCGCTTGCGGAAGGATTTGAAGTAAACCAACAGGGTGTTTGGTATCTAATACAGCAGCGAAATGAAATTCAAAGAGTTTTTGTTTGCGCACCATTACACGTGCTTGCTTATGCACGAAATGACCGTCATGAAAACTATTCCAAATTGCTCGAATTTCGCGATCCGGACAATAACCTACATGAATGGCTTATGCCTCAAGAATTACTTGCAGGTGATGGAAGTGAGGTCAGAAAAACCTTACTGTCAATGGGCTTGAAAATTGGAGAGGATCGCAAAGCTAAAGACCTTCTGACCCGCTACCTCTTATCCTGCGATCCAATTGATCGCGTAAGAACTATCGATAGGACGGGATGGCATGGTCAATCCTATGTCTTGCCTGAAGGACCGATAGGTAAACAATCGAAAGAAAAAGTTTTATTTTTAGGTTCTCATGTTGGGCAACCCATCTTTCATTCTTTAGGAAGTTTAGAAGATTGGCAAACTCGTATTGCCGCTCGTTGCGTTGGCAATTCTCGCTTAATCTTTTCCCTCAGTGCTGCTTTTGCAGGTCCTCTATTGGGTATTTGTCATGAAGAAAATGGCGGCTTTCATCTGCGAGGAGCAAGTAGCACCGGCAAAACAACTTCTCTTTATGTGGCGGCCTCTCTATTTGGAGGAAAAGATTATATCCAGCGATGGCGAGCTACCGCAAACGGTCTAGAAGCTACAGCCAAAATGTACAATGATCTTTTATTGCCCTTAGATGAAATGGGTGAGATCAACCCTAAAGATGCCGGAGAAGTTGCCTATATGCTTGGAAATGGCACTGGAAAAGCGAGAGCAGATAAAACCGGAGGGGCTCGCGATAAAGCCAAGTTCCGATGCCTATTTTTATCAACCGGAGAAATTAGCCTTGCACAACACATGCTTGAAGAAGGCAAGCGAGCAAAAGCAGGACAAGAAACACGAATCGCTGTAAGCGTCTAACCTAGACAGATCGACGGGTCAAGATCACTTGTGATTTTTTTTGAGTATTTCTGGCGAGGAGCCATCGATCTGGCAAGAGTTCCTCGAGCTTTTTGGCGCTATGCCCCATCAGCCG
>Ga0210386_10005152_pt1 | contig 10656 bp, 8 predicted proteins | sample IncBWH32OmetaG_FD_160091 | JGI IMG/M metagenome (GOLD analysis project Ga0210386, IMG submission 160091) | Forest soil microbial communities from Barre Woods Harvard Forest LTER site, Petersham, Massachusetts, United States - Inc-BW-H-32-O ... | reverse complement strand
GCAAGACAAGCTCGACGAGCTCGGGCTCAAGGTTGACCGAGATCGGCTGCCCGACCTGTGGGAGTCGATCACCTCTGAGTCCGCTGCTCGGCGCCGCGCCCTGACCGATCAGGAGATAGCGGACCTCGCCGCGCGGGTGGGGAGTACGGGCGCCGTGTCCGCGTAGCAGGGTCCCGCCCACATCGTTCCGCACAATCTCCTGGCCCTGTCGCCGCCGGGCCATACCTTCCCACCGGCGTCGTCTAGGCGCGCGTCCGCCCCTGCATCTTCGCGGGTTTGCTGTGCCGCGCACTCAGTTTGCCGAGGCCCTGCTCGCTTACTCCCAGGTCACGACGGTGGAGGTCGCAGATTTATAGAAACAATATGATATATTTCATTGACGCTACCAGTGGATGTCGTTAGCCTCTTATTACTCTCCCCCGGGGCGAGAGCAAGGCGCCCCACTTAGAGATGGTGCGGGTGCCTATGACGCGAGTCACGCGCTCTACGCGGCCGGTCTCGATACGGCCAGCCGCACGTTTCATCAGCCCGCTCGACAAGGGAATAGGGAGACAAGACCCATGTCAGCACCACCGAGGCGTTCATCTCGACACTTGCTTCACACCGGCATCACAGTCGCGCTCATCACTACATCAGCGGTGCTACTCACCGCTTGCGCCAGCTCCGGCTCTGGCTCCGGCTCATCCGGCTCATCCGGCTCATCCGGCAGTGGGTCCATCAACCTTGGCCTCATCGGCCCCATGACGGGGGTGCGCGCCGACGTCGGCAAAGGCATGGTCGTGGGAGCGACACTCGCTCTCGACGTAATCAACGCGCACGGCGGCGTGCTCGGTCACCACGTGAACCTTGTCGTGCAAGACGACGCGGGCGACCCTGGCGACGCGGTGCCCGCAGCCGACGTGGAAATACAGTCTCAGCACGTGGTCGCCATCGTCGGGCCGACTGCCCTGACTGCGTCCGTGGTCCTTCCGCTCGCTGACAAGGCGAACATCCCGGTCCTGATGTGGGGTGGCGGCGCCGCGTTCGACACCGACACCGACCCTCACTTCTTCCGGCTGTCCCCCTCAGACACCCAACAGGCCGACTCGATGGTCTTGTACGCCCACCAAAAGGGCTGGAACACCGTTGCGTTCGCCATCGGGAACGCATCCGCTGACCAATCGCTTCTCCCCGCCCTGCAGAGCGCGGCAAAGAAACTCGGCATGACGGTAACGAGCACCGTCACGATCGCCATCGGGTCCACATCGTTCCGCAGTGAGATCCAGAAGCTCTACTCGGGCCACCCGCAGGCCATCTTGTCGCAATTCGACATCCCCTCGGCGGGTGTGCTGTTCGGCGAGCTTCAGCAGGAGAACCTGCTATCGACGCCATGGGTGGCCAGCAACCTGTGGTACGCAGGCGAGTTCTTCAGCTCGGTCGGCGAGAAGATCGCGACGGGGCCGATCAACATCGTGAATCCCGCAGCGGCCGGCCCCGGCAACGCGGCCTTCGAGGCAGAACTCCAGAAGGTTGAGAACCGCACGGTGCCGAACAACGGCGAACAGGTCATGTGGGACGCCACGATTAGCTGGGCGCTGGGCGCGGAGAAGGCGGGAACGACGAGCGAGCCGCAGGTCAGCCAGGGCATCCTGGCCGCGGCGAACGGCCCTGGTACCGCCTGCTACGACTATCCCTCGTGCTCGACCCTGATCAGGGCAGGCAAAGCGATCAACTGGGGCGGCGCCTCAAGCGACGTCAACTTCGACAAGTACCACAACGTGTTCGGGACATTCGACATCCTGCACTACAACAGCGACGGCTCAGTCACGACCGTCGACTCTATTACAGCCGACCAGCTGAAGAACGCATTCAGCGGGTAGGCGCGCACGTCCATTGCCAACATCACTGACCGGTGAGGGTCGGCCTTGGTCAGCCAGGACGACCCTCACTGGTAACTGCACACAGAGATCTCCATAACGCGGCTCGGCGGAAGGACCAGGGATGACCGTATTCCTACATGCGGTGGGCTTCGGATTGGCTACGTCCGCTATTCTCGCGTTGGCCGCGGTAGCCGTGTCGTTGCAGGTCAGCGTCACCAACTTCATCAACTTCGCCTACGGCGACTTCATGACGTTCGGCGCCTACATCGCCTGGCAGCTAGACGTCAAAGGCGTGAACATCGTACTCGCCATCGTCATCGCCGGCGCAGCGACAGGGCTGCTCGGGGTCGTGGCCAATCTCATCGTCTTCCGGCCATTCATGCGACGGAAGGTACGGCCGGTCACGCTGCTGATCGCCGGAGTCGGGCTGTCGTTCATCGTACAGAACCTGATCGTCATCATCTGGGGCGCGGAGCCGAAGCGGCTGGTGCAGACTCTGGGCACATCGGTCCAGGTCGGACCGTTCCTGCTCACGACAGGGGACCTGATCATGATCTGCACCGCGATCGTGTTCCTCGTCCTGCTCCACGTAACGTTCAAGTACACCAAGTTCGGGAAGTCCCTGCGGGCGACGTCGAACAATATCGAGCTGGCCCAGGCCTGCGGCATTGATAGCGAACGGATCATCTCGATCACCTGGTTCATCGCGGGCATCTTCACCGCGGTCGCAGGAGTCGGGCTTGTGCTCGAGGAGACCACGCTGAGCCCGACGACCGGCTTCAACGAGCTCTTCATCATCTTCGGTGCCGTGATCCTCGGCGGCCTCGGCAGGCCCTACGGGGCAATGCTCGGCGCACTCATCGTGGGCGTGCTAACCGAGGTAGCAGGCCAGTACATGAACGCCGCATACAAGACGTCGATCGCGTTCGCGTTCGTCATCGTCTTGTTGCTCTTCCGGCCGCAAGGACTCTTTGCCGCGAAGGGGAAGACAAGTTAATGTTCATTCTCACCGACCTTCTCGTCCTTGGATGCATCAACGGCATCATGGTAGTGGGCCTGAATCTGCAGTATGGATATTCAGGACTGCTGAACTTCGCCTTCTATACTTACGTGGCGGTCGGCGCCTATATCTCGGGCGTCCTCACGCTAGGGCCAAGCACTACCCCGGGTGTCACCTACATCCTTGGCGCACACCTGCCCTGGCCAGTCGCGCTCCTGCTTGGCGGTGTCGCAGCGGCGATACTCGGCGCCGTAATCTTCTCATTCACCGTCCGCCGGCTGCGCAGCGACTACCTAGCCATCGTGACGGTGGCAGCCGCGTTCATCTTCTGGAACATCATCAACAGTGACGTAAACCTGTTCAACGGCGCCAACGGCATCTTCAACGTGCCGTACATCACCGGAAACGCCGACCTTTCGACCGAGCAGTACTCACTCATCATCCTAGCGCTCGCGGCTGTCGTTCTCGCAGCGTGCGTCTGGCTGTCGCGGCGGATATTCCGGTCTCCGTTCGGCAGGCTGCTGCGGGCCATCCGCGAAGACGAGGATGTCGCCGCGGCCTTCGGCCGCACGATCTGGCAGTCGCAGCTGTGGATGTACATAGTCGGCTGCTTCATGGCCGGACTGGCAGGCGGCATCTTCGTCTTCTATATCACTGCCTGGAGCCCGAGCGCTTTCTTGCCGCTGGAGTCCTTCTTCCTCCTGGCGGCCCTCATCATCGGCGGGTCAGGAAACTACTGGGGTGCCATGCTCGGCGCGTTCATCGTGATCGAGGGCCTCAACGAGCTGTCTCGCTACACGCCCACGTTTGGACGGCCGGAACTCGCTGGCGCGTTCCGCGCCCTGGTCATCGGCGTCGTGCTCATCCTGGTCCTGCGCTTCCGTCCCGAAGGGATATTCCCCGAGCGGTGGCTGGACTGGTACGGGCGCAAGACAAGAGCGGCCGCTGCTGCGCGATGGCATCCGGCCAACTGGACTCTGCATCGCGAGGAGCCATCAAAAGTGGGCAAGCCATGAGTGAGATCGTCGACATCAGGGAGGTCAGCTTCGCCTACGGCGGCGCCCTGGCCGTCGACAAGTGCAGCTTCACCATCGAGTCAGGCAAGGTGACCGGGCTGATCGGCCCCAACGGCGCGGGCAAGTCCACCCTCATCGAGATCCTGGCGGGCCGGCTGAAGCCGCGCAGCGGCACCGTCATCTTCGACGGCACCGACGTCACCAGTTACGGTCCCGCGAAGTGTGCCCGGGTCGGCATCGTGCGCACGTTCCAGAACGCCCGGGTCTTCGCGCGGCTGCCGGTGATCGAGAACGTCATGATCGCCGCCCGGCCGCAGTCAGGGGAGCACGCGCTCGAGGCGATGTTCGCGCAGCGCAAATGGAAAGGGCAGGAAGCCACGCTGCGCAAGGAAGCGACCGAGCTGCTGGAGTGGCTTGGCCTTGAAAGCCATACTCACCAGCGCGCGGGCACCCTCTCCGGGGGCCAGCGCCGGCTGATGGAGATGGCGCGGGCGCTGATGGCGCATCCCAAGCTGCTGCTGCTTGACGAGCCGACGGCGGGCGTTTTCCCCGAGACCAGCCGGCTGATAGCCACCCGGGTCAAGGAGATCGCCGAACAGGGCGTGACCATCCTCCTCATCGCGCACAACATGGGCTTCCTGTCCTCAGTAGCCGACGACGTGGTCGTCATGGCCGAGGGCAAGGTGCTGGTCCGCGGACCGCTGGAAACCGTCCGTGCCCACGACGAGGTCATCACTGCCTACCTCGGTGCCACAGTCACCCAGAGCGGAGAAGGAGCCGGAAATGCCCGAGCTTAAGGCTGAGCTCATATCAGCCGGATACGACGGCCCGCTGATCCTCGAGAAGGTCTCGGTCGAGGCATTCCGCGACAAGATCACCGTCGTGCTCGGCCCCAACGGAGCAGGGAAGTCCACTTTGGCGAAGGCCATTCTCGGCCTGGTGAAAGTGCGGTCTGGTCACGTCTTCGTGCACGACAAGGACGTGACCGGCCTTGGCCCGCACAAGCTCGTCCGGCACGGTGTCGCGTACCTTCCCCAACTGCAGAACATCTTCGACGAGATGACCGTCATCGAGAACCTGCAGATGGGCGGCTACACGATCAAGGGCCATCTCGACAAGCGCCTAGACACCCTGTTCGAGATCTTCCCTGACCTTGCCGCCGACCGGCACAAGAAGAGCGGCAGCATGTCGGGCGGCCAGCAGCGCATGCTAGCGCTGGCCAGGACGCTGATGACGGATCCGACCGTGGCGATACTTGACGAGCCCACAGCCGGCCTGTCGCCGCTGTACGCGGACCGGGTCTGGCAGCAGATCGCGCGGATCCGCGACCTCGGCGTCGCACTGCTCGTCGTGGAGCAGAACGCCGAGATGGCAATGGAGCATGCCGACTCCGTCTATCTCCTCGCCCAAGGGCGGAACGTCCTGTCCGGCCCCGCGAAGGAACTGCGTCAGCGCGAGGAAGTGGCTAGGATCCTTGTGGGCTGACGTCGAAGTGGCTGATGACACGGCCGATGTGGTCGTCGTTGGCGCCGGATTCGCTGGCGCCGTCGCCGCCGTGGCCGCGCAGGAGGACGGGGCCACCGTCATCCTGCTCGAGAAGGGCGCGGAGCCTGGTGGCTCGTTCGCGTTGTCCGGCGGATACGTATGGACGTTCGTATCCGTGGAGGCCTATCGACGTCTCGTACCGCATGGCGATGTTGCCCTTGGCGGACTCGTGGTCACCGAGTTCGCTGACGGCCTTGACTGGCTCGTCAGCCACGGAGTCAGGCTAGGGCCGCCATGCGACGGCCTTGGGCCTGACCGGGAGGGCAGCGGCCGCCGGGTGGAGCCCGACCCTGTCTCTGGCGCCCTCACGCCGCTGCTCAAGGCATTCAGCGCCGCTGGCGGCCAGGTCAGGTGTAGGTCACGCGTCGCCGGGATGGTGACCGACCCCGCCGCACGGGTCACCGGGGTGCGCGTACAGCCGCAGCAGGCCTCCAGCTACGTGATCAGCTGCAGTGCGGTCGTGCTGGCGACCGGCGGTTTCCAGGGCGACGCCGAGATGATGGCCAGGCACGTCAGCCCGTGGTCAGATCGTGCGCTGCTGCGGGCGAGCCCGCTGTGCACCGGCGACGGGCTGCGGGCGGCGCTGGCGGCAGGCGCGGCTGTGAGCGGCGCGATGAACGCTGTCTATGCTCACGTGATGCCCGCGCCGCCGGCTCAGGTCGAGTCGGCGGCCTACCGTTCGCTGACGCAGTTCTACGTCGAGCGCTGTCTGCTGCTGAACATGCGCGGCGAGCGGTTCGTGGACGAGAGCCTCGGTGACGCGGCGTGCGGTCTTGCGCTGCTACGCCAGCCTGAAGCGCGTGGCTTCATCATCTTCGACGCCGCGCGCCACCGGGCAGCGATCCGGGAGCCATTCGTGCCGGACGCGGTGACCAGGGATCCCGTGGAGGCAGTCCGGGCCGCCCACGGCGAGGTCATCGAGGCCGCCAGCCTGGCGGAGCTAGGCGCGCTGCTGCAGGAACGCGGCGTTCCGAGCGGTACATCGCGCGCGACGATCACGGCATTCGACACGGCCGCCGAGCGCGGCGATAGCGGCACGCTGCCTGTCCGGCGGGCGCGTGACCTGCACCGCTGTAGCGAGTCACCGTTCTTCGCCGTCCCTGTACAGCCCGGCGTCACCTATACAGAAGGCGGCATCAAGATCAACACTGAGTGCCAGGCACTGGACCGTGATGGACGGCCGGTGCCCGGTCTCTATGTCGCCGGAGCCGACGTCGGCGCGATTTCCAACGTCGGCTATGCGGGGGCACTTTCCGCCGGCCTCATCACCGGCCTGCGCGCCGGGCTGCATGGTTCGCGCTGGCACGACACGGAGGAGCGGTCCCGGCACCGGTCTTCGTGAACAAGGGAGAAATCCTCGTGAACAAGGGAGAAATGTGAAGACACCCCTGCAAATGGACGAGGTCTTCCCCGAATTTAAGCTCATCAGCAATGACGCGCTCCGGCTCGGTGTGGAGGCGGTCTGGCAGGAACTGTGGGCAGCATCCGCGTTCGAATCGCCGACCGACGTGCCGACCTCGCCAGAGATCCCCTATCCGCACGTGACGCATAACCGGTCAGTCCTCGCGATCGCCCTGGCCATCGCCGACACGTTCGAGAAGTTCCACGGCGTCACGGTGGACAGGGACATCCTTATCTCCGCAGCGCTGCTGCAGGATGTCTCGAAGCTGGTCGAATACGAGCCCGCCCAGCTGCCCGCTACGCAGTACTCCGAACTCGGCCGCACCTACCCGCACGCGTTCATGGCCGCCCATGTCGCGCTGAAGCACGGGCTGCCTGACGCCGTGTGCCACATCATCCTCAACCACACGCCGCAGTCGGCCGCCTTTCCCGCATCGCTGGAAGGCAAGATCCTCTACTACGCGGATCAGCTGGACGTGCTGGCGATCTACCGCGATCGCTGGGAAAAGCTCCTGTTCATCACCAAATAGCGGCGCCGCCTGATGACCGCCGACGTCTCCGCCGTGCCGGGCGCCGCAGCGCTCGTGACCTACCGATGGCGGATTCTCATCGCCGCCCTGCTCGTGCAGGTCACGATCTCGATCGTCACCCTCGGTCTGCCCGCTGTAGCGCCCTTTGCCATGCACGACCTGAACCTGTCGACGGCAGAAGTCGGCCTCTTCGCCACCGTGCTGAACGTGGGCACCATGGTGGCGCTGCTGCCCGCGGGGTGGGCGGTGGATGTTCTCGGCGAGCGCCGGGTGCTCGTCGTCGGCGGGATCGCGACCGGCGTGGTCGGCGCCCTTGCCTCCGTCATGCCCGGGCTGGCGCTCCTCCTGCCCGTCCTGATCATCGTGGGCCTGGCCGCGGCCACCCCGACGCCTGCCGGGAGCACGGCGATCATGTCAGCGTTCGCGCTCAAGGACCGCGGCTTCGTGATCAGCGTGCGGCAGACAGGCGTGCCGGTCGGCGGGGCACTGGCCGCCCTCATCCTGCCACCGGTCGCGATCGCGTTCGGCTGGCGTCACGCGCTGCTCTCCGCGGCCGCGCTCGCAGTCGCCGGCGCCGTGATCGCATGGCTACTCGTGCGCCGTGTCCCGGCACACAGGAACTCGACAATCCGGCAACCACGCGGATCGACGCGCGCTGTCATCTCGCGCGACGCGACCCTCATCGGGCTGGCTTCCGTCTTCCTGACGAGCGGGCAGTACATCCTGAGCACCTATATAGCGCTGTACCTACTCCGCGATTTCCACGTGCCGCTGTCGGTGGGCTCGCTGTTCCTCGTCACGCTGAACCTCGGCGGCCTCTTCGGGCGGTTGCTGTGGGGGACCGTGAGCGACCGCGGCTACGGACCGCGCCGCAAGCGCACGCTGACCATCGTCAGCCTGATCGGCGCGGCCGGCTTCCTGGTCCTCGCCGCCATGCCCGCCGCGGCCCCCAAAGCGGCCCTGGTCGTTCTCGTGCTTGCCCTCGGGGCCACGGTGATCGGCTGGAACGGTGTATGGGTCACGCTGCTGTCCGAAATCGCCCCGCCCGACATGCGCGGCAGGACCGTTGCCTTTGGCCTAACTCTCGCGCAAGTCGGAATCTTCACCGGACCCTTCTTGTTCGGCCTGCTCGCCGAGAGCACTCATTCGTACCGGTTTCCCCTGGCGGTCGTCGCCGGAACGCTGGTCCTGCCTGGCGTGTTCCTGCTGGGAGTGCGCGAGGAGCATCGGGCCCGGCCTGCGATCGCAGTATCCGCCGCGCTGCCCCCCACGCCGTCACCGCAATATCCACACAGGAGGAATGTCACCATGCCAGACCGCCAGTCCGCCGTCACGATCAGGCGTATCGAGATCCTGCCCGTCAAGTCCAAGCTGACGTTCCATCGCGTGCTGTCCAAGGGCGCTGTCTCCTCGGCCGACAGCGCTGACTGGGTGGGTGATCCGGTCCTCATCAGGCTGGAGAGCACCGACGGTGTGATCGGCACCAGCCAAGTCCGGCCGGTCATACCGTGGCTGGGCGAGACGACGCAGAGCATCGTGTCTTGCATACAGCACTACTACGCACCGGCGCTGCTCGGCGCCAACGTCGCCGAGCGTGAGGCGACGATGCTCCGCCTGGAGCGGCTGCTGCCGGGGAACACCATCGCCCTGGCCGGCCTGGACATCGCGATGCACGACCTGGTGGCCCGCAGCTATGGCATCCCGGTCTACGCGCTGCTCGGCGGCGCGCAGGTCAAGATCCCGCTCGACTGGTCCGTGTCGCTGAACCCGTCCCCGAAGATCGTCGCCGAGGCCACCAGGGCGGTACACGAATTCGGGGTGCGCGCGATCTGCCTGAGGTCGGTCCTAGCGAGCGATGGCGTGAGGACGTCAAGGTCTTCCAGCAGGTACGCAGCGTGGTCGGCGGTGACGTCGCCATCGGCATGGACCCGAACGAGGGGTATGACCTGCCGACGATGCTGCGCGTCATACGCGCCCTGCAAGACGACGAGATCGCCTACATCGAGCAGCCGCTCCCCCGTTATGACCTGGACGGGCTGCGCCTGCTGCGGTCACAGGGCGGAGCGCCGGTGTTCGTGGACGAGTCGGCCGTCACCCTCGCTGACGCGTTCCGGGTCATCAGCTCGGGTGCGTGTGACGCGCTCGTGCTGAAACTCTGGAAGAGCGGCGGGTTCGCGGGTGCGCGGAAGATGGCCGCGCTGGCCGAAGCCGCAGGCGCGGGCACTACGCTCGGCGGCGTGGCCCAGGGCAGCATCCTGGAAGCCGCCGCGTGCGCTCACCTGTACGCGTCGCTCGGCGTGCCGCCGATGGCAGCCGAGTTCGTTCTCGGCCTGAACGTCGTGGACGACGACCCTATCGTGGCCATGCCCGACAGCTTCGCGGTCAAGAACGGCACGTCCGAAGTACCCGCGGAACCAGGACTTGGCGTCGAGGTCGACATGGCAGCCGCCCGTGAACTCGCCCTGGCCAGCATCACCATCGAGTAGGCCGCGAGGCGGCCGGATCCGGTCGGCTAACCCGACTCGATCTTCGTCCGCAGCGGCACGGCCGGCAACTTCGCCCCGATAATGACGCCCGCCGCCGAGATGACCAGCGCGTACACGAACGCGATGTGCAGCCCGGCGGCGAGGCTCTCATGCAGCAGCGCGGTCGTGCTGGTCGCGATCGTGCCGTCGCTGCGCGCGAGCGCGCTGGCCACGGCGTCCTGGCCACTGCTCGAGAGCAGTCCCTGGGGCTTGCCCGACTGATCGGCAAGGACAGACGCGCTGCCGGGAATGCGCGACACGAGCTGCCGGGTGTAAATCGTGATGGTCAGCGTGGTCATCACCGAGATGCCGATGACCTGGGCCAGGTTGTCGAAGAACTGCCTGCTCGAATTCGCGGTCCCCAACATGCGGTAGGGAAAGGCGCTCTGTACGACCGTTGCGGCCAGCGGGAAGATCGTGCCTACACCCAGCCCGACCAGGACCATGGTGAGGTCGACTGTCGCATCGCTCGACGCGGGTGACAGCATCGCGCACAGGATGGTGCCAGCCAGCAGGATCGCTGGCCCGGCGATGGCATTGATCCGGTAGCTGCCTGTCCAGCTGATCGCGCGTCCGCTGATCACGTTGCCGACGATGAACGCGCCCATGATGGGCAGCAGCTCGAGGCCCGCGCCGGTCGCCGACTCTCCCCGTACCCCCTGGAGGAAGACCGGGAAGAAAGCGAGCAGGCCGAAGAACACCATCCGCGTGGCGAAACTGAGCCCTACCGCGCGCACGAAGACCGGGCTGCGGAAGAGCAGCGGCATCATCACGGGCTCC
>Ga0210386_10005151_pt1 | contig 10656 bp, 7 predicted proteins | sample IncBWH32OmetaG_FD_160091 | JGI IMG/M metagenome (GOLD analysis project Ga0210386, IMG submission 160091) | Forest soil microbial communities from Barre Woods Harvard Forest LTER site, Petersham, Massachusetts, United States - Inc-BW-H-32-O ... | reverse complement strand
TTCCCCAATCACCCCCGCCGCCTCGGCCTGCGCATCTATCAGCTGTGTCCGGCGATCGCGATCCAGGATCACCTTCTTGAGCCGAACCAGGGCGGCCAGGCGTTCACAACGACGATGGCTCCGACCGACGGGAGCGCAACGGTGCGTCGCTCCTCAACGCTCGAGAAGCTTGCGCGTGAGGGCGTTCGTCTCGCCGGCCAGGCCGCGGGCCTGATCGAACGGAGCTACCAAAAGGTGTTCCTGCGCGTGGAGACCACGACGGTCGACGTTGGCTGAACGCGGCGAAAGCGAAGCGTTCGCCGGATCCGGAGCAACCCGAAAGCGCCGACACGCGTCACCCGCCGATATTGAAGCTGGCCATGGCGGCCATATTGACGATGTCGGAATCCTTCGCGCCGAGGGAGACGATCTGCACCGGCTTCTCTAGCCCCACGATCAAGGGGCCGATGACCGTAGCGCCGCCCAGTTCCTGCAACATGCGGGTGGAGATGGCGGCGGAGTGGAAGGCCGGCATGATGAGCACATTCGCCGTGTCTTTCAGCCGGCAGAACGGATAGGCGGCCATCAGCTCCTTGTTGAGGGCGACGTCAGCGCCCATTTCGCCATCGTACTCAAAATCCACCCGCTTGGCGTCGAGAATCCGCACCGCTTCCTGCACGCGCTGCGCGCGCTCGCCGGGCGGATGGCCGAAATTGGAGAAGGCCAGCATCGCCACTCGCGGCTCGTAACCGAGCCGGCGGGCCACCCCCGCCGCTTCGATCGCGATATCGGCGAGATCCTCGGCGGTAGGCATCTCGGCGATCGCGGTGTCGGCGGCCAAAATCGGGCGCCCTCGCGACAGGATGATCGAGACGCCGACAACCCGGTGACCCGGCTTGTCGTCAATCACGCGCCGGACTTCCTCGAGCGCGATCGAGAAGTTGCGGGTGACCCCGGTCACGACCGCGTCGGCGTCTCCGCGCGCGACCATCGCGGCGGCAAAGTAATTGCGATCCTGGTTGATCATGCGCTGGCAATCACGGAACAGATAGCCCTTTCGCTGCAGCCGCTCATAGAGGAATTGGGCGTAAATCGAGTTGCGCTGCGAGAGGCGAGCATTGTGGATCTCGATGCCCTTGTCAGCGAGATCCAAGCCGGAGGCCTTGGCGACGCTCCGAACCCGGTCTTCCCGGCCGACCAGGATCGCCTCGCCCAGGCCCTGATTGACGAATGAATAAGCGGCGCGGATTACCTGCTCTTCCTCGCCTTCGGCGAACACCACGCGTTTGGGCGTGCGTCGGACGCGCTCCATGATGAGCTGCATCGCGCCTGCGATCGGGTCGCGACGCGCCGACAATTGCGCCTTGTAGGCGGCGAGATCGACGATCGGTCGCCGCGCCACGGCGGAGGCCATTGCGGCCTTCGCCACAGCTATCGGCACCACATGAATGAGGCGCGGATCGAACGGAACCGGAATGATGTAGTCGCGGCCGAAGCGCGGCCTCGCCCCGCGATAAGCGGCGGCCACTTCGTCGGGAACATCCTCACGCGCGAGGTTGGCGAGAGCCTGCGCCGCGGCGATCTTCATCTCCATGTTGATCGTCTTGGCCCGCACGTCGAGCGCGCCGCGGAAAATATAGGGAAACCCGAGCACATTATTGACCTGGTTGGGGTAATCGGAGCGCCCGGTGGCGATGATCACGTCGTCGCGGGCTTTCTTGGCGTCTTCAGGCGTGATTTCCGGATCCGGATTCGCCATTGCGAAAATGATCGGGTTGGGGGCCATGTCCTTGACCATTTCCGCGGTCAGCGCTCCCTGGACCGAGAGACCGAAGAAGATATCCGCACCCCTTATCGCTTCTTCGAGCGTTCGCAGCGGCGTCTCGACCGCGTGCGCGGACTTCCACTGGTTCATGCCTTCCTGACGGCCGCGATAGACGACGCCCTTGGTGTCGCACAGGATGACGTTGGCGGGCTCGAATCCCATCGCCTTGATGAGGTCGAGACAGGCGATGCCGGCGGCGCCAGCGCCGTTGCAGACCAGCCGCGTGGTCTGAATGTCGCGGCCGGTCAGATGCATCGCGTTGATCATCCCCGCCGCCGCAATGATCGCGGTGCCGTGCTGATCGTCATGAAAGACGGGAATGTCCATCATCTCGCGCAAGCGCTCCTCGATGTAGAAGCACTCCGGCGCCTTGATGTCCTCGAGATTGATCCCGCCGAACGACGGGCCGAGGTATTTCACCGCGTTGACGAATTCGTCCGGATCCTCCGTCCCGACTTCCAAGTCGATCGAATCGACGTCGGCAAAGCGCTTGAACAACACCGCCTTGCCCTCCATCACCGGCTTCGAAGCGAGCGCTCCAAGGTTGCCGAGGCCGAGGATCGCCGTGCCGTTAGAGATGACCGCGACCATGTTGCCGCGTACAGTGTAGTCATAAGCGGCCGACGGATCGGCGGCGATCGCCTTCACCGGAACCGCAACCCCAGGCGAATAGGCGAGCGACAGGTCGCGCTGGGTCGCCATGGGCTTGGTCGGCACGATCTCAAGCTTGCCCGGGCGCCCTCGCGAGTGGAACTGGAGCGCCTCTTGATCGGTGATCGAAAAGCGCTTGTTTGGTCCGTCGACCCTGTCATTCATAATTGAAACCCTGTCTGGATTTTGAATGGGAGGCCCATTGCCGGTCGGAGCGCGACGCGGATGATGATCGCTGTGCGGCTAAGAAAGCGTCCGCCGCTTCGATCAGTTTCCTCCCAGGCGCTCATGATGAAGAGATCGCCGTTTTAACTGATCGCATACTGAGGGGGCGTCATGCTTTTGGCAAATCGCCGCGCGGCGGCGAAGTCTCTTGCGTTGACATAAAGACATGTTTATATGATTATGTCAGTTGCAGAACGCTTGAACGGTATGCGGAATGAATTGGCCCAATCCCGCCATCGAGACGAACCTCGCGCGCCGTGAGGACGCGCTGACGGCGCTGCAAAGCGCGGCGAGCCAGCGCATCCTGATCATTGACGGCGCGATGGGCACCCAAATCCAGTGCCTCAATCTCGGCGAGACGGATTTTCGCGGCGAACGCTTTCATTCCTGCGACCGCCTCCTGCAGGGCAACAATGATCTCTTAACCCTAACCCAACCGCAGGCGATCGAAGACATCCATTTGGCTTACGCGCTGGCCGGCGCGGACATTCTCGAGACCAACACCTTCTCTTCCACCTCGATCGCGCAAGCCGATTATGGGATGGAGGCGGAGGTCTACGAACTCAACCGCGACGGGGCGCGATTGGCGCGGCGGGCCGCAATCAAGGCGCAAAAGGCCGATGGCACGCGCCGCTTCGTCGCCGGCGCTCTGGGGCCGACGAACCGCACGGCCTCGCTTTCCCCGGACGTCAACAATCCGGGTTTCCGCGCGGTCAGCTTCGACGAGCTCCGCATCGCCTATGGCGAGCAGATCCGAGGGCTCATCGACGGCGGCGCGGACATCCTCCTGATCGAAACCATCTTCGACACGCTCAACGCCAAGGCGGCGATCTTCGCTTGCTTCGAAGCTTTCGCCGAGCGTGGCTTTCAGATGCCGTTGATGATCTCGGGCACCATCACCGACCGCTCGGGGCGCACCCTTTCCGGCCAGACGCCGACCGCATTCTGGCATTCGGTGCGCCATGCGCGCCCCTTTTCCGTCGGCCTCAATTGTGCGCTCGGAGCGAGCGCGATGCGCGAACACCTCGCCGAGATCGCCGACGCGGCGGACACGCTCGTCTGCGCTTATCCGAACGCCGGCCTGCCCAACGCCTTCGGCCAATATGACGAAAGCCCCGAGGCGATGGCGGGGCAGATCGGGGGGTTCGCCGCCGATGGCCTCGTCAACATCGTCGGGGGATGCTGCGGCTCGACGCCGGACCACATCCGCGCCATCGCCGAAGCCGTTCGCAGTCATGAACCCCGCACGCCTCCGAAGGTCGCGCCGCTGATGCGGCTCTCCGGTCTCGAGCCGTTCACGCTCACTTCCGACATTCCGTTCGTCAACATCGGCGAGCGCACCAACGTCACCGGCTCGGCCAAGTTCCGCAAGCTCATCACCGCCGGCGACTATGCCGGCGCGCTTGTCGTCGCGCGCGACCAGGTGGCGAACGGGGCGCAGGTCATCGACATCAATATGGACGAGGGGCTGATCGACTCGAAGGCGGTCATGGTCGAGTTCCTCAACCTCGTCGCCTCCGAACCCGATATCGCGCGCGTGCCGGTGATGGTCGATTCATCGAAGTTCTCGGTGATCGAGGCGGGGCTCAAGTGCGTCCAGGGCAAGCCAATCGTCAACTCGATCTCAATGAAGGAAGGCGAGGAGGAATTTCTGCGCCAAGCTCGGCTCGTGCGCGACTATGGCGCGGCGGTCGTGGTTATGGCGTTCGATGAACAGGGCCAGGCCGACACGCTCGAGCGGAAAGTCTCGATCTGCGCGCGCGCTTACAAGCTTTTGACGGAACAGGCCGACTTTCCGCCCGAGGACATCGTCTTCGACCCGAACATCTTCGCCGTCGCGACCGGCATCGAGGAGCACAACGGCTATGGCGTCGCCTTCATCGAGGCGACGCGACAGATCCGCCAGACGCTGCCCCACGCGCACATCTCCGGCGGCGTCTCCAACCTCTCGTTCTCGTTCCGCGGCAACGAGCCGGTGCGCGAGGCGATGCACGCGGTGTTTCTCTACCACACCATCCAGGCGGGGATGGACATGGGGATCGTCAACGCGGGCCAGCTCGCGGTCTATGAGACGATCGAGCCCGATTTGCGCGAAGCGTGCGAGGATGTCGTCCTCAACCGTCGCCCCGACGGGACCGAGCGCCTGCTCGCCATCGCCGAGCGCTTCCGCGGCAAAGGCGGGATGGAGGCGAAGCCGCAGGACCTGGAATGGCGTCAGTGGCCGGTCGACAAGCGCATCGCCCATGCGCTCGTCAACGGAATCACCGAGTTCATCGAAGCCGACACCGAGGAGGCGCGGCTTGAGGCCAAGCGCCCGCTCGATGTCATCGAAGGCCCATTGATGGCCGGCATGAACGTCGTTGGCGACCTGTTCGGCGCAGGGAAAATGTTCCTGCCGCAGGTCGTGAAATCCGCGCGCGTGATGAAGCAGGCAGTCGCAATCCTGCTCCCCTATATGGAAGCGGAAAAGGCGGCAGGCGGCGACGAGCGCCAGACGGCGGGCACGATCGTGCTGGCGACGGTCAAGGGCGACGTGCACGACATCGGCAAGAACATCGTCGGCGTCGTGCTCGCCTGCAACAATTACGAGATCATCGATCTCGGCGTGATGACGCCAGCGTCGAAGATCCTCGCCGTCGCGCGAGAGAAGAAGGCCCATGCGATCGGGCTTTCCGGCCTCATCACCCCGTCGCTCGACGAGATGGTCCACGTCGCTTCCGAGATGGAGCGCGAAGGCTTCGACATTCCTCTCCTCATCGGGGGCGCGACGACCAGCCGCGTCCATACCGCGGTCAAGATTCATCCCCGCTATTCCCGCTGTCAGACGGTGCACGTCAACGACGCGAGCCGCGCGGTCGGAGTCGTCGCGTCGCTGCTCTCGCCGGAGACGCGCGCCTCGACCATCCAGTCGGTGCGCGCCGAATACCGCAAAGTGGCGGAGGCGCACGAGCGCAGCGAAGCCGACAAGATCCGGGTGCCGCTCGCAAAGGCGCGCGCCAATGCGCTGAAGGCGGACTGGAGCGGCTATCGCCCCACGACGCCGACCTACTTCGGGCCGCGCGCGTATGAGTGGAACGATCTCGCCGACCTCGCGCGCTACATCGACTGGACGCCGTTCTTCCAAACATGGGAGCTGAAGGGGCGCTATCCCGCCATCCTCGACGATCCCGATCAGGGATCAGCGGCGCGCGCCTTGTTCGAAGATGCGCAGGCGATGCTCAAGCACATCATCGACGAGCAATGGTTCGCGCCGAAAGCTGTGGTCGGCTTCTGGCCGGCGGCGCAGGTCGACGACGATATCCAGCTCTTCGCCGACGATTCGCGCACCGCTCCAATCGCCACGATGTTCACGCTTCGTCAGCAGCTCGCCCGCCGCGACGGGCGCCCGAACGTCGCACTCGCCGATTTCGTCGCGCCCGCTTCAAGCGGCGCTCACGATTACATCGGCGCCTTTGTTGTCACGGCCGGCCTCGCCGATGACACCATCGCCCGGCGCTTCGAGCACGCCAACGACGATTATTCGTCGATCATGGTCAAGGCGCTGGCCGACCGGTTCGCCGAAGCGCTCGCCGAAGCGATGCACGCCCGCGTGCGTCGCGAGCTCTGGGGTTACGCACCTGAGGAGGCGTTCACCCCTGACGAACTGATCACCGAACCGTACAAGGGCATTCGCCCGGCGCCCGGCTATCCCGCGCAGCCCGATCACACCGAGAAAGCAACGCTATTCCGGCTGCTTGACGCCGAGCGAGCGACTGGCGTCCAGCTCACCGAAAGCTACGCAATGTGGCCGGCCTCGTCGGTGAGCGGAGTCTATCTCGCTCACCCCGAGTCGCATTATTTCGGCGTGGCCAAGGTCGAGCGTGACCAGGTCGAAGATTATGCGGCGCGTAAGACTATGGACGTCGCCGAGGTGGAGCGCTGGCTCGGACCGGTCTTGAACTATGTGCCCGTGACTGCTGTGGCGGCGGAGTGAACGGTCAGCTAGCAGCGTGGTCAGGACGATCGAACGCCGCCAGCGCCGCAAGGATCAGCACGGGCGCCAATAGCACCCACGCGCCGAACCGCGGCGTGGCTGCGCCCGACAACAACGCGCCGGCCAGGAACCCGGCCCAGACGCGAGCCAAAAGCATGGCCCGGCGCAGATGGGTGTCCCACGGCCCCTGCGCGTCCGGAAGGGGCGCACGCCTCAGCGCCAACGCGAGGTTTGCCCCGACGCGGCTCAGCGTTCCGGTTACAAAAGTGAGGCTCACCGACTGCGCGCCGACGCGGGAGAGCGCGGTGTTCATCACTCCCATCGCGAAACTGACCGTCGCAATGAGAACGCCCGCGGATGGGGGGCCGAGCTGCGTGAAGGCGACGACCGCCGCCAGCCCGGCCGCAACCACGCCGAACACCGCCCGCCGCGCCCGGCGTCCGGCGAACTGCACGAGCAAGGTGCCGGCGAACGATCCGCCGACGAAGAACAGGATCGCCAGCGCCGAGAGCGCCGCGGGGCCGAACGCGCCCTCCGCGGTCTGGTAGCCGGTCTGGGTAGTGTTCCCGCTCATGAACGACACGTACACGCCGTAGGTGATAATGCCATAGGCGTCGACGAAGCCGGCGACCATCGCGAGGCCGGCGGCCAACCGTCCCTCGCGTCGAGCGTGGGCGCGGGCGAAGCGCGCCGTGCGGTCGACGGGTCGAGGTTCGAGGGCGAAGCGACTTGTCGCTGCCCCGGGTTCTACAAGTTCATCGGCCATGATCGCACTTCAGGCTATTCGCCAAACGCGACGCGAGCGAGCGCCTTCCATCGCCGGCATAATAGCCAACACCGAACGCTTCGATGAGCCCTTCGCCACGCGTCCGATTCATCAGGACGCCGGCTCGCGAGGCTCGAGCGGCAGCGAGCGCGTTCCCGCTTGAGGGAACGTAAGGCTGTTCGCTAAGTACATGACGTATATGTTCGATATTCCCTTGTAATTCACTAAGATTTCATCTAGCTTCGACGCGAGCGGCTGCTTGTTCGGCGGGGATGAACTGCGGGGCCGGTTACAATGTCTCGGGCTGGGGCAGGTATAAAGCGAAAGCGTATTCCTGAGATCGACTTTTGGCGCGGTTTCGCGCTAATCGTCATCTTGGTCGATCACGTCCCCCGGAATGGCCTCGACTACCTGACTCCACAGAACTTCGGCTTCTCCGACGCTGCGGAAGCTTTCGTTTTTCTGTCGGGCGTATCCGTCAGTCTCGCCTACGCGCCAACGCTTCAGAAGGCTGGCTTCGGAGGTCTCGTCAAACGATGCGCAACCCGCGCCGCTAAACTTTACGTCGTCCAGATCGCGATGGTCGCCTGCAACATCGCGATCCCGCTTGCCGCCGCCAAGGTCGTAGGCGATGAAGGCCTAGTGCTGGGACAGGGACTTTCCCGGTTTGTCAACTCTCCCGTCTCATCCCTCGTCGACGCCGCCACGCTCTTCTATCAGGCCAACTATTCCGACGTCCTGGCGCTTTACGTCGTTTTGATGCTTTGGGCGCCCGTCGTTATTTTTCTGGCGTCGCGCAGTCCTGCTTGGGCGCTTCTTGCGTCCATCGCAGTTTACGTGGCCGGGCGGGGCCGCGCCGGCGGGAGCTTCGATGGCTGGTACTTCAATCCCTTCGCCTGGCAGCTTGTGTTTGCGCTTGGCGTCATTTGCGCTTTGAGATGGCGCAGCGGCTTGCCACGAGTGCGGCGGCCGCTGGTCGTACTGGCTCTGGCGGTCCTTCTTGGCGCTGCCATCCTGTGCGTGGCGGTAGGGCTAAAAGCAACCGCTCTAGCCTACCTTGATCTCGACAAATACAACCTTGGTCTGATGCGGCTCGCCCATTTCTTGGCGCTTGCATACATCATATCAACAATTGCGATCATCCAACCCTGGGCGACCACCTTGAGCCGGATCGTCGGCAGCCCGATAGGCCAATCCTTTCAGGGCATGGGCCGCAACAGTTTGCTGTTCTTCGCGCTCGGTTCGGTCGCGAGCACCGGGGGGCGCAGTTTGATGGCTGCAGCCAAATCGCTCGGCGCAGCCCATCTCTTCCTCCATGTCATCGTCCTGGCCTATACGGCGATGGCGGTGGTAGGAATGTTCCTGGTCGTCAACCGAATGAACCGAACGGCAAGCCTGCGCAGCATTTCAACTGACATTCGCAACCCCGCAGTTCCGATGAACCCGCTGCGGGCGGAAGCCGGCGAGGGCGCCGCATTTCCCTAGACGCGCGCCTTTCGCGAACCTCGCGCCAGACATTTCGCCGACCTCGATCTAAAGCAACGCGCAATCAGCGGAAGCTATCGCCGGATGCCCACGAAAGCGGGCATCCAGCAAGGCTTTAGCCAGACCCTGGGTTCGCGCTTGCGCGGGAATGACACGATGATCGAACGCGATTCGGTTTGAAAGGACATCTATCTAAGCGTCGATCAGATTATCCTTGACGCGGACGGCTGCATCATCTAATCAACGATTAGATTGATCGAAGCCGATCGTGCGAGATTGACGGCAGGAGAGCGTCATGGCGGCGATTGCAGCGGAGACGGCGCGAGGAGCGCGCGCATCCGGTGATGTCTTCTCAGGCGCGCTATTGGCTTCGGGCGCGGCGGCTCTGTTCGTCGGCACGCTCTTCTACGCCCGTTTGACGCCCGAGCTCGGGCTGCCGGCGTTACCGCCGGAGCGGACGCAAGCGCTGGCCGACGCGCTCAAGCTCGGGCCGCAGCCGCTGGCCCTCGCCGGAGGCTTTGCCTTCCTCGGCGATTGCCTGTTGCTCGCGGCCTGCATCGCATTGGCTTCGAGAAGCCCCCGCTTGAGCAACCTCGATACGGCCGGCTGGGCGTTGATCGCGGTCAGCGTCGCGCTCGCCACTATGTTCGATTCGATGACCGCGGCGCTGTTCTTCCCCTTGGCACACGGCGCCGACCCTGCCCTGTTCGTCGCGGTCAAGTCGTGGTTCGACTTTCTGTTCGCCGCCGGCAACGTTCCTTACGGGCTGGGCTTCATCGCCGTCCTGTGCGCGGACCTCCGCCGCAGCGAGCCGCTGCTGCCGCGGCTCGTGTCCTATGTCGGGATCGCCATCGGCGCCGCGGCGGCGATCAGTGGACTCGGCGCCGCGCTCGGCATGCTGCATCTGCCGCTTGTCATCGGTCTGAGCGTCACGTTCGGCTGCGTGATTCTCGCCGCGCTCGGCGTCCAGATCGCACGGCGCGGTCCGGCGGGCGCCGCGATGGGCCGAGGTTGAGCGAACAAGCCAGGGCTCGCGGACGAACGCCAAAGCCATGCGAGCGAAAAGGAAGGCGGATTACCACCATGGGCGTCTGCGTCGAGCGCTGATCGAGACCGCCGTCAAAACGATCGCCCAACACGGGGTCGACGCGTTGAGCCTGCGCGAGCTGGCCGCGCGAGCGGGCGTGAGTCCCGGCGCTCCCTATCATCACTTCCCCAACCGGAGCGAACTGCTGGCGTCGATCGCCGAGGAAGGGTTTGCGCGGCTCGAAGCTCAGTTGGTCGCGGCGCGCGACGCGGCGCCGGACAACGCCAGCGCCCGGCTTGAAGCGCTGGGCTTAGCCTATGTGACCTTCGCCGTCTCGTCTCTCGGCTATTTCCGTGTGATGTTTCACGGCGACTCGAAATCCTCCGGCCCGACCGAGGCGGGGTTGCGCGCCTTCCATATCCTGCGCGACGCCGTGGTCGCCTGCCAACAGGCCGGCGACGCGCCGAAGGGTGACGCCACCGGCCTCGTCGTTGTCGCCTGGTCGGCCGTGCACGGCTTCGCGACGCTGTGGGTCGACCGCGCCCTGCCCTTTGAAGGCCTGGAGCCTGAGCGCCTGGCGCCCGAAATCGGACGCCTCATCGCCCGCATGTTCTCGGCGCTGGCGGCCTGCCCGGCTTGACCCCGCGGGCATTCGCGCCGCAAGCTGGGCGCGCCTGAAAAAGCCCGCGCCATTCGAGGCGGCGTCGCCGGGGAACTCCTCGGCG
>Ga0210386_10005150_pt1 | contig 10662 bp, 5 predicted proteins | sample IncBWH32OmetaG_FD_160091 | JGI IMG/M metagenome (GOLD analysis project Ga0210386, IMG submission 160091) | Forest soil microbial communities from Barre Woods Harvard Forest LTER site, Petersham, Massachusetts, United States - Inc-BW-H-32-O ... | reverse complement strand
GATGTCACGTCCGTGCCAGGAAAACACGCGCCCGCCCTCGCCACCACCAGCCAGGCAGCACTCCCGCCCGCCATGATGCGGCCACTTTTCATCAACATTGATCATGGTTCCAGCCCACCCGTGCCCTCAGAACTCACGAACAATCGCGGTCTCGCGAACAAGATCACATAGGGCCGGCTTGTCCGGGTTACCTGGGGCGCCGAGATGAGTCCTGCCGACGTAGCCGTGCTCCACCCTGTCGGCCGCTCTGCCCGGGCGATCGCCTGCGCCTGAGCGTGGATGGACAGGTCGTCGACGTGAGACTCACCGGCCAGGGACCTCCGGTGCCTGCCCATACCGGTTCACTGCCCTCTCTTCACACCATCTCCACACACTCGGTACGAAACCTACACAAAGGAGCATTCAAGTTGACAAAGTCTGAACGAGAGATGAATACCAAGTGTCTCGCAGATGACGAGATATCTAGTGAGCTGTTAGCCGCAAAGCAGAAGTAACGATCATCGGTCCTCGGTGAGGACAGACAACCGATGCCGGGAACCTGGGTATCCGCTCCGCGATCTGCCGGTTAGTTTTCATCTCGGCTGTGACCAGGGCGTGCGCACGCAGGGGAGGTGATTACGGCGCGACCGTCGTCGTGCGCGGTTCAATTCATGTGACGTCTTGGTGATGGTGCCTTCGGCCGCGCCAGGGACCGATAACCAGCGCCCTGGCCACTCCGTACCTCCCGCTGATCATTTCTGATGCGGACTGTGCGCCGTCGGTGTCTTCAATGCTGCCCGCAGAACACTCGCACCCGGGTTTCCGGCGGCCATTTTAATGCTGCACCACGCCAGCGAGGGGGATCATTTACATGCCCATTTACCCTATTCGACCTGTGCCGTCACCTGCCACCACGGTCAGCAGTCCTGGGCCGAGCGCACCGGGGCGAAGGCGGACAACGGGCGCCGACGTGCCGAGCGCGCCCATCGGTCTCAATCCTGCCGTCAACGGCAGAACGCCGAACCTGACCGTGATCGTCCCGACCCGTAACGAGAAGCACACCATCGGATTGCTGCTGGCGCGTCTGGGTCCAGCGGTCGCGCCACTGAACGCCGAGGTCATCGTGGTCGACGACAGCGACGACGAGACCCCGGAGGCACTGGTCAGCCAGGCCGGGACCTGCGCGATCCCGGTACGGCTCCTGCACCGGCTGCCCGGCTCCAGGAAGGGCGGCCTGAGCAGTGCGGTCATCGCCGGAGCGCGGCACGCCCGGGGTGAGTGGGTTCTCGTCATGGATGCCGACCTGCAGCACCCTCCAGAGGCCGCGGCCGTGCTGGCGAGCACCGCTATGCGCCACGACTGCGACATCGTGGTGGGCACCAGGTACGGCGGCGACCGGTCCGCGGCGGACGGCCTGGGCAGCACCGGTCGGGTATTCGTGTCCTCCAGCGCCACCCGGCTGGTCAAGGACCTGTTCCCGCGCAGGCTCGCCATGGTGAGCGATCCGCTGAGCGGCCTGTTCGCCTTCCGCCGGGCCAGCGTGAAGCTCGACCGCCTCCGGCCGACCGGCTTCAAGGTGCTGCTGGAAATCCTGGTCCGTAACCCGGTCGCCCGGGTGGCCGAGGTCGCCTATCGCTTCGAACCGCGGGCGGCGGGTGACTCCAAGGCCTCGCCCCGCGAGGGCGCCAAGTTCCTGCGTCACGTGGCCCGGCTGCGCGCGGCACGGCTGGCCAAGCAGTTGCGCGAACGGCCAGCGACCCACCGGGAGCGGATCAGCCAAGCTGTGCGGTTCGTGACGTTCGGGCTGATCGGCGCGACGGGGATCGTGGTCAACAGCGCAGCGCTCTGGTTCTTCTACCACACCCTGGGCTGGAACCACCTGATCGGGGCATCGCTGGCCACTCAGGTCTCGACCACATGGAACTTCCTGCTGATCGACACGCTCATCTACCGCAAGCGGGCGCACGGCACCCGCCTCGGCCGCGCGGTCCGGTTCTTCGTCATGAACAACCTTCTTCTCCTGGCCCGCCTTCCGGTCTTCCAGATCCTGATCGACTCGGGCCTGCAAGTCCTGGTTGCGAACGCGATCACGCTGGCGCTGCTGTTCGTGGTCCGCTTCGTGCTCAGCGACCGGGCGATTTTCGCGTCGGCCGGTCAGGAAACGCACCGTGACCAGGTCCGGGTGCTGGTCGACCTGGAGAGCCCGGACGGTACCGCGGCTCCGGCTGCCCGCCGGAGATCGCGGTACCTGACGTTCCGGTACGACGTGGCGGGCGTCGTGAAGGTCGGATCCCAGGTCATGCTTCCGGAACTGGAGTTCTTCCGCGCGCAGCACATCGCTGACGGCGACGTGGACATCGCGGTGCGGGTCGGGGACGTGGGAGGCAGGAGGCCCCGCAGGCGTGCGGCCATGACAGAATCCCTGGATCCCACGGTGATTTGCTACCAAGAGCACCTCGGCCGCTTCGGGGCCAACTTCCGCGCGCGCATCGACGAACGCGTCACGGTGGAGGTGGGGCCGCTTCTGGCGCGGTCTTCCCACGTCGTCTACACCAACATCCTCGAGCCGTTGCTGCGGTTCGTCATGGTTTCCCGCGGCCGGATGCTGTTGCACTCGGCATGCGTGGAGCTCGCCGGGACCGGTGTGATGCTGTCCGCCCTGACCGATACCGGAAAAACCGGCACGGTGCTGCGCCTGCTGCGTGAGCATGAGGGCAGGTTCCTGTCCGATGACATGACGGTCATCGACCGCAGCGGCAACGCCTCATGGTTCCCCAAGCCCCTGACGATCAGCGCGCACACCCTGCGCGCCGTGTCTGCCGACGATCTCACCCGTTCCGAATGGCGCCGCCTGCAGATCCAGAGCCGGCTGCACTCCAGGAGCGGCCGGTCGATCGCCATGGCGCTGAGCCGGTTCAACCTGCCCATCATGGGCATCAACGCCCTCACCCAGATGCTGGTCCCGCCACCGAAGTACAGCGTGGACCGGCTGGTGCCTTGCCAGATAACCGACGCCACCAGGGTCAGGGAACTGTTCATCATCGAGCGCGGCTCGCCGCGTCTGGTTGACCTCGACCAGCACGACGCGCTTACCCAGCTGCTGGCCAACACCGATGACGCCTACGGCTTCCCGCCCTTCCGTTATCTCGCGCCGGCCATCAACATCGGCTCCCGGGACTACCAAGAGCTGCGGGCGGCCGAGCGCGACATCCTGGCTGGTTTCCTCGCCAACGTCCGGGTCCGGACGCTCGCCTCAGACACCTTCGGCTGGGCCGATGAAATCCCGCGCCTGATCCACGCGAGCGAGTCCCTCGTATCCGGCAACGGGTCGGGAGCGCCGCACGCCAGGAACGCGAACGCCAACGTAAGCCGATAACGAAACGGAGGGCGCAGATGCACAAGCGTCGCGGATATTCACTGCTGGCCGCCGCGGGAGCGGTGACGGCCATGCTCATGTCAGTACTGGCGGCGTTGCCGGCCAGCGCGAACACGACCAGCCTGACCCGGTATCCCTACCTGACCGATGTGGTGAACGCCGGTTCGACCGACAACGCCACCCTCAACTGGGCGACCGACACCAGCCAGACGACCGGGTATGCCACGTACGGACTCGCAGGTACTGAGTCCTGTACGGCTCACCGGGCCAACGGCTCCAAGACCGGCATCACCGTCAACGGAGTCGCCGAGGAGCAGTGGAAGGCCAAGATCACCGGGCTGACCCCCGGCGCCTCCTACTGCTATCGCGTGTTCTTCAGCAATCCGACGGTCGACCTGCTGGCCACCGACACGTCGCCGGTCTTCCCGGTGCCGGGCACCAGCGGCTCGTTCAAGTTCGCCGTGTTCGGCGACTGGGGCGACACGGTCGCGCCGGGCGACCAGGCGAACCTGGATGCGCAGATCGCGGCCAGCGGCGCCCAGTTCCTTCTCGGCGCCGGTGACACGGCCTACAACTCCGGCAGCCAGACCAACTACGGCGACCTCTATCAGACCGGCAGCCAGATATCGACCGTCTTCGCGCCGAACTACTTCAAGAACATCGGGAATCACATTCCGCTGTTCAATGCGCTGGGCAACCACGGCCAGACCGCTACCTTCCTGAACGTGTGGCCCATGCCGACGGCCCCGTCGCTGTCAGGCGGCCGCTACCAGACGGATACGTATTGCTGCGTCAATGGCACGACCAGTCGCAGCCTGCCGAGCGTGTGGTACGCCTTCACGGTGGGCAATTCCCGGTTCTATATTCTCGACGCCACCTGGCCTAACGGGGATCTCGGCACCGGCACCATCTATTCGGACGACGCGGCCGCCCACTGGTCGGCGTCGAGCCCCGAGTATCAGTGGCTGGCCAGCGACCTGGCCGCGCACCCTGGCGGGCTGAAGTTCGCGGTGGCCCATTTCCCGATGTACTCAGACAACAGCACGGAAAAGACCGACACCTACCTGCACGGCTCCGGAAGCCTGGCGGAACTGCTGACGCAGAACGGCGTTCAGATGGTGTTCAACGGCCACGCTCACATATACGAGCGCAATACCAAGCAGGCTGGCGAGAGTTTTGTCAGCTACGTGACGGGCGGCGGCGGAAGCGTGCTCGAACCGGTCGGCACCGCCGGCTGCGGTAGCTACGACGCCTACGCCATCGGGTGGTCACCGACCAAGCTCAAGGGCTACAAATGCGGCGCCGCGCCGGTTCCGGCCTCCGCGGCGGCCGTATACCACTACCTGCTGGTGACGGTGAACGGCAATCAGGTAACCGTGGCTCCGACGAACGAGAACGGGCAGCAGTTCGACGTCATGACCTATAACTTCTAGCGCCCGCGGACCGCCGACAAACTCGGCCTGCGGGCGTAATGCCGCGGATCGAGACCCCGCGGATCGAGACCCCGGGGGCGGAGCGCCCCCGGGGGGCCGTTCCTTTACCCACAGGAATCACGCTGGCTTCGCATACAGAAGAGGGTGAATATGACCGCACGCTCAGCCACTGCGTCGGGTCTGCACGAGCCAGCGCCGATCAAGTCGCAACTTCACAAAAGCCGGTGGCCGCAGGTAGCCGCCTTGCTGGCGATTTTCAGCATCGGCGGCTTCTTGCGATTGTGGCAGCTCGGCGCCGTCGGGTACAACTCCGATGAGGCAGTGTACTCAGGGACGGCGGCCGCTCTGGCAGGCGACCAGCGACTTGCGCAGTTCTTCCCGGTTTTCCGAGCGCACCCGATGATGCTGCAGACAATGCTTTCGTGGGTCTACCGCACGGGCGTCAGCGACGTGAAGGGCCGAACGGTGGTGGTCGTGTTCGGGCTGGCCACCGTCGGGGTGACGTACCTGCTCGGGCGACTGTTGTACAACCAGGCCGTCGGCTTGGTGGCGGCGGCGTTTATGGCTGTCATGCCATACGCGGTGGTAGTGAGCAGGCAAGTCCTATTGGACGGTCCAGCCACGCTATTTGTTACGGGAGCACTGTATTTTACCGCCCGGTATTGCCGCGACCGGCACCCGCCCTGGCTATACGCGGCGGCGGCAACCATGGGGCTGGCCATTCTTACCAAGGAGACTTGTGTCATTCTCCTGGCCGGCGGCGCGCTGTACTTGCTCGGCGCGCGCGATGTGCGACCGAGCCCGCGTCAGGCGGCCGTCGCCGGCGCGGTATTCGTGGCTGTCATCGCAGGCTGGTGGGGGGCCCTCGCATTGTCGGGCCGGGCCGGAACGGGCGGCCAGTACGCGCTCTGGCAGTTCCTGCGGCGCCAGAACCATCCAGTCTACTTCTACCTGACGACACTACCGGCGAGCCTTGGCTACGTGCTATTGGCCCTGGCCATCGTCGGCATTTGCTGGCAGCGTAACCGGGGCTGGCGCGAAAGCTTGCTAATATGGTGGGCCGCCACGGCGGTCCTGACCTACTCGCTCCTTCCTATCAAGGGATTCCAGTATCTGGAGCCCATCGCGCCGGTGCTGGCCATCTGGGCGGCGCTGGCGATTGATCTGGCCCGCGAAAAACTGGCCGGCAAGGCCCGCATAGGGGCAGCCACGACCGCGTGTATCGCCATTGTGTGTGCCACCATGGCCATTCCAGCGTGGCAGACTATTAACCCATCCGCCAGCACGACCTTCCTGGCCGGGTCCGGGGGGCTACCGGGTGGACGAGAGGCCGGACAATGGATTGCAGCCAGCCTCCCGCAGGGGGCCACGATCTTGACCATCGGGCCGTCCATGGCGAATGTGCTCGAGTTCTACGGCAACCGCCACGCTTATGCGCTGGCGGTCAGCCCGAACAACCGGAACCCGTCGTATGTCCCCGTATACAACCCTGACGCTGAATTGCGCAAGGGTGCCATTCAGTACCTAGTCTGGGACTCCTTCTCGGCGGCCCGTTCGCAGGCTTTCGGGCTCAAGCTGCTTAGCTATGTGGCTAAGTTCCGGGCGGCACTGGTCCACACGCAGTACGAAACCACAACCAGCCATGGGCACGTCGTATCTGTACCCGTCATCCGGATATACGAGGTAGTCAGAACATGAGATGGGTCAGCCTCCTGGCCGCCGCCGGTGTGTGCGCCGGCCTGATTGCGGCAGCGCCGCCGGCGCAGGCCGCGACCAAGACGCCGATCAAGCACATCGTGGTCCTGATGCAGTCAGGTCACTCCTTCGACAATTACTTCGGCACGTACCCGGGTGCCGACGGCATTCCGAGCGGCGCTTGCCTGCCGGCCAGCACGCTGCAGCCGAAGGCGCACGCATGTGTGCGGCCGTATCGTCTCGGGGACGCGCTGGCCAGCGACTTGGATCATGGCTCCGGCACGTGGGCACGCCAATATGACGGCGGCCGTATGGACGGGTTCGTATCGGCCTATCGTCGGCTGGGATTGTCCGGCGTCACTGCCCTGGGGTATTACGGCCAGCGCGACATCCCCTTTTACTGGAACGTGGCCGGGAATTACGTGCTGTTTGACCGCTTCTTCTCAAGCGCGCCCGTGGGGGTGCGGCTGAACCGCTTCTGGTGGGTGGCCGGCCGGCCAACTCCCAGCGGCGGCGAGAGGATACCGGCGGGCGGTTACGGTCAGGTCCCGACTATCTTCGACCGGCTCACCGCGGCCGGCGTGTCCTGGAAGATGTACGTGCAGAATTATGACCCGCACGTCACCTACCGAACGGCTCGCCCGGGTAACGCGAACAGCCAGGTCTCGCGTGTGCCGCTGGTCGATTTCGCGCGGTTCGTCGATAACCCGGAACTGGCCAGCCACATCTCGGACGCCAGCACCTATTACGGCGATCTGCGCCGCGGCACGCTGCCTGCCGTGGCCTTTATGACCGCCGCAGGCGCCAGTGAGAACCCGCCAGGATCGCCCCAGGCCGGGCAGCAATTCGTGCAACAGACGGTTACCGCCCTGCAAATGAGCTCCTACTGGCCTTCGTCCGCGTTCATGTGGACGTATGACAACTGGGGCGGGTGGTATGACCACGTCAAGCCGCCGAAGGGCTGGGGCTTTCGGGTGCCGGCCCTGCTCGTGAGCGCATACGCACGGCATGGACTCCTCGACCACACCACGATGGACTTCACGGCCATCCTCAAGTTCATCGAAGAAAACTGGCACCTGGCGGCGCTGTCGAGCCGGGATGCGCAGTCGCCGGGTCTGGCGAGCGCGTTCGATTTCTCCGGGCCGCCGAGGCCGGCCGAGCTGCTGGCCGGCGTGCCCGCCGCGACGACTCCGCCGAATGCCAAGACCGGCGTGGTCTACAGCGTGTACGCAGGCGAACTGCTGCTGGTCACCATCGTGATCGGGCTGGCCGTCTGGAGAAGCCGGCCCCGCCGCGCAGATCGCGGGGGAGGGGACCTGGCGACATGATCAGCTCGACTGGTATCAGATGGCCGACGCTCACCTGGCGATGGGCGGCAGTGGCCGTCATCGCCTGCGCGCTCGCGTTGACCGTAGCCGCCCCGGCACGTGCGCAGGCGACCAGCGCGGTGGCCGCCCGGATCGTCACGCTCCACGTCTACACCGTGCCGGCCGAACCCGGTGTGAAGCTGCTGTTCGATGGCCAGCCCGTAACGACGGACGCTGCCGGGGTGGCGGTCATCAATACGCCCTACCGGCTGACGGGTCACACCCTGACGCTGGTGCGCCCCGAGTGGACGAGTGAGGGCGGACGTATTCAAACGAAGTTTACTGTCTGGCGGTCGCCGCTATCGGAACAGAAACACTCGCCTACCCTCACCCATCTTGTCCTGAGGCGAAACCATGCCATTCAGCTTGGTTTCAGAGTGAGCTACCAGGTCAATTTCTCGTTCGTCACGACGAACAACACCAGCGTGCCGAGCAGCCGTATCAACGGTGTCGAATTGCGGGCTGACGGCGGGTACATCAGCTCCGTCAACGGCGGCCGGACGATTCGCCTACTGGGCGTCCAGCCGGTACTCCAGGCCGGAACCCTGGTGGCGCATAGCGTCAACTACACGCTGCAGGACGTAGTGGTGGATGGCTCTAACGTCGTCAGTGCCGGGCAGCAACACCTCAGCCCCACGCGGCAGCAATCGGCTAAGTTCGTGCTGCCGCTTCGGCAACTCACCATCACGGCCCACGACCGTATCTTCGGCATGCATACCGGCCGCACGGTGGTGGTGACGTACCCGGACGGACGACGCGTCAGCTACCGGTTCGACCCGGCCCACCAGGTGGTTCTGACCGGCCTGGCGCGCGGCCATTACCAGGTCCATATCGACGGCGGCGGCTTCCTGACCTCGCAGGCGGTCGTCCTGTCGAGAAACCAGATCGTCAACATGCCGATCCTGACCTGGCCCGACATCATCACGGTGATCGTGGTCCTCGCGATCGTCGCGGCGGCCGCGGTCATGCGGCAACGACTGGGCGGCCGGGCAGGCCGGGAGCGAGGTCAGGCCGAATGAGAGGCCTGCCACGACGTGCGATCGCGGGAGCCCTGCTGGCCGCGGCCCTGTTGATCGTGCCCGGAGCGATACCCGCGGTCGCGGCCGGCGATGCGGGGGCCCCTGCCGCGAACGCAGCCGGCGTTCCGGGGCAAACGCCGGTCTTCTGCTACTACTACATCTGGTTCGACCCGCCGTCGTGGAACCGGGCCAAGATTGACTATCCAGCCCTAGGGCGTTACTCCAGTTCCGACGCCGTTGTGATGCGACGGCAGATCGAGGAAGCCCAAGCGGCCGGCATTACCGCCTTCCTGGTCAGCTGGAAAGGGACGGCGGCGCAGAACGCGCGGCTCGAGCAGCTCGCCGCCCTAGCCGCGGAGCTCCACTTCAAGCTCGGTCTGGTCTACGAGGGACTCAACTTTGCCCGTCAGCCCCTGCCGGCCAGCGAAGTGGCTGGCGACCTGCAGTGGTTCGCCCGTACCTTCGCCGCCGACCCGGTGTTTGACATCGGGGTAGGGGGTTTCGACCGGCCGCTCATTGTCTGGTCCGGAAGCTGGGCCTTCTCGACGGCGGACATCGCCGAGGTCGTCCGGCCGGTACGCAGCCGGGTGATTGTGCTTGCCTCGGCCAAGAACACCGCCGACTATGTGCGGGTTGCTCCGCTCGTCGATGGTGATGCCTACTACTGGTCCAGCGTCAATCCGGCCACCATGTCCGGCTACGGCCAAAAGCTGCACGCCATGAGCCAATCGGTGCACGCCCATGGCGGGTTGTGGATCGCCCCGTCAGCGCCCGGGTTCGACGCGAGGCTGATCGGCGGCACGAGCGTTGTGCCGCGCAATGGCGGAGCGACGCTCAGGACCGAATTTAATACGGCGCTGAGTTCCCAGCCCGATGCCGTCGGGCTGATCAGCTGGAACGAATTCAGCGAAAACACATATATCGAACCGAGCATGCGATACGGCCGCACCTACCTCGATCTGACTGCTCAGCTCATCAACGCTCGTGCTCCGGTGCCCGCTACCGCGGTCGATAGCTCCGGCGGCGGCAGCGGAGGTCTGACCACCGGTTTCGCCCTGGCCCTCCTGGCGGCCATCGTCGTCGTCATCGGGTGGGTACGGCTCAGGCGCGGGCGGACGGGACGCGGATCTGGCCCCCAGGCCCGGATGCGGGCCGCGGGCCGGGTGGTGCGCCGGGTGATGGTAGGGCTAGGCCGCCGGACGAGCCGGTGGTGGCTGGCCGGCGCGGCCATGATCGCGGCGATCGTGATTGCCGGCGCCAGCACCGAGTGGTACGGCGCGGTCGCCGTGTCTCACCCGCGCACGCCGGATGCCACGTCCAACTACCTGGGGCTTCGTCCCGCGAAAGCGTCGACCCAGGCGGTCGTCGTCGCCGCGGGAGATATCGCATGTCCGGCGGGTCAGGCTGATATCGGCGACAACACAGAGGGCGCAACCGACCAGATTCGCGCTCCGCGTGCCACCTGCGGGCAGCCGGCCACGGCGAAGCTGATCGGGCAGATGAAGCCCGATGCGGTCCTCGCCCTCGGCGATACGCAGTACCCGGACGGCGCCTATAGTCAGTATGAACGCTCATACGGCAGATCGTGGGGGCAATTCAGGGCTATCACGTATCCAGCCATCGGGAACCATGAGTACCTGACCCGTCAGGCCCGAGGCTACTTCGAATATTTCGGCCAGCGTGCAGGTAACCAGAACCAGGGATGGTATTCGTACGATCTGGCCACGTGGCATGTCATTGTCCTCAACTCGGAATGCCAATATATCGGTGGATGCGGTACCGGGTCACCACAG
>Ga0210386_10005149_pt1 | contig 10663 bp, 7 predicted proteins | sample IncBWH32OmetaG_FD_160091 | JGI IMG/M metagenome (GOLD analysis project Ga0210386, IMG submission 160091) | Forest soil microbial communities from Barre Woods Harvard Forest LTER site, Petersham, Massachusetts, United States - Inc-BW-H-32-O ... | reverse complement strand
ATCCAATCGCCGGCGCTGCGGAACTGCAGGTGAGTGTACTCGTGATAGACGATGGCAAAGGGATGCTCCTGCTCCCCATCGAGACGCAGAAGAATGTAGTTCTGATCTTGTGAAGTCAGGAAGTAGCCGGCCAAGGGTAGCGATCCTTTGGCAAGATAGGCCTGCGGCTCTACAGACTGAAAGGTTTTTCCGTTTTTTGCAGCGTAGACAAAGATGGGCGCAGGCGGGTCGGCATTGAGTTTCGGGAAGAGCGTCTGAAACACCCATCGCATCCGCTCAAACTGATCCAGAACATGCCGCCCCTGTTTCTCGTTGCTGTTCGTCAGCACCACAAAGTGGCTGCTGCTGACTTCAATCCATTGATCGGGTGCTGCCGAGGCGAGCGGGCACGCCCCTGCAACCAACAACATAAAACCAAATAGCCGTTTGAGCATGATTGCGGATCAGTCTAGCAAAAGTCCGCTCCACCCGGCCCGCATAAATGTGCCGTTTCTTAAAACCCCGCGCCTCTCAACTCTTCTCCGCATCCCGAAGGCGCTTGTTTTCTGACTCGAGGGCCTCGAGGCGCCGGCGCATCGGCTCCAGAATCTTCGCCAGTTCAGCCTCGGAGTAGCGCGGCGTGATGTGCTGCTGGCAATTCCAGTCGAAGGCCTCGATGTGGATGACAATGGCGCGCTCGGGCGGAGTCTTCTCCTCGAGCACACGCAGCGATGCAATCAGCTTCTCCGCCTCCGCGCCACCTTCGTGAATCGTGGCCCGGCCCAGGATTTTCAGGCGGCTCTGCGTGGGATAGTCCATGAAGAAAAGGGCGACACGATCATCGTGCTTGAGATTTGCGGTGCTTATGTATTGCCGGTTGCCGCGCAGGTCGGCGAAGGCGATGGTGCGATCGTCGGGGATGTGGATGAAGCCGAGGTGGCCTCCGCGAAACTGGATATACGGCCAACCCGTTTCAGTGACCGAAGCCATGTAGAAGCCATCGCGTTCGCGGATAAATGCCTGCTCGTCCGGTCCAAGCCTGTCCCCCAGATCGGGTGAGTTTTCAACCCGTTCATAGAGATGCCGGCTGCCGTGCAGTTTCTGCTGCTCTTTTACCAGCGGCGTAAATGCCAGTTCCGCAAACCGTCGACCCATGGCTACCCCTGATTGTGCAGACGGGAATAGGATGACGGGATAGGTAGCCTGGGTTCAGGAATCCGATCGAGATACATTCTCAATGCGGCCAAGGCCATATGCCCACGGAGGAAGCAGGGGCCTTCAGGTCCTGAATTCGCCGTCGCAAGACAACCGGCTTCAGCCGCGGAGAAACTTCCGATTTGCTCAAGAAACGCGTCTAGCCCTCTTCCGCCTCGCGCAGCTTAGCGATCACCGTAAAGTCTTCCAGCGTAGTCGTATCGCCCTTGATTTCGCCGTGTGTTGCCAACTCGCGCAGCAGCCGCCGCATGATCTTGCCGCTCCGCGTTTTGGGCAGCGCTTCCGTGAACCGGATATCATCGGGCCGTGCCAGCGAGCCAATCTCCTTCGAAACCCACTTGCGCAACTCGTCCTTCAACGCTTCGCTCGGTTCATTGCCGCTCTCAAGCGAAACGAAGGCCGAGATGGCCTGTCCCTTGAGATTGTCGGGACGCCCAACAACAGCGGCTTCCGCCACCTTCGGATGCGCCACCAGGGCAGACTCGACCTCCATCGTGCCCAGCCGGTGCCCGCTCACATTGATGACGTCGTCAACGCGGCCCATCAGCCAGAAGTAGCCATCGGCATCCTGCCGCGCGCCGTCCCCCGTGAAGTAGCAGCCCGGTACGTCGGACCAATATGTCTTCTGATAGCGTTCGGGGTCGCCATAGACAGTGCGCGCCATCGATGGCCAGGGCTTGCGAATGATCAACAATCCGCCCGAACCCGCCGGAACCGCGTGGAACTTCCCCTCCGCGTCCGGCTTCGTGATGACTTCAGGCTGGATGCCGAAGAATGGCCGCGTCGCCGAGCCCGGCTTGGTGGGAACGGCGCCGGGAATCGGCGCAATCATGATGGCGCCGGTCTCCGTCTGCCACCAGGTGTCGACAATCGGGCAGCGATTGTGGCCGATCTTCTCCCGATACCACATCCACGCTTCCGGGTTAATTGGCTCACCAACTGTTCCAAGCAGTCGCAGCGAATCGAGTTTGTATTTCTCGACGTGCTGATCGCCCCATTTAATGAACGCGCGGATGGCTGTAGGCGCAGTGTAGAAGATCGTGACGCGGTGGTCGTCAATGATCTTCCAGAACCGCGAAAAATCCGGCCAGTTCGGCGCCCCCTCGTACATGAGAACTGTCGCCCCATTTTGCAGCGGGCCGTACACGACATAAGAATGTCCGGTCACCCAGCCAATATCCGCCGAGCACCAGTAAATATCATCGTCGTGCAGATCGAAGACGTACTTCGTCGTGATGTAGGTCTGCACCGCATAGCCGCCCGTCGTGTGGACAAGGCCTTTGGGCTTTCCGGTAGTGCCGGATGTATAGAGGATGTAGAGCGGATCTTCTGAATCCAGCGGCTCGGCCGCGCACTCCGTCGGCGCGTCGGCGATGAGTTCGTGCCACCAGCGGTCGCGGCCCTCCACCATGTTTACCGGGGAGCCGGTGCGCTTGTACACGATGACGTGTTCAACGGTATGGCAGGCGGACGTGGCTTCGGCGACCGGGCGTTTGAGCTGGATCTCCGTGCCGCGGCGATAACTCGTGTCCTGCGTGATGATGGCGACGCACCCGGCGTCGTTGACGCGATCGGCTATCGCGTTGGCGGCGAATCCGCCGAAGATCACGGAATGGATGGCGCCGATGCGGGCGCAGGCCAGCAGCGCGATGGCAAGTTCGGGCGTCATGCCCATGTAAACCGCCACGCGATCGCCCTTCTTGATACCGAGCGCCTTGAGGCCGTTCGCGAAGCGCTGGACCTCGGCGTGAAGCTCCGCATAGGTGAGGCGGCGGACTTCGCCCGGCTCGCCCTCCCAGATGATGGCGGTCTTGTCACGGCGCGGGCTGCCAAGATGGCGGTCGAGGCAGTTGTAGCTCAGGTTCATTTTGCCGCCCACAAACCACTTCGCCCAGGGCAGATTCCACTCGAGCACTTTGTCCCACGGCTTGAACCAGTGAAGCTCTTTCGCGATGCCGGCCCAGAATTTTTCAGGATCTTGGATGGACTCGTGGTAGAGCTTTTCGTACTCCTCCAGGCTCTTGATGTGGGCGTTCTTCGAGAACTCTTCCGGTGGAGGAAAAACGCGATTTTCGCGGAGAGTCGATTCAAGATCCTGATTGGAGAGCGATGAAACCGATGCTGCATCAGCGGGAACGTGCGTCGAAGACATGAATAAGCCCCTTCAGGGAAGAAAACAAAGCTGCAATTTGGCCGGGCGACTGAAATGTAAGCTCGCTCCCGTGAATATTGCATGTGGGTGTCACTTTATCGAGGCAGGGGCACGGAGGGCAAGCCGACCCGGCGGCGCACCTTTCAGCGATGTCTGGTTCAGTCGGGCTGCTGCCGCTCCCGAAGGGGCTTCGTGAAACTCAATTCATCCCCTGTCAGCGTATAGATCCGGAGCGGTTTCCCGAAACACCTGGGTTGTTTGCTTAGGATTCAGTCGGTAATGTGAAACAAAATCTTGCGCCGCGCGGAGGGTTATCGGCAGCCCACAGGTTGCCCCCGTGCAATTCAACAATTGAGCTGCTTATCCGCAGTCCCATGCCCGTGCCGTTCGTCTTCGTGGTAAAGAACGCATCAAATATCTTGTCCGCCTGCTTCGGCGGTAGACCCACGCCTGTATCGCCGACCGATATCAGCACCTGACCGTCTTCGCCGCTACGCGACTGTATGGTGAGTTCACGCGTCCCATTCACTTCCTTCATCGCATCTATGCTGTTCATCATGAGGTTCATCAGCACCTGTTGCAGTTGCACGCGATCCCCCAGAACCGGAGGGAGCGTTGCGGCGAGTTCCGTCCGAATCAATACGCCGGATTGAGTTGCCTCGTTGTTCAAGAGAAGCACCATCTCTCGAATAATCTGGTTTAGATCAACTGACTCTCGTTGCAGAGTATCCTTCTTGAAGAGCAGACGCACTCGGTTCACGATTTCGCCGGCGAGCTGACCTTCTTGCGCGATTCTTGACGCAGCCGCCCGCGCCTCCGCCAAATCAGGTTCATCGCGAGATAGCCAGCGCATGCAATTATGGGCGTCGATGATGGCTGCCGCAATCGGCTGATTGACTTCGTGCGCCAGGGAGGCGGTCAGCTCTCCCATCATGCTCACCCGGTTGGCGCGTGCGAGATCCGCCTGCGCTTGCCGCAACGCCTCCTCTGCTTCCTTCCGTTCAGTGCTCGCCTTCAACTGAAGTTCAATGATCCGTTTCGCTGTGACCCAGCCCACGAAGGCCGCGGCGAACAGGGTAGCGAATCCTGTGACGATCGTCGTGATCACAATGCGACGTTCGACGATCGCAATGTTCGATGCTGCATGTGTGCGCTGATCTTCGACGTTAAGGGCAACGTCTTTGACGAGCTGAGAGCTGAGGAATTCGAGCCGTTGGATTTGTTTGTCGGTTCGATCTCGTACGGCCGCCCACTCTCCCGAAGCTGCTAACGTTTTGATGGCATCCAAATGAGAAAGCAGGGTGTTCTGGATTGTCTCGATCGTGGGAAGCACTGTTTCGTCCACCTTCACCGCGGAAGGCAATTGACCGAACGCTGCCTCAGTGCGTTGAGTCTCTTCGAGTACGCCGCTCTTGAGTTCTTCCGATACCGCGATGAGCTGATCCTGGTCCTCGGATCGCGCCGCATGGCCTAGCCTTTCGTAATATGAGAAGAGCTCTCCATGAACCCGCAAGACCTCGATCAGCTCTTTGTCAACCCCCTTCAGGAGTTCAACTTGCGCGCGCACCTCGCGCAACTGCCAGAGCAGAACGCCATCGCAAACCAACATCATTCCAATAAGAAGGGCGAACCAGAGCGCCAGGTGGCGACCGATGTTGAATCGTTGAAGAACGGGGCTAGCGGTCACCTGCCTCATCCAACCACTCCAGAGTGCTGAAGGATCAGATCATACACAATTTACCTCAAGGAATCGGGCACCCGCGCACCGGTCGAGCCCACAGCAGGACTCAGCCCGGAACTCGTACCGGGACTCTTCTGCTTTAGAGTGCGATTTCGGCTCGGCGGTCCCGTTTTGAAACCAGTGATCCGCACCAACTCCCGTTCCAGCGATGCCGCAGCTTCTGGCGCCTTGCTTTGGCCCAGCAAAACGGAGCGCACTGCCTGAATATAAGCTCGCGAAACTGCTTCGTATTTCTCCCCTGCAACCGTAGAGGGTCGAGCCACCACGCCGCTCACCTGTTGTTTCCGATTGTCGGCGGAATTTCGTTTTGCTCGCAAGATCGCGGTCGGATCATATAACTCCGGCCAGTTCTGTGACTCGTAGGCCGCGCGCGCTTCTTCGGTCTCGATCTCCCGATGGACCAGAAATCGGATCAGCTGCAGTGCCTCGGCATTGTGGGTTGACGCTCGCGAAAGCCCTAGTCCAAAACCACCCAACGTCGCTGCTTGCGCATTGTTTCCCGCCGGAATGCTCGTGATTCCGATCGTATCTCGGATCGACGGAATATCGCGCACGCTGAGAAGATAAGACCGCGCCCACCCGCGAAAAAAAGCGGATGTTCCCGCATGGTAGTAGGCGTTTATCGCGTCCCATTCCTCTAGAGAGGTCACGCTGGGGGGCGAGATCCAGCCTATCCAGTGCGCTGCGCGCTGCCAGCTGCGGATAGCATCAGGATTATTCACGCTGATTGTGCCGTCGGCTTCGATGATCCGTCCACCACCTTCAGAGACCTGCCATTCCAGGGCATTACAGGTAAAGCCTTCGCCGGCCGCACCTGGCCATGTAAATCCCCAAAAATCTTTTTGACCTCTGGCGCGCTCTCCGCTCTGGATCCTGGCAGCCATTTGCTCGAGCTCGTCCCACGTGTGGGGAGGCGCCTTGTAGCCATACCGTCGCAGCAAATCCCTTCGGTAAAACAGAACTCCGATATCGGAGTGATACGGCACGGCGACTAGTTTTCCCTTGATCGTGTAACTGGCAGCGACGTCGGTATTGATTGAAGAGAGTTCTGTCGACAAATACGGCCTCAGGTCCATCAATTCTTCGCTCAAAACTCCGGGCCAGATCACATCGACACCGGACACGTCCGGAGTGGTGCTTCCCTGTCTGAGCAGTTTCCGCACCAGGTCCAGCTGGTCTAACGTGGTCTCCGGGGTGGGCAGATGCCGGACGCGGATTCCCGTCTCCTGCGCGAAGTCCTTCAACCTGTCGTCTGCAACAACGGTGTGTTCGGTCAGGTCCTTCGACCACTCCGGGTCTACGAACGTGATCGTCACGGGTTCGTTGGAGATCGGATACTCCCCATGAAGAATCAAAGAAAAGAGAAAAGTGCACACAATCTCAGCAGCCTTCGTCGAACCCGGCCACAAGCCCTTGCAGATACCAGCCGTAAAGCGCATTTGATGACTCAAGATGTTGCTGCTTTTTATCTCAGGCGCCTCCACGATGTATCGAGGTTCCCGGATTGTCAATCAATTTGTTCGCGCAGTTTCCAGAGGGTCGCGCAAACCCTTCTGAATCCTTTGCCTATATGGCAGTGCAAGGCCTCTCGGAACCTCACCGGCCATGGGGACGGTCTGTAGACGGCGCGGTCACGATATCCGGGTTTAGTCACCCGCAAATCGCAAGCCCTTCCCTTATCCGCGCCGTCAATCTCTCAGATATCTTTTTAAGACTCGTATCGCCTCTGGTGCCATATCCAGGCAGTCCGAACAATTTCGTCGAGCGTCGCATAGCGAGGCTTCCAGCCAAGCTCGCGAATCGCCTTCTCAGAGCTGGCAACCAGCACTGCCGGATCGCCGGTGCGTCGCGGATGCAGTTCCGCGGGAATTGCATGGCCCGTAACTCGCCGTGCAGATTCAATGACTTCCCGGACGCTGAAGCCCTGCCCGTTGCCCAGGTTGAAGATCAGACGGTTCTTGGCCGCTGCATCGGTTTCAAGAGCCTTCATCGCCAGCAGGTGCGCATCCGCGAGATCGGAGACGTGCACGTAGTCCCGGATGCAGGTGCCGTCCGGGGTGGGGTAATCATCGCCGTAGATTCGGATTGACGGGCGGCGGCCCAACGCAACGTCGAGTATCAGCGGAATGAGATGCGACTCAGGCTCATGGGCCTCCCCGCGAATGATGCCATCCGGCCCTTCAGGAGCACCCGCCACGTTGAAATAACGCAGCGAAACCGAGCGCAGCCCGTGGATCGCGTGGAACCAGTTCAGCATCGTCTCCACAAGCAGCTTCGACTCACCATACACGTTGGTCGGCTTGAGCCGCGCATCCTCTTTGATGGGAACGGATTCCGGTTCGCCGAAAACCGCCGCCGTCGATGAAAACACGATCCGGCGCGGGCCTTCGGCAAGAACGGCCTCCAGCAATGCAAGCGTGGAGGCGGTGTTGTTGCGGAAGTATACTTCCGGTTGCTTCATCGATTCGCCCGCCTCAATGAGTGCCGCGAAGTGCAAAACGGCCTCGAATGGCCTCTTCTCGCTTTTGGCGGTGTGAAAAATGTTTTCCAGCAGGACACGGTCGGCCAGGTCGCCCTCAATGAAGTCAACCCCTTCCGGAACCATCTCGCGGCGTGCATGGCAAAGGTTGTCAAAAACGGTTGGCGAGTGTCCCTGGGAGGCAAGCAAAGTTGCAACTGTTCCACCCACATATCCGGCACCGCCGGTAACCAGAATTCTCACAAAAATACTGTCCTTCCAGAGCGGATTGGGTTACCGTGAGTCTATTACAGCAGGCAAGCAGGAAGCGGTTTAAGCCGCTCAACTTGAAGACCGTCGGAAAGACGGCTTGCCCAAATTACGCGAAATATGAACGCAACAAGAATTCATATTTCGGGTTTAAGGGTGGATTGAGTCTGCTGGGAGAAATTCCCTTTTTCCCTTCCCTCCAAAGCGAGGATCTGCAACTGGGGTTTTGATGCTTTTGGAATTGATGGGGAGAGAAGCAGATGCATTCGGGTCAAGCTCAGAAAGTCGGGTTCAGGGCAGGGTGTCGCACTTTGGGAATGGGAAGCGCCGGGACTAGCCTTTGCGCGTCGCCATCCGATAGCATAGTGGAAGACTTTCACGACCAGCCTTTCCCGAATGGCGAGGGGCAGCGTCAAACAGAGCGAGCGGGTCTGACAGGCACATCCATCCCCTGTCTTCAGGCGCCGTACAACACGAAACATTTTCCTTTTTGGAATCAGCTGGTTGCCGCGGAGATGGAGGATCGCTTGCGGCAGTTGGAATTCATTTCAGCATGCCCGGAAAAGGCTGGGGCCGATATGGCAACGTTGAGTCATTTTTGCGCATCCCTCCTCTACGGTGTTTACTCTGAATCCTTTCAGACTCAAGACGCCGTCTCCATGGCTAACCCCGAGGTATGAAGATGCAAATGAGTGGCTATCCTGGTCGTACGACATTTGGCTTGCTTCCCGAGCCTGAGGGACGGTCTGCGCCGTTCGTCACGAGCGCAACTGTCAACATAATTATTCTGGGCCTGGCGATCTATATCGGAATGACCGCGAAGCGTGTTATCCAGGAACACAAGTTCGAGCAAACCGAACTTATCTTCCCCACCACGCCGCCGCCACAGCCGAAGTTCAAGACTCCCCCCCCGCCAAAGCTTCCCGAGCCGCCCAAGCCAAAGCTTGAGATGCCGATGGAGCAGCCCAAAATCAACATGCCCAAGCCAGAGCCCAAGCCGGCCTTGAAGCCTCTGGAGATGGAAGCCAAGCTGAACACGCCGCAAATTAAAGCGGCCAAGCCGTCGATCATTCTGGCTCCTCAACCCAAGGCTGCGCTCACCGCGGCGATGCCCGCGCAGACGAACACCGTAAAAGCTTCTACAGCGCCCGTGCACCTTGGCGAGACGTTTGGCGTGACCCCGAATCCCAACGCCACCCGACCCGCAACGGTGGCCGCGATTGGCAATCCCTATGGCGGCATGCAGGGTCCGGCCGTCGCCCCTCATGGAGTCGTGGGTTCGACCGGGATCGGCAATGGACTGAAGTCCGGCTCAAATGCAGGAACCGTCGGCAGAGTTGCCCAGGCGGGAATACCCGGCGGCACAGGAACCGCCACGACAGGTTATGCCACAGGCGGCAAGGTAGCATCGGCGGGCATTCAGACGCAGATGGCCACAGTGCCTGCCATGGCGCAATCGCCGCGTGAGGTAGCGCCCACCAATCTCGAAGTTCTATCCAAACCGGCCGTGCAGTACACCCCTGAGGCGCGTCAGCTGCGGGTTCAGGGAGACGTGATCCTGCGCGTGACATTTACCGCATCGGGACAGGTAGTCATCAAAGGCGTGGTTCATGGATTGGGCCACGGACTCGATGAAGAAGCCCGCCGCGTTGCTTCGCAAATTCGTTTTCGTCCGGCCACACGCAATGGCCAGGCCGTGGATCTGACAACTAATATCACCATCACGTTTCAATTGGCATAGCGTCCAATTCGCACCTATGATCACGACAGTCGGCGAACAGCTTCAACGAATTCAAACACTGTCTTAGAACGACAAGACCGGAATCATCCTAGGAGATGACATGATGTCTCGAAAGATCGCCCTAACCCTCCTGACTCTGCTGCTTGGGACGTCGTGGGCGTATGGAAAAAAAGCTCCAAAATATGAGCAGGTTCACCAGTTGACCCCGGATCAAGCGGCCCTCGTACAAAAGGCTATCGGGCAGGAGAAGATCCTGATCAAGGCGATCCAGCAGCGCACCCCTCTCGTTGAGACGTACATCCAGGACACGCGTCCCGATGTAAAGCTCTACCAGGTGCCCATCGGCGACCAGTACACGCTGAGTCGCGTCGACTTCGGCAAGGGCTTCTTTGACAAGACCTATCAGCCAAAAGATGACGCCAGCAAGAAGGGCTGGTTCAAGGGATCGTTCGGAGCCATCAGTGGACTGACGAAGGCCCTTGGTCTCGACAAGCACTTCACCTACAACCCGACCGGCTTCATGCAGATGATGTTCCTCGATCCGACCGGATTCGATCAGCAGCACTACGTGTTCAGCTACGTACGCCGCGAGTTCCTGGGTTCGGTACGGACCTGGGTGTTCGACGTGCATCCCAAGGTTGAGGGCATGGGCCGCTTCTACGGCCGCATATGGGTTGAAGACCAGGACGGCAACGTTGTCCGTTTCAACGGAACCTACACCGGGCCGCGGTCAGAGGATGATTCCCGCTACTACTTCCACTTCGACAGCTGGCGCATGAACGTACAGCCGAGCGTCTGGCTGCCGGTGGCGATCTACGTTGAAGAAACGACCCGCAACGGCGACAAGCAGGAAGGCCTGAAGGCCCAGACCCACTTCTGGGGCTATAGTCTCAAGCTTCCTACGCGCGACAGCGAAAGCGTCAGCATGAAGGTGGAAGACGCCGAGGACAAGAGCGACGACTCAGGGGATGTGAGCCCGCTGCAAGCCTCGCGCGAGTGGGTGCTGCAGGCAGAGAACAACGTGATTGACCGCCTCGAGCAGGCCGGCCTTGTGGCTCCCCTGACTCCCAACGGCTTTGAGACCACGGTGCTCGATCAGATCGTGAC
>Ga0210386_10005144_pt1 | contig 10667 bp, 10 predicted proteins | sample IncBWH32OmetaG_FD_160091 | JGI IMG/M metagenome (GOLD analysis project Ga0210386, IMG submission 160091) | Forest soil microbial communities from Barre Woods Harvard Forest LTER site, Petersham, Massachusetts, United States - Inc-BW-H-32-O ... | reverse complement strand
CGACGGATCGAGATGGTGCGCAATTTCATTTAATTCCTGCATATAGGCGCGAATCGCCTGCTTGTCCGTCGAGGGATACTCATCCGGCCAGTCATCTTCATTTCCCAGTCCCCAGAATGCAATCGACGGATGATTGAAATGCTGGTCAATCATGGTCCGCAGCAGACGGCGGCCCATCTCTTTGAACTCCTCATTGCCGATCCCGCTGCGGCACCATGGCAGTTCTTCCCAAACCAGCAGGCCAAGCTCGTCGCAGAGATCGAGCACAAGCGAAGACTGCTGATAATGCGCCAGGCGAATGAAGTTAGCTCCCACTTCCTTGATCATCTGCATCTCGCGCCGTGTTATGGGATCAGGCACCGCCGCAGCCTCATAGGCGTCGTCTTCATGCCGTTGCGTGCCCCTCAGAAACAGCTTTTCGCCATTCAGCAGAAACGGGCCATGATCGGTGAACTCCAGGTGACGAATGCCAAAGCGCTCGTTCTGTGTGTTTTCACCATACGTGCTTTTGAGAGCAACGCGGCACTTGTAGAGTACCGCATTGTCGGGCGACCAGCGCTGCGGATGCTCCACCGTAAATCGAATCAGCTCTTTCTCATCCGTCCACGGAGTGTGATCGTTTGTGGAACGATGCACCGGCCTGTTGTTGGGATCAATGACCTCAATCGTGATGGAGAGTGAGTCACTCAGCGCCGCAGGGTTGTGCAAGGAAGCTCGCACGGCAACCTGCGCGGACGAGCCCGGCTTCGCGTCCACGGAAAAATGCACCGACGCGAGTGCGATTGCAGGCACGTAGATCATCGAAACATGCCGATAGAGGCCGCCATAGAGATTGAAATCGCTCACATCGGACGGCATCGTATCCATGTTGCGCGAGTTGTCGCAACACACGGCAAGTGGGACTGTACCTCCCAGCGAGGCTATTGCGTCTGTAATGTCAAAAATAAATTCGTTGTAGCCGCCGGAGTTCTTTCCTACCAGCGCCGAACCTGCGTAGACGTCGGTGCGCTGGCCCGCACCTTCGAAGTGAAGCAGTGTGCGGCCCATCGGATACGGATTGCTCACGGCAAGCTTGGTGCGGTACCACCCCTGTCCGCGATAGTAGGAGGTGTCAGGATCGCACGCATCGTGGTGATTAAAGCAGTGCGGCAATGCAACCGGTTGCCAGATGGCAATGCCTTCGCTGTGCCACGCCTCCCACACACCGCCGAGCGATTGCTGCAGGAACTCCCATCCGTCTGCAAGTCGCTGTGTATTTGAGGTTGTCGCCGAAAGCGCCAGAGAGCGCGTGACATGCATACAGCCTGCAAAAGACGCTGCAACTGTCCATCCTGAAGTCTTAAGAAAGTCTCTGCGCGAAGTGGTCATTCTCTCTGCTTCCCCTAAGGCGGTACAGTTCATCAGATCATGGTGCGCGCTTGTTATACACCGATCTGCAACGCATCTGACGGATAAGAATCGCTTCTTGGTTCAGGCACCACGAAGAAGTTCGAGCTGGCGAGCAGCTTTCGATGCATGTTTTCCTGAACTGGCGGCTGGAATCGAGCGTAGTTAATAGTGGGTCTTTCCATAGCGAATCGAAGTCAAAGCATTTGAGGAGCTTGCGAATGTCTCTGGATGAACGCACCCAAATCTCGACTTCCCCGCCACCTGTCCGTGAATCAACCCGTCTTGCACCGCTGCCTTGGTGGTTAGTTGTCATCGTTGGGTTGGGTGCTGTTCTCATGGCTGCGGGAGCTTTCATTGCCCTGGTTCACCCGGCAATGCTGGTTTCCCCACATGACACTATCAATGGCGCGGTACGTATCTATGCCGGTTATCTGGTTTCTCGCAATCTGGCGTTGGCCCTCATGCTCATAGCGGCCCTCAGCATTGGAGCGCGGGAATCGCTGCGTACCCTTGCACTACTCACAGCCGTCATCCAATTGCTCGACGCTGGCCTGGACGCAATCGAGGGGCGCTGGATCCTCGTCCCAGGTGTACTAGTGTTTGCGATCGCGTTTTTCTTTGTAGTTGCGTGGCTTTTTAGACCTCCAAAGCAAAACCGCCAGGTTAGCTGACAAGCACCCAAATTCCGTCGAATTTCTTCCTCAACCTCAGGCCAGAACGCCAATCTTCGCTTCCCGCCTATTGTGTCCGCATGCTATGCTCAACGCACACAGGAACAATATGCGCAGCGACAGGCACATTGCCGTTTTGAGCCCCATTTCCAGCTACAAACGCTGGACGCAGGCCCTTGCGCGCACCATTGCTCCCGGCAAGCATCTTTGCATCCTGCCTACCCGCACGCGACCTAGCCTCTTCGGCAGCGACTAGTCAACGCTGCCCGTGACGCTCGACAGCGCACCCAGCCCCGCACCGAACCATCCGCTGCGTGAGCGTCATCGCCAGGAAGAAAGACTCCTCCAGACAGCCATATCGCCGCCTAACAAATGCAGCGATCTATGAACCGGAAAACCAAAGCAGGCTGAAGCCAAAACCAAGGCCCATTAAGGAGAAGACCATGCAATCGACTGAAATTCTGAGCAAATTCGGCCCGAAATTAAACGGACCGCTTCCCGGACCAAATGCGAAGCGTATCGTCGAAGACGATGATCGCCTCATCTCGCCCAGCTACACGCGTTCTTATCCCATGGTCGCCAAGCGCGGCCTCGGTCTTCGCGTAGAAGATGTAGACGGCAATCAATTTCTCGACTTTGCGGCGGGCATCGCCGTTACATCGACGGGACACTGCCATCCCGAAGTCGTCGCGGCCATTCAGAAACAGGCTGCCGAACTGATCCATATTTCCGGCACCGATTTTTATTATGAATCTCTGGTCACGCTTGCCGAGCGTCTGTCCGCCGTGGCTCCCATGCCTGGGCCGCATCGCTTTTATTATGGCAACTCCGGCGCCGAAGCTGTCGAATGCGCGTTAAAGATTGCCCGCTATCACACGCAGCGCCAGCACGTTATCGCCTTTTTTGGAGCGTTCCACGGACGCACCATGGGCGCGCTCTCGCTCACTGCTTCCAAGCCGCAGCAGCGTCGCCGCTTTGCGCCGCTCGTTCCCGGAGTAACGCACGTCCGCTACCCTTATGCCTATCGCGGTTGTAGCGGCGGTCCGCAGGAAGAAGAAAAGTTTGCACTGGGCTGCGCCCGTTACATTGAAGAAAAGCTCTTCAAGACAACACTCGCACCTGAAGAAGTGGCCGCAATCTTCGTCGAACCGATTCAAGGCGAAGGCGGCTACGTCGTCGCACCGACGATTTTCTTGCAGGAGTTGCGCCGCATCTGCGACAAGTACGGCATTCTTCTCGTCGCTGACGAAGTACAATCCGGCGCCGGCCGTACCGGCAAGTGGTGGGCCATCGAGCACTCCGGCGTGCAACCCGACATCGTCTGCATGGCCAAGGGCATCGCTTCCGGCATGCCTCTGGGCATTTGCATGACGCGGGCTGAGATTATGGACTGGAAGCCCGGTTCGCACGCATCGACCTTTGGAGGAAATCCCATCTCCATTGCCGCCGCTTTGGCCACGATGGATGTCCTCGAGCACGAAGGCATTGCCAATGCAGCGCAACTTGGCGAGAAGATCTTCAACCGTCTGCAACACTGGCCTGCAAAACACTTCATCGTCGGTGATGTGCGCGGACGCGGCCTGATGATAGGCATTGAGATCGTGAAAGATCAGATCACGCGCGAAGTCGCAGGACAGTGGCGTGACCGCATTGTTGAGTTGGCGTTTGAGCGTGGTTTGCTGATTCTCGGGTGCGGCGAGACCTCCATACGCCTCGCGCCGCCTTTGATCGCAAACGAGCACGAAGCCGCCATCGCGCTTGACATTCTGGAAGAGTGCATTTCACTGGTGGAAACGGAGCAACTCGAATCCAGTGCATTAGCCAGTTCTGCTGTGTAAATAAGTGCCAGAGATCGCAGGGTCTCTGGCACTCATTCGATCAGGTGTGTCGGTATCAACCTCGTCGACGGAGAAATCAGCATGATTACACGTCTGTGGCAGGGTTACACGACGCCGGAAAATGCAGACGCTTACGAAGCCTTTGTGAAGTCCGAGATTTTCCCGCAACTGCGCGCCGTACGCGGCTTTCTCGGAGGAAAACTGCTGCGTCGCGATCTCTTTCAGGAAGTAGAATTCATCGCGGTCACTCATTTCGATTCGCTTGAATCGGTTCGTGCCGCTGCCGGTGAGGAATTTGGCTACGTTATCATTCCTGAGACCGGGCGCAAATTACTGTCCAGGTTCGATCAGCGGGTTGCTGTCTACGAGGTCGTTGCAAATGAACCCGGAAACTGAATCGCCGTCTTACTTACGCAACGCCTGTCTGCGGAAAACTACACCCGCAAATAGAAAGAGCAAGGAAATGGCAATAGCGAGCAGCGCATGCGTTCGTGCACCGTCATACAGGTGTAATGCAGCATCTATCCACCAGACCACGGCGCCCACAAACCAGATGATGTAAGAATTCGACCGCACTTAATTCTTTGGATGCAGCTGAAGAGAACCATGTTTCAGCTCCTTTCTCAGCATCCTCACAAGCAACGATGACCCTTTCTTTGTGGATCAAGAGCCTGCTTTGGTTCGGCCAGAGGCGGACCCAGTTTCCCTCAAGCATTCAAATCCGCACCAGCTCCTGTTGCATTCGCCCCGTCACGTCGGCCCTGTCGCGCGTAGTCATCATATTCACTTCGCTGCGAATGCCAAACTCCGGAAGGTAAATACCCGGCTCCACTGAAAAGCATGTAAACGGCAGAATACGGCGCTCATCGTGAGTTTCCAGATTATCGAGATGCGCTCCGTTGCCGTGCAGCTCGTTGGCGATGTTGTGCCCGGTGCGATGGGTAAAGTACGCCTCAAATCCTGCCTCACGGACAACTGCTCGGGCAGCATCGTCTGCCTGCCAGCCAGCAATGGCTTGTTTGTGGGCAAAAGCATCCTGGACGGCATGAATCGCAGCGTCCCGCGCATTCTTTACAATTTCAAAAACATGGTTTTCGCGTTCGGAAGGCTCGCGACCTACAACGCCCGTCCAGGTAATGTCATACCAGCAAGTGCCAGGGCGATTCTTGCGCGCCCATATATCGATCAGCAGAAAGTCGCCGCTCTGAATCTTGCGGGAGTGCGCGGCTGTAGGCTCATAGTGCGAGTCCGATGAATTCGCATTTACGGAAACATTCGGGCCGTTTTCTGTGATTAGGTCCGCGCGGTCTATCGCCTCCTGGAACCACGTCATCATCTCGTATTCCGTGATCCCGCTCTTCACCCGGCGGTCAATCGCGCGAAATCCTTCTGCCAGAATTTCATCCAATGCTCGCTGCGCCTCATAATGGCTGGCAACTTGCTCCTCAGAAAGCACCGCCTCAAACTGACTGATCAGATCGGCCGAGCTGACAATGGTTTTCCCCATCTCACGCAGCAGTTCTACCGTCCCGGCGTCCACCATGGAGACATACATGATGGCGTTGCGCGGTGAATATTGCATGGCGATGCGGTGGTAGGGCGCAAGCATCGCATCCAGCCCAGCCTGCAATTCCTGCCAGGAGGAGTACTGCGTCTTGCCGCCCGGAAGCGTATCCAATCGCGTCTGTTCTATGCGATGCACCAGTTTGCGCGGTTCTCCATGAGCCGGAATGACGTAGTACCACCGGCGTGTGATGTGCGCATGCGGATCGAGACCTAAAATGCGGCCTGCAATAGGGTCACGGTGATGGTGGTCGTAAAAGAGCCAAGCATCCAGTTTCAGGTCACGCAGAGCGGTTTGAATTTCGGGAAGATTCATCGTCGAAGCAAAGTTTATCGAAACCCGGCGGAGAAGTCACAGGCCTGCGAGTCATTGGAAGCGGCTTCCTTCCACATTTCCCTCTGTTAATGCTAGTTTTATCGCGGAGGAATCAAATGGAAGTATCACGTCGCAGCCTGTGTCAGGCTTTGCCATTGCTATTGAGTTCGCTGGCATTAGCAGACAACAACCACCCCATCCAATCGTTTGCGACACCCTTCGATCAGCTCCAGGCACACACGAATGGCGGAAACACGGCACGCCCGATCCTGAACGGCATCACCCATTCTGGAGCCCATCTTGAAGTCCACGAAACCGTGCTTGCACCCGGCGCCATGCCGCACCCTCCACATCATCACACGCACGAGGAGCTATTTCTCATCTCCCGAGGAACACTCGAAGTCACCATCGCGGGCAAGATCACAACCATTGGCCCAGGGTCAGCCGCTTTCATCCATTCCGGCGAAGAACATGGCATTCGCAACATCGGTCAGGAGCCTGCACAATACTTTGTCGTGGCCATTGGAACAGAATCCTGAAAGCGAGAATATGCTCCGGGAATTTCCGCTGTATTACCAGAAATAGGTAGCTTCGATCTTAGGTGTTCCCGGCTGCCCGTCAATGATCTCAGTGCTCAGAACTAATTCGATATTTTTCTTGTTGGCTCCCTTTGGAGCTATTTTTGTAAGCTGCTCAAGGCTCGCGGGATCAGTAAGAAATTCACCGGCCACGATCGTTCCTCCGCGCCCAACGCCAGCCGCAATGATGGAGAGTTTACCGGTATTGGGATCGACGAACCGCGCCACAATGCCATAGTCGCGATAATTGTTCGTCTTCAGCTGCAGCGTGCGATCCACCACCCAGACTGGAGGCTCTGAACTGTTTGCATCAGAGATCCAGAGTTTCGTCATCTCCGGATTATTGCCGAAGTGAAAGCGCAGCGGCCGGGTCAGCCGAAGCGTCCACATATTGTCAAAAGCACCAACGAAAACCGTGGGGCCGTTTTGAAGATCCTTCAGATCGGTCGCGCCTTCACCCTTTAAGCTGTATTTCTTTCCGTTCGCCTGCATCAGTCCAGCGATCTTTACGACAGCGGTCAAATCGTCCATGACCACGGCGCTCAAATTATCTTTGAGTATGCTCTGACGGGTCGGGTCCGAAGCATCGCGCAACGCTATTTCTGAATATTCGTTCTGGTCTGCAATACTAAACAGAACCGGATCGGTCGAACTAAGTACAGGTCCCCAGAAAAAATCGTAAGGGGAACGTTGCGTCGACCTCCATGCCATGAAAAGTGCAGCCGAGGCCACGACGACCGCCAGCACCACGATCGCAGCAATGGACCATCGAGTCGAAGACGAAGGTTTATACGCTGCCTCTTCGTTTGAAGGATCTGCAGGCAAAGGCTGCGTTTCGCCACCCGCCAAATCAACCTGCGCGGAGCTGGCGTGCGGCCATTGAAAATGCGGCACATAGGACCCGGAGGGCAAGGAAACGCGAATCTCTTCCTCGCGTCCCGGCTCCTGATAATATTGCGCGATCCGCTTCCGAATTTCAGCCGCGGTTACGCGAACAATCGGGTCTGCTGCGGTGTCGTAATCGGGACTGCGTCCGAAAATTTCAATCCCAAGAGTACGTTCTTTTAACAGATCACTCTGCCCAGCTAAAGCATGCTGGACAACAAATCTTAGAAATGTCGGGAACCTCTTGCTATGGCTGAAATAGGAACTCGCCAGGAGACGTTCAACCTGCTCATGTACGGCCGTCTTTTCGGCTTCGGTCAAGACAGTATGATCTTCGGCAAGAGAATCAGCCAGCATCTGCATCCTTGTGCGGGAAAATGCTGATTATAAGGGACACCGAAAATGGTTGTCGCACCGAACGTTCGCTATCCCATTAAATGAATGATTACATTGCCTTTATTTTAATTCCCGCCTAAGAGCCGCAGCGCATTCTCACGATAAACCTTACGCAGCACATCATCCGGCAAGTGCAATCCATAAATATTCCAGCGCCCTTGCCGTGAAGCGTGTGACGGATATTCAAAATACTCATCCGCCGTTTCCAGAAAACGAAAATAAAGCCGGTACATCGATTCCTCCGGCAGGAGATCGGCTCCAAAGAGAATGCGGTCTGGAAATTTTAGAAACAGCTCACGCGCTGAATAGGGCTGGCGCCCCAACTCTGAAGCGCGGGCACTGATATCGATATAGACGTTTGGATAGGTTTCAAGCAGCTGGCTAACTCGCGCGAGGTTCTCTCCACTCTCCGCTACATGCGCCGCAACAAACGTGGTCTTTGGATGCCGTGCAATAACTCTGTCGCGTTGTTCGAGCAGCTCCTGCTTTGCGTACTGGGACCCATAAAATCCCCAGTCTGGATGCGCCGCCAGTTCTTCGTATCGCTCGTTCTGGGCATCGATCGGCAGAAAAAAAGCATCCGGGTCTGCCGTATGAAACATAACGGGAATGCCCAGCGCCGCCGCTTTGTCAAAAATCGGAGCCAGCCGCTCATCGTCAACACGCAGCAATTTGCCGTTTGCCTCGCGTACGCTCAACCCAAGATCTTTCCAAAACTTAATACCGACAGCACCACACTCGACCAGCCTCTCAATTCGCTGCAAAGTCAGCGTAATAAAATCCGGCCTCGTCACATCGGACCAGTCCATCCAGCCAATCGTGGCAAAACGTTTTGGATCAGCCGCGTGAAACTTATCGATCATCCGAAGGGCCTCATCGCCCGTCTTCATCGTGATGTTCACGATCTTCTCAATGCCACAGGCGTCCATCACACGCCAGACTTCGCGTGGCTCTAGCGAATCCAGGTGATTGTGATAGTCGATTACCGGAAACCGGGCACGCTCCAAGTGATGTTCTTTCGCGACGAGCGTTGACTTCGGCTGAAAATCGCCGAGCGGAAGACTTACCACCGCCTTCGCCGAAACCATCGCGACAAACTTATCCTGATCGCTCATTTACTCGACCTTTTTCTTTTCTCTTAAACCCGCGAACATGGCGCGTAGATCATGGAAACCCTTTATCGCCACAATCAGCGTAATACCAGTGAAAGCGACCCCGGAAATCACAAGCCATGCCGCCCAGAAATTCATCCACCCATTCATAGCGCATCTCCAGTCTGCACAGCCAACTCGGCAACAGGTGTGTTGGCACTTTTCTTACCCAGGAACGACCCAATCAGAAGCCCCGCAGCAGACAGCCCGAACGCGGCAAACCCGGCAAAGCTCTCGCTTTTGTGCAAAAAAAAGAAAGGAATAATCGCGCCGCCAGCGCCCATCAACATCGCACAATAGCCACCGCTAATGTTGGCGCGCTTCCAGTAGAGGCCACCGATCACGCAGACAAATGCGCCCGCAAGAAAAATAGTCCCTGTAATGTTCAGGTAAAGATACACCGCTCCAGGCGGCGTGTAGAGCAATCCCCAGAAAATAAGAAATACTCCGACGGCAAAGTTGCAAATTCGATTGATTAGCAATTGCGTCGCATCGCGTACCGGGGGTCGGCCAAGCTGTTTGCGAACCGGAGCGATAATATCCTGCGAGATGACCGCGCTCCAGCCCAATAGATACGAACTATTCACCGACATCGTCGCAGCCAGCATACCCGCCACAACAATTCCACGAATACCCGGCCCTAACAACATGGCAAGCATCGCCGGCATGGCATTAATAGGAGTAAGCGTTTGACCATTCACGACCGGCTGCGGTATACCGCCGAGCACTGCTCCGTGACCAAGCAACGTAAGCGCCGCAATTCCCCAAAGCATCGGAAGCATGCCGCGTCCAAGAAATATGAAGCCGGTCCACGTCATGACGCGTTTTGAAACTTCAGGGCTTTTAGTCGAGAACATGCGCATGGCCGTTGTCTGCCAGCAGGTGTGGATCGCCAGCCACAACAGCAATTGCCAAATCAAAAAGCTGAAACCGAACTTCGGCGCGGTGATGGGATTGAACCCGCTCGGCCCCATCACGCTCGTGACTTTCGCCACCATCGCATGCCATCCGGCAAAATGCACGGCATAAATCGTAATAATGATAGTTGCAATTGAGAGCAGCACATACTGCAAATAATCCGTGATGACAATCGAGATCATCCCGCCGACCGTCGTGTAAATCAACTCCAGAAGGAGGATCGCAATCATCGTGGCAACCAGATATTTCTGGTTTAGCCCGGTGATCACCGTCAGAAACTGTCCCTCCACTTTGAGGAAGACTCCCATGTTCAGAATGCCGCCCAGGGCGACAAGAATACCTGTAACGATGCGCAACCCGCGGCTGTATTTCACTTCAAAGTATTCGGGAACCGTCATCAACCGGAGCGCACGCAGCCTGCTGATCACAAAGCCGGTGCGCCCTACAAAGATCATCGCAACGCCAGAGATGAGCGCGGCGGAAAAAGCGGCAAAGCCGTAACGATAGCCCAGCTCGCTGTTGTACATGAAAGTGATAGTGCCAATCTCAGTCGCCGCCAGTGTCGCGATCCCGATGTATGTCCCGAGCTCCCTGCCTGCCACCAGAAAATGTGCGGTGTTGCCGACATACTTGCGCCCAAGCAAACCAACCAGCATGGACGCTGCGAGATAGACCGCGACAATGATCCAGTCAATGGCTGCGAAATTCATTCCGAATACATCTTCATCGTGTCACAGGAAAATTGTGCTGCTTGAGAAAGTTCTCTGTAAATTCGCGATCTCGGAAAGCTTCCGTTCCTCCGGCGCGCTGCGTCGACAATGCTCCGGCAATATTGCCCGCCCTGGCGCAGTCTTCCAAAGGAAGGCCGCGAAGCCATGCAAAAAGAAATCCGGCGTTGAAGCTATCGCCTGCTCCGATCGTATCTACGGCTGAGACTGCAACAGGAACGGCTGTGAACCTTT
>Ga0210386_10005143_pt1 | contig 10669 bp, 14 predicted proteins | sample IncBWH32OmetaG_FD_160091 | JGI IMG/M metagenome (GOLD analysis project Ga0210386, IMG submission 160091) | Forest soil microbial communities from Barre Woods Harvard Forest LTER site, Petersham, Massachusetts, United States - Inc-BW-H-32-O ... | reverse complement strand
CTGGAGAAGATTGACGGAGTGTGGCTGGCTGCTCCGAGCAGCGATCTTGCCAACGGCCCCGGCCCCAGCAACCCTCTCGAAGAAGCAATTCTGCGCAACTACAATCCCAAACGGTCCGGTGACATTTATGTTGTATTCAAGCCCGCCTGGTTCATCAATGATTTTGATGGCCTATCGGTTGCCTCCACTCACGGCTCGCCTTGGCGATACGACACGTTTGTGCCGGTCATCTTTGCCGGTTCTGGCATGCCGGCTCAGCGAGTCTTTCGCGAAATTTCCACGGTGGACGTCGCTCCTACGCTCTCCGCGATCTTAGGAATCACCTATCCCTCTGGCTCCGTCGGTAAGCCGCTTGTCGAAGTAATGCAAGCCGCGCATGTTGGGACAGTCACTGAGAAGCCGTGAAGCGCCGCGCTAGAGGAAAGGCAAACTCAATGTCCATCGCGGCGGTAGTGAGTGAATATCCATCGGGGCAGGTTCAATTTGGCGTCTACACAACCGCGACAGGCGTGAGTTCAATGCGCGTCTTGGGACAGAAACACTTTTTGACCGATGTGCTGATTGGCGATACTGCGGGATGGCGGCTTATAGGGCGCTATGTATTGAAGAAACACGGCGGATCTTAGGCCGACGCAGGGTCTGCGGGCACCGAAGCAGTTGCTATCGTTACCTGAATACACGCACCGCGCAAGATTTCTGAAACCGCAACAGATCCTTTTACGGAGGAAACCATGAAGAAAACCAGTTGGCTTGTCGGCCTCACCATTCCATTCGTCTTCACGACGATTACTGCGGCGTGGGCGCAAGCTCCCGCAGGAGTCCCTGTTTTCGAATTTGACAAGGTAAAAAGCTCGATCGGATTCAATGTTAAAGCCTCGGTCGCTATCGCCGGTAAATTTGACAAGTGGGATGCCACGATGACGTTCACCTCTACAGATGTCACGACGGGCGTTTTGGACATTAAGGCTCAGGCGGCCAGCGTCGATACCGGAAGCGGCATGAAGGACGGCAAGCTGAAGAGCAAAGACTTCTTCGACGTCCAAAACAATCCGTACATCACGTTCCATTCAACGAAAATTGTTCAGACCGGCGCCAACACCTTTGAAATTGATGGAGACTTCACAATACGGGGAGTGACTAAACCTGAAAAGCTGTCGCTGACCGTTTCCGGCATCGGGACAGGCCAAGGCGAGGTGAAAGGGATCATGGCCTTTGACCGCAAGGGCTACGGGATGAACAGTGGCATTCCCTTCATTAAGATCGCCGACCGCGTTGAGGTGGAAGTCGACCTTTTTGGCAAACGCGTCAGCGGTCCGCCGATGAACTTGAAGAAATAGCGTAAGGCGGGGAACGCGATCAGGCACGATCGTGGGGATCATGGCTTTCAATTGCGTTTCCCTGGCTTAGAGAAGTCCGTAGCGGTTAGTATCCTGGGACGGTTGGCGATTTCGCGAATAGATAGGCTTTTAAGCCTGGAGATGATGCGTATTCGGGCAATAATGGCATCAGACGGACAATCAGGCTAGGCTTCGGAACCCCCGTCCAATCCGTTAAACGGAAGAGTCGAGATGCACATCTCATGGCGCTTGTCGTTGTGGGTATCCCTTGTAGTCGTCGCGACAGTACTGATCTGGATACGGATCGCTTCGCAGCGTCACGCGAAGCCGTCGACAACTAAGCTGATTACTGATTTGGCAGCAACCAGCCCACTGAATCAGCCCGGCGGTGGGGTAGCACCTGCGGAGGCATACGAAATCTACTCCGCGCTCTATGGGACTCCGATGCACGAACCGCTGGCATTCGCAGAGAATTCGGTGACCGACATACCGCAGGTGGGTGGGAGTTGCCTACAGCCCTCCACGCAGGAGGAGCACGAGATGACAGATACCTTTGTCGCAGCCAATCGGCAAAGCCATCGGTGGGAGCAGAAATTCTCGATCGCGCAGGGATACCGGCTGCTGCAAGGCAGAGGGCTCACGCAAGCGCACGCCTGTCTAGCAACGCAGGTGAGCGATGTCGCAGCATGCGCAGGCTACAACCAACTCAAGCATGTGCGTTATCTGGGAGTTCCAGGATTTGACCACACACGCACACATGCGTTGGTATCGGTGATCAAGAGCTGCGGTGGCTTATGCGGAAGCGGTGGAATCTTTGTGGTCGACAAAATCCATGGCAGATGGCAGCGCTCAGCGCCGACCGATTTTACTCGCAACTGTAGCTGGATGTATTAGCGGTTCAATTGTCATTGAGTGAGTTGGCCATTTAGCGCGCATTGCCCGGAGCAGCTCCGATAGAGTACTGACGTTACACGCCAAATTAGGCCGCCTCCATGGAAATCCCAGCTTCTGCAAACGCCGGTTTACATCAGTTGAAAATAGCATCAGTTAGAAGACCCTCCCGACTCGGAAGAAGAACCTCGCTCGGCCATAGTCACCGACTGCACCTGCGAGTTCGACCGGCCCGAAGATTGTGTTCACGATAATCCCAGCCGCGCCATCCATCGGGAGGTTCGGTGGGTTTGGACCGAGGGGGAGTTTGTAAGTCTTCCCCGCCTCGTAGAGTCCGATGAACTCCACGTTACTTCCCAGCAGCGGGGGCAGTTTCACGAGCTCGCGAATATACCCAAGTTGGCCCAGGAAATACTGGTTAGTGAGCAATTCGTTTGTACCCCAGGCAACCAAGCGTTGCGATCCACCGAGAGAGAATGCGGGTATTCCCGTTTTGTAGCCATAACTGCTTCCACCGTAAGCCGAAAAAAACACCGAGGAGGGCCCATCCAGACGGAAGAAGTTTTGGGATTGGATCTCAGAGAGCGGAAATGCACCTGGAGCGGCTGGATTGGCGTTAAACCCTTTTGTGTACATCTGAAGGCTCTCACCGGCACGGGGTATCACGGGGTCATCCAAGGTGTTCCGCTGGAATTGAAGCCTCGCGTAGCCAGTCCCACCCGTAACTGTGGGTAGAACAGTCGAATTCCCGATCTCTGGGGAAAGCTTCTCATAGCCCCCCTCGTATCCAAATCGCAATTCGCCTGAGTTTCCAAATCCATAGCCCACATCTGCGCCGCCAAGGACCTGACGGGAACGATAACTGGCGGTAAGTGTGCTCCCATTGTAGAGGGGTTCCTGCACGCTGTTGGCCCCGATGCGGGGAGCAACAAACCAGTTGCTGGTCGGGGTAAATGGATGGTAGTACTCGCTATCGATCAAATACTGCGAACCCACGATCACATTGTTGCGCAGCTCAGAACGGTAGCTACCGAAATCAAGAAACGTAATTCTCGCTCCGATACTGAAAAGCACATTGTTGTAGTCCGAACCATCAATGAGAATGAGGGGCCGCACCACCGGTGGCGCATATGGCTTCTGCTCCGTTTGAACCTGCAATCCCTGGGTTCCATCTTTTTCAACCATCGAATACCCGACGTTTGAGTAGCGGCCTTGGCCAGCGAGCGTCATCATCTGCTGATCTAATTTCACTGTGTCCACGGGTGTGCCGACGTTTTCGGACAGTTCCTTCTCAATCGAATCGGCCATCTCGGGAACCGCACCGGTCACCTGGACGAACTCGGGGACAGGTGTTGTCTTTTGTCGAGCCTTGCGATCGGCCAGATATTGCTGCCACTCGGCTTCGCTTACCGAAAAAGCAGAGAGCACCTTCGCCTTCGACGCAGCCGCGTCATATCCGGCCTTGATGATCGCGTCAGCAGCGTTGTAATCCAGAGCGTTGTACTTCTGCAACGGTACTGTTATAAGAAGATCCGCCTGCTCCATGGAGCGAAGTTCGTTCGCAGCGATCATGACGGAGATGGATTGACCCAATACTGCGAAACTGGAGAGGGATGCGGTTGGACTGATGGGAGCGGTCTCCAGATGGATTCCAATGACTATGTCGGCTCCCATCTCTTTCGCGACGTCTATCGGAATGTTGTTGAGCAATCCGCCGTCTGCGTAGATGTGATCTCCTGATCGAACAGGAGTGAAGATACCCGGTAGCGACATCGTAGATCGTAATGCCAGCGCCAGAGGGCCGCTGCGGAAAACGTGAGGCTTACCGGAAACGAGGTCCGTCGCCACGCAGGCAAAAGGGATGGGAAGATCATCGAAGCTCTTGAGTTCAGAATAGGGGAGGGCAATTCGGTCAAGGATCAGAGAAACCTGTTGGCCTGTATTGAAGCCTGCCGGAAACTGCAGGCCTTTGCGCAGGCCAAACTCCAGACTACTTGGGACTTCGTGGGCGTCCTGCTTGCGTCGAAATGATAAATCCTGGAAGGGTGTCTGTCCTCTTAGTACCTCGTCCCAATCGATCCCGTTGACGATCTCCTTGACCTGTGCGGGAGATCGCCCTGTCGCGTAGATTCCTCCGACTAGGCCCCCCATGCTGGTACCGGCAACATAGCTTACCGGAATACGGTGTTCCTCCATCCATTGCAGAACCCCGATATGAGCCAGCCCCAGTGCACCGCCGCCCTCAAGAACAAGACCAAGCTTTGGATGTCCGGTCGTACCTGACTTAGCAACCTCTTGAGGGTGACTGTACGAAGCCCACAAGACGCAAGGTAACAACAATGACTGCACGGTTCGAAGTTTCATGGAGTCTCTCTGCGCGTGTTGTCATAAACCGAAGACAATACGCATGTCGAAGCAATTCGGTTTAGATTTCATGGATAAGTCTTGAACGGCTGTAGAACCTGGTCCAAACATTGCAAAATCGAACAGCACGAGAGAGACCAGGTGCAACCCAACTTTTGTAGGCGTGAAACAAAAAGTTGTCAGTTATCAGCGTGTTCAGGACCACGATTCCTCGTCGGCAGGCATTCGTTCGTATACGGTTGGTTCAACTGCCGCTTATTGAATGATCGGTACTGCAGATGCGATCTCCAAATCGACTAACAGGGTCAAACGGTTGTCTACCTGGAGGAACTTGGCGGCCTGCTTCGCTCCAATTGCTTTCTTGAATTTCGGATAGAACTCGGCCCTAAGTTGGGTTCTCGCGTCGTCGAACTTGATCATGCGAGCTGCTAATTCGTCGGCCTTGGCATCATCAAGAGTGTCGTAGCTGTCGGCGTAATCCTTGATGATGCTCACCCGCTGATCCCCGATGGTCTGCTGTTTACCGGCATACTCGCGGTATAGCGGCCAGAACGCCTGACCTTGAGCATCTGTGAATTGCATGGTGTGCGCAATGACATCCGTCTTTTGCGCCTGAACATCTGATCGCAACAATGCGATGTCACTATCAATGCCCGCTTGGGGCGGCGTTGTGGTTTGGGCCAGCATGCCGGACGCTACAGACAAGACAGCTAACATTCCTAGAACTCGTACTTTCATGATCTTCATCCTCTTTTCTGTTGTTGTAACCAGGACTACCCGACACCATCAGCCCGCGGGCTCTACGATGGTCCAGACGCGGCTCCTGTGCTCTGGGCACGCACGTTGGAGGTGAGAGCGACGAAGGCAATTGCGAGTGACATGCTCAATATCTTCATGCTGTTTACTCCTCCGCAGATTTCAAGGTTGTGATCCGGCGTGGTGATTTCCGGCGGAATGTCTGTGGCCATCTTCAGCGTCGCAAGGCTTGGTGTCCTCATCTGTTTCTCCCTTTCATCTTCGGGAGCACTGGCTGCACTCGGGTTGCAGAAGTGTTAGCGGTCCACAGGATCTGATTGGCGAGGTCTCCAAAAAAGACGCACTCGCTTAGTTGAAAGAGGCTATCACTATCGAATCAGCTTCAGGCAGTGGCAAAACTAACACTCAGGCACTGGCAAAACTAACACTCCGCAACGCTTAATTGTCTAGGACCCCGGCATCATGCGCGGATCACCGCCAATCCGGAAGTCCACGAACGCCTGATAAGTGGGAGACTGGGCTTTGCCCAGACAGGGACGTAGGGAACATGGTTCTGAGCGAAGATACAGGTGCTGGGGATGGCGACAATCCGCCAGGAACTCGTAAATGACCTCATTGGCCCAATCGCGATAGTTCATGGGGTCACCGAACACCTCAGCACCCCGCAGGAAGTTGTCAATCTGAGTCCTTAGATCAGGGCCGTCACTGAGCACACTCTCTCGGTAGACCTATGGATGTTCCTTCACGACCATTTCCTCGAATAGCAATAGCTGCGCGCTCTGCGGCTGATCCCTTGCGGCGTCCCAGAATTTCCAGAACGGCGGCATCAGGTCTCGTCAGGAAATTAGTCTCTGACGGGATGAACATTTTTGGAAACTAATACGAGCAAGTGGAGGAATTGAACATGCAGAACACCGGTAACAACAACCTTGATCAATAGGTCGCGAGTCAGAGTTCTGGTGATTCTTAGAGACTGGAACAAAATCCTTCTCGAGATTCGTAGCGGTCACGACTGGAAGCAGCCCATACAACTTCCCAGATCCGGACTTGTCGATCACCCGGATTGTTGCCGGTTATTCTGCGGGCCGAGCGGAGCGCGGGGGCGTGCTTAGCCCCGACATAACCCAATCATCAATGTGCCCCACTTGATCCAGTCCTGGCTGATATGAGGCGCCTCCTAAACGATCAGAGACCGTAGAGCCTTTGTTTTGTAGATCGCGACGATGGAAGGTGGCGTGCACGCTATGTGATCGAACGAGGTGCTATTCATGTCATCGCCGAGGCTTAATCCGGATAGGCAAATCGCCAAACTCAACCTTGCGAAATCCTCACTAACTCTAAATCCTACCAAGGTCCCGCCGCACGTGTTTCCTGGCTCGCCAACGCTACATCCTGGCGAACCTCCCCTGCAGGTGACCCCCGACTTCGACGGTTTTGCCGTCACCCATCCATGGATCGGACAGAAGATGGGTAAAATCCAGAGTTTTCCAGGCGGGTTTGGGCAACAGTTCCAAGGCGCTACGCTCTATGGCGTGTATGGCGGGAACCCTAACGAGGTCCATGGCGCTATCCGGGACAAATACCTTGCTCTAGCCGGTCCAGCAGGCTTCTTAGGTTTCCCGACGACGAACGAGACTGGGACGCCGGACGGAAAGGGTCGGTTCAACCACTTTGAACACGGTTCCATCTACTGGCATCCTTCGATTGGAGCATTTGAGGTACATGGAGCGATACGCGAAAAATGGGCATCGCTCGGTTGGGAGGCATTTGGTTACCCTCTCACTGATGAGACCAGCACGTTCTACAAGACAGGTCGATTTAATCACTTCCGCGCTTTCTGGTCCGACGGCACGAGCGACAGATCGATTTATTACTCTCCCGAGACCGGCGCGAATGATGTACGCGACACGATTCGCACGAAGTGGTCTGACATTGGCTGGGAGACAGGCTTCCTGGGTTACCCAGTTTCGGGAGAATATGACGTCGAACACGGTCGGCGCAGTGACTTCCAGAACGGAAGCATCGCGTGGTCCAGCGTTCTCGGCGTTCAAGTGCAGCCCGAGAGGCTCTCAATTTGCGCCCCCGATATTACCTTCGACGCAGGGATAGCAGTCGGCGGATACGGGCAACTTGACGTATTTAGCGATGGGACAACGCACCTGTGGGGTCACTTCCACGATAGTGGTGGCGCTCCTTACGATTGTCTCCTCGTCTTCTCTGTCATGGACACAGAAGGCCGCGCCTATGCGGCTCCTCAAAGCGGCACCGTCCACGGCTGGGATCCGGGTAGCCGAAACATGGATTGGGACACGTGGGGTTCGAACGACCTGATACGAGGAAATTGGGCGAAGATCAGGTCTGCACACACCGGCGGCTACCACGCCGAAGTTACTTCCGACTGGACACCTACGAGGATTGCCGATTTCGTTGGAAAAATCGCTGGGGCAATAGTCGCGGTCGCTGGGATCATCACCCTAATATTCGGCTCAGCCATATTCGGCGGGAGCGGGAGCGGTTCGACTCTGCCGAAAGACCCCAATTACGGCCGACCCGAGGACTATCCAATAGGTGGCGAACCTCCACCATCCTCAGGAATCCAGACAATACCATAACGTGGATAACGACAAGGGCAAGATCCTTTGACCTCGTGATCGCAGATCTGAAGATACCCAAGATGTCTGGTCTTGTATCGCAAGTGAACTGGCCGGCTCGGATGTGACGTCGGCCAGATCAACCTTGCGAATAGACACGCGTGGATACCTTCGTGTCGCAGACAATACGGGAGCTCTCTCGTGATTGCCGGTTTGAAAAAGCGATTGCGGCGTCGCTCACGACATGGGAAGCAACTTAACTCCGGCGCTCTCGTACCTTTTGTTGCGTGACTAGGCATTTCTACCAGTGTCCTGGTTGAGCTTGGAGCCCCGAATTGGCCACGACACTGCTCAGCATCTGGCAAGAGCCGAGTCTTGTTGGGATTACTCGATTGTGCTGGCTTCTTGCCAGTGTCTCGGCCCCATCACCAAATTGACTGCTGGATCTTTGTACATTCGGACGGTCATCGTCAGCGAAGCATGCCGAGGTTGGACAATCGATTACTCATGGCCGCCGTGCTTACATGAAATCGTTTGGCCAGGAAGGTGATTGCCTCTTCGTCGTCCAGATCGAGATCGTTCTTTTTGACCTCCTGTTGCAGGAGGCTCCGAGGCATCAAGAGTGCAGCACCGAACTGATTGGCCTCGATCTCTTGATGGTCAACTCCTCTGGAGGAGTATCCGTCTCGCCGGAAGGTGAGATGACGATCGATAAAGAGCTGTGACTTTTGATTCTTTTTCGTGTGGAGCAAGTAGTGGCTGATTTCATGAGCGATCGTGAATCGCTGCCGGACAAGAGCGTGCGTTAAGTTATATCCGATGGCTCCCCGATCCCCTTCGATCACGAGCATGCCAGCTACATTGTCTCCGAGAGCTTCGGATTGAACTGCGAGGTTAAGCCGGTGGGCACCGGGCAGGCTTTCTTTGCGGTCGTCGAAGAGATGATTCTGAAAATCGACACCGATTTCCAACGGGCGAAGGATACGGCGCGTCATGCGTTGAGACGAACTTCCACTTCGATCACGATTGGTCATTCGGCATTTGTGTCGCCGAGCTTCCGGCGCGAGATACGATCCGCGCTCAACAGAAAGTTCACTTATCTACAGATACAGTTCCGTACTGTCTTTGCTTCGGAGTTGGTCAGTTCTATCAACAGCCGCATGGTCGATGTTGGATTGACGCTTACACCAGTTGAAAACGGCAGTCTGGAGCAAATACCTGTCCGCATAGAACGATTATGCGTGGTCGTTTCTCAAGAGAGTGCCCTGGCTGGAATGCCGGTCACATTCGCAGACTTGAAGTCTCATCCGCTCATCGTCGCGTGTTCCGAACGCGCACATCCAATTTTGTATGAGCGGCTCATTGAAGAGTGTCGCGCAGCCGGTTTTCGACCGACCATTGCCGAAGAAGTTACTTCTGCACAAGAAGCCTTTGACCTCGTAGAGGAGAGGGTCGGATTTGCCATTTTGCCCTGTGGTGTCTGTGAAGAAGCTCCGCCTTCCATCCGGTATTTCTCGCTTTCAGCTCGTCTTCTTGCGCCGTCATGATGATGGCCTGGCTGCGGAGATTCTGGACAAGCTCGCAGCAGCCCTGGCCGAAAAAAAGTTGGAGTGCGCATGTTAGTTTTTGGCGCCCATCACGGTCCGTGAGTGCCTCTCCGTTCCGAAGAATGACATGGATTCCAATCTTTATGCCTTTAAGGCATCAAGTGATAGCTAAAAGGTCTTGGACAAGAAAGAAAAGTGGGGGCAAGCTTTCGGAGATGACCTGATGTTTTCAGGTCGAGATTAGGAGGAACCCATGAACCTCTCGACCCGACGATCAGACCAGCGCTCTCTATTTCCTGAATGGCGACGTGCAGCATGCCGTGATTGACCAGGAACGTAAGGACAACGTCATTCAAACCTACGTAAAGGAGGGATCACTTCCGTATGTCGATGTCGAGATCAAGAATGTCATTCTTGACGATCTCCGGCAATCGCCATATTCAGCTCGAATTGAATTCGAGAAGGTGTATTCGAACCCTGCGGATCATTCCGAGATCAAGCGGGAACGATGGACCGCCAGCGTCACCTATGTCTTCCGCGAGAACGTGAAGAACAACGAGCTGGCCGTCAATCCCCTGGGATTGACCATCGTGCGCTTCCGGGCTGACCAGGCGTTCAGCTAGAGAAACAACCCGAATCAGAGAGGCTTCAAAGATGTCGAACCATGCTGCCAATCCGGCTGCTGTACCCTACGTGTCGTTTCAGACAGTGCGGCCAGCGCTTCCGAATCCGATTCAGGGATATCCGGTGTGCCGTGTGCCTTCTTCTTGCGTCGGACATCGGCCATCGCGACGAGCAGCGGTGTCAGCGAACTTCAGCGGCCGGGAGTGGGATGAGAGCTTTGCTCCGGCGCGTGTCTGCCGTTCTGTATCCCGCCTTCTGTTCGGTCACGGCTTCGGGGCCTATCCGTCGCCCTGCGGCAGCTCGCTCTTCTGCTTCAGATCCACTGCCCTGCGGGTTACGGTTTCCCTCCAAATCTTGTTCGGAAAGTACGCCGCAAAGATTTCTCCTGAGCCTCCGTAAATGCAGAGCTTCGGCACTTGGGAGCCGGGCCCCTCGCTTGGCTCCGCCTGGTGTGACCCGAGCAGGATCGGGAAATTCAACAAACGGAGACACAATCATGTACCAGAACAAAGCAATCCTCATCGGCTTCCTCGGCAAAGATGCAGAAGTTCGCAATGCC
>Ga0210386_10005142_pt1 | contig 10669 bp, 9 predicted proteins | sample IncBWH32OmetaG_FD_160091 | JGI IMG/M metagenome (GOLD analysis project Ga0210386, IMG submission 160091) | Forest soil microbial communities from Barre Woods Harvard Forest LTER site, Petersham, Massachusetts, United States - Inc-BW-H-32-O ... | reverse complement strand
GGCCGGGGTCCATGATGGCGAAAACGCGCTGACCTTTCGTACCCGGCGCGACGGCGAGACCGACGCGACCGCGCGGTTCAGTGGGCAAGCCGGTTTCGGAGACGGGTTTCCATGTGGAGCCTTCGTCGGTGGATTTGTAAATCCAGGAATCCTGCGTTCTAGCATCGGGAGGGCCCGTTCGGAAATCGAACGGCTTCCAGAGAGCGGCGTAGAGGATGTGCGGGTTATTGGGGTCCGCAGTCATATTAGAAACGCCGGCGAGATCGTCTTTGTAGAGAGTTTTCGTCCAGCTCTTGCCGCCGTCGGAGGTTTTGTAAACGCCGCGATTTTCGCTGGGTTTCGAGACGCCCAGGATGGGGTGGCCGAGGACGCCGACGACGATGATGTCTGGATTGCGCGGATCAATGATGACGGTGCTGATGTAGCGCGAATCTTTCAGGCCGATGTTGGTCCAGCTAGCGCCGGCGTCGGTGGATCTGTAAACGCCGTCGCCGTCGGTTTGTTCACCTGTGCCGACGATGATGATATTGGGATTCGACGGAGCGACGGCGACGTCACCGATGGAGGCGACATGCGCGTCGTCGAAGATGGGTTTCCAAATTGTGCCGCCGCTGCTGGTTTTCCAAACGCCGCCGCCGGGCGTGCCCATGTAATAGGTCGTGGGATCGCCGGGAATGCCTGCCACGGCGGAGACGCGTCCTGCGCGATAGGGGCCGATCAGGCGCCAGCGCATCGCGGAGTAGAGGCTGGGATCTATGATGGGCACGGGCGATGCTGAACTTTGTTGCTGCGCCGGAGCGGGCGGCTGGGTTTGAGCCGATAGCGGCGAGGTTGCGAGCGTGGCTGCTCCTGGGATTGCGATTGCGGCGAAAGCTAGGGTGACCACGGCGGGCAGGCGTTGAAGTCGAAACAATTTGATCCTCCGGAAACTAAAAAGTGTACCACTCCTAACGGTCGCGTTCTATTTGCGGATGCCCAAGCGAGTGGCAATCTCGGATGGCGCCTTCGTTGAGACGTGGCGGACCAACTGTTGGTAAGCGGCGTTTAAAACCGCTATTCTTTAGTTGGGCCCGGCCCCCGCGGTGATTTTCACAGGAGGGCCTCATGCCGCCCATCGATATATCCAACGCCTGGAAGTCCGGAGCCAGGATCATCAATTCCAGTATTGCGCTTCTGCCGAACTTCGTGCTGGCAATTGTAATTTTCGCACTCTTCCTGGTGCTTGCGTCCGCCAGTAAATCTCTAACCCGCCGCTTTACCGTGCGACGCCGGACACACCGGGGAGTGGCGTTGCTGATCAGCCGCCTGGTGCAGACAGGTATTGTGATCCTGGGATTCCTGATCGCGCTTTCGGTGGTTGCGCCGTCGTTTCAGGCAGCCGACCTGATCAAGATGCTGGGCATCGGCAGCGTAGCGATCGGCTTCGCGTTCCAGAACATTCTGCAGAACTTTCTCGCGGGTATTTTGCTACTGGTGAGCGAGCCGTTTCAGCTTGGCGATCTGATCAGCGTCACGGGCATCGAGGGGAACGTCGAAGATATTCAAGCCCGCGCAACCGTGGTGACAACGAAGGATGGCCGGCAGGTGGTGATACCGAACGCCGTCCTGTTTACCAACCCCGTGGCGGTAGCGACAACGTGGCAACCTAGCGGTGAGCGAGCGGGTCCGGCCTGATTCGGCGCAGTAAGAAAACGGCCAGCACGGCGAATGGAGAAATTCCGGCGAAGAGTGTGTACGCCGGAGGCCCGCCTAGTGACTGCCCTGGAATCCTCGACGAACATTAATTGACAAGCCAGTTATCTATAGACAGAATGTCGCGCTGAGGCGAGGCGCGCAATTCCGAAGTATCGACTCAGGCTCTCAATCCGCGGTCGCCTACAAGTGTCTTCGATCGTTTCGCGGCGTCGCAACTCGATGGCGGAGGCCCCATGAGAAAGAAGCGGATAAGGGCAGCATTGGCTGTGGTGTGCGTTACGACATTGGTTTTTCCGAGTGCGCTCACGGCGTCACCGGAGATGAAACGCGATCAGGCAACCGCCCATACGCAAAGTGAATCATCGACTGCGCCCACCCCTATTGGTCAGTCTGCCCCGCAGCAAAACTCAAACCCGCCCACGGCGAGTTCGGAAGCATCGAAAAGCGCCAGCAAAGTGTGCCCCGTCACCCCGGAAACAGCTCCGCCTTTATCGGAGCCGATGGCCGCGGCGCTGAAATTCTATCGCACTGGAAAGTTTGAGCAAGCGATTGCCGCGTACACGGCCATACTTCCGGCGGGTGGATCCGAAGCGGCTGCTGCGTATGCTGGGATCGCACGAGTGTATCTTGCGCAGAGAAAGTCCGCGGAGGCCTACACTGCGGCGCAAAAGGCAGTCGCGTTGATGCCCGATCGCGCGCCAGCGATTGTCGCTCTGGGCGAAGTCTATTTTCGCCAGGGAAAACTCAACGAAGCGCAGGCCGCATTCGCGAAGCCACTTCAAGCATGCGATTTGGATGCCCGCGCATTTTTGGGGCGATACCAACTGTACGCGGTCTCTTTGAATTGGAAGCGCGCCAAGACGAATATTGACCAGGCTTACAAACTCGACCCCGACGACCCGGACATTCAAAGAGCTTACACCGGTACATTGAACGGGAAGGACCGGGTTGAAGCGCTCAAGGGCTATCTTGCGAATGCCACCGACGACGACCAAGAGTCACGAGCAGGCCTGACAAAACAGCTCGACGTGCTTGAAGCGGAATCGGAAAAGCCGAAGGCCGGATGCCGTCTGGTTACAAAAGTGAAATCAACCGAAGCCATGCTCGAGCCCCTGTACGATGGTCCAAAGAACGTTCACGGGTATGGACTCATCGTCAAGGTAAACGGCGCATCATCGAGATTGCTGCTCGATACCGGTGCGAGCGGGATTCTCATCGACCGAAAAATCGCGGAGAAGGCCGGCGTTAAATCCGTCACCAATATCCACATCAATGGTATCGGCGATGCAGCGGCGATGGCGGGGTTTCTCGGCCACGCCGACAAAATTCAGATTGGCCAGCTTGAGTTTGATGACTGCCTTGTCCGGGTGTCAAGCGGCCGTTCGGTTCTGGGAAGCGACGGGCTAATTGGCGCGGATGTGTTTCGCCATTTCCTTGTGGATATCTACATGCCAGCGAGCAAATTGAAGCTGAGCGAGCTGCCGCCGTATCCAGATGAGCCGGGAAGCGAAATCTCACTTGATTCGCAATCGTCGGAACAAGCGCGCTGGCATGACCGTTATGTTCCGCCCGGGATGGAGGGCTACACTCCGATTTTCGAGTTCGGGCACGGGTTGCTGATTCCGACGGCGGTGAATTCTGCAGCTCCCAAACTTTTCCTCATCGATACCGGAGGGTTCGATAACGTGCTGTCGCTCGCCGAGGCGAAAGAGGTGAGCAAGGTGAGCACCGAACGCACTGAGGAGGTCAAGGGACTGAGCGGCAAGGTCAAGACTGTGTATAGCGCGGCGAACGCGACGATTCAATTCTCAAATATCCGGCAGCAACGCGAGGATCTGACCACGCTCGATCTGACGCACATGAGCGACGATTTCGGCACAGAGATTTCGGGAATACTGGGGTTCGCGATGCTTTGGATGCTGGATATGAAGATTGACTACCGCGATGGGCTGGTGAACTTCACCGTCGAATCGCGATTCGTTCAGTGAAATCGCTTAGTGTAAACCTGACCAGTCGTCGGCCAGGAGGATGGAATTGCTGGGATTTGATGGGTCGTATTTTACACTGGCGGTTTGGCCTGATGCTATGCGGCTTAGATGCGCGGCTTCTTCCAGACCGGTGATATCTTGGGCGGTTTCGTAGGTTACGCCGGAGATTGAGTAGGTGTAGTAGAGAAGTTTTTGCGTGCCGTTCGATGGGGCGGCCGCGGGCGGGCGTTTCTGGAATATCTTCGGTTGCTTCGCGTTGGGATGGTGGGCTTCGCCGAGGCGATGGTCAACTACTTCGAGGACCTGGCCTTCGACGATGCGGCCGACGCGGTTGAGGTAGGCGCGGCGTTGGCGTTCGATGTCGTTTTCGTCTTCAGGCTTGCGGCGGAGCCAGAGGACAATGCCGACCAGGGCCAGCAATGCGATTCCTGCTAGCGGAAGCCATTCGTGCCAATCACTCAGAATCTCTTTCAACGCTTGCCTTTGCGTCCGCCGTACGACCTTTATCGCGACGGATTGTTCACCGTATGGTTCGAGAAAGGGCCGACTCGGCAACAGCAGGCACAGCCCTGCTACGGCGGGTGCGACACGCCGTGCCCCTACACAAATCGCAGGGCTGGCCAGTTCACGAATCACGCTTACGATTGCGCGGCGATGACTGGGTTTCTTAGAGTGCCGATGCCTGTGACGCTGACTTCGACGACATCGCCGGGCGCTAGCGTTCCTACCCCTGAGGGCGTGCCGGTTGCGATCACGTCGCCCGGTTCGAGCGTCATCACCTGCGCAATGTAGCGGATTATAGCATCAACGGAAAACATCATTTCCGACGTGTGTCCAGTCTGTTTCCTGGTTCCATTCACGAAGGTTTCAAGGGTGACGCCCGAGGGATCAAGCTGGGTTTCGAGGATGGGGCCGAGGGGGCAAAAGGTGTCGAAGCTCTTCGCGCGGGTGAATTGGACGTCCAGTTTTTGCAGGTCGCGCGCGGTGACGTCGTTAAGGCAGGTGTATCCGAGAATGTAGCCAGCGGTCGCTTCGCCGGCGGTTTGTTGCGAGTAACGGCGACCGATGATGACCGCTAATTCACCTTCGTAGTCCACGCGCTGGGAGATCGGCGGCATGACGATCGGCTCTTCCGAGGCGATCACCGATGACGGAGGCTTGAAGAAAATCAGCGGGCGTTCCGGGACCTCGTTGCCGAGTTCCTTAGCGTGTTCTGAATAGTTGCGGCCTACGCAGACAATCTTGCTAGGGGTCGAGGGAGGCAGAAGTTTCACTCCGTCAAGCGGCCACGATTTCCCGGTGCGATCGCACGGGCCCCAAAGCTCGCCATGAATTTCCGAGACGCGATCGCCTTCGATGATTCCGCTGCGCGGAGCGGGATGGGTTTCCTGGGCCGAGCGGCCCACGTTTTGCGCGTCAAATTCCAGTGACTGGAAACGACAGAGCTTCATCGATGATGGCTGGAGAAGAAGTCGGAACGGCGGCGGCGCGGGGCGATGGGTTGCTGGCGCGCTTGCAGGGCCATCCCGCCCACCCAGGAGCCGACTGCACAAACGCCGTAAACGATCGCGCCTTCAAGGAAGGCGTCAAACGGCGCGCGCAACGCCTGGAAGAGATTGTGAAAGAAAAAACCGGCGATGTCGTAGGCGATCACAAACATGGACCATGCAATCATGGCGGAGGCAAACATTTTGACTGGCCGGTTGAGGAAGCGGCAAATCGGAATCAGCATGAACATCAGAAACAGCCCGTAGGAGGCGGCGTTGCGCTCGAGGGCGCGATTATCGAGCCAGGACAAGCGATTGGCGGCCACGAGCGATCCGGCCATCACGATGATGAGCAGGGCTCCGGTGTACAAGCCGGTGCGTAACGCCGGGCTGGCAACTTTTGTCGCGTCCTGCGCGTGAACAGCATGTGAGGCCGAGGATGTGGCTGGTTCGATCATTGTCGGGGCTTTAGCGGCTAACGCCTTCCTGAATCGGCAGCGCTTGTCGTGGCTTCCCGACACAGAGCGTCGGGAAACCACGACCCACAAATATTGTTACGTTCTGACAACAATTCTAAGGTCCCGGCCCCTATAGAGCGGAACTTTCGGCAACTTGTCGGTCGGATACCCGACAATTACGTCCCAGGCACGTTCGCTGGAGCTTGTTCAGGAACACCGGCAGGCATCTCGCCTGATGCTGCCGCGCTTGCAGGGCTCTCGTTGCCGGCACGATCCACTGCAGTAACCGTATAGAAGTAACGATGTCCGGGTACCCCATTCATATCGCGAAACGCGGGAGTAAGCAACAACTGGAGGTTTAACTTATTCCCCGGTGCACCTTCCTGCTCGGTCCTATAGATGTTGTAACCGGCGATATCGTTATCCGGGCTGATGGACCAGGAAAGATCGAAATATGCGGACGCGCCATTCTGTGCGGGGACAAACACGACGACCAAACCTTGCGGCGCGTCCGGAGGAAACGTATTTTGCGGGGTTAGGGTGACCAGATTGGAATCGGCTGACTCAACCTGCAAGTCTTCGTATTGCGCGACGGTGCGCGCGGAATAAGTGTACGTGTTGCCGAAATTGATTTGCGTATCGCGGAACGGAGGAGCGGGAATGTCGCCGATGCGCACGAGCGGCGAATTCCCTTGGGAGGCTTGCTTGGGCGGATTGAGCGTGGCGGACTGCGATTGCGACACCGGTTCAGAGCGATAGATGCGGTAGGACACGACCGACGGTACCGATCCGGTCAAAGTTTTTTGCGGAGGCGTCCAGCTGAGGACCACGCCTTGATGCGTAACTTCGGCGTGGAGGTCGGTTATCGGATCCGCGGCGGGTTCGATGCGCACTGCGGCGAGGTTCGAGTTTGCCGACGCTTTTTTGATCGATGCGCGGGTGCGGACGATATAGATCGCTTGAGCGGCAGGGTGCTGCGTGAAATCTTCCGGCTTGAGCGTATCCACGTAACGAATATGGCCTCGGTCGTCGTATTGGTCCACCATGGCGGACGGGATGGTGACCAGTGGCGTGGGGCTCGCAGGAGCGTTCGGGGCGGCGCCTGCAGAGAGTGGGGCGAAGTCGCGATAAATCTCGATGGCCGGAGTTTCCTTGAGCGGACGACGATCCACGGACTCTTTCGGCAGAGTGAAGTTGAGGATGACGTTATCGTCCTGTTGCGTCGCTGCGAGATCGCTGACAGGCGTCGGAACAAGCGGTTTGCGTGCGCTCGGCTCACCGGGTGCGGCGCAGCCCGCGAGAAACAGAAGGCCAGCGAAAATGGAAAAAAGAAAATGGAAAATGGGTGGCGGCGCGGCGGGAACTCGATGCACCTGAGAGGGCGGGACCCCTTTTCGATTTTCCATTTTCTATTTTCTAGAGAATGTAGCGGCTGAGATCCTGGTCCTTCACGATGTTGGCCAATTGCTTTTGCACGTAGGCGGCGTCCACTTTAAAGGACTTTTTCTTCATTTCCGGCGCTTCGAAGGAAATTTCCTCCAGCACTTTTTCCAGGATGGTGTGCAGGCGGCGCGCCCCGATATTTTCGGTGTGTTCGTTCACCTTAGCCGCGAATTTCGCGATGGCGGCGATGGCGTCTTCGGTGAAGGTGAGCTTGAAGGGTTCGGTATCGAGCAGCGCGATGTATTGCTTGATGAGGGCGTTCTTGGGCTCGGTGAGGATGCGGATGAAATCGGCTTCGGACAGAGAAGCGAGCTCGACGCGAATCGGAAAACGGCCTTGCAGCTCGGGTATGAGGTCCGAGGGCTTTGTCGTGTGAAACGCGCCGGCAGCGATGAACAAAATATGGTCGGTGCGGACCATGCCGTAGCGAGTATTGACCGTGGTGCCTTCGACGATGGGCAGAATGTCGCGTTGCACGCCTTCGCGGGAGACATCGGGGCCGTGGCCGGACTCGCGGCCGGCGATTTTGTCGATTTCATCGATGAAGAGAATTCCCATTTGCTCGACGCGGTCGACGGCAATGCGCGTGACCTGGTCCATGTCTATGAGGCGATTTTCTTCTTCCTGGATTAGGTAATCGAACGCTTCGGCGACCGTCATTTTGCGCTTTTTCTTTTGCTGGCCGAACATGCCGGAGAGCATGTCCTTCACGTTGATATCCATTTCCTCGACGCCTTGATTCGTGATGATTTCAAACGAAGGCATCTGGCGTTCGCGGACTTCAACCTCGACCATGCGCTGATCGAGCTTGCCTTCGCGAAGCTGGGCGCGGAGTTTGTCGCGCGTGCGGGCCACTTGCTCGCGGCGCTGAGCTTCGGTGGTGGGATTTATTTCAGAGGGCATCGGCGAAGGCGGCAGCAGCAAGTCGAGCAGACGATCCTCGGCGGATTGTTCGGCGCGCTCGGCGACTTCGTCGAGCTTTTCCTCGCGGACCATGTCAATCGCGGTCTCCACCAGATCGCGGACCATGGATTCGACGTCGCGGCCGACGTAACCGACTTCCGTGTACTTCGAGGCTTCGACTTTCACGAACGGGCAGCCGGCCAGGCGCGCCAGACGGCGCGCGATTTCGGTTTTGCCCACGCCCGTGGGACCAATCATAAGAATGTTCTTCGGCAAAATGTCTTCGGCGAGTTCAGGGGCGAGCTTTTGGCGGCGGACGCGGTTGCGCAGCGCGATGGCGACGGCCTTTTTGGCGAGGTTCTGCCCGACGATGTATTTGTCCAGCTCGACAACGATTTCGCGCGGCGTGAGCTCATCGAACGACGGCAGCGGTTCCGGTTCGGGCGTCTGCGACTCACTGCCGGACAGATAGATAACCATGTCTTTCTCCGATTTTTCGGTCATAGCTCTTCGACGCTGAAATTGGAATTGGTGTAAATGCAGATTTCGCTGGCGATGCGCATGGCTTCGCCGGCGATATCTTTCGCGCTGAGCTTGGTGAATTTGGAAAGCGCGCGCGCGGCGGCCACGGCGTAAGATCCGCCCGAGCCGATGGCGCAGATACCGTCGTCGGGCTCGATGACGTCACCATTGCCGGAAATCAGGAAGGTGGCTTTGGCATCGGCGACGATCAGCAGGGCGTCCAGGTGTCGCAGCGAACGGTCGGTGCGCCATTCTTTGGCAAGTTCGACAGCGGCGCGGGCCAGGTTGCCGTGAAACTCCTGCAACTTTCCTTCGAAGCGGCCGAACAGCGAGAGCGCATCGGCGGTGCTGCCGGCGAAGCCTGCGACGATTTTATCGTTGTACAGGCGGCGCGTCTTTTTCGCGCTGTGCTTGATCACACCGTCCCCCAGGGTTACCTGGCCGTCGGCGGTGAGGACGACTTTATTGTCCTTGCGCACGCACAGGACCGTGGTGCCGTGCATCTGTTCGCTTTTGTGCGTTATTGGCATCCGATGATTATACTCCGGTGGCGCGGAAATCGAGAAAACGCCACGGAGACGCGAGAGGCACTGAGGGAGTGCAGAGCGGGATCAGTTCTTGTCGTTGTCGTTCTTGCTGGGCTTGTCTTTGGACTTTTTGTCTTTTTTGCCGACTTTTTCCCAGCGTTCGTCCAGGGATTCCTTGGTGAAGAGCGCGTCGGAGATATTGGTGTTGTATTGGCAACTGTCGAAGAAAACTTGGTAGATCTTGATTCCGTTGCGCTCGCGAGTGATTTGAAAGGGCGTCTCGACGCCGTCCATCGGATGGTAATTGGAATAGTATTCGATTTCGTCCGTGCGCATGCGCGTATTGGCGTCGCGCGTATCCACGACTTTGCGGATGGGCAGGTGCGTGCTGCGGGCAATGGCGATGCGAAAGGTGCGATTGTCGCTGTCCACTAGCTCGACCCAGTCCGCTTGCTGGTAGTCGACGACATCGGGGCCACCGTAACGAAAAATCATTCCTTGCTCGTGGATGCGGTGGCGCAGAATGTTGTCTATGTCTTTCTTGATGTCTTCCTGGAATGTGGCGATGTCGGTGATAGTGGCTTCGGAAACGCCGCCGCGATCGAGAGTCCAGCCCTTGTCGCCGCTGTTCACGGAAATGATATTGCGCTTGGGAAGATTTTCGGTGCGGTCCTTGAAGGGCGGCTGGGCGTAGTCGATGAAGGTTTCGTAGCCGTTCAGCTCGCCGGAATGTCCGAATTGGCTGAGGCGCCCTTTGCAGGTGACGTCATGGACATTCAAATAGGCCGCGCCGCCCAGGCCTTCGATCGCCTGCTCGAGCAATTCCTTGGCTTTGGCGGCACTCTGCGCAGGTAGCAAAACCTCATCCTGGGCCAGCGTGAGCGACGGGGCGGCGAACCAGGCGCACACCAACAGTATCGAAAACGTGACGGCGCAGCGCATCGCCGCGTCAGAAGCGAATATTTTTCTGGACATCATCCGCAGAGTACTGAACCTCCGTTAACGTTGATCACTTCACCGGTGATAAAGGTTGCCAGGTCGGAAGCCGCAAAAAGAATCGGGCCGGCAATTTCTTCGGCGGTGCCCACGCGCTTCAGCGCGATCGGCACGATCGCAGATTTAAGCCCGTTCTTGGTGCGTAGCACTGAAGCCGACATGTCCGTATCCACCCAGCCCGGCGCGACGCAATTCACGAGGATGTTGTGCGGACCGAGCTCGCTGGCGAGCCCCTTCACGAAGCTGATGATGGCGCCCTTGGTGGCGCCGTAATGAGTATGGAAAGCCTCGCCACGCTGGCCGGCCGTCGAGCTGATGGCCACGATTTTACCGCTCTTCTGCGCGATCATGTGCGGAGCTGTGAAGTGAATCACGGAATAGACGCTTTTCAGGTTGATGCGGACCATGTCGTCCCATTCGCGCTCGGTTAGTTTTTCGATCGGGGCGTCCTTCTCGTTCCAGATGCCGGCGTTGGCCACAAGGATGTCAATGCGGCCGAGGCGCTCGCGGGTAAAGTCGATCAGTTTCTTGGCATCGAGCATCTTGCCCAGATCGGCCTTAAATGATTCGATGCGCGTACCGTGCTTGCGGGCTTCCTGCGCGACTTGCGCGGCCGCTTCTTTGTTGCGGTTGAAGGTGAAGACGACGTC
>Ga0210386_10005141_pt1 | contig 10671 bp, 10 predicted proteins | sample IncBWH32OmetaG_FD_160091 | JGI IMG/M metagenome (GOLD analysis project Ga0210386, IMG submission 160091) | Forest soil microbial communities from Barre Woods Harvard Forest LTER site, Petersham, Massachusetts, United States - Inc-BW-H-32-O ... | reverse complement strand
GCAAGACGTCGTGCGCGCGCGTCGCCGCGACGAGGCGATCGATCAGCGCGTCTGGATCGCGGACCACGGGAATCTTAACGACGAACGTGTCGAAATCGTCGTGATCGTGCTCGCCCTCGGCATCATGATGCGACGGGCGCACATCGAGGTCGTCCTCAGCCGCGGCGTTCATGCCGATGATAATGTCAGGGTCGATCGCGCCCTCGCGCGCGGGCGCGATCTTGACCGCCCGCGACAAGGCCCCGGCGATTTGCGTCTTAAGCGCCTCGAGCTGGCCCTTGTCGATGAGATCAGCCTTGTTCAGCACGACCAGATCGGCGCTCATGAGTTGGTCTTCGTAGACCTCCTCGAGCGGATTGTCATGGTCGAGCGATGGGTCGGCCAGGCGCTGCTCGGCGACGCGGGCGGGATCGTCGGCGAAACGGCCCTCGGCGACGGCGGCCGCGTCCACCACCGCGACGACGCCGTCGACCGTGAGCCTCGAGCGCAGATCCGGCCAGTCGAAGGCCTTGATGAGCGGCTTGGGCAACGCAAGGCCTGAGGTTTCGACCACGATATGGTCCGGCTTCGGCTCGCGAGCGAGCAGCGCGGTGATCGCGGGAACGAAATCATCGGCCACCGTGCAGCAGATGCAGCCATTGGCGAGTTCGATGATCGAATCCTCAGGGCAAGTCGCGTCGGCGCAGCCCTTGATGAGATCCCCGTCGACGCCGACGTCGCCGAATTCGTTGATGATGAGCGCGAGCCGCCGCCCGCCGGCGTTGGCTATCAGATGTCGGATCATCGTCGTCTTGCCGGCGCCGAGAAAGCCGGTGACGATGGTGACGGGTGTCTTGGCGAGCATCCGGGACCCAATCTTCTTAAGAGAGTGGAGTTTCTGCGAGGGCGAGCGGCGGCGTCCGAGAAATCACGCCTTTGCGAAAGCAGAGGGGCCGCTCGCGCCAGGGAACGATGCCGTCCGGCGAGGCCGCGTAGAGGCGGGCGCCAATGACAATGTCCTCGAGGTGCGATTCGCGCGTCAGATCGCCGACGACATAGGTCCATTTGCCCGGTGCGGCGAGCGCGACCGTGCACGGTCGCTTGCACACGGACAGGCATTCGATGGATCGCAGCGCAATATCGGTCTCGGCTGCGAGACGGGCCTCAAGCGCTTCGAACAGGCCCGCCCCCATCGGCGCCTCATCCGACTTGCAGGTGACGCACACGAGCAGCGTCGCGGTGGCGGAACGGCCGCTATCGGCGTTCATGGGCCATCAATCCGAGCCGGCGAACAATGGGTTCGGCGCCAAATCGGAAGTCTGTCGGGTGGTCATCAACGCTCCTTGGCCGCCCCTCCGGCGGCCTTGCGGAATTCATCGGCGCACGGCAGGTCTCCTGGCTTGCAGCGTATCGCCGACGCCGCCTTCCCGGACTCTTAAAAAGTCCAGTGGCCAAAAAAGCGTTGGCACGCCGCTCACAGTCGCGGGGGCGGCCACGGATCAGCGGAAAGGCCTACCGTGTTCCCTTTTTACCCTCGGGCGCAATCGAGGGACCGTGCTTGGGGTTTATGTCCCAGCTTCGAGAGGGGTTGTCAAATGGAGCGCTAACCGCTTTCGCGTGCAGCGACGTTGGAGAACCGCGCCGCCCATGGCCCAGAGCCTGCGTCGGGGCAGGCTCCGAACATCGACAAAAGACCGGCCCGGACTTCAGCGGGCAGATCTTCGAATGGTTTGGGGGGCGAACCTCGAGGCCCAAACCAAGTCCTGAGTTCCCACAACGCTGTAATCTTGGCTTCTGCGACGACGGGGCTCCGGGGCAGGACTGCGTTTTCCGCCTCCGCAGGACGACTATCCTGCCCAAACAGCGTTTCGGCGAATCGACGCTCCATTTCGTGCTGCAGCAGGGCGAGAGCGTCCTGAGTGATCGCCCACGGCGGAAGCGCGCGTCCGGAAACGCAAAATCTGGCGCTGATCCGCATAAGGCTCGGTGAGCGCACGACCGCTGGCGCGCAAACCACGAGCGAGCCGATACCTCGGAGGAATTGACGCCGGGGGACGAGAAGCGAACCCATCTTGCATATTCCCCTGCTGTCTGCCGATGAACACATCGACAAGTTGCAGCCGCCTGTCGCCGACTCGAACGGCGGGCGCACGGATCTCGTTCGTCTCATTCCACACCCAACGCCCAATTCTAACAGCCTTGCCATGCTTCGTGGACATCCCAAATCGGGGGAGTTCTGGCCGGCGATATTGCTCCACCGGGTACAACCTGCGGTTTGGCTGGGTGTTGCGCTTGCCCTCATTTGTTCGGCGCAGAGGCGGCAACGGAGCCTTGACGCGCGGCGACTTGAACGCCGAGCATGGACTCCGCGCGCGAATCTCGCGCGGCTGGCGGGCTGGGATGAGACCGATCGCAAGCGCTGGGGCTGTAAAGGCGATCGCTGCGGCGATCGCGCTGCCCCTCCTTTCGGGTTGCGCAGGCCTCCACCTCGACCAAGAGCCGGACCAGGTTATCCAACGGACCGAGGGCGAGGACAATTACGCCGAGAAACAGAGGCCGGCCCGGTCGCCGCCCGCGTGCTGCCCTACGCCTTACTTGCGGAACAATCATACGACCCCGAGGTCTACGCGACTCACAGGATCGCGCCGCGCGCCAGTGCCTGCGTCGCCGACGACCCAAGAATTGCGACGCGCGCGCCGACGACCAACGCGCGGCCCGTTGGCTCGATGAATGGCGCTACGTCTGGAGCTGTGATGGACCGGACGAATGCGGAGTGCGGACGGCCGGGCAGAGCGAGCCTGTCGCGGACGGCCTGGGGGTTCAAATCTGGGCGCGCAAGCGGGTGAGATGTCAGGAAGCTGTTATCGCCTTTCGCGGAACAGTCGGCGGCGACAAGGGTGATTGGGCATCCAACTTCCACTGGATCTTGCGCGCTTTTCCCATCTACGATCGGTACGATCAGGTCCGCGACCATGTCGGCGACTTCATCGGCCATATCAACGCGACAATTGTTATCGGGAACGCGTGACCGAGGTCGTCGCCGTCGGCCACTCGCTGGGGGGCGGGCTGGCCCAGCTCGCGGCCTATTCCGATCACCGCATCCGCCGGGTTTACGCCTTCGATCCGTCGATGGTGACCGGATACTATTCCGTCGATCCGCCGCACCGGGATCGCAACGTACAGGGATTGAGGATGGAGCGGATCTACGAATTCGGCGAAGTCCTCGCCTACGGCCGGTTGATCATGCTGCACTATATCCCCCTGTCGCCTTGCAATCCGCGCGTTGTGAGCGTCCGGTTCCGAGTCTTTCAAGGAGCTCCAATCGCCCTGCACAGCCTGACCGACCTCGATAACGGGCTGCTTCGGGTCGCGAGAGGCTCCCAACCGGAGACATCGCCGATGGTGCTCGAGCGGTGCGGCGAGACGCTGAAGCCGCCGCTCGTCGCATCGCAATGACCCTCGCCCTCGCCCGAAAGCTTCCCATGAACCACCCTGAAGATGACCGGCACAAAGCCAAAATGGCCAAACGCAAGGCCATGCAGGACGCCGAGGTCGCGGCGAAGCCTATTCTCGAAAAAGGCCTTCTCGTCGTCCACACCGGTCCCGGCAAGGGTAAGTCGACGGCGGCTTTCGGGCTCGCGCTACGCGCGCTCGGGCGGGGCTTTCGGGTCGGCGTGGTCCAGTTCATCAAGGGGGCCTGGTCGACCGGAGAGCGCATGGCCGTCGAGCGCTTCGGGACCCAGGTCGAGTGGCGCACGATGGGCGAGGGCTTCACCTGGGAGACGCAGGACCGGGCGCGCGATGTCGCTGCGGCCGACGCCGCGTGGGGAGAGGCCAAACGCATGATGGCCGACCCCTCGATCCGCCTGCTCGTGCTCGACGAACTCAACATCGCGCTTCGCTACGACTATCTGCCGCTTGCTGAGGTCGTCGCGGCGCTCGTCGCGCGGCGCCCTGGCTTGCATGTCGTCGTGACCGGCCGCAACGCCAAGCCGGAGCTGATCGAAGCGGCCGATTGCGTCACCGAGTTCGCCCTCGTCAAGCATCACTTCGCCGCCGGCGTGCGCGCCCAGGAGGCGATCGAGTTTTGACCGCCCGCGCGCTGATGTTCCAGGGGACGGGATCGGACGTCGGCAAGTCGCTGATCGTCGCCGGGCTCTGCCGCGCCTTCGCCCGGCGTGGGCTTCGCGTCCGCCCGTTCAAGCCGCAGAACATGTCGAACAACGCCGCGGTGACGGATGACGGCGGCGAGATCGGCCGCGCCCAGGCGCTGCAGGCGCGCGCGTGCGGAGTCCCACCGAGCGTGCACATGAACCCGGTCTTGCTCAAGCCGCAAAGCGAAGTCGGCGCGCAGGTCGTCGTCCAGGGCCGGGTGATTGGCAATGCGCGGGCGCGCGAGTATCAGGCGCTTAAGCCCAAGCTGATGAGCGCTGTGCTCGATAGCTACGCTCGGACGAGCGCTGACGCCGATCTCGTGCTGGTCGAAGGCGCGGGCAGCGCAGCCGAGATCAACCTGCGTGAGGGCGACATCGCCAACATGGGATTCGCGCGCGCCACGAATTGCCCCGTGGCGCTGATCGGCGATATCGATCGCGGCGGCATATTCGCCCAGATTCTCGGCGTCAAAGCGGCTCTCGCGCCTGAGGACGCCTCGACCATCGTCGGCTTCATCGTCAACAAGTTCCGCGGCGACGCAAGCCTGTTCCTCAGCGGCATGATGGCGCTCGAAGCGCATACACACTGGCGAGCCTTCGGCCTCCTGCCGTTTTTCGCTGAAGCGGCGCCGCTCCCGGCGGAAGATGCGTTCGGCCTCGGCGACCGGAAGTCGCGGCCGGAGGGTACGCTGACCATCGCCGTGGCAATGCTGGCCCGCATCGCCAATTTCGATGATTTTGACCCGCTGCGTATGGAGCCTTCCGTGAGGCTCGTCTTTGTGCGCCCGGGCGAGCCGCTCCCGATCGCCGATCTCGTTATCCTGCCCGGCAGCAAGGCGACGATCGCCGATCTCAAATTTTTTCGTGAGCAGGGCTGGGACATCGACCTTAGCGCCCATGCACGGCGCGGCGGGCGGATTCTCGGCATCTGCGGCGGTTACCAGATGCTCGGCAAGCGTGTGTCCGATCCGCACGGCATGGAGGGGCCGCCGGATGATATCGAGGGCCTAGGGCTGCTTGATGTCGCGACCGTGCTGACGGGCGACAAGACGCTGGGCCAGGTCGAAGGCTCGTGCCTCATGAATGGCGCGCCGTTTCGCGGCTATGAAATGCACATCGGCGAGACGAATGGCCTGGACTGCGCGCGGCCGCTCCTTCGCTTCGCCAATGGACGGCTCGACGGCGCGATCTCGTCGGACGGTCGCGTTGCCGGGGCTTACGTGCACGGGCTGTTCGCCGACGACCGCCAGCGAGGGGCGTGGCTCGCATTGCTCGGAACGACGACCGAGATCAACTACGAGGCCACGATCGAGCGCACGCTCGACGCGCTCGCCGATCATTGCGAGGCGCATCTCGACTGCGAAGCGTTGCTCGCGGCTGCGCGGTAGGCGCAGCCAGCGCCCGAGGGAGCTAAGGCCCGCTGCGGATGCCCTCGCTCTCGGCGCGATTGACAAGCAAAGCCGCATCGTCCGGCAACAGGTAGCGCTTGGCGACGAGATCAGCGGCGGCTTTCTTGAACGCTGTGAGATAGGCGTCTTTGGTCGGATACCGCTCCTCGATCGAGAGCCGTGGATCGCTCGCCGCGATGCGCTCGGCCTTGGTTGAGGCAAATGGAATGAAACTCCCCTGCAAATTGCACATGCCGTCCTCGAAGCGGTCCTCGCGGCCGAGATTCCAGCCTGTGTATGTGCCAATTGGCGTCTGCAGAAACACGGAGCGGATTCCCGCCAGGTCGTTGCCGTCAGCGTCGACCTGCATCTCGAGTATCCCATAGCTGCCCGATCCGACTTGGGGCGGCTCACGCGTGATCACCCCGCTCGAATCTTCGGCGCGATAGAGCGGACCAAAATCGAGTACGTGCAGATTGTCGTAGATTCGCAACGGTGAAACCGCGGGCCGGTCTACTTCGCCATAAAAGTTTGCGGGAATCTCTGGGAGGCGCACCCGGTCAGGCGGAACCAGCGTGCCGTCGGCGATGCTCGGCTTGGCGCTCGGCGGCGGCTCGACCCCGTCGCGCACCCATCCGGTGAACGCGCTCAGTAGCGCCCTCATCGTCCAAATCTGCGGGTTCGGATTCGGCTGTTGCTGACAAGTACCGAAAGGCGGACGCGCGGCGAGCGGCAGCGCCGCCGCCGAATGTTGGGTGCTCGCCATGATATAGGTACGGACGTTCGGCGGATCGCCGACGTCGGTTCGGCCGAGTGGGTCTGTGAGGCCGAGCGATTGGCGCCCTTCCCACATCTCGAGCGCCGTTGCGACATGAAACAACTTCGGACAGGTGTCGGTCGCGTTGCACCGATCGAACAACCCGCCAGTTCGTTGCGTCAATGGGTCAGCCTGGCGCGCATAGGTGAAAGGGAAATCGTAGGCCGGATAGAGATGATCGGTCTGCTCGCCCCAAGCGCGCACGGGTTGGCCGAAGCGAACATTAAGCGGCATCAGCCCGCCGCCGATATGCGGAAAGGCGCCGTCGAACACGCGACGTCCCGCCTCGTCGCGATTGAAACCGAGCGCGAGGAGGCTGCGGATCATCCGTCCGCTCTGCGAACTGCCTTCGATGATAGCGAGATTGTCGGGCCGATAGACCGGATTGGCAGTCGCGGAATCGTCCTTATCGGAATTGCGCAAGAAGGCGCCGAGGTCGCGAGCCGCCGCAAATCCGAGGCCGCCAACCGTCGGATCCTTCGCCCGGTAGATCAACTCGTAGAGGCGCCCAGGCTTGAAACCGTCGTGGTAGCAGACATGTTTCTCATCAGGCGCCGCAGCCGCGCCCTGCTCGCAGGTTCCGAAGCTCCAGGCATCGCTCAGAATCGGCTCCCTCGGATCTTGCTCGCGCGCCCGCACCGTGAGCGTCGGAAGGAATCCGTCGGAAAAGGGGATCGAATTGTCCAGGCTCGCAGTCGGATAGCTATCGTAGCTGTCGATCGGATAGTTCTGGATTTGCTGGCTGAGACTGATCGGCAGGCTCGTAGCGGCAACAGGCGTGATGATCTCGGAGCGCACGATTGCAGTGATCGCGGAGCCGTCGTAGTTACGCGCCTCGATTGGCGGCATCCCGATGCGGCTCATGCCCGGACGCACGTCCATTTCCCACCCGAACCACACCATCGTGTAGCCCTGTCGCATGAGCCAGCCGTCTCCGGGAGACGACAGCGCATTGCGGTCGGCGACCCCTCCCGCGACGGCGTTATTGAAGGAGCCCGGAGCGAGCTTGTTGCCGCGATTATTGATTTCGAAGAACAGGATTCGATTCCCACGAGCCATGTCGACAGGCTTCAAGAGTTCAATGTTGGTGACATATTCGACCATGCCGCGCGCGTTTCGTGGAGCGAGATTGATGTCCTGAATTCCTGAGTTGGCGGGATCGGCGGGATCAAGTTCACCGGTGACCCGACCGGTCAGATGCTCGTAAGGTCCAACGTCGCCAAAGGACTGACCGCCGAAAGCGGGCTCGGTCTTGGTGATTTCGAGATGCGTGATCCGCGCGTCGGCTTCAGCCATCATGAAACCAATAGCGGCAATACCGATCGCAACGCGTCCGAACCAACCCATCATTGTCCTCTCCCGATAGCGGCGCTTCCCACGAATAGGATAACCACCGCCGCCGCGAGCGCCAGGGCCTGGATCGCGCACGCCCACCGGTAAAGCCGCAAAGCCTGCCGGATATCGGCCGCGTCGGCCTCGCGTCGGCCGCACCCCATGAACGCGTCGTCGACGAGCGTCTCTCCATAGACACGCGGCCCCGCGAGTTTAAGTCCCAGCGCGCCGGCCATCACCGCTTCGGGCCAGCCGGCGTTGGGCGAGCGGTGATGCGAGGCGTGGCGCCATACGGCTCGCGCCGCCTCTCGCGCCGAGGCCTCCGGAGTCAACGCGGCGGCGAGAACGAGCCACAGCGCGGCAAGCCGCGACGCCGGCAGATTGACGAGATCGTCGACTCGCGCCGCCGCCCAGCCGAAGGCTTTGTATCGTTCGTCTCTATGGCCAATCATGCTGTCGGCGGTGTTGATCGCCTTGTATAGCGCGCCGCCGACGAGACCGCCGAGCGCGATCCACAGGATCGGAGCGACGACGCCGTCGGAAAAATTCTCCGCTAGGCTCTCAATCGCCGCCCGCGCAACGCCCGGCTCGTCCAGCACTTCAGGATTGCGACCCACGATCTTCGCAACCGCGCGACGCCCCTCGTCGAGACCCGCGTCGAGTCCATCGGCGACCACGCTCACGTGAGCGGCGAGGCTGCGCTGCGATGGCAGGCTCGCGGCGAGAAGAACAAGCGCGGCAAAACCAAGCGCCCCGCCAGAAACACACATGCGGCTCGCCGCCCACGCGACAAACGCGACCGGCGCGAGATAGAGGCAAAGCGCGAGGACGCCCGCCGCGCGGCGCGCGGCGAAGCTCGCCTCGACGCGATTGAGTCTCGCCTCCAGCCACGTGAGCCAGCGGCCCATCCAAGTGACGGGATGGCCAATCGCGCGATAGAGAGGCGCCGGATAGCCGATCGCCGCCTCGACGATTGCGGCGGCGAGCGCGAGCGGCAGCGAAAGCGAGAGCGACATGACGGCGGGATCGGATTGGACTGCGGGCTACTCAGCGTTCACCTATCACGGCGGCGCGCTCGAAGTCGCCCGTCGGCTCGCGCCCGACGCGCCGAAACCCTGGATCGATCTCTCCACGGGCATCAATCCGCACGCCTATCCGTTGCCGGATCTTGGGCCCGAAGCGTGGTCTCGGTTGCCGGACAATAGCGCGCTCGCGAAGCTCGAGGCGTCCGCCGCGCTGCGTTACGGCGTGGGCGCCACAAGCGTGGTCGCCGGCCCCGGCTCGCAAGCGCTCATCCACGTCCTGCCTCACATATTGCCGCGCGGCGCGGTCGGCGCGCTGGGGCCGACCTATCGCGGTCTCGCGGCGGCCTTCGCCGCCGCAGGCGCCCGCATCATCGAAGCGAAGCGGCTCGAGGACATGAACGGCCTCGACGTCGCGATCGTGGTCAATCCGAACAATCCGGACGGGCGGATCACGACTCGCGCCGCCCTCCTCGACCTGCATCAGCGCCTCGCGCGACGCGGAGGCGTGCTGATCGTCGACGAGGCCTTCGCCGATTTCGATGCCCAGGGGGAAAGCCTCACAGCAACGCTGCCTTTGGACGGCGCCATCGTCTTGCGCTCGTTCGGCAAGGCCTACGGACTGGCGGGGCTTCGTCTTGGTTTCGCGCTCGCGTCGCCGGACATCGTTCCGCACTTGCGGGCGGCCCTGGGGCCGTGGCCCGTCAGCGGTCCGGCGATTGCGATTGGGCTTCGCGCGCTTGCCGATTCGGATTGGCTGGAGGCAACGAGCGCACGCCTCGGCAAGGACATAGCGCGGCTCGACGCCCTCCTACACCGGGCCGGCGGGCGGATCATCGGCGGAACTCGCCTGTTTCGACTGGCCGCACATGCCGACGCGCGCCCCGTCTTTGAGCGGCTACTCGCCGCAGGAATCCTCGCCCGCCCGTTCACGACCGCAGCGGATTGGCTGCGATTCGGGATTCCCGGCGACGAAAATGCATGGGAGAGGCTGGCCACAACTCTTCGAGACTGACCCGCTTGCCTTCCTGCGCGCGCCGCATAAAAGGCGCGCATGGCCCATCGCGCGCCGCGAGTCTTCACGATTTCCTCCGGGGCGCCGTTTCTGCCGACACTGAGCCGCGCGCTCCTGGATGGCGTGCTCATCGACGACTTCCCCGGCGCGGGAGATCCGATGGCGCTCGCCGACGCCACCATCTATGTGCCCACGCAGCGCGCCGCTCAGGCGCTGGCCAAGGCGCTGCTTTCGGCCAGCGGCGCACGGAGCCTGCTGTTGCCGCGTATTGCTCCGCTCGGCGCCTTCGAGCCGGACGAGACGGCGACAATCTTTGACCCCGAGGGCGAGGAGGTCCCGCGCACAGCAATCCCGCCCGCAGTCGGCGCGTTGACCCGCCGCCATGCGCTCGCGACGCTTACCCGCGCTTGGGGGAAGGCGCTGAAAGGCGCGATTCGCCAGGCGGACGCCGACGGGCGGCTCATCGTCGATCCTGCCGAGCCCGCGTTGGTGGCCGCGACGCCCGCGCAGGCTTACGCGCTCGCCGGCGATCTCGCCGCGCTGATCGACGACATGATCATCGAGGGCGCGCCGTGGACAAAGCTCGAAACGCTGGCGCCTGATCTTTATGATCCCTATTGGCGCATTACCCTCGATTTCCTCAAGATCGCCTTCGCCCATTGGCCGGAATGGCTGGCCGAGCGCGGCCTCATCGACCGGGCGAAGCGGATCGCGCTTCTGATCGAGGATGAGATCAAAGCGTTGGAAGGAGCGCGGCGCGGTCCGACCATCATCGCAGGCTCGACCGGCGCCAATCGCGCGACCGCCCGCCTCATCGCGGCCATCGCTCGGGCTCCTCAAGGCGCCGTTGTGCTGCCCGGCCTCGACCTCGATCTCGACGCCCGCGCATGGGCGATGATCGGCGCCAGCGATGACGCGTCCCTCGGGCGCGCGGGCCATCCGCAGGCGTTGCTGCATCGGCTGA
>Ga0210386_10005139_pt1 | contig 10671 bp, 5 predicted proteins | sample IncBWH32OmetaG_FD_160091 | JGI IMG/M metagenome (GOLD analysis project Ga0210386, IMG submission 160091) | Forest soil microbial communities from Barre Woods Harvard Forest LTER site, Petersham, Massachusetts, United States - Inc-BW-H-32-O ... | reverse complement strand
CTTGAATTCCTTGCTGAACTGCCTGCGTGACAAACCCATGACTCTACTCTCCATTCATTGGATTTCGAGTCTTAACCGTTTGTCTCAAAAGTGGGGGCAAGTCCAAACAATCTCGAATAACGTTCTAGGCTGTTCGATCTCTGTCAGAGTTGCGTTCGGGTGCTATTGGCAGAGATCAATTTGCATCCACCGAGAAAATCTGAGATCGGACTGCGGCTTCTTAACGTTGGGATTGAAGAAGTCAGCCGCTTCCTGACCGCATGCAGCAAAAGCGCGGCCACTGTCCGGTTTGCCGGTTTGAACGAAGTCGCTGGTGCAGCGGAAACGATGGGCCAAGCAGAAGGCTGCCGCTCCCAGGAAATAGTGCTGCTTTTGAGCCCAAGTTGCGACAACGGCGTTTTTTCGTTACTAGCCTAATCTGCTTCTGGCTGCGTCGCCATGCCGTAAGGGAAGCTGGATGAGTGCATTTGGCTATTGATATTGTTCAACGGGACCAACAGGGTGCCCGTATACAACAGGTAAGATCTTAAAGGCTCTGCGGATAGCTCTCAAGACGGGATGAGGACTGAATCAGTGAAGGTTCCCGAATTCCGCTTTCGCTCGTTTGAGGACAGGGATATCGGGATCCGCACGGTTCCAAAGTGCAAAGAACTCCTCGTATTGCGACCGAGCCTTTGCCAATTCTCCCGACATCGCGTAAGCGCGCGCCAGGCCAAGGTGCGCCAAAACGAAAACCGGATCGCCGATCATGATCCCACGGTGGCTGAGAATCTTTTGAAACTCGTTCGCCGCCTCCGCCCCTTTGTGCGCCGCCAGGAACGCCTCGCCGCGGAAGAAGACGGGGTAGAGAGAGCCGAAGAATGCGGTTTGGCTGCTGCGCGGCGAACCCATTTCGTAGGGTACGCTGGCCTGCAGCGTGTCGATTGCCTTCAAGGGATCGCCGTGTTGCACGGCCACAGCGGCGCTGACCACCGGCAGATAGCTGAACCTGACTGAGGTGTCTTCCGGATAGCGATTCTCCATATCATTCGCGAGCTTCTCTGCGTGAGTTGAGTCGCCAGAAAGAGCCAGGGCAAGAGCCGCGCCATAATTCACCTCGCGGTTGCTGGCCAGAGCCAGGGCGGCTGTGGCAGTTCGCTTTGCCTCGATGGGATTTTCGAAGAATGCCTCCCACAGAGCTGGCCTGGTTTCGAAGACGGCCGCCTGCTCGCGTCTACCCCTTTGAAGTGCCAATGCGACGGCTTGACGTGACAGGTTGATTGCATTCTTCAGCCGCCCTTCTGATGCTTCCGCAAAGGCCTGGCGATCCAACATCCAATCCTGTGTTTCAGGGTGGGCCTGGGCAAATTCCACCTCGCGCCGCATTCCTGCCGCATCCCCTTTCATGTGGGCGAGGTCAAAGCGGAGCGTCGCCATGCGCACCTGGTCGAGATTGCGCTCCGCTGCCATGTGGACCGCATTTTCAGCACCTTGAAGGTCATTCAGGTACATCAAGTCGTAGCCGAGCAGGTAATATCCAAGACTGGCGTCCGGGTTGAGCTCGATGACCTTTTGCGCCTCCTCGACGGCCCCTTTGTAATTCGCGAGCACGATATCGACAAAGCCGGCAAGAAAGGAATGAGCAAGAAACTCGCGCGGGTATGTCCGCGCCCACTCGTTGCAGACCTGCTGCGCCTTTTCCTGGTTTCCGGTGGCTCGTCCAAAGTAGTAGCCGGTGATGAAGAACCGCTCATTTTCGCTGGCCCGGTCGCGTAGCTCATATGCCCGTGTGACATTCTCCGTCCCCAGCTCCGATGACCCTGTAGACCCATACATCAACCCCAATGACGCATAAGCCACTGCGAAACCCGGGTCGAGTTCCACGGCGCGTTGAAAAAACGGAATGGCAGGTTCACCTCCCTGCGAGGCCGCGACCTTCCAGCCCAGGCTGTATGCCTTCAAGGCCTCAAGCGATGGCGTTGTCGCCTCGTCCAGCGGGGTGTCGTGCTTTGCAAGCGCGGTCGCCGATTCGCCGGCCCGCACGCGAAAGCCCCGCGCCATTCTGGTGACGGCGTCCAGGGCATCTTCCTTCCGCGCAACCTGGACCTGCTCGTCATCGATGTTCTCTCCAGTGCGGCAGTTGGTTGACCGGAGGTCCAGTACGTACTCGCTGCCGAGAGGCTTGATGGAGCCTTCGAGAACAGCGGAGCTGCCGGTGCGCTCGCATATTTCCCTAGCGGTCTGCCCCGTGAGGCGAGCATCCGGCGACTGGCCCATAAGGCGCAGCGCCTGCCGGATGCCATCTTCCGAGACCATGCTGAGCGAAGGCGACTGCTCCAACTGCACTTCCATGCCCTGGCGCAGAGTGTCCTCAAATACAGGATCTCCGGTCGTATTCACGAAATCAGCCACCAGGATGGAATCCTTCTCGTCCAGGTTTGCGGGCCGGCGATTTCGAATGAGAAGGAATGCGCCGAGGGCCAACAGCACGGCCACGACTGCCGCGGAGAACAGGAATTTGCGGCCCGCTCCTGGCCTTTGCGGAATCGGCAGCGCCTTCAACGCATGGTCGGTCTCCGCTTCGTTCTCTTCAATCACAATTTGTGTGCGTGTCCGTGCTTGGGCCACTAGGGCTTCGCCTTGCTCCGTCACGGTGCGAACTGACGCCGCAAATCGATAGCCGCGGCCCGGCAACGTCACGATGTACTGGCGGTTTTCCGCGGTATCTCCAAGCGCCTTGCGCAGAAGGAAGATGTTCTGGCTCAGGTTCGATTCTTCGACAAACGAGTCCGGCCAGACTTCCTTTAAGAGATCTTCCTTCGAGACCACGTCGCGGCTCCGGCGCACCAGGACGAGCAGTGTCTCGAAGGCTTTGGGAGTGACTGGAACGGCGACATTTTCCCGGAGCAGCGTCTGCTTGTCGGGATCCATGCGGAACGGCCCGAATTCGTAGACGATCCTGGGTTCCGTAGCCATAGTTTGAGGAGCCACCAGCTCGAAGAGCCGAGAGCGCAACAGTCGCAGCGGCCGATTAAGTGTAAGCGCAATCTACCACAGTATCTAGCATCCCTTGAACCTTCTCCGGCAATCGCCCCTCAATCCCTCGGAACTCCTTGCATCTGTTACCTCAAGGCGCCTCTTGAAACTCATTGAGAAATATTGAACCGCGCATTGAAGACTTTTCGCGGCTGATTCGCGCAGGATGCGACCAATCGAAGCCGCTGCAGTAGCGCTGGGCGGATCGGAGCATACCGTTGTGGTGAAAACGACAAGGATCACGATTGAAACCGACAGTCTGTTGGTCGTGTACAGGGGCAGAACATTCGTGGCCGGGTGCCCCGTTTGTTGCGCCGATGTAGAAGCGATGACGCTGGAGGGCAATAGCCTTGGCGAAGAGATCCCTTGCACCCTCTTAAGGGACTGGCTCGCAACCGGCAAGCTCCATTTCTGGAGCCCTGACGGCGGTCCAGCTCAGATCTGCCTTCCGTCGCTCCTCCAGTGCTTCGAATCCGAGGACGCTCGCAGGCTTACAGACCCGAAACGAACTTTCCCAAAGACAGGAGAAGGAAAATGACATCCATTCAGTTCGCACCGAAGTGGCCGCGCTTCGCGTGCCTAAGTCTGGCTCTGGCCACGCTGGCAGCGCCGGTTTGCGCACTCGCACAATCCACGAACTCCCTGAAGTACACCATTGTGGACCTGGGGCCGGTGGGCCCGTCGTGGTCGCAGGGCCAGCCATTCACGGTCAGCGGCAATGGGCTGGTCAGCGGGGAGACTGTTCTCGCCGACCCCAACAACCCCACCGAATGGGTATCGCAGGCTGTCCTGTGGGAACGGACCAGCACGAAGGTCATTGGCAGCCCCGGACTCGGAGGGCCAAACAGCGTTGCGTACGGAGTGAACATCTGGGGGCAGGCGGCCGGGCAAGCCGACACGCAAACCCCGGATCCGAATGGGGAAGACTTCTGCGGATCCACGGCGCTAGGTCTCACCCATAGCGGCAACACGTGCGTGCCCTTTCTTTGGCAGAACGGCGCGATGGTCGCACTCCCCAGACTGCGGAACAGCGCGGGCACGGAGGGCAGTAACGGCGTAGCGCTCGAGATCAACGATTTCGGCATGGTAGCCGGGACGGCGGAAAATGGCGAAGCGGACTCGACGTGTCCGGCTGGGTCCGTTTCGCCGCAGACCATCGAGTTCAAGCCGGTCATTTGGATAAAACCCTTCCCCTGGTCGCAGGTGCGGCTCCACGAGCTTCCCACCGTTGATGCCGATCCGGACGGCATTGCGTTCGCGATCAACGATCGCGGTCAGGCTGTGGGCGCCAGCGGAAATTGCGGACCGTTCAATGCGATTGAGCAGAACAACCTCACGCCGCTTCATGCTGTTCTGTGGCGGAACGGCAACGCGATCGACTTGGGCAATCTTGGCGGAGACGGGAGGTTTGCCGGGATCTACGCTACCGGCCTGAACGATCACGGGCAAGTCGTGGGAACCTCGGACACCACCGGCGACGCAAGCTTTCATGGTTTTCTCTGGCAGCGGGGCCACATCACGGATCTCGGAACTCTGACCGGCGATTCGTACAGCTCTGCCATTGCCATCGGCAATAACGGCCTGGTGCTGGGAGTTTCCATTAGCGCGAGCTTCAACCCCCGGGCCGTGCTTTGGCGCAATGGAACCGCAACCGACCTGAATACTCTGGTTTCTCAAGACTCCGCTTTGTACCTGGAGTCCGCATGCTCCATCAACGACAAAGGCGAGATCACCGGATTCGCAGCTTTGAAGAGCAACCCCAGTGAATCTCACGCGTACCTCGCCAAGCCGGTCGCGGGCGATGGGGACGCCCATTGAGCCAACGAGATCGAAAGCTGAGGTGGTCTCTCGCCCCACTTGAGTTGGAGCAGTAACCGATATGTTGCCAATGTTTTCAGCGATTTGAATCCGTCATGAAAAAGTCAGCCGATCTACAGACACACGCCACTGGCAACCCGGTTGAGTTGTCGGATTCTACTCCTCGACTAAGACCTGCTGGTAAGGATCACCGGCAGATATCAACTCTAAGTCGCGCCTTAACCAGAATTCAGCAGATAACGCAAATAAAAGGAGATTGAGTCATGAACTTGTTACGCAAGAGTGTCATCTCGTTTGCGGGAGTCACCGCCGCGGCCCTCCTGCTCGCAGTCGCATCGCCGCGCACTGTCCACGCTCTCGGCGAACAATTGGTCAGCATTGCGAACACCGCAACCCATCCCGCCGTCGTCGAGGACGTTCCCCACTTCGCCTCGCACATCGTCACGCTCTTCGGCAGTTTCGATGGCGGTGAACACAATTATCCCTATTTTTCGCAGGTGGGTCCGGACGCGAATGAAGTAAGTGCGGACTTTTTGGTACCTGCTGGTCAGAGTCTTGTCATCACCGGCGTTGAGATTTTGCCCTATACCAACGCCCCTGCGTGGGTCGAACTCTACAACTCTAATGCCGGTACCTACTACGACTACGATTACTGGACCGTGCCGGGTACTGTTTCGACCGAGCTTCAATTTCCTTCTGGAATTGTGGTGGGGAGCGGGGCCAACCTGGCAATGATTAGCGGAGGTTCCCAAGTAACCGTTCATGGCTACCTGACCCCCAACTAGGTAGAAGGCGTGCCGGTGCCCATGACGGAAGGGTGCCGGCTGCTGGACAGCGCGATGGCGCTTCGCTCGAGGCACGAGTGCAGAAGACATTGCAACCCGCGTATTCAAGCACATCGTTCATCATTTTCATCTTTGCGGGCAATTAACCAGTAGAGGTACCACCATGGACACAGTAATCACATTTGAGCCGCCGACCGTCGCCTTGCACGATGGCGTTGCAGACCAATTTCACTCACTTGGTCTCGATTTTGGGTTTCCGCCGTACAACGCATTGCCTGCTTCGAGTCAGATTCCAGGTGGACTTGATAACGATCTGCCCGTTGTGGTCGCGGCTCCAGCGGGCTATCCGGGCACCCAGGTCGCAGCTCTCGTCACGCCCACTGAATTTGCCCAGGCGCAGGCCTTCGGCATCTTCACCGGCTTTCACCAGCACGTTAAGGCGACGCTGGGCAGCTTTGTGCCCGAAAGCTGCACGGTCACTCTAATTGCGTACGACATCAATGGCGTGCAGGTCGGCTCGGCAACCGCGACCGTTGCCCGCTCAACGCCCCCTGCAATGTTGGAAGCCGCCTCGACGAATTCCACGCCGAACATTGCTTACTTTCTGATCCAGGCGGGCGAAAACACAGTTCCGCTGTGGATGGGCAACATCAGCTTTGACCCAGGCGGTTCAAGCCCGGATTTCAATTGGGTGACTACCCCCTTGGTTTATGTTGCGCAGGGCGCGTCTGCAACGGAGACCTTGTTGCTGAACCGGCTTGGAAATTCAAACGGCGACATTCAATTCGCAGCGACCGGCCTTCCGTCCCATGTGTCCGCGAGCTTCTCTCCGAATCCGGCCACCGGGACCGTATCTGCGACCAATCTAACCATTGCAGCGGGCGGCAATGCGGCCACCGTCAATAATGCAAGCTTCACTATCTCCGCTACACCGTCCAGTGCCGCGGTCGGGCCTCAACAAAGAAATGCTTCCGGGCAATTGAATGTTCTGCCCCCGATTCAGTTGAGCGTTCCGGGCCCTTCGACGTTGCAAATATTCCCTTGTACCTGGCTTACCATCGGGCCTGCATACGTTGGCTTCGGTCCTGCAACCACCGGAACTATCGCTCTCAGTATCTCGGGCCTGCCCGCCAATGCCAGCTACACCATCACTCCAGACACGATCCAGTCCTCTGAAAATCCCGTGCCCCTCGTTTACATCTCGATCCTGGCCAATGGGGGCATCAGTGCTCCGGTGCAGATCCAGGTCATGGCACAGAGCGGGGCACAAACCGTTGCGGTACCGTTGACTTTGCAACCTGCCGGTGCGTTCATCACGAGTGGCCCTGTTTTCGCGGCGACTCCTCAAGCCCTGCAGCCGGGAGACATGATCTCGATCTCTGGCCAGGGATTCTGCCCCGGCTCGACAGTGCGCTTCGGCAACGATGTTGCCGTCGTCGCCCCAATCTCCATCAGCCCAAGCGAAATCACAGCCATCGTGCCACAATACGCGACCACCGGGCAGGCGTCTGCCACGCCGTTTCCATTTGGAGTGATCCCCCCGGACGGGACCAGCGCTGACCTCATTCCGGCGCCGGAACTCTGCCTCATCGACAGCTTTCGCAATACCATCGGCTTTTCATTTATGAACGGCCCTTACGGGACGGTCACGCTGAGTCAGATCGAAGAACTCTTCCTTAGTACCGGCAGCGCCGCGAAGATCTTCGCAGCGATGGCACAGGCCTTCATAGATGCGGGTTCGGGAGACGTCTGTTTCGGAATGTGTCTTGCAACTCAAAGACTCTACCAGGACGACACGGGGGCCCTGGCTGCGGGCTTCCCACCGAATCTGCCAACCTCAGCCTTCGGCCTCACGGGTCCTGACGATGCAGGAGGTCCTTCCGCCTCGCTTCAGCAATATATCCGCTCGCAACATCTGGCTCAGCTCAGCGAGGAGTATTTGAGCGCTTATCTTACCGCTGCTGTGTTGAAGTCGAACGCAACGACCTTTGAGCTCCGGCAGAACATCGCCACTTGTCTGCAGCGAACAATTCCAAACGGCTCGCAATCCATACCCTTTCCTGATTATCCACTTGTTGCGATGCGGCAGGGCCTGGGAAGCGGTCACGTAGTCGTCGCGTATGAAATCGTCGATCAAGCCGGCGGAGGCTTCGATATCCTCGTGTACGATCCCAACGATCCGTTCACTCCAATTCCATCTGTAAAGGACGGCCAGGGCGGAGAAGATTCTGATATGACCGGGCAGGCGCATCAGTTCCGTGTGGATCACTGTACGATCCACGTGACGGGCGACGATCATTGGGCCTACGCGCCTCAGAGCGATTCCGGAACCGTCGATGAGCTCACGCCCGTGTCATCAACCATCATTCCACTGCACCCCACCATGTTGGGGACCACAGCCGATCTCGTGATCGCCGGATCAACCGTCAGTCTCGCCGCGCTCGGCGCCGAGGTTGGCTCGTTGTTGGGCCCGGTTGGCGCAGTGATTGGCGGGCTTCTCGGAGCCGTGGCCGGATTCATCTCGGGACTCGGGCAGGTTCTGGGCTCCATCAGCATTTTTGATCGCAGACCGTTGCAGGTTGGAACCGCGCCAACTGACCGGCCAATAAGCAGATCCGCCTTGGTCAGGACCACCCAGTTGTCAAATAACAACGGACACACGTTGTTCGATCCGGATGGCAAAACGAACCGGAATCCGCGGACTCGGCTGCTTGCAACACCCTTTGCGCCGCCTGCTAGTGGCTCACAAAATCAGGAAGTCTTCATCGTATCGAAGTGCGACCAGTACCGCCATGCCGTCACCGGCATTGGCTCAGGCAACTACGGCATGGTCGTGCTTGCGGGCTCCTACATCGTGGAAATGTCCACTTCCACCTCCCCGGGCCAGAAGGACGAATTCACATTTGATATGGCCACCGGAGAACTCGGTTTCAGAACGGGCGCAGAAAGCGCACCTCTCACAGTAGAGGTATTGGCCCAGTTGCCGGACGGCTCGATGCGACTAGCGGTGCTGGCGACTACAGCATCATTCATTGGGAACGAGTCCATTGATTTCAATCTGGATTGCGGGACCTTGACCTTTACCCACCATGGGCCTGCGGCCACGTATTTTCTGGTGCTCGGAAGCGTTGCCGCCGACGGCCGCGTGTCGACCTTCTACAGCGGAATGGAGCGAATTGAGGATGGATACACCATCGGGTATACACCCATCGATTGGAGTTCTCTCAATGGGGTCAACGTAACAACGGATGGTCCGCTGACGACGAGAACCCTCCCTCCGAGGGTATTGCCTGGCTTCACTATTGATTGCATCCGTCGAGAATAGGCATTTCAGACTGAGGGCTGTGTTAATGTTTTCAAACTGATTTGCGACCATTCTGCAGTAGATAAGCAGAGCGATGACCCGTCGATACCTGGCGAGTTTCACCGGAACGAAGTGGAGACTGGGTGCACCGGCAGCGGTCAGGCCACTGCTCTCATAAACTTGCTCGCATCGTATGTCACATGCTGTCTATAGCTATCTATAAAGGAACCTTACTCCGAGAGCCCTTGGTGCAGTGCGATCGGCAAACCAGCTTATGTGGCAACATGAATCGCGTGCAGCGAGAACCTCCTGTCCGCTTAAAGCCGAAAACCGGCTGGATTTAATGTGGCGGGAACAATACGGGAACAACCTGGGGAGGAAACCATCCCAGATGATCCCAAACGATCCTAAATCGGAGCTGCTCTAACATCGCCTTGACGGCGGACGAGCCGGCGTTATCGAAGTGCATCCGGGCGAAGAAAAACTGTTATTGCTCCTTTCACCATTCACCGTGAATAGGCCGTTTGTGTTCGCCGAGTATTTTCTGTCGCCACCCTTCCATCCGCACTCTCATTTTGAGCGGCCTAGCGCTCGGTGCAAGTTGGGTGTTCTCGATTCAGCCGCTGCTGCCACCTGTTAGGCGACCTTTCACTCGATCTCGCAGATGGAGTGTTGGGCCAGGCCAATGACGCAGTCACCGGAACTCGGCGTCTGACGCTAAACCTCCATACATCTGGACGAAACTATGCGACTGACGGCAGTGTGGCCCGACCGCTTGGCTGTAGTGGCACATAAACACCCCGCTCACCCAGAGTCGATGCAACAGGACGGCTAGCTTACGTGCGACTGCAATCACTGCGCGTTTCTTCCCGCGCTTGCCGCCGTGCTCAGCCAGCTTCATTCCCCATCGGCGCAGATCACTATCCACTCCCCACGGGCCGAGTACGTGATGCGCAGCCTGCACCAGGAGTGCTCGCAAATACGGATCTCCCTCTTTGCTGATGTGCATCTGCGGCTCACTCTGTCCGGAGTTGCGCCTTCCGGGTTGGAGACCCACGTAGCAGGCTGCATCCCGGCTCTTGCGAAATCGGTGTGGATCTTCCAGCGTCAGCATGTACGTGAGGGCGATCCGCGTTCCCACTCCCTTGATCTGCTTCAGCCATTCGGCTTCTGGATATCTGTTCCGAACCATGGACTCGAGCAGTTGGTCGTATTCACAGATCCGCTCGCTGACGAATTCTGTTTCTCTCATCAGCGGTTCTAATGCACTCTTTAACTCCGGACTCAGATCCTGGGCTGCCTTGGGCTTCATCCCGCGCGCGTTGCATCCGCGGAGCCGCTCTCCGTAGGACTTCGTCAAGCCGCGTGCCGCGTTGACTAGCAACGTCCGTGTGCGAACCAGAGCGGCGCGGGCCCGGATCACCGTCAGATCCGCTTGTGCCTCGGCGCTGCGATGCTTCACTGGGCGCAGCAGCTGCGGATCGATCCTCACAAGTCGCGCGAGCGTCCTAGCATCGAGTCGATCATCCTTGCGCCGACTCTCCCCGATCAGTCGCACGTTGCGCGCGTGCGCCACGATCGCCTCATCACCGAGTTCAGTAAGCAAACGGCTCACCCACGGTGAGTAAGCCGGTTTCGGAAATTCGGACAGCGGGATAAGTGGAAGGGTTGTTCCCCGACGGCCATTAAGATGGCAGAAATGAGGAGCAACGATGACGCGACGTCCACGCCGGAACCACACATCGGCCT
>Ga0210386_10005134_pt1 | contig 10677 bp, 11 predicted proteins | sample IncBWH32OmetaG_FD_160091 | JGI IMG/M metagenome (GOLD analysis project Ga0210386, IMG submission 160091) | Forest soil microbial communities from Barre Woods Harvard Forest LTER site, Petersham, Massachusetts, United States - Inc-BW-H-32-O ... | reverse complement strand
TGTTGCTTTATCTCCTATAGGTCAAATTGATTTTCGTTGGGCTCGCTTCGAACCTGGCAGCTCCTCCTTACGTTGAGAGGCATATTTAAAACATATTTCTGAACTGTCTAAGATAAGAGAAAAAAAAATGAAAAAATGGCTTGCTATAGCGTATTTATTTACTGTTTCATTATCTGGAAATGAGTCCGCAAACCACGAAGAGATCAAGATGGGAAAAATGAATCAATCTCCTAAATACATTTATAAAATTCTTTCGCTTAGGAATTGGCAAGCCACTCAAAACAGTAAAGCTATCCAATTATCAGCTGAAGATGATGCTTTTGTTCATTTTTCAACAGAAGATCAGTTAGAGAAAATTATTGGAAAATATTGGGCTGATGCACCTCAAGTTGTCATCTTGAAAATTGACAGCAACAAGCTAGAAGGCGAGTTAGCCTTTGAAAGAAATGCTGGAGGGACTACTAAATATTATCACCTTTATAATGGCTTCATTCCCTTTAACTCGATTGTGGAATCTAGAATTGTATATCAGCAACCCATAGATACGTGTGATAGGCAAACGCTAGATATTGTTCAGGTAGGAGATCCAGTATTGCGTCAAATAGCAAAAGATCTTTCTGTTGAGGAAATTTTAAGCCCTGAAATCCAAAATCTAATAGAAACCATGAAAGTTACCATGAGAGCTGCACCAGGAGTCGGATTGGCTGCGCCCCAGATTGGAAAAGCTCTTCAACTAGTGGTCATCGAAGATGTGGATCACAGTCATTTAACCGAGCAACAATTAGCTGAACGAAATCGATACCCAGTACCTTTTCATGTGATTATTAATCCTCGCCTTTACATAGAGGAATCCGACGACAAAGTTGAATTTTTTGAAGGTTGTTTAAGTGTTCCTGAATTTGTAGGTATTGTGCCTAGAGCCAAGTCTGTACGTGTAGAGTGTTTGGATGAGCGGGCAGAACCCGTTGTCATCCAAGCAAAAGGTTGGTATGCCCGTATTTTACAACATGAAATAGACCACTTAAATGGAACGCTTTATATAGATAAAGCACAATTGCCCACTTTGATAACAGCTGAAAATTATGTTAAATTGCTCAAAGACAAAAGCGTTAAGCAAATTCAAGCTGCTCTGCATGACTTAGGCGGCTAGGAGTTGTAACGTTGAAATAGTATGCTTCCCATTGCGTATAAATTAGATGCTGTTGCCGCAAGACCTATTAGATCTATTAATACGTCTTTATCCATTCCTGCAATTTTCGTACCGTCCGTCCATGTAATTATTTTGATGGCTGCGGCTCCAGCGAGGTAACCTCCGACACCTCCATACAACCGCACATCACCCGAGGCAAGAGCAAATGGGGCTAGGCATGCAGAGGACAGCATGAGATCTTTCGTTACTTTCGCTGCCTTTGCACGTGTTTGGAGAATCCTTTCTTGGTCTGATACTATTTGATTGAAGTTTGTAATAATTTCTACGTTCTCTGCATATGTGTTTTGATCCTGTCTATAGATCGCGACTGTCTTGCCTGTTGGGTAAAATATTTCTGCCATAATATCTCCTTAATTTTTAATAATATATTAACGAGTCTTGATTTTATTTTATAGTTTAAGTATTTTTTATATTTTTTCTGTTCTATTTTATGGGTCTTTATTAAATAAAAAAGTAAAACAATAATTAATAAGTAATTGGTTGTAAACACATAGAAATCGAAATCATATAGATTAGTAAACCTGGTAAAACTTCATTAATCATTTGGGAGGAATCAGATTCTGCTTTTGAATAGTTGTCAACTTGAACCATTTTCAGGAAAACTAGAGGATAGAGCAAAAACTCAATCTGAGATCGAAAAAATTTCTTTTCTGTTAGTTTTGCAATTCCCGACTATGGTAAAATGATGGCTTAGTTATTTTTTTGGAGGTTTTGTGTTTCGTTCAAGTAAAACAAAAAAACAAGAAGTTTCTGTCTTATTAAATCCGCCGCTTTTAGAAGCGATTTTCGAGCTTAGATGGGAATTAGAACAAAATCAGGCGACAGGAACTTTAAAAGATCCTTCTTACCCGATGATGTATGGCCGAATGTATGAAAAATTTAAAAAAGAGTTGCCTGTCATTGAAGATCTTCCGACGACGCAGGTCCATCCAGAGTCCAATCCTTTTGTGGTTCGTCATCGTATGCGTGCCAAAAAAGATGAATGGCCTTTGATTCAAGTAGGCCCGGGCGTACTTACAGTAAATGAAACTAAAAATTATAGCTGGACTTCTTTTCGTTCTTTAATTGCCCGTTCTATAGAAGCTATTCAAGAAACATTTCCCGCAGATGGCATTCCTTTAAATTTCATCAAAGCAGAAATTCGATATGTCAACGGAATTTTGTTGGAAAACCAGACTGAAAATCCACTTTCTTTTTTAGCAGAAAAATTGCATACAAAAATTGACATGGATCCAGAAATTTTTGAACTAAATGATGCTGGCGATCATCCCATTGGATTGGGACTAAATGTTCTTTACCCCTTACAAAACCCAATAGGCCAATTAGGGGTTAGTATGAACATGGGCCAAGTGGATAAAAAACCCGCTTACATTGTGCAGTTTGTGATTCAATCTCTGGGAGAACCAGTTCCTCAAGATCGAGATTCTTTTGTTTCTTGGTTAAACCGCTCTCATGAGATCGCAGAAAATTGCTTTCAAACGTTGTGCAGAGGTTCTTTAATGTCTCGGTTTTCCTCTTTATAAAAAATAATGGTTTTGCGCAAATTCTCTTAGATTGCTAGTTTCTGTTGTAGGTACTCTATAATTAAGGATCATATGAAACCGTTAAAACGAATTGCTGTCACGGGTAGTACGGGACAAATTGCTTATAGCTTGCTTTTTAGATTGGCAAATGGAGATCTTTTAGGGCCGGATCAGCCCATTGCCCTTCACTTGTTAGATATTCCGGAAGCACTTCCTTCGTTGAAAGGGCTCTGCATGGAGTTAAATGACTGTGTATTTCCTTTATTGAAAGAGGTGAAAAGTGGATCGGACGCTGAAGAAGTCTTTGGAGGTGTGCATCTTGCTTTCCTGGTCGGTTCAAAACCACGGGGCCCTGGCATGGAGCGAAAAGATTTGCTCGCTGATAATGGGAAAATTTTTGTTGAGCAGGGACGGGCTTTGAACCGAGCCGCTTCAAAAGATGTGCGCGTATTGGTCGTAGGTAATCCCTGCAATACCAATTGTCTGATTGCGATGCATCACGCTCCTGATTTGCCGCGACATCATTTTCATGCGATGACACGGCTAGATCAAAATCGGGCTGTATTCCAGCTGGCGGAAAAGGCAGGCGTCTCTATTGAAGAAATTTCCCAAATGACCATTTGGGGCAATCATTCTGCTACTCAAGTGCCTGATTTTGTGCATGCACAGATTCGGGGAAAGCCGGCAGATCAGGTAATCGGCGATAAACATTGGCTCGAAACTACTTTTGTGAGCACGATTCAAAAAAGGGGGGCGGAGGTGATCGCGGCGAGAGGAAAATCGTCGGCCGCTTCCGCTGCCAATGCAGCGATCGACTCGATGAGATCGCTTTTAAGAGCAACTCCCTGGTTTTCAGCAGGAGTAAGCTCGGAAAAAAATCCGTATGGGATTTCGGAAGATTTAGTTTTTTCTTTTCCTTGCCGCTCTAAAGGAAAGGGCGATTGGGAAATTATTTCGGGTCTTTTATTTGATCAGTTCTTGAAAGAAAAAATAGCAATGACGCAAAAGGAGTTAGAAGAGGAGCGCAATTTGGTAAAACACCTCCTCAAAGGAAGTTGATATGAAAGAAGGGGTTTTATTCGAGATCACGAATAATCATCTTGAAACCGGGATGAGGGGATTTCCTGTTGGATATTGTGTTACATCGTTTGTGGATCCTTACAAGGGCTTGACCTACGTTGGTCGTCCGATTACAGAAGTTTTGAATAAAAACCCTTTTGAAGTGATCTATTTGCTTTTATCCGGAGAAATGGGGACAACTGAGCAGATAAAGCTATTTGAAAAAGATTTGGCTAAGAGAGCTTTTTGTAAAAAAGAAACCCTTTCTCATATTCAATCTCTACCCAAGACAGGCCAGCCAATGGATGCATTCGCAGCTTCCTTGCTCATTGCAGGGATGTTGGAAGGCACAGGAAATTATCGCGAGGACTGCTTAAATGTGATCGCAAAATTGCCTGAGATCACAGCCTGCTTGATCAACTATTTGGCAGGATGGGGGCCTACTCCTGAGCCGAGACCGGAGCTAGGATATATGGAAAATTTTGTCTATATGCTCCAAATGCCCGATAAAAAAACAGCTGAGCTGATTCAGGTAATGCGTTTATTTAATATCGTGCATTACGACCACGATGGCGGCAATTTATCGGCGTTTGTTGGAAAAGCGGTTGCGTCTGGCGGAGAGCCTATGTGGGGCTCTTTAGCAGGGGCCATGACAGCCTTGGCAGGGCCTAAACATGGTAGAGCCAATCAAGATTGTTTAGAATTTGTGCAACAAATATTGGATGAGTTAGGAGAAAAGGCAACGGCCGAAAAAATAGAAAAATTAATCCGCCATAAATTAAGCAACAATGAATTGGTGTTTGGCTTTGGCCATGCAGTATTACGTGTAGAAGATCCCCGCGCGAGCGTTTTTTATAGTTATGCGCAAAAACATTTTCCGCATCATCCTCTCGTAAAAATTGCTCTTTTGTTGCGCTCTGAAGCAGTTCGGGTCTTGAAAGAAAATCCCAAAATATCGAATCCTTATCCGAACATTGATGCGATTTCAGGAACTGTTTTGATGGCAGCAGGTTTTACGTATCCTGAATTTTTTACAGTTTTATTTGGGTTATCGAGATGCGTTGGAATTTCGATGCAGATTGTGTATGAACGGCTAGAGGCCCGCGGTGGAAAAGGAACTCCCATCGTAAGGCCTCTTTATTTGTATAAATGGAGAAAATGAGAACAAAATACCCTCCGATCGCGCTTTCTGAACACGGCTATTTATCCGTTGGATCCGGCCATGAACTATACTGGGAGGTAAGCGGAAATCCAGAGGGAAAACCTGTTGTTTTTCTTCATGGAGGCCCAGGCGGGAGCACTGAACCGGGCCATCGCTGTTTTTTTAATCCAGAGCTTTATCGGATTGTGTTGATGGATCAACGAGGCTGTGGAAAGAGCAAACCCTATTCCTGCCTTGAAAAAAACACCACTTGGGATTTAGTGGCTGATCTAGAACAATTGAGAAAGCACCTTCACATTGATCGCTGGGTGGTTTTTGGAGGTTCTTGGGGAAGTACTTTGGCTTTAGCTTATGCCGAAACTCATCCGAATGCGGTTTCAGCTCTTATTTTACGCGGTATTTTTCTTTGTCGGAAAATGGAAATTCATTGGTTTTATCAATTTGGCGCGCATCATCTTTTCCCGGATGAATGGGAACTTTATCTAGCTCCCATCCCTCCAGAAGAGAGACAGGATTTGGTTCAGGCCTATTATCGAAGGTTAACTTCTTCTGATGAATCTGTTCGAAAAAAAGCGGCGCAATCTTGGTCGAGATGGGAAGGGGCTACGTTAAAATTAATCCCCGATCCGATGTTGATCGAAAGTTTTACAGCAGATGAACATGCCGATGCATTGGCGCGGATTGAATGCCATTATTTTATCAACCGCTCTTTTTTTAAAACGGATAATTGGCTAATCGAACAAGTTCATAAAATCCGGCATATCCCTGCTATAATCATTCATGGGAGATATGATCTCGTCTGTCCTCTAATCAACGCTTGGGATCTTCATAAAGCTTGGCCGGAATCTATTTTGGAAATTATCCCTAATGCAGGACATTCTTCAGCAGAACTTGGCATTACGGATGCATTGATTCGTGCATCTGATCATTTTGCAAATTAAAATTGTGAAAATGAAGTGAAGGTTAAATGTTCGGGTTCTCCAAACGTCTGCATAAAAATCCATGTGATGGTATTGAGCAGAGGAATGATAAGGACAAACCCTATTAAACCATAACTGATCCGATCGAAGATACCGATCCGAGGCCGGGAAAAGAGATGAAAATCAATTCCATGAAACGCTCTTTTTAACCGCTCCCCCCCTTCTAAGACGGGTTGCGCAACATAGGTATAAATCCACTCGCGGGTGGGAATAAGAGACGCACAAATAGACATATTTTCTCAAAGTTTGTGGCCATTGTAAATCCAGAGCAATCTAAAATCAAGCTTGTCTTTTGATTTATTGGAGAGTATCCTCATGTAGTTATGACGTGGATGGATCTTGAACAATCTTTTACTAGGGCGATGCTTTGCAGCTTTTCTCGTTCTAAAGCATTTTTGGTGTTTCCTTCGTTGATTCTTTGCGGCATTTTGATTGTTTTTTGCCGAGCTCTTAGTTTTGGCGCCAGCGACTGGATGGCGATGAGCCTTGCTTTTTTACCTATTTTACTGGGAACGGGCGTGCTTTTATCTGTAGGGGTGCTTGTGATCCGGCTTTATCTGCACGAGGTCAAAAATTTACATCTCAGTATGAAAAAATTATTAAAAGGTTCTTTTGATGTTGTCCTCGGAACCTCTTATTTGTCGATCCCGCCTATTTTGGCCTATTTGTTGCTATGGATTGTGTTGGGGATTTTTTTCCTTTTAAAAGAAATTCCTGGCTTAGGACAAGTGTTTAGCACTATTTTTTCTTTTGGTCCCTTTCTTTTAATTTTTTGTTCGATGCTGCTTTGCTTATTTAATGTAGCTCTTCTTTTTTTTGTAGCTCCTGCGATTGCAAAACTCTCTTCCAAGCGTCTCCATTTAGCTAAGGCAGTTTTATCCCTTTTTCAGACAAAAATGCTGACGAGTTTGTCTTTATTATTTATTTCTCTTATTCCTCTCGCTGTTTTTGCTGGGCTTTTAAGTTGGGCTGCTATCTTGACTAACTTGAGTTTTTCTTACGGAGAGCAAAGTTGGGCTTTGGCTTTAGAATGGTTTTTTATTATGCTTCCCTTTGCAGCTCTTTTGACTCCGGCTGTCATTTTTTTCTTTAATTTTGCAGCAGAAAGTCATTCTATTTTAAATCGCAAATGAAAAAAATCGCCATTGCAGGAGCAGGGTTTGCGGGGTTATCGACCGCTTGGCATTTGCTTCAATATCCTTTTGTATCCGTGACCTTATTCGATCCCAAAGGAATTGGAGGGGGAGCGTCTGGAGTTTCCACGGGACTACTGCATCCATTCCCCGGAAAATTATCTCGAAAATCTTGGCAGGCGGATGTCGGGATGAAGTCAACCGCTGCATTGATCTCACAAGTAGAAGAAGGGTGGGGGCGTAAAGTAGCTGATCGAACAGGGGTTTTGCGTCTTGCTCGCACAGGACAGCAACAGCATGATTTTAGAAAAGTTCTTGATGATTCTTGCTCATGGTGGCCCGTAGAAAAAGTGTTAGAATTTCTTCCTCAAGCAGCGCCAGTTCCAGCTCTTTGGATTCCCGAAGGGATAACTGTCTATTCAAAACTCTATTTAGAAGGTCTTTGGCTCGAATGCTGTAAAAAAGGGGCCACTCATAAAATGGAGCCGTTTCATTCCCCAGAGCAGTTTGATCAGGTAGTTTATGCGACAGGATTTGAAACCCTAAATATTCCTTTTTTAGCTCAAGCTGTCCATCAATTTAAACTTAAATCCAGCCGGGGCCAGTCTTTGCTGTGCCGTTGGTCTGAATCTACTCCCTGCAGTCTTCTTTCAGAAGGGCATCTTAGTCCCACGGAAGACCCAGATCTCTGCCAGCTGGGATCTACTTATGAACCAATAGACTCTCCTTTTGATGTAGGTAAAGCCTTGGCACTGAAAGAAAAAATAGCCCTTTTTTACCCGCCGGCCCGTCATTTCGAGGTTGTGGAAACTCGGGTAGGAACCCGTATCGCGAGAGATAGGGGATATAGGCCCGTAGTCATGAAAATAGACCCCAAAAATTGGGTCTTTTCCGGTCTCGGATCACGCGGCCTGTTGTATCACGCCTGGCTTGGGGAAGCTCTAGCTGAGGCTCTTATGAAAGATTACGATCATCTTTGCCCTTACGATCTTTATAAATCTTTATTTGTTTTGAATCCATAACATATTGGTTATTAGCATGTTGATAATTAAAAAATAATTGCAATTTATTTCAAAATTTGATATACTTAAATTAAGAAATAAGGGGTTTTTGTGAAAAATAATAATAATACTTTTATTAGTTTTGATGAAGAAAAACTTCCGACCCAGTCATTTTCTCGTACAGAAAATCATCGCTTTCAGATGAAAGTGTATGAGACTCTTGAAATGCTACAAGATTCGTGTCCTTACGCTCAGACAGAATCTACTATTCGCCGTGTTCTTGCTCAATTTGGGGAGGCTTACCTATTTTTCAATCCAGCGGGCGATCTTTGTTTTGTGACCGATTTTGTCACCTCGGTAAAAGAGGCTAAAAGCTAAAAAGTATCCTACTTTTGGGACGCTGCTCCGAATAAAAACCCTGTCAAAGGACGAAAATCTTTTGACAGGGTTTTTGTTCGGGACAGCGTCCCGAAAAACGATTCTTAAATTGCGAATGGTATAAATCTTTACTAGTCAGCTTGAGTTGGTATATCATAGGTCGCTCATGAGAGGCATTTATGCGTGGCTTATTTACATTTTTGGGAACAGGCGCTTCTTCAGGTGTTCCGATGGTTGGATGCGATTGTTCGATTTGCGTCTCTGCTTCCAGCTTTAATCAGCGTCTTCGTCCCGCAGGTTGGTTGCGTATTGGAACTTCTTCTTTGTTGATCGATGTAGGTCCCGATTTTCGGCAGCAAGCTTTGAAATATGGGATTATGAGGGTAGATGGCTTGCTGCTGACTCATACGCATTTCGATCATATAGCAGGCATTGATGATTTGAGAGCTTATTCTTTGCGGCAAAAAGCCCCAGTGCCGTGTCTTCTTTCTAAAGAGAGTTTTGAAGATATCAAAACTCGTTATTTCTATTTTTTTCGACCCAGCAAAAATTTGACTGCCCAGCTTTCTTATCAGGTTTTAGAAAGCGATGAAGGGGTTGTTTCGTTTGTCGATTTGCAGGTCCAATATTTTAGTTATCGACAAGGGGATATGAAAGTGACGGGATACCGCATTGGCAATTTTGCTTATGTGTCTGATATCCGCGATTATGATGATTCCATTTTTGATCATTTGCAAGGAATTGATCAATTGGTTTTGAGCGCACTACGCTTCGAGTCGTCGCACTTGCATTTATCGCTGGATCAAGCTATCGCTTTTGCTAGAAAAACGGGAGCGCGCTCTACACGTTTGACGCATCTTTCCCATTTTCTCGATCATGAGGAGACCAACCGCTCTTTACCGCCTGATATCCAGCTTGGTTATGACGGCTTGAACATAGAATTCGAGGTGTAATTTTGGAAACAGGGCAAGGAAGATTAGTTGATTTATTGCCAAATCAAAAAAGAGCTCTATTGGTTGGTACGTATAAAAATACAAAGGCCAAAGATCTTTGTTTGGAACAGCTCATTGAGCTGGAAAGTCTCTGTTCTACGTATGGTCTGCAGCCTGTTCAAAAGATCGCCTGTCCGATTAAGGCTTACGATTCTTCCACCTTCATTGGGAAAGGGAAAGTGGAGGAAATTTTTCAGATTGCTCAGCAAGAACAGATCGATATTGTGATCTTTGATGATGAAATTTCTCCTCAACAGCAGAGAAATTTGGAAAAAATTTTCGAAAGAATCACGATTGATAGAACGGAATTGATTCTTGGTGTATTTGCTCAAAGGGCTCATACTCGAGAGGCGCGCATTCAGATTGAGTTAGCGGAACTGCGCTATCAAATGCCTCGTTTGAGAAGGATGTGGACTCACTTAAGCCGTCAAAGAACCGGAGGGGGAGGCGGTGGAGGAGGCGGTTATTTAAAAGGCGAGGGGGAAAAACAGATTGAGATCGATCGCCGTTTGGTTCGTTCCCGTCTAACACGTCTTGAGCAAGAGATCCAGGAAGTCAAAAAAACTCGCGATACGCAGCGCCAAGCACGCAAAAGGACCGCGATTCCTACATTTGCAATCATCGGATATACCAATGTTGGCAAATCGACTCTTATGAATGCATTGACCGATGCGGATGTGTTGGTTGAGGATAAATTATTCGCCACTCTCGATACGACTACTCGCAAGTTTACCCTCGCCAACAGACAAGAGATTTTGCTGATCGATACGGTTGGATTTATTCGAAAAATTCCTCACTTACTAGTGGCTGCGTTTAAAAGTACATTGGAAGAAGCCGTGCAGGCGGATATTTTGCTTCATTTAATCGATGTCAGCAATCCTTCTGCTGAGATGCAAGCGGAATCGACCTTGCAAGTCTTAAAAGAGCTTGGAGCGGAAAATCTGCCCATCATTACAGTATTTAATAAAATAGATCATTGTTCTGATCGTTTACTCATGGATCGCATGCGGGTTCAATATCCAAAAACAGTTGCAATTTCGGCGTTGCGTAAAGAGGGGTTTGATCGTTTGATTGAACTCATGATCAAAGAAGTTTCTCTTCTGCGAAAATTGGTCAAACTTAAAATTCCTCAAAGCCATTATTCGCTTGTAAGCGAATTGATGCGGGAAGGAAAGGTGATTTCTTGCGAATATGAAGGAAACGACATTTTTCTCGTGGTTGAAATTCCACGGATTTTAG
>Ga0210386_10005127_pt1 | contig 10680 bp, 10 predicted proteins | sample IncBWH32OmetaG_FD_160091 | JGI IMG/M metagenome (GOLD analysis project Ga0210386, IMG submission 160091) | Forest soil microbial communities from Barre Woods Harvard Forest LTER site, Petersham, Massachusetts, United States - Inc-BW-H-32-O ... | reverse complement strand
GCAGTCTAGCGAAGGTGAAATACCTGAACCCGATAAAGCCCGGTATAATATGCTCAGGAAGATGATCAAGCCTGAAAACAAGCCACGAAACATCTTTTTGCGTTTACTTACCATAGAAATAAAGTTATACCAGGCAGGCTTAGCCCTTACGGCGGTGGTGCTTGCTTTTCTAATGTTAAGGCCTGTTCAGGCGCCTCAAAATACCAATGACGCTGGCTCAGGCTCTTCAGATACTGCAGCTGCATTTAAAGGTTCAAGCCTGAAATATGATACATTTTTAGTGAAGAATTTCAGCACTTCCATTTATTAACAAACCTTAACAAGGCTATAAACGTGTATTAATAAGCGTTTTAACTGAGATATTGACTAAACCGATTCATTTATCAGTGGTAAAGTCACATTTTAATGCAAGGGAATGACTATATTTGCTTTGATCAAAATAAAAAATATGTCAGAAACTGCAAAAATTCAATTTAATACCCAGCAACGTTTGTTCTTCCAAACCTTGCATAAAAGGGTTGATCAGTACTTCAAAACCAATGAGATTTCAAAGAATGGGAACACAACAATGGTTGTTAAAACCTTTTGCATGTTTGCCTTGTATTTTGTTCCATATTTTCTTCTGATTTTCAACGTGTTTAGCTCAGCTCCAATACTCCTGTTCCTTTCCGTAATGATGGGCTTCGGCGTTGCCGGAATTGGTCTTTCGGTTATGCATGATGCTAACCATGGCAGCTATTCAAAAAACAAACGTGTTAACAAGATCATGTCATGGAGTATCAGTTTAATAGGTGGGCATGCGCTTAACTGGCAATTACAACACAATACCCTGCACCATACCTTTACGAATATAGATGGCCATGATGAAGATATTGATGCTATGGGACTTATGAGATTCTCTCCACACGCTCCATACAAGAAGATACACCGTTTCCAGTATTTATATGCATGGTTCTTTTACGGGCTTATGACAATATCATGGGTTATAAAAAAGGACTTTGTAAAGCTGAAAAAGTATGAAACAATGGGCTTGTTAGCAGCAAAAAACAAGAAATACACCCGTGAATTGTTCATCCTTATTTTATGCAAAATGTTCTATTATACCTATATGTTGGTTATACCAATGCTTATGATGAAGCAGGCCTGGTGGCAAATTATGATAGGTTTTGCTATCATACATTATACCGGCGGCTTGTTACTTGCTTTAGTATTTCAACCTGCACATGTAGTTGAAGATATTAAATACCCTTTACCTGATCAGTCAGGTAATATGGAAAATGATTGGGCGGTACACCAATTATATACTACATCGAACTTTGCACCTAATGCAAAATTACTTTCATGGTTTGTAGGCGGCCTGAATTTTCAGGTTGAGCACCATTTGTTCCCTACTATTTGCCACGTACACTATAAGAAAATTGCACCTATAGTTAAACAAACTGCTGCTGAATTTAATTATCCATATCATTCACAGAAAACCTTTGTTAAAGCTATTGCTACGCATGCCCGCATGCTTATTGAGCTTGGTAAAGGGCCTGAAGTAGCTGCGGTTTAAAAGATATATAATGAATTGAAAGCCCCCCCGAGCACTCGGGGGGCTTTTTTTATGCAATTGATCCGACGAATAAAAGAATAGGAATAAATAAAAGATAATAATTACACTTTTTTGTCAGGCATAAGGAAAACTGTGTATTTTTGCACCTCTCTTTGAAAAAATGGTTCGGTAGTTCAGCTGGTTAGAATGCCTGCCTGTCACGCAGGAGGTCGCGGGTTCGAGTCCCGTCCGGACCGCAAAAACAAGAGAAATTAGAGCCATCCTTAATAGGGATGGCTTTTACTTTTTATGGAATATTGTATTTACATAATTCAAAGTGAAAAGGATAATTCCGTAGAGTTTGTTTCCATTGAACAATGTCCTGTACACTTAATCAACTGAAGCCATGCTTCTGGTTTTACCTTCATTACTACAGCACTATTTTAAGGAATACGAAGAATTATTTGAACGTATACGAAAATAATAACACAAGGCTATGGTGTCAGGCATTTACTTTGTGTTAAAATTTACAATGAAACCAATAAAATGTATACTCTAAATGTGTGTTATAATTATTTTTGCTCTCAAACTGACAGTAATAAACAAAACAATCCTTAAATACGCAACAACCCTATTAAAACATTAAATCTATGAATCCACAAGTAAGTATTATTATGGGCAGCACATCTGATATGCCTGTTATGCAGGAAGCTGCAAAAATTCTTGACCAGTTTAAAATACCATTTGAAATTAATGCGTTGTCAGCACACAGAGTTCCTGAACAGGTTGTGGATTTTGCAAAAAATGCAAGCGCACGTGGAATAAAAGTAATAATTGCAGGAGCCGGGGGTGCGGCGCATTTGCCGGGAGTTGTCGCAGCGCTTTCACCAACTCCTGTAATTGGTGTGCCTTGTCGATCTTCAATTTCATTAGATGGCTGGGATTCGCTTCTTTCTATTGTTCAAATGCCTCCGGGTATTCCGGTGGCAACAGTAGGTGTTGATGGTGGGCAGAATGCCGGAATACTTGCTGTTCAAATGCTTGCCATAGGCAATGATGAAATGTTAAAACAGGTACGTGAGTTTAAAGAAAATCTTAAACTTAAGATCCTCAAGGCAAATGAAGAATTAAAAGAGCATAAATTTAAATACCGCGTATAGGTTTTTTTATAAGGAAAAATTTTAACCCTAGTCAGAGTGCGATTTATTCGACTTCTTTAAATTCCATTCTATATGGTGGAACAGAGGATTAATTGCCAAATTTTATAATCTTAACTTTAGGCCGGAGATACTAATATCCGAACCAGTAATTGCTTTGGGTAAACACAGCACGATTGTTCGATCCTTAAAGGGTAGGGCTTAAAACCCCCATTTTACCCGCATATATATGCTGCTGCCCAATGTGCTGTATCCTCCGTTTTGTTCTGAGAAAAACGATTGCCCGATCAGGTCAAGAACCCAGTTATCGGCAATAGAATAGGTAATTGTAGGTAAAGCAATTATCGCATTTCCCGATGGAGAATACATTCCGCCTAATGAGGCTTTGAGAATTGGAGTGAATGAATACGATACCTCTGCAAACACAGTATATTTAAACGGGAAAATATCTTTAGCAGAAAGTGTTTCGGTTGTTAGCTGTGCAATATTGGGAATATTATTAGTGCCAAGACCATTATATAAACCGGAAACAAGGACATATATGCCATTTTTAAAACCGTAATCGAAAGATAAAGAGGCGGCAATGGCACCGCTATCGGAAAAATGCTGATATGGTGTAAAATAAGATACTTCACCTTTAAAACCGGCATCTTTAATATTGCCCGCCCAACCAAGACCGGCAGTATAGTCTTGCTGGTAAATACCGGTAAATACCTGGAAATCATAATCCCATTTATTGAAATGGTACATCAGGGCTTCTATATTCTGTGATGGGGTTCTACCCGGGCTTACAGCCAGATCAAGCGAGGAAGAAGAAGTAAATGCGTATTGAATGCGTGCTGCATCTGTACCCGGCCGCTCTTCATAGTCGAAATCGAAGTAGTTGAATGTGTTAAAGATGTCATTAGGTGTCCAGACTGTGCTTATGCCCCAGTTGATGCGTTGCCTACCAATTGTAATATCCCATTTCCCGTTCATATATTCAGCACTGGCACGGTCAATGGTGCTGTTAAATAATACTGCATTCTTATTCACCCAGTTCTTCGATAGATCAAAAGTTTCGGTATTGCTTGTTTCGAGGGCCGCAAAATTCGGATACGCCTCTACCAGCTCCCCATAATACAACCTGTTTCGAACCTCCAATCTGAAATTGAAATTTGAATCGGGCTGGTAACGGAAATTAAGTCTGTTATGTAACAGGTCATTGGTTAGTAGTTGTGTTGCGCTACCATCAAAACTGACCTGTTCAAGATATTTTATATACCCGTTAACTGTAAACTTCGATAGGTGTTTTGCAGAGTCTTTTTGGGCATATACATCTTGAGATACTAAGGCGCTGAGAATTAAAAGCGATGAGTAGAGTAACCTGGTTTTCATCCTCAGCTCCTTCTTTATTTCTTAGTATCTGAAATAATTTTACCATCTACCAAGGTAACAACTCTGCGTGCTTTATCAATTACACGCTGGTCGTGCGTTGAGAAAATGAATGTCATTTTATCTTCCTTGTTCAGCTTGGCCATTATCTCTAATAAGTTCTCCGTCGACTTTGAATCAAGGTTCGCAGTGGGTTCATCTGCTAAAATAAATCGCGGCTTCGATGCTAGCGCCCTTGCTACTGCAACCCTTTGCTGCTGCCCGCCTGAAAGTTCTGAAGGACGGTTGTTAAGCCTGTCATTCAATCCTACCTCCTGCAAAAGTTTCCTGGCTGTTTCCTCTCTTTCGCGTTTGGGTTTCTTTTGCATCAGCATTACAAATTCCACGTTCTCACTTGCGGTTAACACAGGTATAAGGTTGTAAGCCTGGAACACAAAGCCAATATTCTGCAACCTGAAATCAATCAGTTTGTTTTCATTCATGTTTGTAATATCAACCCCGGCTATTTTAACCTCACCACCGCTTGGTGAATCAAGGCCACCAATAAGGTTAAGCAATGTTGTTTTACCCGAACCCGATGGGCCTACCAAAGCGGTAAATTCTCCTTCTTCTATTTGCAGGTCTACACCATTAATAGCATACACAGGTATGGTTTTCGGATTATATACTTTCGACAGGTTGTGTGCTTCAATTACATTACTCATGGCAATTAAATTTGATGTATGGCTACTGCGGGTTTAAACTGTAACGCTTTATAGGCCGGGTATATAGCAGATAGAATAGCTGTTATGGCGGTCATTATTGTAACAGACAGGAACATGGATGAATGTAGTTCCGGATACACGTAATTACCAACTCCGAATTGCGAAAGGGCCTTTGAAAATGCGGACATGTTAATACCATATTTGGCAAAATAATCGACAATTCCGATGGTTAGTAGTATTCCAATAGGTATACCTACACAGGTAAGCATTATAGATTCAAGCATAACCATAATAAATACCCTTGGTTTATTCATTCCAATTGCCATAAGCATACCGAATTCTCTTTGTCTTTCCAGCACAGCCATAAGCATTGTGTTTATAATACCGAACATTAAGGCCAGTAGAATGATACCCATTATTATATACATCATCTGGTCCATCAGGCCGGTAAGCAGCCCCATTTCCGGTTCAATTTCACCCCAGGTTTGTACAAGCAGTTTTGGGTATTGGCTTTTATAGCCTGCGGCAAGGGTATCTACTTTTTGACCATCCTTGAGTAGGATGGCTATTTCATGTATTCCATTACCGGTACCCAGCAATTGTGCAACATCATCGAAATTGGTGAATACGGTCATTTCATCAAAAGCTGAATTGCGTGACCGGAATATGCCTGCAATACGGAATGAGCCTGCTGTAAGGTCGCCGCTCTTCGATTGAAAGGTCAGCACTATTTTGTTGTGCAGTTTCACCCCCAGCTTATCAGCCAGCTTTTTTCCTATCACAATTTCATTCTTCTTTCCGTCGAAATAAACCCCTTCAACCACATTCTGCGATATACTGCTTATGTTCTTTTCATCGCCAGGATTAACCCCATGTATCTCAACACCCGATGCTGTTGAAGAAGAAGATATCATCCCCATGGTAATGGCCCTGCCCGATACAGATTTGACATTCACATCTTTCCGGAGTTTCTCAACAATAGCTGAAGCATTTGTTATGGTATCATTCACATCTTTATCATCACCAAAAGCAGGGTTATGTATTTGTATATGCGCAAGCTGGGCTTCAACCGCATTGTTTACGTCTTGCTTAACAAATCCCTGAAAAAAAGCTATCAGGAACATGCCTGCAAGTAAGCCTGCGGCTACTGATGCTATTACCACCAGGCTTCGTGTTGTGTTTCTCCAAATATTTCTCCAGGCTACTTTAAAAAGCATGTCTTAACTATTTATGGCTTCAATGGCCTTTATTTTATGAATCTTAAATATGGCGTACAACGATAATACAATAGCAATTGATAGCACTGCATATCCCTGTATAATAAAATGGTGCAAATCCATAGAAGGCTGAATAATGGGCTGGAAGTTAAATTTTGCCGCAACCTGTGCCCAGGAACCACCCATATGGATCGGGTGCAACCTGAAATAGAGCACGATCGGAAAAGCTCCAATCATTCCTAATAGCGTTCCTACTACAGACATTAATATCATCTCCATTACAACTACCCTTGCCAGTATTCCCTTTTTCATACCTATGGCTATAAGTATGCCAAACTCGTGCATACGTTCGTTCAACATCATAAGTATGGTTCCAAATATTCCGAAAGCAATAACCATGTAAAGAATACCAGACATAATTACGTTTTGCCCCATTTTTGCCTGGAAGGTCTGGTCCAGCTCAGGAAGCATCTCCTGCCAGGTCATTACCTCGTATCCGGGCTCTTGCTTTATAATGCTTTGTTTAACCTCATCAACTTTATCTCTGTCCTGAATCATTATAGAAATAGATGTGTACCTGGCACCTGTGCTTGAAAAATCTCTGCTACTTTTCATAGGCAGCCAAGCCATAGCCTTATTCATATCGGGTATTGGCAATCTTGCTATTCCTTTAATAGGATACTTGCCCGCTGCCATGCTGCCTTCATATCCCTGGCCGAGTAATATCACCGTATCATTTACTTTCAGTTTCAAATACGTTGCGAGCCCTTCAGCAAGCATTATACCTTTATCGCTATCGGCAAGATATTTTCCTGCAATTATTTTTTTAGAAAGTTTAGATACGCTATCTTCTTTTGCAGGCTCAATACCCATGAGCATTATACCCTTGGTTTGTTCGCCGGAAGATGCCAGTGCAAATGTTTCAAGCCGTGGAACCCAGGATATAATTTGTTTTTCGTTATTTAATAAGGATGTTAGTTTCGGGCTTTCTTCCATTGTGCTGTCTATCGACCTGTTATCCCAGTAACCCGTATGGTGTATCTGTATATAACCGCATGACATGCTGACCGTATCAGATATCATCCTGTCAAATACGCCTACCATCATTACCCGCATCAATATGGCAAATATCACTGCAAAGAAAATTGACGAAATGGTAATAAGCGTTCTACGCCTGCTACGCCACATATTTCTCCATGCCAGCCTGAAGTACATTATTTTATTTTTTTCATGTTTTGGGTCGTAAAGAAATCGTCGTCAATTTTCTGGTCGAAAGTTGCACTGTTATATATAATAATGGTTTCCTGCCCTTTCTTCTCAGCCGGTATCATCTCCATTTTACTAGGCATAGTTCTGCCGCCCATCGTTTTTATATCTGAGCTTTGCAGAATATTTACCAACTTATTATCCTCATCATAAAATTCCAACCGTAGTTCCAGGTAATCTTTCTGGTCTATCCAAATATTTACCTTTCCCCATATAACGGCGGCATTTGGCAACGGAGTCATTTCTATCTTCCAGCACTTGCGGTTTGCAATCGTAGTATCTCCTAATAACTTATGGGTATAGTCGTCAATACGCGATGATGCTTTTACCAGGTCATCATTTGTGAAATCGGTTCCCATCCAGCTCTGAGCCATCATAGAGGGCGGTAGCTTTACAACCCTTTCAATGCTGGGAACCCAGTTCCATATTTCTTTAACGCGTTTCAGGAAAACGGTGCCAGCATCTTTAGCGGGTGCTGTAACAATAGATATAGAATAGTCTTCTCCTTTCGTCCATGTTTTAACGGTCATAGAACGTGTCCATGTAGGGCGTATTATTTGGATAGTCATTTCTATTTGCGATGACAAGCCATGAATATTGTTTTCGGCTTTGGTTACAATTTCCTTTGCTGTAGGCTCTTCACCTGTAAATGACAAGGTAAGTACCATTACTGCGGCTAAGAAAAAGGGGAGTAATTTTTTCATATTATTTAATTATTTTAAAAAAATCTTTTAATGACTTTTCATACATTTTTATCCAATCTTCTTCCTCTTCCACATTCTCAGTAAAGTATTTAAGGGTTCCTGCGCCTTCTATCATATAATGAAGTGACTCGGCCAATAGGGCAGGGGGCTTATCTTTTGGTAGTTTGCCATGCTTCTTTAAACAAATGAAACATTTTTCTACAAATTTTATTTCATGTTTCAATGCTTCTGTTCCGAATAATTTCAGCTTATTGTTTTCATTTATTGCCTCAAAAAAGAAAAGGAACTTGTTAAAGTTTAGTTTTTTTACTCCAAGAAATTCTTTAAAGCCCTTTATCTGGGCTTTCTTAATATCAATGTATAGTTTTATGAACGATTGCTCATCTTTTACAATCGAATCGGGTTCAAATATGGCAGTTTCGTTAGATGCCGCATACATGAATTCGAAAACTGAAACAAGGATATCTTCTTTTGATTTAAAATGATGATAAATAGCCCCTTTTGATAAGCCTGTTTTCTTTATCAGGTCCTGGTATGAGGTTCCCTTATATCCATTTTCCATGAATAGTTGCAGGGCAACTTTCAATATCGTAAGCTTTGTATCTGCAGGACTTTTAACCATTTTTGTTCTCTCTGTTCAAATTAAAACCGACCGTTCGGTCTGCAAATATAGAAATTAAAGTATAGAACAAAAGAAGTTCCATATTAAATCATTATTTTAAAATGGTAAGTGCCTGCTTATGAAAGAAATTAAAAAGCCCTTCAGGTTAACCTGAAGGGCTTTTTAATTTACGAATTAGAATGTCTTTTCTACTCTGAATAGTTAATAGGAGGCTTTGAGCCCTTTATAAGGAACCTTCTGATATGGAATATTTTGTAAAGCGGTGCATTAATAGCTAAAACACCGGCAGATATCTCAGCTATTGTTCCCGGGTTGAAGTTTTTAGTAGAGTAGCCAACAGTGGCAATTGGTACCATTATGCAAATAGCCGCTAATGACGCTATGGTAAGGGTTCCAAAAACAGGCTTCAGTCTTGGCACAAGCGAAATGTATTCTATTTCCTTATGGGGCACAACTGTAATTTCATCATCAGGGTTTGTGGTAATACGTTCTTCATACGTGTTGCCTCCATCGGTATAGCCATGGTATTCAACGGTACCACCTAACATTAATAATGAGTTTGCATCGCTTATGAAAATCGGACCGGTATATGTATATACACTGCCACTATCAGTAAACAGGTGCAGTGTAAGGCTACGGCCCTCTTTCATATGCATGTCTGCAGTTGGATTATGGTAGTGTACAAATGGGTATTTTCTCGATCCAATGCTGTCCTTACGAACATATCCTTGGGCATGAGTTGTAAGCGCATATGCTAATACCAGGGAAAATAGTAGTGCTTTTTTCATTTCAGTCCTGCAGAGTATTTTTTTATAAGTAGAAAAACAAAAATAGCATTTATTTGTAAGTCAGTTACTTTGCAGGCGTTTATTACATCAGCAGCAGTAAAATTATTGCATCAGTTTTCTTTTTACCAGATAGGGCAGAAGTATTTGCCGGAAGCCGTTTTTAATATCTGCTTCAACAAAGTCAATATGGTATTGACGGCAACGTAATTTCAGTTCTTTGTGATAGGCTGTCATTGATGAAACATACATGTCGCGTACTTCTGATGGATGTACCTTTACCTCATCGCCGCTTTCCATATCTATAAAGCGGTACGGGCGGTTATCAAATTTAAATTCTTCCTCAGTGTTTTTATCGGTCACGTGAAAAAGTATCACCTCATGTTTATTGTGCTTCAGGTGTTGCAGTGCTGAAAATAATTCATCATTTCGTTCCGGTTGCGAATCGAACATATCGCTGAAGATAACAACAAGTGAACGTTTGTGTACACTGTCTGCTATAGCATGAAGGGCTTCAACTGTAAATGTTTTCTTTCGTTGCTCAGGGTTATAAGGGTGGTAAAGTTTTTCTAATTCGCTGAACAACATTTTTTGATGCATAGGCGTTGATTTTGCCTGTGTATGCAGATCAACCTTTTCAGAGAAAATACTCAGGCCAGCGGCATCGCGTTGTCGTTTAAGTAACTGAATAAGTACAGCAGTGCATTGAATAGCAAAAGATACCTTGTTCAATCCCTTTTCAGGAAAGTACATGGAAGAAGAGCTGTCGATTACCAATTGGCAACGCAGGTTGGTCTCTTCTTCGTACTTTTTTACGAAAAACTTTTCTGTCCGGCCGTATAGTTTCCAGTCAATATGCCGGGTTGATTCGCCGGTGTTATATATTCTATGCTCTGCAAATTCAACTGAAAAACCATGGAAAGGGCTTTTGTGCAAGCCGGTAATAAACCCTTCAACCACTTGCTGGGCTAAAATCTCAAGGCGGGAAAACTCCCGCAACTCCTCAGGTTTAAGCTCGGCAGCCAAGTGTTTGAATAGTTATTTTCAGAAAATATTAAAGCTGACTTTTCAGTTTGCCTTCCAGCACAGACTTAGGTACTGCACCTACTTGCTTGTCAACTATTTTTCCTCCTTTAAAGAAGAGTATAGTAGGTATGTTACGTATGCCAAGTTCAGCAGATACGTTAGGATTGTTATCTACATTTAATTTGCCAATAACAGCTTTGCCTTCGTATTCTTTTGATAGTTCTTCTACAAACGGGCCTACCATGCGGCACGGGCCACACCATTCCGCCCAAAAGTCTAACAATACTGGTT
>Ga0210386_10005125_pt1 | contig 10681 bp, 7 predicted proteins | sample IncBWH32OmetaG_FD_160091 | JGI IMG/M metagenome (GOLD analysis project Ga0210386, IMG submission 160091) | Forest soil microbial communities from Barre Woods Harvard Forest LTER site, Petersham, Massachusetts, United States - Inc-BW-H-32-O ... | reverse complement strand
AGTCTGATCGAACGCCCGCGAAGTTCCCGGAAATCGAGCTTTCAGCCAGCGCATGGAAGGGCTGGGTTCTGGACAATTATGTGACAAATCGCTGACAAGCGCGCAATGGTCGGCTGCTAATCTTTGTTCTGTCATGCAGAGGTATTATGCAGGTTTTCTTGATGTGTCTCTACTCAGCCTGCACAACTCCTCCAAATTGGAGAATCGCCCTTGCAAAGAATACTGGAAATCTGCCGTCAGCTCGCCCTTCGACTTCTTACTTTCCTCTATGGCGACCATCATGTTCGCTGTAATTGTGGCGCAAAATCGCGCACGGGCCACCGCGATCAACCACAACCACGACCGGCCTTGAGAATCGGGACCGAAGACAGATGAATCTCGAGAAGCTCAAGAACGATTGGGAAAGTCTCGCCGAGCGCGATGCTCTCGGGGCCATTCTCACCGATGCCGCCAGGGCGGATGGTAAGTGGGATATTGCGGAGTTCATGGCCACCGGAGATGCCGAAATTGAGATCGTCATGGGCCATCTGGCCAACATCGGCCGCGTGCCTGATTTTGACAGTACGGCATTGGACTTTGGATGCGGTGTTGGCCGGCTGACGCAGTCTCTGGCGCGACGCTTTGCTTCGTGTACAGGCGTGGATATCTCACGGCAGATGATTGATAAGGCCGACTCTTTCAACCAGTATGCACACTGCCGATATATCGCTCATTCCGACATGGGGCTGCCATTTGCTGACGAAAGCTTCTCGTTCATCTACAGCAATATCGTCCTCCAGCATGTGCCCGTGCGCTTTTCGGAGCAGTACTTGCGCGAATTCGTGAGAGTGCTCACGCCAGGTGGCATACTCGTGTTCGGGGTACAAGATTCCTTCGCGGCGCCGGACATCTCATCACGGATGATTCGAGTCAGGCATGTTCTTCGTATTCGTTCCAGAATGCAAGATGCGCTGGGTTTTGGTCAGAGCCATATGCAAATGCACTGTCTGCCGGAACGTGTCGTCCGGCGCGCACTCGGTTCTGCCAAAGTAGTGGATATCCAACTCACAAACACGGCGGCAAAGGATTTCAACGGTAAGCTTGTTTATTTACAGCAAGCGCCAACGTCGGGTTATGTCGGCAAACAATACTGCGTGGTGAAAGAGCCGTAAATTTGTGACGCAGTCAGCGAGCGGATCGTCGTTCACGCGAGCGACAGCCAGGCGTATTATCGGCGATGGCGTTTTGCACAGACAGTTCATTCCCTGGTCATCTCGACCTTCTTTCTCATTGCATCAGGACTGACTTTTCTTCGGCAGGTTCTTCCGCAATGTTAGACTTTCCCTCGCAACACATTTCGAACTCGGGCGGGTGCTACTGTGAACGAGTCCACGGTCATCTTTCGCGATATCACCATGATTTTTGCGAGTGCCCTCATCCTTGGTCTCATAGCTTCACGTCTCCGGCAGCCGCTTATTCTAGGCTATGTTTTCGCCGGTCTCCTTCTTAGTCCCTTTACTCCGGGTCTTCGCGTCCATGACGTTCACGCCTTCGAAATCATGGCCGAGGTTGGCGTCATTCTCCTGATGTTCTCGATCGGCATCGAGTTTTCCATTCCTGAATTGCTCAAATTGAAGTGGATCGCGCTCATTGGCGCGCCCGCCGGCATTGCCCTTTCCGTCGCGCTTGGTGTCGGAGTCGGCATGATTCTCGGCTGGCCGCTTCTCCAGGGTATCGCTGTCGGTTGCATCATTTCGGTCGCCAGCACGATGGTTCTCATGCGTCTACTTATGGATCGCGGCGAACTTGCCTCTGAACACGGCCGTATCATGATCACGCTAACGCTCGTCGAAGATCTCGCGGTCGTCATTCTGACCGTGCTATTACCCAGCCTCGGCTCTTCCCATGGAGTTGGTTACACCCAGGTTCTTTGGAGAATCGGGAGAGCCCTTCTTCTATTGATTCCCGTAATACTCGCCGGCTGGAAAATCGTTCCCCGCCTCTTGGTTCGCGTGGAGAAAGTCTGCAATGACGAGCTCTCTCTTCTTCTGGCACTCACCGTCTGCCTCGTCATTGCCGCCATCACCGAAGCAATTGGCCTATCGCCTGCGCTTGGTGCGTTTGTCGGCGGCATGCTTCTCGGGAGCTCCGACTACGCCCATAAACTGGCGGCGCACATCCTGCCTATTCGAGATGCTTTCGTTGCTCTCTTCTTCGTCACGATCGGCATGCTCATTGATCCAAGCACATGGATCTCCAACTGGCGTCTTGTCGCTGTCCTTGTATTTCTGATACTGGTTGGTAAATTCGCGGTTTGGTTCGCGGTCCTGCGTCTATTCCGTTATCCTGCGCAAACTGCATTGCGCGTCGGAATTGGTCTCACGCAGATCGGCGAATTTTCGTTCATCCTTGCCCAGGTCTCATTGCACTCGAACCTGATCGGGAAAGACGTCTACAACGCCACCCTGGCCGCATCTCTCGTCACCATCGTGGCCAACGCCGCACTTTTCAAACTTACGAAGCCCGCTCCTCTGGCGCAACAACTCATGCACGCATGACTTTGGCTACAGCAGGCAGCATGCTTCCAGAATCCGTGTCGTAAACTCGCGTTCTACTGGTTCTGGAAGGAATCGTCGGATTCGGCTCCAGGACGTGGCTTCCATGCAAGGCTGTAATACTGGCCGCGATCCCGGGCCCACGGATCGAACGCATTGACTACGTTTTCCAGCTCAGGCGTCAACTCCGGAATATTGCGCAGCAGTATCCGCTTCAAAGGGGAGACCGGCTGCTTATGCCCATTCGGAGTTCCCTTTTCCATCACCTCCGGGCCCGGACCATTGTGGTTGATCCAGTCAACACCCAACGTAGTGTAGAACTCAGGTCGGAAACTCGAAGTGAAAAAGCGATCGCTGAAAAGCCTTCGTGAAGCATTGAGAATGAAGACGACAAACTGGGTTTCTGAAATGGCGAATCCATGCGGCCGCCGATACTCGGCAAGATATCCCACGGCGGTATCCACGTCCTCAATGTTATCGACGAGGGTCCCATTGGGATGGCCAAGACAATCATTGATTGGCGATCCATCGTCATTGACCTGCGCATTCGTAATGACTTTCGATGCATCGCAAACGTGCTGGCCATAAAGCTCGCGCAGTGTTCGCACCGCGTCCTGCTGCTCCTGTTGGTCGGGCGAACCGGGGGTTACGCCAGGGTCCATGAAGTCGTCGAAGCTGGTTAGCTGGCGCAGCCCATACTGCCGCCTGAATTCATTGAAGCGCGGCACTCCATGCTCACGATCGCGAATGATGTCGAGCGCGACGACGTCGATCTGCTGCGTCTTGCTATCAAGTCTGCTCATCTTCAGGTTTTGCAGGAAAAGCGGCGAATTATGCAGCGTGAGAAGGCCCAATCGCTGACGGCCCAGAGTCAATCCCCAATTTGCCAGTCCCATGGATTGCGTAAACGGAGTTGCTTTGCCTTGAAATGTTTCAACCACTGAAATGCGTTTAGCGATCTTATTCGGATCAACATTGAGTTCGCGATATTCAAGCAGGTCAGGCACGAGCGGATGCAGGCGGTACACGGAAACGAACTCTTCAGGGAAGTTAAATGGCGATCCAAAATGATTCACACCGCCGTTGGTATATTTCGGATTCGTAATGTCGTATCCCGGAACTTTACTGCCAAGTCCGAAGATCCCCGGTCCAGACGCGAATACGGAATACCACTCGGTAGATTTGGCAACGTCCTTGGACTTGCCGAAATTCTGCACGATGATATTGTTCAATGCCTTCGACAGCAACCCGCCATTTTCCCCTAAGAGGCCATTCCAATTGCCGTTCATCCCCAGATAAAGAGGTTCGTTGTAAAGCAGCTGCGGCGTCCACTCGGTGGTATGAATCTTGGCAATCTCAGCCGCCACAACCAGTCGCGCGATTTCAAACAATTGATCCGGAGTGACATCGCGGTAACGGATGACCTGTTTGGGTTGTGCTGGATCGCGAAGCCCGCAATCCGCGTTCGGTTTCTGGGCCGCGATGCGGCGGAACTCTGTGACAAACGAATTGTGCTCGCGTGCGAAAAGGTTATGCAGAAAACTCAGGCCGACTGTCCAATTATCCGGAGACGCGGTCGCTTCCTGCCCAGCCCATTCTGGATTGATCGGATCATTGGGACCAAATACCGGCAGATAGCCCGGTCCCGGTTGACCGGCAACCGGAACCAGAAACAATTTGGCGGCATCGTTCGGATCGCGCTTCACGCGCTGGTGGGATATATCGCTGAAGCCGTATAACTGCGACGCGTCCCACCAGGCGGTATTGTTATTGCTCATGGTCTTGGGCGCACGCGCAAGATAGGTGTTCCCACCCGCAGTAAATGTGCCCGGCGCGGAATCCTGTGCAACATATCCTTTATCCATCCGGTCATCCGGGCGACAACCCAGTTTTTGAATGTCTTCAGGAGTCAGCGGCTGCTCGACATTATTCACCAGCTTTGTCTCGCAGCCCACCTTCATATATGTGGCCTGATTATGGCCTTCTTCGAGATGGGAGAACCAGTCATGCGTCATGAACTGGATCCAATAGGCCGCAAGTACATTGAAGAACGGAGCTTTCTTGTAATCGCAGTTGGCATTCTTCGAGTCGTCCGGCAGGCCATATCCCTCCTGGCACTTTTCCGGACTCGATTGAATTCGTGTGAATAGCCGGCGACTGATGACCTGCGGATCAGGCTCCAACAGCGAAAGACGATTGCCGTGACGATTGCGCGTAAGCTCGTTCAGTCCCTGATCGGGAAATGAGGTCTCGAACTCGACATTCCGTGCAAACAACATACCGGTTGAGCCCATCGACGGATTCAGAATGTCGTTGCAAATTCCTGTCATCGTCCGCCAGCGGATCAGATCGCCCTTACAGACCTGAGTTCCATCACCGCCGACATCCTTGAACCATGGACTGTCTGCCGGTAGTCTCATCTCCGGCCAGACCTTGAGAGCAGGACCGCCCACACCATTGCGACCCTGCGCATAGGTAGGATAGGTTCCAGAATTATCGAAGAGATTGAACTTGATCAGCTCAATTCGCTGCAACTCCAAGTCCACGAGGGCGCCAGCGACGCCGCGTTGCGCTGGAAGCTTTGCAGAAATAAATCCTGTTGGCAGCGATGTCATGTCGCCTGTGCCCCAATAGTTGCCCCAATCTACCCAAGGCGTTCCGCGAAACTGGAGGGCTCTCTCGCCGCCGCGGCAAAGCGCAGTCGCTTCGGAAACCTTGCCCTGAAATCGCTGTGCACGCACATCTGGAATTTTTAGTTGGTGGAGCTGGTCCGTTACCATCTGAGCACAGGCAAGAAGAGCCTTGGCTTCCTCCTGCTTGCCCGAGGGCGCAGAGGAAGAGCTCTGATTCACCGTAGGATTGGTTTGCGCATGGAGCAGACAAACCGCAGCCAACATCAAGGGCAGGAAAGTCCGAGGCCTCATATTCACTCCCATCGTCCCAGCAAACACTCAGACCCAACGGGCCGTAAAAATTACACCACCACAACTGCAACAGTGCCGTATCCTGCTGCCGGCATTCCTTCCTGCAAGGTGAGATTGCCCGGTTGATAGCCGACGTGGTGCTGGCATCGAATGACGACGCTGTTTGCAAGGGAAGAGTTGGGCGCTATATGTCTCCTGATTGGAAATCCCCACAGCGGATTCCATGAGTCATGGAGCTGGTCGAGCGCATATTTGCCATTCAGCGGAACCGCATAGCGCGCCAGAGCAGCCGGAGCAATGTCCAAGCCGAGGTCTTTCGCCCTATGCATCATCCATCCCAAAGTAATGTCGGATAGTGCTGTACCAGCATCCGCGTCGCTGGGCTCGTATCCGCCTCCGACATCGGAATGAACTCCGCAGAACCACACCTGCTCGATCGTCTGCCCAGCCACAGGTGCGCTCGTCCACAGCGTCGCTGGAAACTCAGGCCGCCGCTCGTCGATTGCCAGCGCATGATATGCATTCTTGACGTTGGGATGAAGCCCCGTATCGAGAAATCCGTAAATCAGAGGGCTCACTTTGCCGAAGATTGCCGGTATGCCCAGCGATCCCACAGTGTCCCATACGCCGACCATAGTGATCTGCGGATTCTTGTCCATTCCATATTGCGTCAATTCAGATAAAAGCTTCTCTCGCTGGTCCTTATTCCTGTAAGCCTGAAACGCAGTTTCTACTAAGGCGTCGTCGAAGTCCTTCGTGGGTAGCCCACAATTGGCAATCATGCCGGCCAGGCTGCGTGCGGTATATGCGCCCCTGCTGAAGCCAAAAAGAAAGAGTTCATCTCCGGCTTCATAAGCATGAGCAATTCTCGTGTATCCATCTTTGATTTTTTGGAACAAGCCGAAGCCAAATGCTCCCCCGGCTAATTTCTCAATTGGATTTCCATCGGCCCCTACGCCGCTGTCGTAGAACGGAAGTTGCCCGGAGCTGACTGTGATCGCATTGAACATCTTGAAGACATTCGTATTGTTTGACTTCCCATCCCAGGTGCCATCGGCACAAAACGCGATACGTGTCATAGTGTCGCCTCGATTCGCGAACCCGAATCAACATCTCTTTGGTGTAGTCAAGTCCGAGAACGTATCGCCATAAGAGGGGACTTGTTGAAAATGCTGCCTTTTAGGAACTTCGCCCGATCCAAACGGTCCGGGGGAGATCGTTTCCTGGAAAGAGCTTTCATCGAGCGCCGAGCGCTGTCAGTAAAGACCGGGGAATACTAGCATTTACAATCGGGCATTCGCAATATTACGTGCGTAGTGTGGGAAAATCCGCACGCTTTTGACTGAAAGACGTTCAGGCTTCTTTCGAGCGCTGCAGGAGTGCCACTCGGCAGATTCACAGAAAAAGGCCGCAACGGCGATGACGCCAGCTGCGGCCTTTTCTGTTTTGCTTCTGTTTTATTTCTTCGCGGCGGTGACTGGCTGTACCGCCGTCATGGGCTTGAGGATGTCATCGAGCAATGCCGGTGAGCCTTCTATGCGTTGAAACTTCGGATACTTTTCACCCTCGTGGTAATTCAGGTCGATCGGATAAATGTACGTATCCGATTGCACAAGGAAATGAATCGGCTCCTGGCGGCCTTTCGCTTGTTTGAGGGCGTCGCGAAACGTATCCGCCGAGAAGATACGACCGTTGACGGCAAGAATCTTCTGCCCCGGGGCGAACTTTGCCTCGTCTGCCGCGGAGTAGACACGCACATCGGAGATGGTGCCGTCGCTGCGGATACGCAGACCGGCAGAGAACCATCCGTCGATATTGCCAACCATAGAGAGTATGGCTCGTTCGTAGCTGGTGGGCGTGTCTGTGTAGACGAGCCTGTAGCCGCCGTGTTCGATCCCGGCAAGGTTTGCATGCGGATTCAGCGTGGTGATTCGTTCGTGGAGAAAGCCTGCCCAATCATAAGGAACAACCTCATTGAGCGTCTTTGCCAGCTCGTCGAAGGTATAGGGAACAACCATCGGCACCGTATCGCCGCCCTTGCCGACAAACAGGACCAGAAAGTCGTGCAACGACTTTTTGTCGTGGGTGAGCTGGCGAATCGTGGTATCCACGTCGAGCCAGAGCAATTCACCTTCCTGGTAGTAGTCCTGTCCGCGCCGCCAGTTAGACCAGGCGGGATTACCGCCGCGCAGAATGGAGGCGGCAACAGCGGTGTCTTCCGTATTGCGCCAGGTACGGCCCGGACGGTTGTCGAGGGTGGCCGCCGTAAAGGCCAGGTCTTCGCGATACTGATCGGGTGTACGGAAGCCCGATCGCGCGGCCAGTACATCGCCGAGATATTCGGTCATGCCCTCGTAGACCCAGAGCAGCTCTCCCTGCATGGGAGTGGCGTAATCCGGTGTGGCCAGGCCCGCAGGGCGGCGGAATTTTCCATTCCATGAGTGCGTGAATTCATGCGGAAGCAGATCGGCTTCTACCAATGCGTGCTCGTCGTCGGCAAAACCCTTTTCGCCCACTCCGTTATCAGAGGACTGGTGATGTTCTAATCCTTCGCCACCGGCAAAATCGGAAAGTGTCAGCAGGAAGTGATAGCTGTTGTAGTGATGGGAGCTATACATGGCTCCTGCCTCATGCACGAGATTGTTGACCGCGGTAAGAAACTGCGGGCGCAGTTCTATATCTGCGGGAGCATCTCCCGCCACATCAAGAAAATGCTTCGGCGTAACATCCGGAGCCAGAGGAATTTCTTTGAAATATTTACCGGTCAAAATCGGCGAATCTTCGAGCATCTCAAGAGTGACAGGCGCAAAATGCGTAGTGTTTCCGTCGGTTCCGGTAGGCGTGAGCGCGGTGCCGATGCCCCATCCGGATGGGACTTTGATAGAAGGCTGTATCTGAATATCGCGAACCGGTGTACCGGCGGGATAAAGCATGAGCTTTTCCCACTCCAGCATAGCTAAATTGTCGGAAACGCGTGCTGTAACGATGGCATCCAGATGTACATCCAAAGTGGAAACGCCCGGCGGAACGGTGACGTGGAACGCGTAGAGGTCCACATCATCGCGACGCCAAGCAAGTGTCTGGCCGTTGGCGCGGAAAATGACGCCCGTAATATTGTCTATAGGACCGGAAGGCATGTGCGTGCCGGGAATCCATTTGGCCGCAGTTAGCGTTACGGCTCCAGGCTGAACGGGAATCGAAATATCGGCATGCCAGAGCTTTCTCGAAGCCTCAGAAAGATCGGCGGTGATAGTAATCGGTGCGGCGATGGCAGAGAACGTGGCGGTCAGCAGCAGCCCCGACATCACGATAACGCGGCGCATGAACGCCGTAGAGAAACGTGGCATAGCGGAATGTTCCTTTCCTAAAAGCTATACTAGCTTTGTAGCTTTTCGGATACTCCCATGCATCTGGAACGAATTCTGGCCAAAACCCGGGAAACGGTCGCCGAACGCAAGAATCGTGTGCCGATCCATACACTGGAGCAGCGCGCCGCCCGTCATGCCCCGCGAGGGTTTGCGCGGGCGCTTCGTGAAAGAGCACGGGAAGCACCCGCGATCATAGCGGAACTGAAGAAAGCTTCGCCGTCCAAGGGCCTTATCCGGCCTGAGTTTGATGTGTGCGCACTGGCGTCGGAGCTGGCGGAGGAGGGTGCAACCGCCTTATCTGTACTGACGGACGAGCCCTTTTTTCAAGGCAGCCTGGAAAATCTGGAGATAGCCTCGGCTGCGGTTACGATTCCTTGTCTGCGCAAAGATTTCATGGTCGACGAATACCAGATTGTAGAGGCCCGCGCGCATGGCGCGGATGCGATTCTGCTGATTGTTGCCGCGCTAACGGACTCTGAACTGACATCCCTGAAAGACGCTGCGCACCGTTATGAGCTGGATGTGCTGTGCGAAGTGCATTCGGCCGAGGAATTGGAGCGCGCATACGATCTAGGCTGCGATGCATATGGCGTAAACAATCGCAATCTGAAAACGTTTGAAGTGCGGCTGGAAAACTCGCTGGATCTCGCTGAACAATTGCCGGCTCATGCGGTGCGTGTGGCGGAAAGCGGCATTCATTCCGCAGATGATATCCAGCGCCTGCGGGCAGCCGGATACCATGCATTTCTCGTGGGCGAATCGCTGATGCGGCAGCCTTCGCCGGGTAAAGCGCTGGCGCAACTAGTCCGTCCTGTCACCGTGCAGGCATAGAGCCAGGTATTAGAGCGATGTGGACAAAGATATGCGGCAACACGAACCTGGAAGACGCACAGCTCGCCGCTGAAGCGGGCGCGGATGCGGTCGGATTTGTCTTCGCCGCCAGCCCACGTCGCGTGACGGCTGCGCAAGTAAGCAGAATCACTCCACATCTGCCGCAAAAGATCGAAAAATATGGTGTGTTTGTCGATGCGGACTTTGAAGAAATCATCCGGACAGTAGAAGAAAGCGGCCTGACTGGGGTGCAGCTGCATGCGACGCAAGACTCTTTATTGCCGGCGAAACTGCGCGGACACTTCGGAGCGGACCTTCGCATTTTGCGGGTGATTCATTACTCGCAGGATCTGCAGGCACAATTGGATGCGCTGCGGCGAGACGACGCCATCGATGCGGTGCTGATCGATTCCCGCACGGCAACAGCAATTGGCGGCACAGGCATGCGCTATGACTGGCAGGCGGCGAGCCGTAGTTTTCTCGATGCGGCTTCTCATCTGCGGACGATTGTGGCCGGCGGACTGAACCCTGAGAATGTGGTAGCGGCGATCCGCACGCTTCAGCCTTGGGGTGTCGATGTGGCGAGTGGCGTAGAATCCACGCCTGGACAAAAAGATCCGGCTCGCGTCATTGCATTTGTAACTGCGGCAAAAATGGCAGCCGATGAAATCACAGCCTCGCCCAGGTGATGGCGTAATCTGAAAAGATAAGGGGAATCGATCGTGAGTACCGCGACCCATCCAACCGCCGTAAAGGCTTCTGGCCGCTTTGGCGCATTCGGCGGGCGATATGTGCCCGAGACGCTCATGGCTGCTCTCGAAGAGCTGGAACAGGCTTATGCCGAGGCACAGGCCGATCCCGCCTTCCACACCGAACTTGACTCATTGCTGCACGACTATGCGGGCCGGCCTACGCCGCTCTATTTTGCCTCTCGCCTGACGGAGCAGCTTGGCGGCGCAAAGATTTACCTCAAGCGCGAAGACCTGCTGCACACCGGCGCGCACAAGATCAACAACTGCATTGG